>OCPH01000053.1_pt1 | contig 25697 bp, 19 predicted proteins | sample 1475691 | NCBI WGS metagenome assembly OCPH01 (sample SAMEA3360696, study PRJEB22359) | human gut metagenome | biome: ENVO:urban biome; feature: ENVO:human-associated habitat; material: ENVO:feces | place: Bangladesh | collected 2011 | reverse complement strand
ATGTATTGGACATTGGAATTAGCATCTAAACTGGAAGATGCTCCTTGGCCGGCAACTAAGGATGAACTGATTGATTATGCCATGCGGTCGGGTGCTCCTCTTGAAGTGATTGAAAACCTTCAGGAAATGGAAGATGAAGGCGAAATCTATGAAAGCATAGAAGATATTTGGCCGGATTACCCCAGTAAAGAGGACTTCTTCTTTAATGAGGAAGAGTATTAATAGTCTTCGAATAGTCTAAACAATTAAATATCAGCGCGACAGATAAAGGTAATTTGTTTGTCGCGCTGGTGTTTAAGGGTGCTTGGTGGTGTAGTTTGTTTGTCTAAATTGCGGTTTTTCTTCTCAAAAATGTAGTTTGTTTGTCTAAAATTCCATACCTTTGTTTCTCCTCAGGAATATTGCTAAAAGGAGGATGATATATGGGAAGACCGAAAAGACTATATCCGTTGGGCAAATATCGACTTCGCACACCAAAGGAGGTTGATAAAGATAAAGCCTATCCTGTCGAGTTGGAATATACTTGGAACAGGCAGATAATCCGTAAGACTACAAATGTCTTTGTCAAGGTTGCAGACTGGAATCAGAACGGCAATCAGGGACGGGGTGAAATCCGTGCAAGCTATGGTGAGGAGTTCAAACGGCTGAACCAACTTCTGCTTGCACGTGTTGAACGTATAGATTCGCAACTTGCCGAGTATCACGAAAAGCATCCGAACCAAATTACAGCGGATGTCGTTTCCGGTCTTCTTGCAGACAAGCCTTTGGCACGTCGTGATCAGGGAAAAGATTTTGTGGATTTCACATTGGAACGCCTTTCTTCGGATTATTCGAGAAACAGAATCGGTAGAAGCCGATACGAGAACGGAAAGAGTTGCATGAATATTTTCCAGACTTTTTTACGGGCGACCAAACAAGGCACATATCGGTCGGACGCAATATATGTTGGCGATATGATTCCGGAACTATTGGACAGTTATATCGTTTGGCGCAAGGAAATCAAACAGAATAGCGATGCGACAATCAATCATGCCTTGACACCGATATTGAAGGCGTGTGCATACGCAAGTGAAATGAGCATGATAGATCCTGCTGTGAATGCAAGGATTCAGGATATGCGTATCGTTACAAAAGTTTCACTTTCAGAGGAAGAAGTTGAGTTTGACGGAAAGAGCCTGGCCAAAGAACAGGTCTCTGCTCTTTTAGAATATTACAAGACCTGTCAGGAACCACGTAGAAAGGAATTTTTGGAAATGTTTTTCTTTGCGTTTCATGCTTGCGGACTTCGTGTGGTGGATGTGATGACCCTGCAATGGAAGCATATCGATTTTGCCCGGAAAGAGTTACGGAAGATTATGATAAAGACAAACAAACGTCATGTGATCCCTCTGACTGAACCTGCATTGCGCATATTGCAACAATGGCAGGAAAAACGTGCAGGATGCCGGTATGTATTTGACCTTGTGAAGGAAACTTTGGATCTGGATGATGCGGAGGCACTTTATAAGGCACGTAATAATGCGACTAAATGTATCAATCAGTCATTGGCGGTCGTGGGAGAGCAGATTGGGCTACCTTTCAGTCTTTCAATGCATGCGGCCAGACATTCGTTTGCGGTTTTTGCCCTAAATAAGGGATTGTCCATGTCTGTAGTCAGCCGATTGCTCGGTCATGGAAGTACGGATGTAACAGAGAAAGTCTATGCTCGTTTCTTGCCGGAAACCTTGTCTGCAGAAGTAGCCCGACTGAAAGACGAGTTAACTCCGCTTGAAATAATCTGATTTTAGAATGGTATTGAGATAATTAGTTTTTGTTTCTATTTTCTATGTAATTGAAATATTTATGCTACAAATAATATTCTTGGTTATAGGTCTTTTTATTATCGTTCTTGCATTGTCCTTTGCTTTCAAAAGATATGCAAGGCTGATTCTGTGGTCAAGTGCAATCACCTTGTTTGCTGGTACACTATTGCTTGTCGGAATCGGTGTGATAAATCCGATTGATGGAGACAATACTGGCTCTACAACGTTTTGGGGTACTATCATAACATTGATTTCAGGTGCAGCTCTCGCCTTTTGTGCTGAAATGCTGAAAGAGGGAAATAAGGGAAAAACAAAGGTGCAAAATGGCAATTCCTCTGTTTCAGGGAAGCAGACGGCAGATAACGAGGAAACTGTTGTTTTGATTGGGATGTTGCATACTGAACTGGCTATAAAAGTTTTCGCCAAAGCGATAGAGGCTGGTTATATAGGCGAAAAAGGTTCCCATTATAAGTGGAATGATTCCAAAGTTCTGTTGGCATATATGTGTGGGCGGATATATTGTGGAGACAAGCCTGAATATTCCGAAATGGATGAGAAATCATACTGGAAATTTGGCAGAATGGGAGTCTTCCCCGATACAGAACTGAGCAACTTGTTTGAAATGCCTGATTTGGGGCAATCTCGGTCGAATAGGAAAGACCTTGCCGTTCCTGCAAAATCCAAGGAAATCGATAAGTTTTTTGAGTAGCTGTCTGGCTACTCTTTTTGTTTATAATCAATGCTTTAATCTCCAACTCTAATATTATCTAATACAATCCTAACTTCAGTCTAATTCATTAGCCTAATTTACACTAACTTCTTAAGTATTAAGAACTTTTTACCTTCGCTGCCGTTATGGCCGATGTGCACAGTCGTGCCATAACATAAACCCGGCTTACAGTCCGAGTGTGCATTAGGAAGGAAGCCATAATACGAAAACTATGGCTAAAAAATTAGATGGAGATAAAAATCTATGTGAACGGGAACTCCTTGAGAAGATTCTCGGCATAGTGGAGAAACAGTTGCAATTACCACTTCCAAGTGAGGCAGGTGGGTGCTGTCTCTATGACAACAAGTCTTTGATGGAGAAATTGCACATCAAAGAGAAGTATCTGAAAAAGTTGCGTGACAACGGTTATCTCGGTTATTCGCGCGAAGGTGACAAATACTGGTATACACAGGAAGACGTAGACCGTTTTCTGCGCCGATTCCATTATGACGCTTTTGCTATTGGTGATGAACTGCCTAAACAGGAAGGAGGTGGCTATGTTTGATAATCTGCATTTGACCAATATGCTTCGCTCGGAAGTTGAAAGCGTTCCGGAGACAGGTCTTCCGTTGGATGCATTTCCAGACAAGATACAAGAGATTATACTAAATCTTGCCAGATACGAGAATTTCAATGTGGAATATACAGTTTCGATTATCCTTTCTGCCGTTGCTACTGCGGTAGGTAATTCTTGTCATATCCGCATAAAAGGAGAATGGAAGACCTGTCCGTCCATTTATATGATGTTGGTTGGTCGTCCTGGTCTTGGAAAGACACCTCCTCTTGGTTTTATATATAAACCGATTAATGAGTATGATGACCGGCTGCATGAAAAATATGAATTGGAATGTGACGAATATGAAAGAGCCATGTCTGTCGGCAAGCACGGGAATGACGGGGAAGGGCAGTTGCTCAAAAAACCGAATTTTGTAACGACGGTTATTTATGACTCCACTCCGGAGGCGATGATGAATATTCATCAGCATAATCAACGTGGGATAACATTGGTAGTCGATGAAATTCTGGCTTTATTCAATTCGGTCAAAAGGTACAATAGTAAGAATAATCTCATTGAAGATTTGCTGACAGCGTATAGCGGACAGCCGTTAAAGGTTATCCGCAAGTCCGAATCACGTCCTGTTCTAATCAAGAATCCGTGTGTAAATGTCATCGGTTCAGTACAGACGAATATGCTGCAGGAAGTCTTCCGCGCAGAATTTCTTGCCAACGGATTGCTTGACCGTTTTCTGTTTGTCTATCCCAAAAACAGGAAGATATCCGGATGGAGACGGGAAGAAAGGAATACAGTCCGCCCTGACGTCATGAATCAATGGAGGACAATAATCAATAGAATTTTAAGCATCCCTTGTATCCTTGATGACAAGGGCACAACGGTAAATCCCCGTATCCTTACAATGTCTGACGATGCGGAAGAATACTTTTATGAATGGTACAATGGAATTATCGATGCTGTAAATGCCATTGAGGATGATGCGAATGTTGAAAGCCGGAAGATGAAACTCAACGGCCATGTAGCACGTCTTGCCCTGTTGTTTCAGGTAATGAAATGGGCTACTGATAGTGGAGATATGCAATATATTGAGTGGGATTCCGTAGAATCGGCAATCCGTATGATTGATTATTATGAGGAAACATACAGGAGGATCCAGGAAACCATTGTCATAAACAGTATCGGCGAAACGAAGGAAGTCTGGCTTTCCCTATTGGGAGATAGGTTTACTTCCGGGGATGCTGTTATTGCTGGTAGAAAAGTCGATATGTCCAGACGTACCGTCTATTATGCGCTTGACCAATTGTGTCGACTTCAGCACCCTCTAATAGAAAAACTTCAGCATGGAGTCTATCGCAAACTTATGACAGAAAACACTGATGCACCTTGCACTATTGCACTTTCGTCTTACCAAGATACCAAGCAAATTTCTCAAAGTGCAAAAGTGCAGAGTGCAACCACACTAAAATCAGAGGACCATGAGTGAATACAGATTCCATTTACAGAAATACCGACCTGGAAGCAAGACTACTTGTCCGAGCTGTGGTAAAAGCCGGTGTTTTGTCAGGTATATTGATGAACAGGGCAACATTTGCTTTCCCGAAAATGTCGGTAAGTGTGATCGTGAAAACAGTTGTGGCTACCACTATACACCTAAAGAATACTTCAAGGATAATCCTGATGTGTTGGAAATGGATGAGGGAAACGGCAAGTCGCTCCTTTCTGCCCCTTATAAGCAGGCAGATAAAACTCCGTCTTGTATTGTTCCTTCGTATATTCCATCATCTTATGTGTTAAGGAGTCTGTCGCATTATTCAATCAACCCTTTATATCAGTATTTCTGTCATGTATTTGGTGAAGATGAGACAACCAGATTGTTTGAAATGTATCGCATAGGGACATCTTCAAAATGGGGAGGCGCAGCGGTTTTCTGGCAGATAGATATAAATGGGCAGGTAAGAACCGGAAAGGTAATGTGCTATAATGCAGAGACAGGGCATCGGGTTAAAGGGCCTCAGGCTTTTGTCAGCTGGGCGCATTCTGAGTTGAAGTTGCATGATTTCCGTTTGAAGCAGTGTCTGTTTGGAGAACATCTTCTGAAAAATTCATCGTCTCCGGTAATGCTGGTGGAAAGTGAAAAGACCGCTGTTGTAATGAGCCATTTTATCCCCGATTATATATGGCTGGCAACAGGTGGAAAGAACGGTTGTTTCAACAGTGAAGCTATGCAGGTTCTCAAAAGCAGGGAGGTTACTCTCATCCCTGATTTAGGAGCAACCGAACAATGGAACGCGAAGTCCGCTTTATTATCTGGCATTTGTAAAAAGGTTACTGTCTCTGACATTCTAGAACGTACAGCGACTGAAGAACAACGCAGTCAAGGGTTGGACATTGCAGATTTCTTTCTCTTTTCACCGTCCAAACGTCAAATACTTCAACTGATGATACAGCGTAACCCTGCTTTGCAGTTGCTCATTGACGGACTGGATCTGGCATTGGTGGAGTAATCCGAAGTCTTACTTCGGGAATTTATAAGAAAGTCCATAACATAATAAGGACTTTTTGCCTGACAGCAATAAAGTTCCTCCGGCATCCGGCAGAATCCGGTTCGGAGTGAGCAAGCTCAAACATAAATCATTTATAAAAAGAATACCTATATGAATACAGATATAAAACAAGCTATGCACGTCGGAGCCGGCAAATCATTCGGCACGGCAGAGGCCAATGAAAATGAAAGACGTTGGAACGATGACAAGATTGACAGAAAGAATCAGGATCCGACCAACCACTACGACAGGACCAGAATGAAATTGAATTTCGAGATCGGTCCTGACGGAAAGATACATCCGTTGGGTTATCAGGAGAAATCGCTTGAAGTCCGTCTGCAAGAACGGCTGGACGAATTGGGTTGGAAGCCGTTCAAGGCGGACAGCAAAATCCAACCGAACTGTTGCGCTAAGTTTGTCTTCGGAGGAAACCATGACCGGACGCTTGAAATGGCTTTCGGGAATCAGTCCGTCAATCTGGAGAAAGGTGCGGACAACAGCCACCTGCACCGTTGCGAGGAAATCGAGAATTGGGCGAAAGATGTCTATGACTGGTGTGTCCAAATATACGGGCAGGAGAACATTGTCGGGTTTCAGGTACATCTTGATGAGAGCAGTCCGCATATTCATGCCTTGGTTGTTCCTGTTGGTATTCGCCCCAAAAGCGGACGGAAGTGTGTGATGTGGTCGGCAAAGTTCGGGAAAGACCGCTATGAATATGGTCAGATATTGAAAGAAATGCACACATTCTTGTATGAAGATGTCGGTAGCAAATACGGTCTCGAACGAGGTGACAGTATTGAGGGGCGTAACGTGCATCATCTGCACAAACGCGATTATATCCGCAAACTGACCAAGGAGGCAAAACAGGCGGAGAAAGCCGTCAAGGGACTTCAATCCATGATGCAGAATCTGGAATCAAAGATTTTCAGTTATAGGCTGCAACTTGAAGAGACGGAAAAGGAACTGGCTTCCGGCAAGATCACACTCGACAGATATGAAGCGCAGAAAGCGGATATACAGAAACTCATTGCCGAGTATCAGACCAAACTCGAAGACAAGACCGACAAGCTCCACGCAAAGGAGCAGGAACTGGAGCGGCTGACCGCAGATGCGACAAAAGCACGTTCAGTTGTTCAGCCGTTCCGCAACCACAAAGTTGATTTCATGCCACCTCAAATTACCGAGAAAGTACCCTTGTTCGGTACTGACAAATGGGTCGAGCGGCAGAACCAACGTATTGCCAAGCAGTTTACCGAAATTGTCCGCAAGATAGAATCACTGTACAGGAATGATGCTGCACGGCAGGTTGAAGCCGCCCAGCGTAATGTATTGGCGGATTATGGGGAGCTTTATCAACTGAGACGGGAGAACAAATCTCTTTCTGACACAAACGAAAGTTTGGAGTCAGAGTTGAATACACTGCTTGACCAGCTGGCTATACCATCGGCGCGCAATCTGATTTTTGCCGTTGCCGATGCACTTATCGGTGGACAACCCGTACCGGTTTCCTCCGGAGGTGGTGGCTCGACCTCTGACCTGCCTTGGGATGGCCGGAGATCTGACGAAGAGGAAGAAGCTTATCGGAGGAGGTGTTTGATGTTTGCGATAGTAACGGTATGTAAGCAGCAAACGAAAAGTCGAAGGAAATAATTATAATTCGCCAAATTGCCAAACAAAAATACGCCAAATTTCCAAATGTATTTTATCCAAATTTCCAAATTTGTGTTGCAATTTATATGATTCATAAACTATTTCCCTATCTTTGCAAAAACTATGTATCCATGGAATATAAAAATCGAATAGCAGATAAATTATTGCGTGATAAGTTAGAGGCAATGGGGGCTGTTTTAATTGAAGGTCCAAAGGCTTGTGGTAAGACGACTACGGCTGAACAACAAGCTAAAAGCATCATTTATATGGACGACCCAGTAAAGCAAGAACAGTATAAACAGATGGCGCAAACTAATATCCGTTTTTTGCTTGAAGGAGAAACGCCACGTTTGATTGATGAATGGCAACATGTTCCTCAGTTTTGGGATGCCATTCGGTTTGAAGTTGATCATAGAGATGACGATGGTCAGTTTATGCTTACAGGATCTGCAGTTCCAGCTGATATGAAAGAAATTCATCATACTGGAACTGGAAGATACGGATGGCTTACTATGCGTCCTATGAGTCTTTGGGAGTCAGGAGAATCTACAGGAGAGGTTAGTTTGTCGGATTTGTTTCTTACTCCTGATAGAATAGGAGCATTAAACAAACTGACATTGCCAATGCTTGCATTTGCCGCTTGTCGTGGCGGTTGGCCTAAGTCTCTGCAAAAGAAAACGGAAAAGGCAGCATTATCGCAAGTGACGGAGTATTATAAAGCCATTACAAATAGTGATATATCGCGAGTAGATAACGTGAAAAGAGACGAGGAGCGAGCAAAAAGAATTATGCGTTCATATGCTAGACATCAGGGCTCTCAAGCAAGCATAGCAACAATTCTTGCTGATATATCAACAAATGATACTGGAAACATCAGCGATGAGACAGTAGGAGCATACCTTACTGCTTTACGAAAAATATTTGTGATAGAAGATATGCCGGCATGGAATCCAAATCTGAGAAGCAAAACAGCAGTGCGCACATCTGACACAAGATATTATGTAGATCCTTCATTGGGAGTTGCTGCTTTGGGGCTTGGGCCTAATGACCTGGTTAATGATTTGAATACATTTGGATTGTTTTTTGAGACGATGTGTATCCGTGATCTTCGCGTTTATGCAGATGCTTTGGATGGTTCAGTCTACCATTATAGGGATAAAAATGGTTTGGAATGTGATGCTGTGGTGCATTTGCGTAATGGTGCATATGGTTTAATTGAGATAAAATTAGGCGGAGAAAAACTTATTGAGGATGGAGCTAAGACATTAACTGCACTTACCAATATTATTGATACTTCCCGAATGAAGGCACCTGCTTTTTGTATGGTACTAACTGGTGTCGGAGATTTTGCCTATAGACGGACAGATGGTGTTTATGTTGTTCCTATTGGATGTTTGAAAGATTAATTGTGGGTAAAAGCGGTTATAGGAATAATAATTTTGTCAATAAGCCGAACGACTCCATCATCCCTAAAGCAATATCTCACACCATAGAGAAACTGATAGATATTACGCAAGATGGTTCACATAAAAGGGTTGATTTAAATTTACAAATTTCAGAATATGTAAAAGAAACCCAGTCTCCTTTTATCTTTAGGTCTTGCCTTTATCAAGTAATGGATGTTGTAAGATGGTACAGTGACTTAATAACAAAATTGGCTGAAGGTTAAATTAATGGTGTAGATACTAATTGAAAAGTGCGCCAATATTCCAGTTGAAAAGTGCGCCACCATAGGATAAGTATAATGACCTTTGTATAATCCAAATGCAAAGGTAAAATGAAGACTATGGTAGAAAGACAATCAATAATACACATGTATAGAGTATGCGGTTATAGCAAACGGCGTATCTTTCGTGAACTTCATGTCAGCCGTCATACCGTTGACAATATTCTTTCAGAGTACGAATCAGCCATCCGCACGGACAATCCAGAAGAGGCTTTGAGTGATTTGCTTACCATCCAGCCCAGGTATGACAGTTCCAGACGCCGTCCTCGCCGGCTCACACAAGAGATTAAGGATAAGATAGGATTTTGCCTGAAGAAGAATGCCGTTAAGATAGCTACCGGACTTCGCAAACAGCGCATGTTGAAAAAGGATATCCACCAGTTTCTGTTATCTCAAGGATACACCATCAGTTACGCCACAGTATGCAGTTATATAAAAAATATAGAGTCATACAAAGAGAAGAAAAAGAGCGAAGCCTTTATCCGGTTGTTCTATGAGCCTGGATGCATTGCCGAGTTTGATTGGGGTGAAGTTCTTCTTTTTATTGACGGTGTCAAAACCAAGTTTTATCTGGCCGTATTCACTTTCGGGCATAGCAATGGCAGATACGCCTATCTTTTCAGGCATCAGAATACGCTTGCCTTCATGGAGTCCCACCGTAACTTTTTCAGGGATATACATGGTGTCCCCGCTATGATGGTCTATGACAATATGCGTGTAGCCGTCAAGAGCTTTGTCGGTGGTGATAAGAAACCTACAGAAGCTTTGATGAAGATGTCCGGTTTCTATTGTTTTGAGTACCGTTTCTGTAATGTACGGGAAAGGACATGTGGAGCGCAGCGTGGAATATGTCAGAAGGAAAGCTTTTTGCCTGACAGACCATTTTGGTGATATACATTCTGCCCAGGAGCATTTAAACCGGGTATGTATGCAGGTCAACAACGAGCAAGGCAGTCTTTCAACAGCGGAGAAAACATCACGTTTGGAAGCTGACCTGTCATCGCTGAAGCCTTTTCCCGGTAATCTGGGCTGTTTTGAGGTCTATGAGTACATTGTGGATAAATGGTCAACTATCAGCATGAAAAATGTTCATTATTCCGTACCTGATTCTCTTGTGGGAGAAAAAGTACATGTCAAGGTTTATAGTGAAAAAATCGTCATCCTGTACGGGAAGGAGAAAGTGGCCTCTCATCAACGCAGTTATTGCGGTGGAGACTGGTGCATCAAGCTGGAGCACTATTTGCGTACACTTTCCCGTAAACCGGGGGCATTGCCCCACTCTGTGGTCTGGCAAAGAGCACCGGAAGAACTGAGAAGGCTGTATGACATCCATTTTAAGGAGGACAACAGGACGTTTGTTCTGTTGCTGGACTATGCCCGAAAAAATGGATTTTCCGGAACGGACATTGTCACGGCATGCAAGGAGCTGACCGGACGTGGTGTCAGAAAGATATCTCCGGACCAGGTAAAGGCCATGCTGCATGGTAGCGTACAGGGAGAAACAGAAGAAACCATGGAACCGCCTGTTCTCCCGGCACAACAGGAGAATATAGAAAGAGAAGCTGTGGATATGCTTGAAGGCATCACGGCGCTCATGACAGGATACAATGAAGTGCATGATATAATACCAACCATTTAAGTTTATAATATATGAAATCAGAAAAAGAAACCATTTATGACTATGCTGCAGAACTGAAGCTGCTGTCCTTTAAAGAGGAACTGGAATGCACCCTTTCATTGGCAGCTGAAGAAAACTGGAACCATCTGCAGTTCTTGACGGAATTGCTTGGAAAGGAAAGCGCCAGGAGAAGGGAGTGTAGAAGAAGATCAAGGATAAGATCTGCGGGATTCCCACAAATGAAGTATCTGCATGAGCTTGTTATGGAAGACATGCCCAAAGAGGCACAGGTAATATTACCTGAATTGGAGACACTGGACTTCATCAGACAGGGAAGAAACCTGGTCCTGTATGGAAATCCGGGAACGGGAAAGACGCATATTGCTACGGCTTTAGGAATAAAGGCCTGCCAACAGGACTTTATCGTATTGTTTACTTCAGTGCCGGTCCTGCTTACCCAGATAAGGGAGGCTAAATCAGCAAAGACACTGAGGACGCTACAATTAAGGTTTGAAAAATACGATCTGGTCATCTGTGATGAGTTCGGATATGTCAGTTGTGACAAGGAAGGAGGAGAACTGCTTTTTAACCACCTGTCGTTAAGAGCCGGGAAAAAGGCTACAATCATTACTACTAATTTGGCTTTTAACAGATGGAATGAAATCATAAAGGACAAGGTGCTTGTGGCGGCAATGGTTGACAGGCTTACACATAAAGCTTATCTGGTTAATATGACCGGACTGTCTTATAGGCTTAAGGAAACACAAAAAATGAGACAAGATAAATGAATATTTTAAACTTATAGTAATTTTGTAACCAGTTATGGATGGAGCTCTTTTCAATTAGAATACGGCGCACTTTTCAATTAGTATCTACATATATATTATTTAAGTTCGAAGATTCTGTTGATGGTGTCAGCTAATTTATCATTGATGATTTTCGAGTTCCAACTGTCAAATTCAAGAATAATACCAACTTGTCTGGAACCGCCGGAGTCTGTATAAGACCTGCCCATTGTGATATTTACAGGCAGGTTCTCCTCTTTGGCTACCTCTATAAAAGCGTTTGCCAGTTTTTTTAACATTTCACATCTTATCAACATAGTATTTTCGGATTAGTGATTATGAATTGGCAGCCATGAAGAAACCGGCATTATTATACTGTTGCCTGATTTCTGCGGATGTAAGAATATGATACTTGGTATACAACTCAGCATTGAACAAGTCAACCTGAATACAATACTCCACGATTTTCTCCACTTCTTCCGGAGAGAGTGCCCAATAGTCCGCTACTCTGCAAAGCATATTCTTACACCAATACAATGAATGGTTTCCTGTACGGAATATCTCATTTTCTATATAATCATAAACCGCATATCCATTACATCCATATACAGTTTTCAGATCACTGACTTTGGTTTCATGCAACTGTGATGTCCTTTTATAACAAGGCAGGAATGGAATAATCTTATTGTCTGAAATAACGGATTTCATAATGTCTTTTATTTAAATTTCGGTAATAAGGATGCAGTTCAGATTCTTATTGAATTCTGAACAAAAGATTGTTGCTGCAAAAAATTATACTCTTGCAGGTATATCGTATCTTTTACGTATTTTTTTTACGTAATTGAAAACAGTCTTTTCACAGACTTTTGGAAAAGAGGGATTATTCTCCTTTAGATATTCATGAATCTGGGTGGAAGAATAATAAGGACAGGTTATCAGCAAATGCTTAACTGACTCCTCATAAGGATCGAGACGGCAGGAATAAGAAGGGCGCGGACGATTGCCATGTTGAAGAAGCTCATCAACATTTAATCGGGAAAGCCGCATGACTCTGCCAGGAGGAAGTTGCAGCTTCTTTGCTATTTGAGAACGGCTCAAGCCAAGAAGTCGAAGTTCGGCAATGTTATGCCAGTCTTGATAGTCTTCTGTAATCTTTTTTGCATCCATTTTCTACATAAATATAGTTTTCGTAAAGTGAAATATTTAATGTTACGAAAAAGTGATGCGGCAAAGTTACGAGTTACAAAAGGTAGGCTTCACTGTCTACCACCTTGTCTTGTTGTGCGGACAGCGGGAATACCGCCAGGGCAAGCAGCAATGTGAACGCGATTCGTTTGAGTTGATCCATAATATTGTTTGACTTTTCGGGGTTAGACATAACGACCGATGGCGACACGCGGGCACGAGTCGCGCGTCACGTATCGCCGTCAGGCATGTTTTTCCTGCCGCCATGAACAACGGCGGGGGTATATGGTTATCCGGATGTTGCCGATGGAAAAAATCGGCTGGAAGAAGAAATAAATTTCTCGCAACGTTTCACAACAGCTTTGACCTGATGCTTTTCAACACACGCCACACCGTCATGCCTGAGAGCTTTATTCTCTTCCTAAGCAGATAGTTGGCAATCCGTTGCGCTCCCCATCTTCTTGTCTCACGCACAGATTAAGGATAATGGTTTCAATTTCAGGTGTTATCTTCATATTGGCAAGTCTTGATGAACGTTTAGACTTATCGGACAATTCCGACTTGCCTTGTTCTTTCTCGCAATTTATCCAACGGTATAACGTGGAACGGGTAATCCCGCACCGAAGGGCAGTTTTTGTCACAGAACCCGTTTCGACGTATAGCTCAAGCCATTTTTGGCGCATCCGTATATCTTCTTTCATGCTACGAAGATACGGATTAAGATTTGCCAACGAAAAGAAAAAGTGTAGCGTATCTATTGATACTTTGCAATTAAATACTACTCCGCTTTTCAGCCATCTCCTTAATACCAGCCTGTCAATCTACACATTGTTGAGAAGCCATTCATGATTAATATGATCAAAACAACCCTTAATGTCACCTTCCAGTATCCATTGTGGTAAACAGTCTCTACTCAACCATCTATGAAGTGCGTCTATTGCATCTGCAGTACTTCTAAACTTTCTGAACCCATATGAGTTCGCATCCGCTTCACTTTCAGTTATAAGTTCTAAAGCCATAAGATATATCCTGCACGGCTCTGTCCTTCATGGTTGGTATTCCCAAAGATCTTGTCTTGCCATTTGCTTTGGCTATGTTGACCTTCCTCAGCGGGAAGGCCTTATATCCTCTCCTTTTCAATAAACATATAGCTTCTATTTTCTTGGCATCAGTGTCCCACTTCATATGGTCAACCCCTGCCGTACGTTTACCTTTATTGGAAGTTACTTTCCTTATCGCCAATGCCTTGGCTTCGTAGGAAGTGGCAAGTAGGTACCGTAAGGCCTTTACCTTGTTGTACCTCTTTTCTTTGTGGGCCTTTGCTATTCGGACCTGCAGTTTTCTCACCTTACGCTCATATTTGGAAGAATCGATATCTTTTCATGTCGTGTTTCGTACGGTTAAAGATGCACACTCGGCTTTTGCCTTGCTCATTTGCAGTTTCTTCATTTTATTAAAGTTCTACAATCGTTTCACAAAGAATTACCCTGCGGAAGTCTGCCTGATTTCGCATGGGGTGATGTTTAAACCTCTATCCTCCGCATTACACAGAATCATTCACTTTCTCCGCAATCCTTTACCCGCACCACATTCGGCTTTTCTTGCAATTGGCTTACCTGCCTGACATAGACAGGAGAAATACGGGTTTACCAAGTTCCGTACAAGTAACTGACGCCCGACTTAGAGCCCGCCCCTCCACCGCCAGTATGATGTCCGTGTAGCCTTACATTCCCAAAAGACTATCCTGACTACCCACCTTTTGGCTATAGCTTATAAATATCCGTAAGCTATTTCTTTATTACGATGGTGTAGCGATTCACATATGTTACTCATATCAGTCAGCCTAACAACCTATACATTGGATATTTTTGTAAAGGACTGCATTGTCAAGAGGACTTCGCACTAAACCATTACTGGTAAAGTACGCCTCTTTAGACTACTATTGACGGAACAATAGGTTCAGGCACAGTGCTGAACAATTACTTGTACGACTTCTTGTCACACGGAATATCTAAAGATACCAAAAGGCCAACTAATTCGCAATAATCTGGCTATAAATTAGTTGTCTAATTTTATGGTATTTACTGGATTTCTCTAATTAAGCCTATTCCACAAAAGGCAAAGTTATACTTAAATAGTTGACCTTTCATTTTGATATTTGAAGTAATTTAGATAAAAAATAACTCATTGTATATATCACCTCGTCGGCAATATCACAAACGAAGGATTATTCCGTATTTCCCAGCATTCCAGCTTATCTCCGTTGGGCAGTATTATTCTCTCTTCTAGGTAAGTAACTATAGGCTGTGGGGAGAGCCTCACCCGGCTGTCCGAAACGAACAGCCGGAGAGGGCGGTCAAAATTCCGGCTCTGAAAGTCCGATAAGGCTATTTCCGCAAGTTGTGTTTTCCCGTCCTTTACCATTGCTACAAACAATAAGCTGTCGTTCCTTCCTTTCGCTACCGAACAGATCTTTACGCCGCTTGACCAGGTTACAGAAGTAGGCGTATCATTCTTCTTGTCTGCTATCTCATGTATATTCCATGCGTAGATTGTTCCCGAGCGAGGAATGAAGGCATACAGTGAGTCACCGATGACCTCCATGTCATAGGATTCACCATGCGGTTCTGTACTGCTACCAATAAAGTCGCTGCCAGTACCTAGCTTGGCAAACACGGTGTTGTTGTTCACTGCCGTCAACAGAACCGCCTTACGGTCGAACACCCGTACGTTAGTCTCCTTCGAGTCACGTACGAAGACGAAGTTCTTCGTGGCAGCCACACAGCCCGCCCACGACACGTTACTTACCGGCCATATGCCTGTACCCAGACGAGTTAAGTACGTCCCAGAATGTTTATCGAACACCTGCACCTCCCGACTGTCACCAGCAGCTACAAACAGGTGCCCATCCTCCACATAAATATCACGGACAAAAGTGCGCTCTCCGTTGGAGATGCTCCGTTTATAAGTCAAGCGCTTTACGTCAAAAACGTCCACGCATCTCTCGGCAAAGTTTGCCACGTATAGCTCGTCCCCATCAAGGAAGAGGTTCACTGCCTGCAACGTGCGTCCCTCACCTATATCCTCTGCCCCACGTGATATATAGCCGTCTAGATAATAATTGTCCGTTATCTTCACTGTATCCATTGACTGTGGCAGGTAACGGTCTTCTGTGATTTCCCTTACCTCAGTCTGCTCGCAGGCCGTCAACGCTAACGCAACCCCTACGCCTATCATCATTCGGCTTCTCATCTCATTTCCTCCTTCTCTTTAGGTATAGTGACTGTATCTATCGGGTGCTCGGTGAAGTATTTCACTAGCCGGCTCTGCCTGCAGAATCTCTCAATATTCTGCTTCAGCACTGTATCGTCCTGAAAGATAGCACTGATATCACAGTCCCTATACGAGGCATTCTCTGGCTTATGGAAACCCAACAGATTGCGGTTGGGATAGGGCAGGTCACCCTTGTAGCTCAGCCACAGGTGCAGTTGCCAGATAAACTCTGTCCAGCCCACGTTCACCCCTTCACCGTTATTGGCAGCATAAGTCATGTTACTGTTGTGAGAGTAGCCCATGCAGTGCATAAACTCGTGTGCAATGGATTCCCAGCCGCTGAACGAGGCGTAGTGCCCGTAGAAATTCCAGTCTGTCACTGCCCAAATGTATCCACCTCCCAGTCCGCCATAGGCTGGACTGCTCTGTCCCAAGCGGAATGTCTTTTCTGATTTGAAGCGTTCCTTCTCCGTCTGGTATTTTTCAGCATTGAACAGATTTCTGTCGTTATCGCACAGATCGCCGCCCATCACCTCTCTGAAGTGGGACATCACATAATTATATTCGAGTGTAGTCATCATATAGGCGTAGTTAGTCACAATCACCACCCACTCGCGGGCGTAGATGGGACGCAGTTCTCGGTAGGGACAGTTATCTCCAGCGGTAGGTGTCCAGCTGTAGTTAGAAAAACTGCATGTCCATTTAGCATCTATCTTTGACAGCTTCTCGAGATGTTCGTCGTCGCTCACTAGGCGCACCTTCATCCGTTCCATGTCAAGGTGAGGACATTCTAAACTCACGAAGCCCCCATCCATCGTGCGACACACGCTCCTCTTACCCACGAACGAGGGCTTGAATTCGAAACTGGAGAACGCAGGAATAGAGTCGAGGTAAGCCACAGGCAAATATTCCTCGGCCTCAGGTATATACATCTCCAGACTCACTTTATGAATAGTCTTTGCCGACCAGCTGGTGATGCGGAGCAAGTCGTCCTCTTCCGCCCCTGTTACGGTAACAAGTTGGTCTGTACGGAAAGTGCAGTCTGCCTTGTTCACGATTTTTGATGAAGGATCGCTCAGGTTCAGGAGGATTCGGGTATGTTCTGCTCGCAGCTTGTCGTAAGTCACAGTGTCCGTAGGGAAATCATTCTTGAAAGGAATTTCGATGTTATTGTATACCATCTTTTCCTCATAGACAGTGGAGCAGCCTGCAAGTAGTATTGCCGTGATGCAAATTGCCGCTGTCACGCCTTTCAGAATCATACTTTTTGTCATTTTCTTGTCATTCATACGATTATTCTTTTGTAGGTTGTTTATAATAGTATTTAGGATGAGAATATTCATTGCCTTTCACTTTAGTTGTTTATCTCGGTCATGCGAGATATCGGGTTGCTGCTCAGCTCCAGCCTATCTCCCTGCTTTGCCTTATAATACTTACGGTCACATTCCAATTTGCAAATATAGCTGTTTAGATAATGTGTTCAGGCTAGGGTGCGATGGCAATAAGGACAAATATCGAGTTGGCAGACCACTCCCTTCCACTCGCAGTCCTTACGGAATTCCACCGTGCCCCTTGCGTAGTATACTTTCCAGATCGTTTCCAAAAAAGATGTATATTAATACCCTATTTTTTACAGTAGTACAGTAGGATTCATTATTAAAGGGTAGAAATCAAAAAGCATACTGTCGGCCTCCTGCCACTTCAGAATGTTCGTGATCTCAATCCGTTATTACTAGGAATCGAATGTGTACTTGTTATACCTTTGTCAATAATTCCCAGCACTGCCATGCCGGAAACAGGTCACAAATGACTATTCAAAAAAAGGACATTAATCGGAACACGAATGATACCTCCTGAGTTTCCAAAAGGGAGAAAAACATAAGAATGAACAATAATGTCACGGGAACGATCTCCACACCCCATTTCTCTATCAGTTCAAAAGTCACGTGCAGGTCACATACCCTTCTTTCCGAAAACATATGACCGGAAAGGCAGGAGCAGAGAACACGGAAAAAACAATTCAAAATTTAGTGCATGATATTAAAAAAATATACATTGAAAATCAGAGGAGCTACCCGCCAATCAACAGGTGATTGGCGGGTAGCCCTCTGGCTTAAAATAAAAAATCACCTTACCAGATTCGGGTTTTTCTGGGAATCCATATCAGGATATGGAAGATACATCAGATTGTCACTCCATGTCCTGTTCGTATATTCTACAGACTCCTTTACCTGAATCCCGTCGGCGACTTCAACAGCCGTGTTCTCCGCTCTTTCCTTAAAGGTGTCTTTCAGTCTGTTCATACGGAACTGGTCCGCACGGCGTGTGACAAGGGCCACCCAGTAGCCTGCCACCTCCCAACCATGCTCCTTATAAGCCGCTTCGGCAAGGTCATCTGCAGAAAGTCCGGTGAGCGGTTCCAGTCCGGCACGCTTGCGGACATCATTCAGACACTTGAATGCCAACTCGTCCGTCTGCCCCGTCCTGGCCTTGGCCTCCGCATACCACAACAAAACCTCCGAATAACGAATGATTCTATGCCGATGGTCATTACACATGTTCTGACTGGCCGGTTTTGTATAATCATACGGGGCACTGATATTCACTTTTGACGCAGGATCCCAGTTGACGGAGAATATACTGAACATGGGGTGATGTTCCGGAACGACAGGGGTACCGTCCTCCTTCAACTCCCACCAGTCAACCAACGTTCCGTCTTTCAGACGAATCTTGGGATCATAAGTCGCATCTTTTCTCGGACCGTCAGGAAACTCCTTCCAGAAACGAATTTCACCCCAGGCGTCTCCCCAACCGCCCAGCGATTCAAACTGGTTACATGAAGTAAGCTCCGAATCCTGGGCCCAATCCACGAACGGTGAATAGTTTATGCCGAGCACCGTCTCATTATTATAGTTATTGCTCATAGCATACACATCTTTGTAATCCTTATCGAGCTTATACTCGTATTCACCTCTGTTCACACCCTCAATGACCTCCTTCGCCTTTTCAGCAGCCTTTGCGTAATATTCCGTTTTGTTCATCGGCCAGCCGGCCATAGCCATATACACTGCTGCCAAAGTAGATTTGGCTGCCTGCCGGGTTACATACACATTCACTCCGTTCAGAAAGCGGGGGCTGCCACTGTAACCCGTAGGCAATACGGCCTCAGCTTCGGTCAGGTCCTGCACAATATGACCATACACTTCTTCCACGGGGGATAGAGGTTTGGTATAATCATCGTTGACATTGTCCAGATTCATCGGCAGCGGTCCCCAAAGTCGCACCAGGGTAAAATAAGCGTATGCCCTCCAGAATTTAGCCTGCCCGAGGGCGATATTTATCTCATCTTGAGTGGTAGGTGTTTTAGAGGCCCCCTGTATGATCAAATTGGCAGCCTTTACAATGGCATAATGCATGTTCCACGCATCTTTGACACCCTTGTTGTTGTTTGCTGCGGCAAACTTGTCCATTTCTGCGGCAGGCTGTTTGTTGCTCCCCGGATTGGTCGTTATATCATCCCCCTGCCACTGGGGCAGCTGCATGTTCGTATATACCTGTGAAAGATTGACTTTCTGGTAAAGGGCATATATGCTCATGTTCAATTCATCCTGGGTAGAGAAGAAGTTTTCCGGAGTGAGTTTTCCCCTGGGATCTTCCGTTAAGAAATCACTGCACGACATCAGTGAAAATGACAGGGCAACCATAGTGCCTGCTATTATTTTTATTTTCATAAGTTCTTCTATTTTAGATTTAAAAATTCATCCGGAGACCGAATGTGAATGTTCTTGGGGAAGGATAGGCTCCCATGTCAATACCCGCGTCAACGTCAACGCTGCTGTTCGAGAAGGTAGTACCGGCCGGATCCATCCCCTTGTACCCGGTTATTGTAAAAAGGTTCTGACAGCTGAAAGTAAGCCGCAAATCAGCGAATCCCGTTGTCTTTTTGGGGAAAGTGTATGAAAGACTGATATTCTCCAAACGAAGGAAGTCCGCGTTCTCCAGCCATTTGGTTGAAACCGGCTGCAGATTATTTCCACCTTCGGTCAGGCTCGGGTATGTTGCCGAAGAGCCAATCTTGTCGAATCCCTTCAGATAGGCGTCTGCCAGAGTTACAAAGCGGGAATTCCCTTCGGCCGAAGCCATAGTATATCTTACAAGATTCAAACGCTTGGCTCCGAAAGATCCGTTGAAGAACAGGTTCAGATCCCAGTTTTTATAAGACAGGGAGTTATTCCATCCCAGGGTGAAATCGGGATTGGCCTTGCCGATGACCTTGCGGTCGCCACCGTCTATCATCTGATTTCCATCTACATCCGTGTAAGTGTCATGTCCCTTTTCATCCAAGCCGGTCCATTCATATCCCCAAAAAGTACCGATGGCCTCACCCGGCTTGATAATGGTGGCATAATCAACCATACCGGCAGCCGGACTGGAGCCGTTGATGAAATCATTCTCACCACCGGAAAGGCGTTCCACGCGGTTCTTCAAATAAGTACCGTTCAAGGTGGAGGTCCATTGGAACCGGTCATTCTGCATAATCCGGGCGGTCACGCTCAAATCAATACCACGATTACTGATTTCGCCGTCATTCACCCAAAAAGAGTTACCGCCGACATATCCGGGGATACTTCTTTTAAGCAACGCATCTGTAGTACGCTTATAGAAATAGTCCACACTGAAATTCAGCCGCCTGTCGAACAGGGAGAACTCCAGGCCCAGGTCGAACTGCTTGGTCTTCTCCCACGTAAGCTCGGGAGTTGCTATGTCATTTGCCCAATAACCGGTAAAATTACTGTTGGTTCCAAAATTGTATGCAGTAGCACTCATAAGGCCCATGGTTGCGTAAGGACTGATGGCCTGGCTACCCACAATACCATAACTGGCGCGAAGTTTAATGTCCTGAACCGAGGAAACATCCTTCATGAAATCCTCATTGCTCAACGTCCAAGCTGCGGCAATAGAAGGAAAGTACCCCCATTTCTTTTTGGCAAAGCGAGAAGAACCGTCGGCACGAAATGTTCCGGTAAGCATATAACGATCCTTAAAATTGTACATGACACGGGCCACTCCCGACATCAGCGCCCATTGCTCGTAACCATTGTTTGCATCACGAGAGGAAGCCATACCCACATTCCACCAGCCCACACCCTCGGTCAGCAGGTTGTTACCGGTTATACCCATTGTCCTGGTTTCGGAGGAGGTCACCTCATATACGGCCGTGGCTGTCAGATGATGGTCGTTCCAAGAACCCGTATATGTCAGGTTGTTGGAACTCTGCAGCATCAGGCGGTAAGTGTCATTGTTGCCCATACCACTCTTGGTCCCCACTCGTTTGGAGCTGAAACTATAACTTTTCCCGTCATAATAGTCCACGCCATTGGTTGTGGTGAATGTCAGCCCCTTCATTATATCAAGGCGCAAATCAACACGTCCGTTGAAAACATTGGTCATTGTCTCTCCCGACTGCAACTTTAGGATACCGACCGGGTTGGAAGCTATGGAATTATAAGTATCGGTGTTATAGTTCCCGTTTTCGGCCATCATCGTCATGGTAGGCGAATAGTTCAAAGCAATCCAGATCGGATTATCCTTACCGGAGGCAAAAGATCCCCCGCGACGCACACCGTGGGAAGCATTGATGTCAGCCGTGATATGCAGCCAGTCGGTAAGCTGTGAGGAAAGATTCGCCTTCGCCTGATAACGCTCGTTCTTCGATTCAATGACCACACCTTCCTGGCTCATGTAGTTGGCGGAAATGTAATATTGGGTCTTCTCGCTACCATTGGAAAGAGCCAACTTGTAATTCTGGGTGATCCCCGTACGGAAAATCTCATCCTGCCAGTCGATGCCCGCCGTTCCGTTCTGATAGGATTGCATCTCTTCGTTTGAGAAATCAATACCTTTGACCTCCTTGAGCGCCAGAGCGTAATCGTATGCTCCAAGGATATCGTATCTCTTATATACATTGGAAACTCCCACTGATGCGTCGAACATAATTTCACGCACACCGGCCTTACCACTCTTGGTAGTGATCAGAACGACCCCGTTCGAACCCCTGGAACCGTATATGGCAGTGGACGATGCATCTTTGAGAACCTGCATCGAACGGATGTCCTCAGGATTGATACCGTCCAAACCGCTTTCGCGGACGATTCCGTCAACCACATACAAAGGGTCGTTGCTTTTGCTGATGGAGTTAGCACCGCGGATGCGGATTTTCACGCTTCCCCCGGGGACGCCGCTGTTCTCAACATGAACGCCACTGACACGCCCCTGAAGAGCGTCTGCAACCTGGGTTATAGGCTGGTCCTTGAAATTTTTGTTGTCCAGCACGGCTACGGAACCGGCCATATCCGCTTTTCTTACAGCACCATAGCCAATAACAACCACCTCGTCAAGGACTTCGGCATCTTCCTTCAAAACGATGTTTAACGGTTCACCTGTCCAGGCTATTTCCTGGCTCTGATAGCCGACATAAGAAACAACAATTATATCCCCTTTTTTTACGTTCCTAAGGGAAAAATCACCGTCAAGTCCCGTAATGCTGCCGTTTGTCGTCCCTTTGACAAGTACGGATGCGCCGATAATGCTTTCGCCATTGGCATCTTTGACAACTCCTTGACAGATATCACTCTGTTCGATAATTTGTCCCCTCAGGGAAGGGTAGTCAGGGAACGCATAAACCTGCATCCCACACAATAGCGAGAGCGACAGAATTGCTCCCGCTTGTTTTAAAATGTTATTCATAGATTGTTTATTAAAAGATAAAAAACTATTTCAGCGTTATACTTTATCAAAAAACTAAAATCCCCCCCTATTCGTATTTCTTTGATTGAACACACTAAAAACATCAAAATAAATTAATACAATTGGAAGAAACCACCAGCAGATTTTTCCGATCATCCATTTTCAACCTAGACACAAACAGCACAAATATCAGTGCTTATAAATACAACCATTATATCGATAATACTATTTTAAATTCATTAACACGGGTTTTCGGACCGTATTGACGTTCTGTTGGGAAACCTCATTCAACTGTTCAAAAATTACAATCTTATTTTCACCTTTTCTTAACCATACACCCGGAATGTAAAGAGTCTGTTGTGGTCCCACTTTCCAATAACGGCCGATGTGTTTACCATTTATAAAAATAACCCCTTTTCCCCATGCACGCATATCGATAAAGGTATCTCCCGGTTGATCCAATGTGAATTCTCCCTCATAAATAACCGGGCGATCCTTGAATTGAACAGCCTGCAAAGGTGTGTTCCTGCAGACATTATCGCCAAATTCAGTCAATACAGGACATTTATCCATTGGTAACCGATACATATTCCAGCCACCCGTAATTTCTTTACCGGCAACAGTGACAGGACTGATAATCCCCTTTGTGTTATATACAATCTCACTTCCATAGTTGATACGTCCCATATTCTCCACCAAAATCTGTAAAGTGGCATTGAACGGGATATCTATCTCCATAGAATATGTTCTGGTATTGCGATTTAAAACACCTATTTTCTCACCATCTACATAAACCACGGCATAATCACGTAATCCTGGGATTTCAAGGATTCCACTGATAGGTTGATTGAAATGACGGGTGTACAAAACGTAACCATATCCCTGATTAAGTTGCTCGAACGTCAGAGGAGTAGAGGCGTTCACTGGTTGTATACTTTGTGCAAGAAGCAGGGCATCAACTACCCTCTCCAGTTTTATCGAAGAGATTTCTATAACCGGTATAGGGGCAGGAGGAGTAGGTATGGGATATTTCACATATTTCTGGATGACGGAACGTATAGAATCATATTTTGGAGTGATCCAACCGGCCTCGCTGATAGGAGCATCATAGTCATAACTGGTCAAATCAGGCTGTATATCCCTTTTCTTGTCATAATTGGCACCGCTGGTAAAACCAAAGTTCGTTCCTCCATGCACCATATAAAAATTAAATGAAACATCATTTTGCAGATAAGCCTCAGTCTGGCGGGCGATTTCCGAGGCAGAGACTTGAGGAAACGGTTCTCCCCAATGCGACAGCCAGCCCGGATAAAACTCTGCAACCATATACGGTCCTTTGCCACCATGATACTGGTTCACCACCTTTTTAAGATTAGCGATATCACTCTCCCCATTGGCCGTAGGCAGGGCACCTGCCACACACCCGCCCTCAAACAACCAACTTCCATCGGAGGTGAACAACGGAACGGTAAATCCGGCATCAGCCAGCTGCCCTTTGATCTTTGCATTATAGGAACGGTGCTCTTCAAACGATATATCTTTACGCTGGGAAACGTATGAGCCAAACTCATTTTCACACTGCACCATAATGATAGGACCACCTTTGGTACATTGCAGGGGGCCCACTTCCTGATACAGACGATCAATATATTTTTTCGTATATTTCAGAAACTCCGTATTATCCCTCCTTATTTCCATACCTGGTATATTCTGCAGCCACCAAGGATACCCGCCGAATTCCCACTCGGCACAAACATAAGGTCCGGGACGAAGGATGACCATCATCCCTTCTTCCCCGGCAATCCTTATATATTCTGCCAAATTCTTATCTCCGGAAAAATCCCATTTTCCAGGTTCAACCTCATGAAGATTCCAAAAAACATACGTTGCCACGGTATTAAGTCCCATTCCTTTCATCATCTGCAAGCGGTGGCGCCAATATTGGTGTGGTATACGGGCATAATGCATCTCTCCAGAAAGAATAGGGGTTGCCTCCCCATACCGATAAAAATGTCCATCCCTGATCTCAAAAGGAATTTTTTCCTGAGACATGGAATTCATTGAGCAAAGTAACAATAGTAGAAGGCAAAAAATCTTCATATGAAATCTTATAGAATTAAATTATACACATATTGTTTATACTTTTACTTTTCAGTCCTACGTAACAAATGATATTTATTTATCGCCCGTATCAGACTCATTCCCATTTTTTCACTTTTACATTTTCGTACTCCTTCACATCCTTGGAATATTATGGCTAGACATTAGCGTACCTATAAAGTTCCCCCCCCCCCTTATCTGTTATGACGAAAAACTCATCATAACTGCCTGCCAGTAAAACACTATCCGATTTGCAGTGGTCAAACGCATTAAAAATAGCATATTTCCTTAGCGCACTATCCCACACGAACCAAGATGATATCTTAAGAAACAAAAATATAAGATATATATATCATTTATTTTTTGCAAAATTAAATTGGAACACACAAAGAAAGATCAAAAATCATGTAAAATAACTCATGTATTGTCCAATGTTGCTATCTTTTTTACTAATAGACATATGTTTAGCAACATTTATACACATATATTGTTTATTGATAAAAATATCCCTACGCTAGGAAACGTATGAGCCAAACTCATTTTCACACTGTACCATAATGATAGGGCCACCCTTGATATATTACAAGAGAGTAGTTCCCGAAACAGACAATCAATATATTTTTTCGTATATTTCAGAAACTCCGTATTATCCCTCTTTATTTTCCATACCTGGTATATTCTGCAGCCACCAAGGATACCCGCCGAATTCCCACTCGGCACAAACATAAGGTCCGGGACGAAGGATGACCATCATCACTTCCTCCCCGACAATCCTTATATATTCCGCCAGATTCTCATCTTCGGAAAAATTGGTTCAACCTCGTGGAGATTCCCAAAAACATACGTTGCCACGGTATTAAGCCCATTACTTTCATCATTTGCAAGCGGTGGCGCCAATATTAGTGTGGTATACGGACATAATGCATCTCTCTAGAAAGAATAGGGGTTTCTCCCCATACCGATAAAAATGTCCATCCCTGAT
>OCPH01000049.1_pt1 | contig 27484 bp, 29 predicted proteins | sample 1475691 | NCBI WGS metagenome assembly OCPH01 (sample SAMEA3360696, study PRJEB22359) | human gut metagenome | biome: ENVO:urban biome; feature: ENVO:human-associated habitat; material: ENVO:feces | place: Bangladesh | collected 2011 | reverse complement strand
TTTTTTGTTTGTTTATCACCGCTAAAGCTAAACTGAACCCCCAGTCTAACTGGGGGTTTTCTAATACAAAAAAAAGGATGAGCACGGGGCCCATCCCATATAAAAATTTTCTTAAATTATTTTCTTAGTATGCTCTTGCCAGCGTAAATAGCTGTATCGTCTAGCATGTACTCAATTCTTAATAGTTGGTTGTACTTAGCAACTCTTTCTGATCTAGCAGGTGCACCTGTTTTGATTTGTCCTGTGTTTAGCGCAACTGATAGGTCTGCGATAGTTGTATCTTCTGTTTCACCTGATCTGTGTGAAATAACTGCTGTGTAATGATTTCTGTGAGCCATCTCGATAGCTTCGATAGTTTCAGTTAAAGTACCTATTTGGTTAAGCTTAATTAAAACTGAATTTGCTGTATGAGTCTCAATACCTTTTTTGATTCTCTTTGTATTTGTAACGTATAAGTCGTCACCAACTAATTGAATCTTGTCTCCTAATCTTTCAGTTAATTTCTTCCAGCCGTCCCAATCGTTTTCGTCTAAGCCATCTTCAATTGAGTAAAGTGGATACTTGTCAACTAATTTTTCGTAGTAGTTAATCATTTCTTCATCTGTAAGCTCTGCGTTATCACTCTTTAAGTAGTATTTCTTAGTATCAGCGTTATATAGTTCGCTCGCAGCAACGTCAAGTGCTAGGTAGATGTCCTTGCCTGCTTCATAGCCAGCTTTTTCTATAGCTTCGATAATAGTTTCTATAGCTTCTTCATTGCTTGATAAGTCTGGTGCATATCCACCTTCATCGCCAACGCCTGTAGCTAATTTTCTTTCTTTAAGAACATTCTTTAAGCTGTGATAAACTTCTGAGCCCATTCTAAGCGCATCTCTAAATGTTTCTGCGCCTATTGGCATAATCATAAACTCTTGTATGTCTACGTTGTTATCAGCGTGTTTACCGCCATTTAAAATATTCATCATAGGTACTGGTAAAACTTTTGCATTAGTTCCGCCGATGTATCTATAAAGTGGCATGTTTAGTTCATTTGCAGCACATTTAGCAACTGCTAGTGACACGCCAAGCATAGCGTTTGCACCAAGTTTGCCTTTATTTTCTGTTCCATCAAGGTTTATCATCAATTTATCGATTGATACTTGATCTGTTACTTCCATATCAAAAATTTCAGGTGCGATAACGTTGTTTACATTATCAACTGCCTTTAACACGCCTTTTTTAGCGTATCTCTTTGGGTCTCCATCTCTAAGTTCTACGGCTTCGTGTTCGCCAGTAGATGCTCCTGATGGGACTATAGCTGATCCGATTGCTCCTGACTCAGCTAAAACTGTTACTTCTACAGTTGGGTTAGATCTTGAATCTAAGACTTCCATAGCAAATACATCAATAATTCTACTCATTTTATTCCTCCGATACCAATAGGCTCTCGCCCGTCATTTCTTTTGGCTTTTCTATATTTAATATATCTAATAGTGATGGTGCTAAATCAGCTAGCACGCCATCTTTAAGCTTATGCTTTCCGTCGTTATAAAGTATTACAGGGACTGGGTTTGTTGTGTGTGATGTGATTGGTTTTCCTTCATCATCAAACATCGCCTCGCAGTTACCGTGGTCCGCAGTAATTATAGCTGTGAAGCCCTCTTCTTTTGCCTTCGCTAATAGTTTTGCAAGGCATGTATCAACTGTTTCAACCGCCTTGATTATGGCTGGAACAACGCCTGTGTGTCCGACCATATCTGTGTTTGCGTAGTTTAATATGATTAAATCATAATTGCCCATAACGCCGACTAATTTATCTGTTAGCTCATAAGCGCTCATCTCAGGCTGTAAATCATATGTCGCTACTTTTGGTGAATTGATTAAAATTCTGTCTTCGCCTGAGAATTTTTCTTCGCGACCGCCATTGAAAAAGTATGTTACATGAGCGTACTTTTCTGTTTCAGCTATACGAAGCTGCTTTAGTCCGTGCTTTGAAATTACTTCACCAAGTGTATTAACTATCGTTTCGTCGCCATAAGCAATGTGAACGTTTTTAAAGCTTGAGTCGTAATTAGTCATGCACACGTAATATATGTCATCTAAAAACTTTCTATCAAAGCCAGCAAAGTCTTTGTTAGTGAAAGCATCTGTGATTTGTCTTGCTCTATCCGGTCTAAAATTAATAAAGATAATGCTATCGCCAGACTTTATTTCATTGACTTCCCCAGCATTTTTGATGGCACATGGCAAGATAAATTCATCAGTGACATCTTTTTCATATGATTTTTTAATCGTCTCTATTGCATCGTCCGAAGCAAGTTCAGGCGCCTTAGATGTGACAGTTTTGTAATACTTTTCTGTTCTGTCATAGCGCTTATCCCTGTCCATAGCATAGTATCTACCACTTATGGATGCTAGCTTACCACACGAATTCTTTTTCATATAATCAATAATCTCACTCACATCGCTCTCTCCTGAGTGTATGTCTACGTCTCTGCCGTCTAGAATTGCGTGTAGATAAGTTCTATCGCCTATGCCCTCTTTTTTACAAAGATCTAAGAGTGCCTTGATATGATTTATGTGCGAGTGAACGCCGCCATAACTTAGTAGACCCATCAGATGAAGATTTGTATTATTTTTCTTTGCGTGCTCTATCGCCTTAAGAAATTCTTCTTTTTTAAAGAAATCTCCAGTCTTTATATCTCTATTGATAAGTGATAGGTCTTGATAAACAACTCTTCCCGAGCCTATGTTTAAGTGACCGACTTCGGAGTTACCCATCTGTCCGTCAGGTAAACCAACATATTCGCCGCTCGCCTGAAGTTTTGCGTGAGGACAGTCTTTAAATAACTTATCTATAGTTGGTGTCTTGGCTCTATATACAGCGTTTGCATCGTTGTCTTTACCAATTCCGAAACCATCTAGTATTATTAATATAGCCTTTGACATCTTATATCTCCTTAGCAATGGCCTCAAAAGACTCAGTCTTAAGTGAAGCGCCACCAATTAAGAAACCGTCGATGTTTTCTTCTTTGGCTAAATCTGCTGCATTTGTCTCTTTAACGCTACCGCCATAAAGTACTCTAAGCTTTGCTTCTAAATTCGGATTCATTTCCTTAACTTTTTCTCTAACGAAGCGGCACATCTCCTCAGCATCTTCCTTAGAAGCGCTCTTGCCAGTGCCTATAGCCCAGATTGGCTCATAAGCGATGGCAAAGCTATCTAGCTTAGCTGCGTCTAAGCCCACAAGGTCAGCCTTTAATTGTTTTTCAATCTTTTCAAAGTGTTTTCCATCTTCTCTTTCTGACAAAGTCTCTCCAAGGCATAGAATTACTTCTACATCGTCTTCTATCGCCTTAAGAACTTTTTTATTAATCATCTCATCACATTCACCGAAAATCTCTCTTCTCTCAGAGTGACCGATGATGACAAAATCCGCTCCACATGACTTAATCATCTTACTACTGATCTCGCCAGTAAAGGCACCTTTGTCTTCAAAGTAGATGTTTTGAGCACCTATTTTAATATCATTATACTTTTTAGTTTTATTTGCTAAATAAATATCTGTAAATGGAACTGCGATATAAACGTCATACGAGTCATTTGGCTTTAGGCTCAAGTCCTTGAAGAAGCCTTCAGTCTCTTTAACATCCATATTCATCTTCCAATTTGCAGCAAGTAAAAATTTTCTCAAATTTGTCTCCTTATTTATCATTAATAGCAGCTATGCCAGGAAGTACCTTTCCTTCCATAAGTTCAAGTGATGCGCCGCCGCCTGTTGAAACATGTGTGATCTTTTCTTCATAGCCAGCTTTTTGAACGGCGCTTGCACTATCTCCTCCACCGACAATGGTTGTCGCATCAGAATTTGCAAGTGCCTTGGCAATAGCATTAGTACCGTTCTTAAATTTATCCATTTCAAAAACGCCCATAGGTCCGTTCCAAACTATAGTCTTTGCTCCTAATAACTTCTTAGTAAATACGTCAATAGTTTCTGGCCCAATGTCTAGACCCATCATGTCTTCTGGTATATGATTTACTTCAAAGCATTCAGCTTCAGCGTCTTCTTTTATTTCTTTAGCGCATAGAGCGTCAACTGGTAGAACCAAGTCAACTTTCTTTGCATCAGCCTTTTTTAATAGTTCAAGTGCAAGCTCTAACTTGTCGTCTTCAACTAAGCTCTTGCCAACGTTTATGCCCTTTGCCTTTAAGAATGTATATGCCATAGCGCCGCCAATAAGTATTTTATCAGCCTTATTTAATAGATTTTCGATTACACCTATCTTGTCAGAAACCTTTGATCCGCCAAGTATAGCTATAAATGGATGCTTTGGCTCATCAAGCTCTTTCGCCATGATATTCATTTCTTTTTCAACTAAGAAGCCTAGTGCCGATGGTAAAAATTTACTTACACCAACGTTTGATGCGTGAGCTCTGTGCGAAGTGCCGAAAGCGTCATTAACGTAGATATCTGCAAGCTCTGCTAGCTCTTTAGAGAAGGCTTCGTCACATTTTTCTTCTTCTTTTCTAAATCTAGTATTTTCTAGTAAAAGAACTTCGCCTTTTTTAAGATTTTTTGCTGCTTCTTTAACTTCATCATTAACTACTTCAGGGCAAGAGATGAATTTTACATCTCTTCCAAGAAGTTTTTTTATTTCTTCCTTAACTGGCTCTAGTGTAAATTTTAAGTTGTATTCGCCCTTTGGTCTACCTAAGTGGCTCATCATAATCACTTTTGCACCATTATCAAGAAGGTGCTTGATAGTAGGAAGTGACTCGTATATACGTTTATTGTCAGTGATAACGCCGTCCTTCATTGGCACGTTGAAATCACATCTCAATAAAACTGTTTTATCATCAAAATTATAATCTTTTAATGTTTTTTTCATTATCTTTTCCTTTTATATTATAATAATTATTCTTGATTAGCAATGTATTTTGCTAGGTCAACTACTCTGTGGCTGTAACCATATTCGTTATCATACCAAGAAACTACTTTAACTAAGTTGCCTTCTATAACTAAAGTTAAGAATGGATCAAAGATTGATGAGTGTCTGTCACCAACGTAGTCAACAGAAACAAGTTCTTCGTCAGCATATTTTAATACGCCCTTTAATTCATTTTCGCTTGCTTTTTTAACAGCCTCGTTAATTTCTTCCTTAGTAACGTCTTTGTTTAATTCGAAAACAACGTCTGTTAGAGAAACTGTTGGAACTGGCACCCTAACTGCGTATCCAGTTAATTTATCCTTTAGTGATGGGATAACTAAAGCAACTGCCTTTGCTGCTCCTGTTGTTGTAGGAACCATAGACATAGCTGCCGCTCTTGCTCTTCTGATGTCTTTGTGCTTGTGGTCAAGTAAAACTTGGTCAGAAGTGTAAGCGTGGATTGTTGTCATAAGGCCTCTCTTGATACCAAAATTGTCTTCAATAACCTTTGTTAATGGTGCAAGACAGTTAGTTGTACAAGATGCGTTACTGATAACATTGTGTTTAGTCTTGTCATATTCTTTTTCATTTACACCCATAACGATAGTTTTATCAATTTCGCCCTTTGCAGGTGCAGTTAAAATAACTTTCTTAGCGCCACCCTTGTCAATGTGTTTGTAAAGAGTTTCGTTGTTTTTAAATGCTCCAGTTGAGTCGATAACGATGTCTACGCCATAGTCCTTCCATGGAATTTCTGCTGGATCTCTAAATTGAGTGTTTGTAACCTTCTTGCCATCGATCATGAAGCCATCTTCACAAGCTTCACAAGAAACTGATAATCTACCATATAGAGAATCATTTCTAAATAGATGTGCAAGCGTCTTTAAATCACCTGAAGCATTGATGTGAGCTAATTCTAGACCATTGTTCTCTTCAACTAGAATTCTTGCTACATCTCTACCAATTCTACCAAAACCATTAATACCAACTTTCATTTGTTGACCTCCTTAATTATTATTAAAATACTTTTTATCTTCTAAACCTTCAGGCAAATAATTTTGCTCAGGTTTTTTGTCCTTATAATTGTGCGGATACTTGTAGTCCGCGTGATTGCCAAAGATCTTCTTGTCATTGTTGTGAGCATCCCTTATGTGCAGAGGAATTTGAAATTCTTTGATCTTATCGACGTCCGCCATAGCTTTGTTAATGGCAACATATGTCGAGTTGTTCTTTTTAGCGAGCGCCATGTAGATGGCTGCGTTACTCAAGATGATGCGTGCTTCTGGCATGCCTATGGCTTTTACCGCATAAAAGGCTGACGTTGCAAGCGTTTGTGCATTTGGATCAGCTAGACCAATATCTTCTGAAGCAAATATCACTATACGTCTCGCTATGAATAAAGGATCTTCGCCATTGTTAAGCATGTGAGCTAAGTAAAAAACCGTCGCATCTGGATCTGAGCCTCTCATGCTCTTAATAAAGGCTGAGATTGTGTCGTAGTGCATAGTCGAGCTCTTGTCGTAGGAGTGAGCTCTTTCAAAGACTAGCCCCTTGACGTCCTCGTACTTAATATGACGAGTTAAATCAGCTTCTGGATCTTGACTTAAAACAGCTATCTCTAAAAAGTTTAGCATGTTTCTTGCGTCGCCATTAGAAATTCTAACTAGATACTCAAGTGCGTCGTCATCGATGCTCGCCTTTAGTGAAGCAAGTCCATTGACCTCGTCAGATAAAGCTTTCTTAGCAAGTGCAATAAGATTGTCCTCACTCATCTTTTCAAGCCTTATTATGAAGCATCTCGATATAAGTGCGCTATTGACCTCAAAATATGGATTTTCTGTCGTTGCACCTATGAGCGTGACGGTCGAATCTTCAACGTATGGAAGCAGAAAATCTTGCTGAGCCTTGTTAAACCTATGTATCTCGTCAACGAAGAGTATGGCCTTTTTATTCTCCTCTAAAAGCCTTTTGGCCTCTTCAACTGCCTTCTTTAAATCGCTTACGCCACTACCCACAGCACTAATCTTTATGAAATTCGACTTACTAGTATTAGCAATAACGTTTGCAAGTGAAGTCTTACCAGTGCCTGCCGGTCCATATAGTATAAGAGATGGAAGTCTGTCGGCCTTGATCGCCTTGTATAGAAAAGAGTTCTTATTAATCACCTTCTCTTGACCAATGTAGTCATCGAGGCTCTTCGGTCTAAAGCGTTCAGCTAAGTTTTGAGATAATTTTAAATTTTTTTCTCTTTCCATGTCAAATAAATTCATCTTCTCACCATTTTTATTATATCAAATAAGCTGCAAGATGTCCAACATTAATTTTTATTATTTTAATATTAATATTTTTAAGTAAATAATAAATATTTTTAAATTATTTTCAAAAATATATTGACATGTTTAATTAATAGATGTATAATCTTAATAAAGGAGGACGCTATGATTAATAAAGCATTAAATGAATGTCCTGTTTGTGGTTCAAAACTATACATAGAAAGGTTAGTTTGTGACAATTGCAACACGACTATAGAAGGAAGGTTCGAGAATAACTCATTCTACAAGCTTAATAGCGAGCAGATTGACTTTATCAAAACTTTCTTATTAAAAAGAGGCAATATTAAAGAGATTGAAAGAGCCTTGGGTATATCCTACCCTACTGTAATTAAAAAGCTTGATCAAATCAATGAGATCATCTCTGATCAAAAGAGTTCGACTAGTGAAAAAGAAATACTTGAGCTCTTAAATAGCGGCACAATAACAAGTAGTGAAGCAGAAAAAATGCTTTTAGAACTAAAGGAGGTTTAAAATGTCTGAAGAAAAAATTATGATCCTTAAAATGTTAAAGGACGGCAAGATTGATGAAGAAGAGGCGCTAAAACTTCTTAACGCTGTTGGTGAAAAGAAGGGCGAAAAAACTTATAAGCCAAATAAAAAGAGAAATGAAATCCATATTGAAGCCGATGATTATGACGTTTTTGACGCGTCAGACAAATTTGCAAGCAAAATTTCAAACTTCGTTAACAAGATAGTTAGTAAATCATTAGAAACTGCTGAGAAAGGCATGAGAGACGGCCATATGTACGCAAGCTATAGCTTTGATGATAGATTCAAAAACAAAAAGTTCGCAACACTTAAACTTGATGTTGACAAGAATAAAAAATATGATTTAATAATAAATAATACTAATGAAAAAGTAGTAATACTTCCATCGAGTTCAGATCAAATTGAAATCTATGGCAAAATCTATTACACAGATAAAAAAACTATTCCTGGCGATTATGAGTTCATCAACTGCTTTATCGATGATAAAGAAATACTTATCGAACCAAACTACGAAAGTTTTACAAAAAAGGACTTTTCAGTAAGCTTAAAAGTCTTAGTACCTGCCTTAAGCTTTGCCAAAGTTGATGTTAAGACAAGCAATGACAAGATAATTCTTGACTCAGTCAATTGCGATGAGTTATACTTAACAACAAGCAATGACAAAATCAAGATCGAAGACTCAATCATTGGCAAATCAGAACTCAAAACTACTAACGATTCAGTTAAGATAAAAGACGCAAAGTTCACTGACCTTCTTATTAATACTACAAACGCTGAAATAACTATGCATAACACACCATTTGTTAATCTAGAAGCTCACACAACAAACGCTTATGTCGATGTTAAAGACGTTTTCAACTGCGCCGAAAACATCATAATAACTAATAGCAATGGACCTGTCACAGTTGAATTAGAAAGCGTTAGCAGAAATGTCAAGTTTAATCTAAGAGGCCTAAGTAAATACACATGCCCAGCCATCTTCGACGACAGCAGATTTAAGCTTGATGAAGACGGTGATGAATTAAGTACAGCAGTACTTAATAACGATTCAGACCTTACTCTATTCGGTGATATAAAGACAAGCAATGGACCTATCATCATCGAATAAGTCTAATATTCCCATCATAAATCCTGATCACTTATGTGACCAGGATTTTTTCTTTACAAAGCTGTTAAATTTCTTGTAAATCGAAGCCTTTTAATGTATAATTATAGTGCTAACAGTTAAGAAACTATAATTATAGGAGAAAGTAATGAAAATAAATAAAATAAAAATAAAATTTAATATATTTGCCCTGCTAATAACGCTGAGTGTATTTTTACTCGTGTTAGGCACTAAAAATACAGCTTATGCCGAGGAAGCTGCTAAGGAAACTGAAGCAGTTAAAGAAACTAATGAAGCTAAGAAAACTGAAGAAACTAAAGAGACCAAAGAAGATGGCTTTGAGTTTAAAGGTGCCAAGCTTAAGTTTATCACAGGAAGTTTTGATGGCAAGGAAAGTTTAGATATTGATTTTCCTATCGAAATGAAAGATGCGAGTGCTGAGTACATTGATGAGGCTGCAAAAATTATTAGCATAGAGAAAAAAGAATTCAATATTAAAAATCCAAACATAGTCATTTTGCATAACGGCGAAAAATACTACGTGATCACAGCCATCAACGCTTATAAAGATGTTCAAGACAATATTATTGACAAGGTGAATATCGAGAGCGAACTTACTTATGACAAGACAAAGCTAAAGATAAAATTAAAGCTAAAGGATATCAAAGACGAGAAAAAAGACATTAAATACAGCATTTGCTACACGAGCATGGATAAAAAGCCATTCCAAACGCAAGAAGCGTTTAAACTTGTCGACATGAAGTACAGGCTGCCAAAGCACTGCATAATTCCTGACGGCTACTACTACCAAATGAATCCGCGCTCGGTGCCATATAAGGAAAGTTACTTCTTTATGCAAGGCGCTATATATATTGCAAACACTCATGTAGATACGATTGACAGTAAATTTTCACAAGTAATGACAGCAAAGCTTATAGACGATACAGCGAAGAAGCTTAATGACGAGGGCTACTACCCTATTCCATATAGAAGTGAGTGGCTAAAGGCTGACTACAACATTGAGAAAGGCTACTTCGATACAAGGTGGAATCTTGATTACGCCTACATCTGCTTAAGAATGTATGAAAAGTTTCAAGATGAAAAATATTTAGAGCTTGCGGATAAAGTCTTAAGATATTACAAAAAATACGCTAATCAAAACGCAATCAAAATCCCTTATAAAGAAGATGCCTGCCTAGTTATGGACTACGGTGCTGAGTACTACATCGGCATGACGCACTCTTCACTAAACCATCACCTAATGGGCTTAAAGGCTCTTATGTACGAAGACCTGCTTAAAGAAAAGCCTGTCAATACTGAATTTATAAAGAAGATGCTAAATGGTGTTGAAGCGACTTGCAATAGCTGGATTAAAAAGAACGGTGATCTTGAATACGCTATCTTTGTTAATGGTACTTACGGTCTTAAAGACTATCCAGATTTAACGCTAAATGATTTAAGAGACTGTCAAGCACTTCACGAAAAGCTTTATAAGAGCAAGAATGCTTCTTTAGAGACATTAATAGTTTCAAAGCAAGCGTGGTATGACAATGTTTATAAAAAATAAGTAAGTAAAAAGAAATAATGATACAAAGAGGCTGGTCAAATAAAGACTAGCCTCTTTAAGTATTAAGACATATTAAATATAGAATGAAAAATGCCTTTCCTGTAAAAACAAGAAAGGCATTTCTTATACTAATTGTTTTGTTCGTCTATTATCTTTTGGAGCTCTTTCATAAATGATTGAGTATCTTTAAACTCTCTGTATACTGAAGCAAATCTTACATAAGCTACTTGGTCTATCTCCTTAAGGCCTTGCATTATAAGTTCGCCTACTTCTGTAGATGTAACTTCTTTCTTCATCGTACTCATAAGCTTTTCTTCAACACTATCTGCCAACCCTTCAATTTGACTTAGGCTAACAGGTCTTTTCTCGCAAGATTTGATTACGCCCTTTAATATCTTACTTCTGTCAAATGTCTCTCTGTCTCCGTTTTTCTTGACAACTATTAAAGGTGTTTCTTCAATTTTTTCATATGTTGTAAATCTTTTTTTACAGCGAAGACACTCTCTACGTCTCCTAATCGCAGTACCCTCATTAGTAGGTCTTGAATCTAGTACTTTTGAATCTTCGTAAGAACAAAAAGGACACTTCATAATTAATTATTCTTTAAAAAATCAGGTACTAATAAAGAATCGTCGAAGCTTGAAGTAGGTTCACTTCTCTTTTCTTCGTACTTTTCTTCTTCTACATCAGAATCCTTATTTGAATCTTTTTTAGCAGGTTTAGATCCATCTTCAAATTCTGTAGCGATAACAGTTATCTTAATAGAATCGCCAAGGCTTTCATCGATACCAGCACCGAAGATGATGTTTGCATCATCAGCAACTGATTGTCTGATTAAGTCTGCGGCTTCATTTACTTCGAACATACCAAGGTCTGTACCACCAGTGATGTTTAATAGAACGGACTTAGATCCTTCTATGGATGTTTCAAGTAGCGGTGACTTGATAGCAAGTTTAGCTGCGTCAGTAGCTCTGTTGTCTCCTTGAGCAAAGCCTATACCCATGTGAGCAATACCCTTTTGTTCCATGATAGTCTTAACGTCAGCAAAGTCTAGGTTGATTAGGTTTGGTACACTGATTAGATCAGATATACCTTGTATACCTTGTTTAAGCACTTCGTCAGCCATAATGAAAGCATCTTTTAATGATGTTTTCTTGTCAGCTATTTGAAGAAGTCTGTCGTTCGGAATAGTTACTAGAGTATCAACTACTTCAAGTAATTGGCTAATTCCTTGAGATGCATTCTTTGCTCTCTTCATACCTTCAAAGCCAAATGGTCTAGTTACAACGCCTACAGTTAGTATGCCTTGTTCCTTTGCTAATTGTGCAATGATAGGCGCAGCACCAGTACCTGTTCCACCGCCCATACCGGCTGTGATAAATACCATGTCTGTGCCTTTAAGCATTTCAGTGATGCCTTCTTTATCTTCAAGAGCTGCTTGTGAACCAACTTCTGGGTTAGCTCCAGCGCCTAAACCTTTTGTAACCTTATCCCCTATTTGAATTTTGTTTTGTGCCTTTGATGATGCAAGAGCTTGTCTATCTGTGTTAACTGCAATAAATTCAACACCCTTTACGCCTGCATCAACCATTCTGTTAACGGCGTTGTTACCTGCTCCGCCAACACCTATAACTTTAATTTTGGCAAATTGGTCAATTTCTACATCAAAATCAATCATTTACGAATCCTCCTTTTATACTAAGTATTTAATTATTTACTCTATTACTTATATTCTACCACAAAATCTACATTTTGTTTAGTATTTTTCTTCTAATTGTCGCAAAATTGTTAAAAATTCTTCCTCCAAAGACGAAAATCGCCGCATAATATAAAGGTATGCTAAGAATATCGCCTAGCCAAGTAAGCAGCGCCGCGATTAAGGAGTTACCAATAAGACCCGATAAAAAAAGCTTATTGTTAAAATTGTTGTCCATGTGTGCGTTAATACCGCCAAAAACTGAGTCAATCGCAGCTAGTAGCGCCATGGATATATACAAGGAATAATATGGATTGTAACTATATGGAAGTACATAGCCGATTATTATTCCGATTATTATACCAATGAGTGCAATAATCATTTTTTATCCTCTCCCGTCAATTTTTCTGAATATATAATCTTGTCTTCGTCTATCTTTTTCTTAACAAGAACATTTTCACTTTGCTCTATATCAAGCTTAATTGGGTTTATGGTCTCTAAGATACTAGAAAAAGTACCTGGCGACTTAATCGCTGAGTAAAGCTTGTCACTGTTGCCTATCGCCTTTATCACAAATGGCGCGCCCTTAGTTCTTCCGTTGAGCCTAACAACTGGTCCATTGCACTTAACGCCAGTCCTTGAATAAACTCTTAAATCATTTATGCTGATGGCTTCGGCGCCTGAATCCCTTAAGTCGTTAATTATCCTTAGTAAGTCGCTATCGTGAACCACATCAGTCCTCTTGACGGGCCTATCGACAGCTTCCTCTCTTATAGTAAGTACTATGCCTGGGCCTTCAAGATCAACGTCTCCTGATATCATCTGATAAAATAATTTTTCTTCATTTAAAAATGCTAAAAAATCACTATCGTTCTTGACTAGATTATCCAAAGTCTCAAGCTTTTTCTCTTGCTTGTCAAGCTCTTCATTAATGCTTTTGATTTCTACTTTTAAATTCTTTACCTTGATGCTTGTCTCCTTCATCTTGTTTATGCTTAAAGGCTCATAAAATTCTCTGTCTGTCTTTAAGTATAGCCCAAGGAAAATTCCAACAACTATATATATTATGACAAGCACAACGCGTTTAATCTTATGCTTCATTCTTGCACGTCATTAGCAGGCTTTGCGTATAGAAAGTCGATGCTCTTTTTGTATCTCGGTATAAGTATATCGTCTCTTACAGTTAAAATGACTTGGTAGTTATAGTTTTGCAGCTCATCTTTAATTCCGCCTTTAAACTCAATAGCCGATTGCATCGTATCAGCGTCGCCTATAGCCTTTATAACGATGGGTGCAGACGTACTTACTCCGCCAACTTCTATGTGTTTACCTGCACTTACTATCTCAGTAAATGATGTGTATCTCTCTTCGTTTATGGATATAGCCTCAGCTCCAGCGCTATTTAAAACGCTAATGGCGCTAAGAATCAAATCTATATCGTTTTGTATACCAAAGCTCACCTCACCATCGGCAAGTTTTGGTTCATCTATAGTTAGTATGATGCCCTTGCCCTTTAGATCTGTGTAGCCAGCTATCATCTTATATTTTTCAGTTTCTTCGTATAATTTTTTTGCTATCTCATTATTGCTCGAGCCAGGTTTTTCATACTCTCTAAGCTTTTCTTCTGTCTCGTCAAGCCTTTGCAATAAGCCGTCTCTTTCTTCTTCTAATGATTTTACTCTTTGAGCAAGCTCTTGCGCCCTCTTTACATTTAGAGGGTTGCCAACAGTTTTCTTCACCGTCTTAAGCTGCATCGTTATTGAAAGACCAATAATTACACTAGCTATGAATAGCAATATTTTTTTCTTATCAATTTTCATCTATTCACCCGTATTTAAAATTACAACAGGCGCTTTGCCCTTGTTAAACATAATCATCTTAGGTACTTGTCCTTTTTCCTTAAACTTAATCATAAGCTCATTTAAGACCTTCATCTTGTATCTAACATCCTTAAGCTCACCAAGCTGAACGACAAGGCCGTTCCTATAGTTTAGAGAAACTTCTAAGTCCTGATTCTTCTCTATAGTCTTGATTTCTTTCACTAAATTATTCGCGCTTATCTCAACTATCACCTCTTCAAGTGAAGCGCCGACCTCAGTATTGTAAAAATTTTCGCCTTGTTCAAGATGAGTCTTGTCAAAATTCTTTATTATCGGGTAGCCTTCCTTATATGAACTGCTGTTCTCAAGGACAGTGCCTTTCTCATCTATGTAAATGTATTTTGAGTCGCTAAAAAATTCTGCCGCGATTAATCTTTCCTTAATTTCAATCGTTACAATATCCTTTGATGATCTACTTAGATGTGCGTCCTCAACATATGGATTCATCTTAATCTTAGCCTTTGCTTCGGTAAGGCTTTGCTTAAGAATGTTCTCACCAATTTCAAGTTCGCTCGCCTTAATTATATCATCAGTAGATAAGTTTTTGTTTCCGCTAACATTTATATGCTTTAGACCAAAGAGCTTTGTATTGAATATAAATAGTATGAACGCAAAAACAATTACAGTGATTACGAAGAATCTCAAAAGACTTCTCCTTCTTAGCCTTTCTCTTTGTATTCTTTTTCTCCTCATATCCTGTTTACTCATTGGTTCCATAATTTCACCTTTAAATAGTTTTTATAATTATATCATATATTTCATCAATTGCGTTTTTGACAAATATATTCTTAAGCCCCTTTTGCATAGACTTGTAAATATCTTCATTGTGAAGTATATCGTTGACCTCATCATATAGTAGCTCTTCGTTAAGGTCCTTTTCAAGTATCATCATAGCAGCGCCCATGTCCTCAAAATAGCGTGCATTGTACTCTTGATGGTTCTCAACTACATAAGCCTTTGGTATGATTATAACTGGCTTGGCTACACATGAAACCTCATTAAGAGTAAGTGCACCAGCACTTGTGATAACCATGTCAGCGTCAATCAAAGCCTTCGGCATGTCATATAGGTACTCGCCTACACGAACATTGTTTTTAGTATAATCAATACCGTCTTTGTCGAGCTCTTCCTTAAACCAATTATATGAATAAGTTCCGCTCACGTGGAAGATGTTGAAGTCCATATCTTTATAATGTTTCTTAATCATGGCAAGAACATTTTCATTGATGGACTTTTGTCCACCGCTTCCGCCAAATGATAAGACAACTTTTTTGCCATTGTCAAAGTCGTAGTAAGGCTCATGGCTAGCCTTGTCATGAATACCGTCAAACTCTTCTCTAATCGGTATGCCAACTATATCTGTAATATTTTCCCTCTTAAGAAGCTTCTTTGTATTTTCATTAGTAACTAATATCCTAGTTGCTCTTTTCTTTAAAAGCCTTGTAGTTATGCCCGCGTGTACATTTAGCTCGAAGATTATGGACTTGATTCTATTCTTTTGAGCTGCATAAACAAGTGGGCCCGAAACGTAGCCACCTGTTCCTATTACTAGATCAGGCTTAAAGTCTTTGATTATCTTTTTGCACTCGTCAAGCGATTTAAAAAGTAGTCTCAAAAACTTAAAAGCATCCTTCGGGTTCTTCTTTGGTATTTTAACTATGTCTATGCCTTTAAACTCTATATCTTCTTTGGCAACAAGCCTTTCCTCAAGACTGCCATTCCTGCCGACATATATGACTTCGTGATTATTTTCAATCAATTTCTTTGCTATGGTCATGGCTGGGTATATATGCCCACCAGTGCCACCACCAGTTACGATAAATCGCATTATTTCACCTCTGAATTTGCACTCTTAGATATATTTAACAGTACCGCTGTTAGTATCATATAAATGATTAAGGATGTACCGCCATAACTAATGAATGGCAATGTGATTCCTTTCGAAGGAACCAAGTTTACTGATACTGCTGCATTGATCCAAAATTGTATAGCTATCAAGGAGCTGATGCCACTTGCTAGCATAAGACCATATCTATCCTTTGCCCTAGCCGCTGTTAAGTATCCTTTTATAATTATAACAGAAAATAGGGCAACAATGCAAATCATTCCTAAAAATCCTAATTCTTCGCCGCAAACAGCTAAGATATAGTCATTATAAACTTCTGGTATATAGAAGAATTTTTGAGTGCTGTGGCCAATGCCGACGCCCGATAGACCTCCATTGGCATAAGCAAATAAGCTTTGCGCTGGCTGCCAACCTGTGTCTCTGATGTTTTTAATTGGGTCTTTATAGGCAAAGAACCTGTTTCTTCTATATTCATTTCTATATATGGCTAGGTATATACCAAGTACTGCAGCTCCAATGGCTGGCGGTATCACAGTTAGTGGCGCACCTCCGATGAAGTACATGATTGATAGTGCTCCAGCAACTGTAACGGCTGTACCTAAGTCCTTTTGTATGTATATTAAAAATGTGAAGAAAAGTATAATCGCTGCAGGAACTAAAACAATGTTTTGAAAATTTCTCCTGCGCAAATTAATTTTGCTCATGTATGATGCCATGCAGAAGACTGCCGCAACCTTAATTATATCAGACGGCATAAATGAAAAGCCGCCTAAGTTAATCCATCTTCTTGAGCCTTTGCCAAAGTCTGTTCCTAATGGAGTAAACTTTAGTAATAAGACTAAGACAATGCTCGATATTATCATAAGGCCTACGAAAAATTTCGAATCATACTTTTTATAGTCAATTCTGTAAGCAAATAAAGACAGTATCGCCCCTGCTAATACAAAGACTAAGTGCCTTGTAAGGAAGTATACGCCGCCATATTTACCGCCTTCAAGCCTGTAGCTATAAGGGTAAGAGCTCGTATACACAAGTATGATACCTAAAATTATTAGGCATACTACAGATATTAAGATGTGATAATCAGGTGCATTACTTTTACTCTTGTTCATTTACTTCAACTCATTTACTAATTTTTTAAATTCAAGTCCGCGTTCTTTGTAATTTTTGTATATTCCCCAGCTCGCGCACAATGGTGATAGTAAGACTACATCGCCTTTTTGCGCATCCGCTTTAGCTGCTTTTAAGGCTTCACTCATATTGTTGACGATAGTTATATTTTCATAGCCAATGTTGGTGAAGGCTTCTTTAATTTTATCCTTTGTTTGGCCAAATAGTATTAGGCTCCTAATTTTGTTCTTTGTCTTAGATGCAAAATCCTCGAACGGTATGTTCTTGTCATAGCCGCCTGCTATAAGCACTATGCTTCTATCAAAAGCTTCAACCGCTTTAAGCGACGCGTCTGGATTAGTTCCCTTGGAGTCATTGTAGTAGTCAACCCCATCAAGCTCTCTGACGAACTCGATCCTATGTTCAACGCCCTTAAAAGCCTTTATCTCTTTGACTATATCTTCTCTTTTTACTCCAAAAACTTCTAATGCAAGTGTCGCCGCCATCAGATTTTCATAATTGTGGCGACCCTTTATAAATATATCATCTTTGTTGATGACAATATTTTTATCTTTATCCACAATATTTGGTGCGATATAGTTCATATCCACTAAATCTTTTTCTTTTGAAGTGAAATATAGTATATTTGTATCTTGATCTACTTTATTTAAGGCAATATCGTCATAATTAAGTATCAAATATGAAGATTTGTCCATATTTTGATAGATTTTCTTCTTTGCCTCTTCATATGCCTTAAACGAGCCGTGCCAATCCAAGTGGTCTGGTGTTATGTTAAGTATGATGGCGATGTTTGGCTTAAAATCTTTTGTATACTCTAGTTGGAAGCTTGATGCTTCAATCACGTGTGTATCATAGTTCGCCGCTTCAAGTAGTGGCGAAACACCGATGTTACCTATGACATTGACATTGTAGCCAAGGTCTTTAAGCACTTCACCGATAAAAGTAGTTGTAGTTGTCTTGCCATTGGTTCCTGTGATAACTATAAATTTATGATCCTTAAAATCTCTATATAAAATTTCTATGTCAGAGACTATCTCGACATTTTTGTCTACAAGGTAGCGAATTATATCTGATGAAGGCTTTATTCCAGGGCTCTTTAATACAAAAGTAAAGTCGATTGCATCAAGCTCAGTCCTTGTTAAAAACTTTACATCATCAAGGTTTTCATTTGCTCTGTCCTTTAAGATTTGATCCATATTGTCATCGTAGACATAAACATTAGCCCCTTTACTTATAAAGTATAAAGAAGCTCCGTAACCAGATATTCCATATCCTAGAATTAGAATATTTTTGTCCTTGTAGTCCATAATATCACCTCAAAAATATTACTAGCGATGCAGCGCACAAGATGAGTGTCCATGCGCAGAACATCACGACAACTTTAGTCTCTTTCATGCCTTTCATCTCAAAGTGATGGTGAAGTGGGCTCATAAGAAAAACTCTTTTGCCTGTCTTTTTAAATACTGCTACTTGTATAATTACTGAAAGCGTTTCCATAATTAATACAAGGGCATATATAATCATATAGAAGTGCAGTCCCAATAGTATTGTGATTATAGCTAGGACGCCTCCTAAAAATAATGATCCTGTGTCTCCCATAAATATTTGTGCTGGGTACTTATTAAAGATCAAAAAGCCAAGTAGCGATGCAAACATAATTATCGAGTAAGCATAAGTAGTCATGTTTGAGATCTTTAATGAGTATATAGCAAGTGTGAGCAATATGATAGACATAACGCCTGTTGCAAGGCTATCAAGTCCATCGGTTAAGTTAACTGCATTAGTGCTTGCTACTAGTATAAAGAAGTTAAGTAAAATTACCCACTTACCTAAATCCACTTCCTTATAGAATGGTATATATACCATGGTACCCGCAAGTTTATAAGCATAGTAGGCTATAAGAGCTGAGAAAAGCATTTGCAAAACTAGTTTTTGATAAGCTCTTAAACCTAAATTTCTATGTTTAAAGAATTTAATATAGTCGTCTAAAAAGCCTACTAAGCCAAAGGCAGTGCTGCCTACAACTAATAAGATGATTTCGTTTGTAAAGACAAAACCCGCTAGGCTCGATACAAGTACTGCAATTAATGAACTTATTATGAATAGTACGCCACCCATAGTTGGTGTGCCAGCTTTTTTTAAGTGAGACTTAGGTCCTTCTTGCCTAATATTTTGTCCAAGCTTGTACTTTCTAAGCTTAGGTATAATTATCTTTGCAAGTAAACATACTAAAGCAAAGCTTAGTAATATAATGATTACGCTGTATGCATGAATGTTTCTAAACATCTTAGTCCCCCAATTTTAATTCTACTATAGAATTTTTCTTCACTTCTTTGTCCGGCTCAGGTCTTTGCTCTTTAACAAGGCCATTGCCCTCAATTTTTAGCTTAAGTCCAACTTTTTCAGCTAGGCCAAAGGCTTCGTCTCTAGTCATGCCCTTAAAGTCAGGCGTTAATATGATGTCGTCCTTCTTCGCTTCAACGTCAAGCGTTATAACCGTGCCTTTATCAACAAAGACGCCCGGATTAATGCTTTGCGAAATGACTAAAGACTCATCTGTATACTCTGTATATTTAGTGTCAAAGCTTAAAGATAGCTCTGCAAGCTCAAGTCCTGCCTCGCCCATAGTTTTGTTCTTTAAGTCTGGCACTTGTACCTTTTCATTTTGTACTTCAGTAACCGCACTTGCTGGCGGTATCTTGTAGTAGTCGATTATGAATTTTGCTACGTCTTGAAAAATAGGTGCCGCTACCAAAGATCCATATGCTACACCGCTTCTTGGCTCATCGACAATTGCTAAAACAACAAATTCTGGTTTATCAATTGGAAATGCACCGACGAAGGAAGATATATAAGCGTTTTTCTTGTACTTGCCGTCAACAATTTTTTGTGCTGTACCAGTCTTACCGCCTATTCTGTAGCCATCTATCCTTGATCTTTTGATGTGACCGTCTCTAACAACGCTTTCAAGAAGCTTCTTCATGTGCTCACTTGTTTCTTCTGAAATAACTCTTCTTCTGACAACGCTCTTTGGCGTGTCAACAACGTTGCCAAAGTCATCAACAGTTTTTAAAACTAATTTTGGTTTATAAAGCGTTCCGCCATTAACGACTGCGCATATGGCATTCGCCATCTGTATAGGTGTAACTGCAAGTCCATGACCATAAGACATAGTCGCAAGTTCAACTGGACCTATAGCGTTAATATTTGTCGGAAGTATGCCTAAACTTTCGCCTGGCAAATCTACTCCGCTCTTTTCGCCAAAGCCAAAGGCTTTAGCATATCTAAGTATATCGTTTTTACCTAAGATATTGCCTATTTGAACAAAGGCAACGTTACATGAGTTGTTAAGCGCCTTAGAGATGTCTTGAGTGCCGTGAGCAGTGTGATCTGCGCATGATAAGGTTCTTCCATAAACATCAATTGAGCCTGAGCATGAAAAGCTCATATTGTCATTAAGCTTGCCCTCTTCAAGTCCTGCTGCTAAGTTAATTACCTTGTATACAGAACCGGGTTCGTATGAGTCACTGATGGCGTTATTACGCCACTTGTCAAAGAGGATTTGGTTTCTGTCTTCATCGCTTGCTTCGTCCCAAACGTCCTCTTCAACATCATCCGGCTTCTTTCTTGGCTCATTTAGATTGTATCTACCAGTATTTGCTAGAGCAAGTATCGATGAGTCACGTGGATCCATAACTATGATGGATACTGACTCAGCATTTTGTTTTTCTCTTGCTTCATCCGCTATCTTTTCGACTTCTCTTTGAAGTTTTTCATCTATAGTCAAAACTACGTTGACACTTTTTTTGCCTTCAATAATTCTTTCTTCTTGATTTGGAAGTGCATTAACCATGTTTGCTTCAAGCTGTTGAACCTTTTTTGATGCTCTTCCCTCTAGTGCTTCATTTAGCTTAACTTCAAGACCATTTATACCGACGTTATCAATATTGTTAAAGCCTATGAGCTGAGATGCAAGGTCATTGAATGGATAGTATCTCTTTGCCTTCTCTTCTACTTCAAGTACTGTTCTGAACTTAACTTTGCCCATGCTCTCCTTGAATTTCTTGTAGTCATCAAGCTCCATCTCTTCAACTACTCTGATTCTGCTCTCATATGTAACCTTGTCATAGACGTCTCTTGAGTCTTCTCCAGTCATTTCGGCTATCTTTGAAGCGACCTCTTCAGCTATCTCTTTGTATTTTTTTTCTCTTTTATATCTAGCTTCTTCCTTTTCATTTTCCTCTTCTTTGAATGGAACGCTCCAGAAAGTCACTATGTTTTTGTTAACTGCTAAGGGCTTATTGTTCCTGTCGTAGATAAAACCTCTTTGATTGCCAAGGCTAACCGCCTTAGTCCATTGGCCTACAGCGTACTCCTTATAGCCTTTTGCATCCAATATTTGAACTTTAAATAGCTGTACTAAAAATAATGCAATTATAAATCCAAAAAAAGCCAGAACAACCAAAATCCTATTGTACTTGTTAGGAATTTTAGATTTGCCTGTCTTTTTCTTTCTATGTCTATCGCTTGTCGGCGTTTTCATTTTCTTTCACTTTCTTCTATACTTTGATCGATGTCTGAATCAAGACTAACAATAACTTTATCGTCAATCTCTCTTTCTTCTTTACTGTTTGTGTTTATATTTAGTATTTGCGCTTCATTAGGGTAGATCATTCCAAGCTTAGTCCTAGCTTCGTACTCAATCGCACCAGCATTCTTAAGGCTTTCAAGCTTTGCAGTTTCGTCTATAAGAGTAGTCTTAAGCCTATTGATCTCAGCGTTACTATGGTTAATGGAGTTTTGCACTCTAGTGATTCTGTCAGCGCAAAAAACAAGCATAGTAAATACAAGACCGATAGCTACGGCGCACAAAACAGTTCTCACGAAGAAAACATTAACGACTCTCTCCTTTGCTTTGGCTTTATGCTTAATGTTCTTTTTTACAAGTGGTTTGCTTACTGTCCTTTCTTGCGAATAAACTGGACTATCATATAATTTTCTCGCTGCAGATGACATAGTGTACCTCCCCTATACTCTTTGAGCTATCCTAAGCTTAGCGCTTTCGCTTCTCGGATTAGCTTTTAATTCTTCTTCGCTTGCTACAAGTGGCTTATTGTTCACAAGCTTTAACTTTCTCTTGTGATTGCATGTGCAGATAATGCTCTCTGGTGGGCAAATGCAATCAAGCGTGTTAAATTTAAATATATCTTTTACGATTTTGTCTTCCATCGAATGAAATGTTATTACCGCTATCCTTCCATCTGGGTTTAAAATGTCGATAGCGTCTTGCAAGGCAGCGTTTAATGCGCCAAGCTCATCATTTACTTCTATCCTTAAGGCTTGAAAAGTCTTTTTAGATGGATGTTTGTTCTCCCTCGCCTTTTTTGGTATTGCCCTCTTAATTACGTCAGTCAGTTCAAATGTAGTCTCTATCGGTTTTTCTGCCCTATATTCACAGATAAATTCAGCTATCCTTCTAGCCCATCTCTCTTGCGAATATTTGTAAATTACTTCTTCTAATTCTTCCTTAGTATATGTATTAACGATGTCGTAAGCAGATTTGCCACTCTCTTGGTCCATACGCATATCAAGCTTCGCGTCCATCCTATATGAAAAGCCTCTGTCCTTGTTATCAAGCTGATAAGACGATACGCCTATATCAAGAAGTATGCCATCTAGGTGATCAACGCCTAAATTTTGGCAAATGGCTTTTACATTCCTATAGTTATCGTGAACCAATTTAAAATTGCCGCCAACGCTTGATAGTACTTCATTTGCTTTATTAAGAGCTTCCCTGTCCCTATCGACACCTATTAGTAGACCATCTTCATTAAGTCTCTTAAGTATTTCACTTGAATGACCCGCTCCGCCAATGGTGCCGTCTAGGTATATGCCATTCGGCTTTATGTCGAGTCCGTCTATCACTTCAGAAAGCATGATAGGTATGTGCTTAAACTCCATAACTAATCTCTCTTTATGTTGTTTGCAAGCTCTTCAAGAGGTGCAACAGTTGCTTTGTAGTTCTTATAAACTTCTGTATCCCAAATTTCAATTCTCTTTCTAACGCCAATTATGTAAACGTCGCCCTTTATGTCCATCATGTCTCTAAGCATCTCAGGTAGCATAACACGGCCGTTTTTGTCCATGTTAGCTTCGTTCATGTAAAGGAACATCTCACGTTCAAATTTTCTGTTTTCTAGAACAGTATCAGGCAGATCATCGAATTGCTCAAGCTTTTTCTCATAAGTTTCACGATTATAAATGTAGATACATCTGTCGTATCCCCTAGTGATTATGAAGTCTTTACCAAGTTCATCACGCATTTTAGAGGGTATGATAACCCTCCCGTTTAAATCAATACTATGTTTAAATAAACCCATGAACATTGATAACACCTTCTTAATGCTTTCAAAACATTAATAACCATTTCGAACCATTTCTAGCTTCTTTACAACCATTTTAAACCATTTTCATACATTTTACTAGTAATATTACAATCATGTTACACAAATGTCTAAAAAATACTACTTTAGTAGTATTTTTTGAGCTATTAAAAATATTGCAAAAGAAAAATGACTAGCTTTTACACTAGTCATTAATATCTATGGGTTTATTAACTTTTATATAGACCAAATTTAATTGCGTTGCTAAATTACTTCCTAAGCCAATAAGAAATTAAGTATAGCACTCTCATTTAATAATTCAACTTTAAACTCATTTTTAAAGACCCTAATTACATCCTCACCATTAAATTTAGAAAGTTTTGCTTTGCCAATCTCTTCGCCAGCATCATTAAGTATTAAAACTTCTTTTGTATCACTGTACTCATCTTCAGATCTTTCCGTTTTTATTGTACTTGATGCTATATTAAACTTAATTATCTTATCATCAATCTTAATAGCATCGGTATTAGACATGACTTTGTCAGCTTTAACGAATAAAGTAACTGGATTGAAGTATTGATCGTACACAAAAACTCTATATGCAAATGCTAGTAAAACTATAATTAACAATATCAAAAAAATCTTTTCGTTAGCTCTTTTTTCGTAACTTTCACAAGCCGCATTGTTCTTTTCACTCATTTAATTCTCAAACCTCTCATAATTTTTCAACTTTAAGCACTCAAAAATATAATTTTTAAAATAATAATTGTATTAATTTAATTGGTGAACTTATAATACACTTCAAGTAATATTCTGTAATTTCTGCTACATCGCCACGAGCAACCCCAACTAACGCCAAATAATATGGTATATTAATTAGTATAGGTAAACATATATTCATCCAGACTATCCAATTCTTTTTTGCAAATATTAATCCAATAGCTGATATGATAAGACTAAAGAATAATGTAGTTAGATATATTTCAGTAGCTTTATAGATATTGCCAGAGATTTTATAAAATAACCAAACTATAAATATAACAGAATATATAATTAATGATAAATAATTGTATTTTTTAGAATTAATTCTTGATATTCTAAATTTATTGAAGATTGTCATATAAAACCAAACCTTCTATTATAATATCATAAGGGCTTGTACCACTAGTAATTAAATCTAATATCGCTGATATATAGCGGTCAAAATCATATACATCATATAATCTAAAATAGGTTTTACCATAGTACATTCTATGAAATCTAATATTGTGAAGGCCATGTATAGCAAACCTTAAATCTCCTACATTAAACTCTGAAAAATAATTATTCTTTATATAATCCCCCGCCATATTACTTTCATCATCGTTCTCATAACCAAAGCGTGCAACTTGCTCAACAAAGTCATTTTCATAAAGACCTTTTTTTATGCCTATAACTACCGGATCAGATCTTTCAGCTTCAGTTTGGTATCTTAGATTTGACGGATTATCCAATAAGCTATGATTAAAAAACGCTAAAGACACAGTATAGTGCTTAGCTCTAAACCAACTTCTTATTGCTTCTGTTCCAGAAATTTCCATCAGTCTATCAAAAGTAATTTTATCAATTGAATTATCCGATACGTTTTCACCAAACTTTACGTTTTTTAAAGTTTTTTCATCGATGTTTATGCTATAAGCTTGTTTAATCTTAGCAAGATCATTAGTAATCATTTTCAATTCATCATAACAATTTTTTAATTGCAATTTATTTGATGTATATCTTTGATTTGTAATATTTCTTTTTATCATTTGTTTGAAATCAGCATTTATTATATTACCTTTTTTCTCATAACTTAGCAATGATATATCCGAATATTTATTAAAAAATTCAACAAATTTTTCAATTTTTTCATCTGGTATAGTTTTTAATTCCTTGCTTATATTTAAGTTAACTTCTAGCTCATCTCTTCTTGCTAATTCCTCAGATAACACTTCATAATCACAGTCTATTTCACCCAACGCTTTGTCATATTCTTCATAATTAACCGCTTTACCCTCAGAATAAAATGGGCAAATTATGAAACAAAATATCAATATTAAAGATAACATTCTAGTCTTTTTCATGTAAATACCTCCTTAAAAATCTTGTTGTTTTTCTGTTACTTTGTAAATATATTTTAAATATGTCTCCGTTTTTATATCTCATTGGATAATAATTAATCATTATATCTCACCTCCTCTCACTATATTTGATGATATCATCTAACATAACTTCTTATTGCTATACTATAAGTCAATGTATTTGAGGATAAATTATCAACTGTAACTTTATATCGACCATCATTATGAGCATTAAATTTCAGTATAGTGTCTCTTTTTTTAATGCTGCTATAAATTATTTTTCCATCTTCTGTTATCTCGACTAAGTACTCTATTCCACCCGTACATTTCATATCACTTAGTTTTATAGTAAATCCATCATGGTCCATTGATGTAAAAGAATTCATATTAAATTCATAAGACTTATGACCTAAAGAGTCAAGTCTTTCTAATTCATTTAAATTTACAGATTTAAATTTTATTAGATTTAATTCGCTCAGTTCCAAATTTTCATATTCTTCTTCAGTAAGCTCTTGCACTCTATCACTTTGTATTCCTTCATAAGTATCTATATTATCTATAACCTGAACTTTTTGTGCAATGTCCGGTATAACTTTAGCAAACACTCCAGTTGATAAAACTACTGTCATTACAAAAATACATATACCGCTAAACTTTTTCTTATAATTTTTCATAATCAATATCCTTTCTTTTATTGGGTTAAAATTTAATACAAAATTTTGTTTATTTACTTCCCTCTCCATAATCTTAAACATGCTCATAGCATAAGCCTTTTTATTTTCTTGTGTATTTCCAAGTCTTTCTAAAACTTTCTTATCACAAAGTATCTCTATATCATCTTCAAATAATTTACTAGCTATCCACATAGCTATATTGTACCAATACAAGCAAAGGGCTACGTTCTTAATATGTGTAAAGGCTATGTCAAAGTACATTATATGTGTCAACTCATGAACTAAAACATGTTCTAAAAGCTCCTCGTCCTCAAGTATATAGCTTTGAAGAACTATCTTTGGTTTAAAAATACCATAAGTTACTGGCGTTGATATATTGTCATTTAAAAGTACTGTAACCTTTCTTTTTAATTGAAAGCCATCTACAAGTTCATTTACAAAAGCATTATCAGCTAATAATTTTGAACCTTGCAATGCTTTATTTCTCTCAACAATCTTTGCGATTAAATAAATAACAAAAAGTGTAGCTATTATATATATATTAAGTCGTGATAATACATCTGCAACGCTATTTGTTAATTGACGTGTAAAATCACTAACAGACAGTAAAACCTTGACTGGTATGTTTAATAAACCATAATCCGCTGTTTTAGATACTTTAAAGACTATTGAAAAGGGAAGCAATAAAAATATTAGTAATATGGTCCAAAGAACTTTATTTGCTCTCTTTATACTGCTTCTGTTCAAAACATTTCTAAATAAAAGTATTATAGCTATGAGCAGTATACTTTTTATACCACGATATGCTCCTGTGATTTTGACTATATTCACCATCTTAATTGTTTTTATCTAAATCATCAATTAGATTCTTTAATTCATCTAGTTCTTCTTTGCTTACTTTTTTATTTTTTAAAAATGCTCTACATACATTTAGGAAAGAACCTTGAAATAATTGTTCGATAGCTTCATCTTGTTTTTCTTCTAAAGCTTCTTCTCTGCTAATGCCTAGTTTAAGTTTATATTTTGGATTGATTCTAATAAGTGCTCCCTTATCAACTAGTCTACTAAAAAATGTATATGCAGATGTCTTTGCCATGCCAAATTTTTCATTGAGCAGTTTCCAAAGCTCTAAAGCTTCTATCTCTCCATTTTCATTCAAGCATGTGCCTTCCCACATGACTTCCATGACTTTAAATTCACCTTCTGAAAATTTCATACTATACCTCCTTTAAAATATTTATATTCTCAATTTGAGTATACCTCTTAACTTTATCTTTGTCAAGTGATTTTTCACTTTTTTATAGTAAATTTATAAAGGCTCTATGTCAAATATTGGGGAGACTTATTGATTTAAGTCTCTCTTTTTACGTT
>OCPH01000046.1_pt1 | contig 27719 bp, 27 predicted proteins | sample 1475691 | NCBI WGS metagenome assembly OCPH01 (sample SAMEA3360696, study PRJEB22359) | human gut metagenome | biome: ENVO:urban biome; feature: ENVO:human-associated habitat; material: ENVO:feces | place: Bangladesh | collected 2011 | reverse complement strand
ATAATTTGATAAAGAAATCTAAATTTAGGTAAAAATTATAAAAATAAAAAATAAAGTTGGCGATAAAGTTTTGGCAAATTTTATAAAAAAAGCCAGGGTCATCCCTAGCCTTAAAAATTAGTAAATAATTAAGTTGTCGCCATCCTTATACATAAAGAAGCTGTCGTAAATTCCATCGTGGCTGTTCTCTAAGTCCAGTAAAAAGTCCTCTATATTTTCCATGACTTCATCAGTAATTTCCAAGTCCTCGTAGCGAAAAGTAATGCCAGATAGGATAATTTTCTTTTCCTCCATAAATTCCTTCCTTTCTCAAAAAATAATTATAAAAACTACTCTTAATAAATAACTTAAAAAAGAAAAAAATTATATAGAAAATTTCCCCAAGGGAACTTAAAACTACTTGCTAAAATATGCTAAGAAGAGGGCACCTGGACCTGTGTGAGTGCCAACAACGCTTCCTATTTGTATAAATTCTGGAGAAGAAATTTTATCTTCCCAAAGATCTTTTGTCTCTCTCAAATACTTTTCAATCTTTTCACTGTCTCTACCTGTGTAGCCAAGTTTAAGGGGCATGGAAAAGTCAATTGACCCATGTTTTTTTATCTCGCTAATAAATAAGTTGTTGGCATTTTTTATTCCCTTTGCCTTGCCAACAGATTCAATTGCGCCATCTTCCATGGAAAGAAGAACTTTGACAGAGAAAAGTCCACCTATAAGGGCAGATGCCTTGGAAATTCTTCCGCCTCTTTCAAGATATTCCAAAGTATCAACTAAAACTACAAGTCTAAGTCTTTTCTTTGCTTCCTCCAAAAGTTCGGCAATTTCTCTTGCAGACTTTCCTTCTCTTACAAGTCTTATGGCGTAATCAACGAGAGCTCCCTCTGCATTTGAAACATTTAAGCTATCCACAATAAAAATTTTATCCTCAAGACCCTGGCTTGCAAGCTTTGCACTTTGATAAGTACCAGATAGCTTTGATGACAAGACAATTACCACAGCCTCGTCGCCATTATCTATGACCTTTTTGTAGACATCCATAAAAGCCACAGGTGTAGGTTGGCTTGTCTTAGGGAACTCTTCCTTTTTCTCAAGCCTTTCATAAAATTCGTCCTTTGTAATATCAACTGAATCTAAAAAGTCTTCTTCGCCAAAAGTTACATGAAGAGGCACTACAATTAAGTCCTTCTTAATATTTTCTTCTATGTCACAAGTTGATCCTACAATTATTTTTACTGCCATATATTTCCTCACAATTATTTTATTTTATCTATTTTTATTATTATACATTAAAAATATTAAAACTTATTTTATAAATTATTAACATTTCATTAAACTTTTCACATATTTACTATATTGTGCAAGCTTTAGTATAAAGAATAGTAGGTCAAGTGTCAACATTTACACCAAGCCAACTGTAAAGTTTTTGTGGTAAAATATTTAGAGAAGATTGATTTTATTTGGGGAGATGATTTTATCAATAGATATTCAAAAATTACAAATAAGACAAAAAGAGAAATTGTCCTTCTTAAGGCAAGGCCCTGCAAGTGGGGCAAGTGTACTTTTTGTGATTATATAGAAGACAACGAAGTGGACAATAAAAAAATTGATGACATAAATTTTGAAGTTTTAAAAAATGTCACAGGTGAATTTGGCGTCTTAGAAGTCATCGACTCAGCCTCAGTTTTTGATTTGACAGAATCTACTCTTAGAGAAATAAAAAGAATTGTAGAAGAAAAAAATATTAAGAGATTATTTTTTGAAGCCCACTGGATTTATAGAAATAGATTAGATGAGATAAGAGATTTTTTTAAAGTTCCCATAACTTTTAAAACAGGCATAGAAACTTTTGACAATGACTTTAGAGAAAGAGTCCTAAGAAAGGGTGCAGACTTTAAAGACTATAGGGAAGTCCAAAAATATTTTGATTCGCCCTGCGTCATGGTTGGCATAAGGGGTCAGACTAGAGAGATGATTGATTGCGACATGGAAATCATAAAAGAATTCTCTCACGCAACAGTAAATATTTTTATGAACAACTCCACAGATATAAAAAGAGACGATGAACTTGTAGAGTGGTTCGTGGAAAAATATAAATACTTAGAAGATGACCCTCATGTAGATATTTTATTTGAAATAACAGACTTTGGTGTGGGCTAAAAATCTTTAAGAAAAAATTAAAAAGAAATCTTTAAAATTTATTTTTAAGATTAAAAAAATTCCCGATGGAAAAATTTCCACCGGGATTATTTTTTGAGAATATTTTATTTTTTTATTAGATAAATAACATTCCTATCATGTCTTGGACATGAAGTGGTGCTTCTGGTCCAACAGGAATTCCAACTAGGTACCATACTATCATTAAAAGTGTCCAACCTAACAAGAAGAACATTGAATATGGAAGCATCATTGATGTAAGAGTTCCAAGTCCAGAGTCCTCGTCGTATTTTTGCATGAAGACAACGATCATTGCAAAGTAAGACATAAGTGGTGTAATGATATTTGTTGAAGAGTCACCAATTCTATAAGCAACTTGTGTAAGTGCAGGTGAAAGTCCAAGATTATACATCATTGGCACAAATATTGGAGCCATAATTGCCCATTTTGCAGAAGCTGAACCCATAAATAGGTTTAGGAAAGCTGAAAGCAAGATGAACATAATTAATAGTGGAAGTCCTTTTAGTTTAATTGACTCTAAGAAGTCTGCTCCATTTTTTGCAAGGATTAGACCCAAGTTAGTCTTGTTGAAATAAGATACAAATTGTGCTGCAAAGAAAGCAAGAACAAGGTATCCACCCATGCCCTTCATTGCCTTTGTCATTGCAGCAACAAGGTCGTGGGAATTTTTTATTGTGCCAACAGTCTTACCATAAGCAAGACCAGGAATCATGAAAAGTAGTAACATTCCAGGTATAAGTCCGTGACCCAAGAAGTTTTTAAGTGTCATTGCATTTTTAGATTCTTCAAAAGCTCTAAATGGTGCATTAGCTGGGAACATAAGTGCTGCCATTATTGCACAGTATATAAGAAGTGCTATAAGTGCGTTTCTAAGTCCCTTTCTTTCAAGGTCAGTTATAGGTGTTTCGTCTGCCTTATAAGTGCCATGATATTCTCCCAAGTTCTTTTCTACGATCCTATTAGTTACAAAGGTACCAATAATTGTAATTAAGAAAGTAGATACAAATAGGAACCACCAGTTACAAGTAGCGGCAAGAGTCATATCTATACCACCAGCTTTTAGGGCTTCATTTGTAATATTTGTAAGTAGTGGGTCAGTAGTACCTAGAGCTAAGTTGGCAGAGAAACCACCACTTACGCCTGCAAAAGCTGCAGCTATTCCAGCAAGTGGATGACGACCTGCATTTGCAAAGATAAGAGCTCCCAGTGGAACTACTACTAGATATCCAGCGTCAGATGCGATATTTGACATTACACCAGCGAAGACAACTGTAGCTGATAGAAGTGTAGGGTTTACATTTGATAATAGTCTTTTTAAAGTTGCATCAAAAAGTCCACTGTTTTCAGCAACACCAACACCAAGCATAGCTACAAGAACTGTTCCTAGTGGAGCAAAGCCTGTAAAGTTTTCTGTTGCAGAGTTAAAGATGTAAGCAAGCCCTTCCCAATTTAATAGAGATACCGCTTCTTTGGTTACTTCTTCTCCAGCCTTTGCATCGAAATATGTAACACTTAAGCCTGATTTTGCTGCAAAATATGATACTATAATTACGATTACACTTAGTATTGCAAAAATCATGGCAGGGTGAGGTAATTTATTACCAATTCTTTCCACGCCTTTCAGAAAGCCGCCAACATCATTTTTGTCTTTGATTTTCTTATTCTGTTCTTTCATTCAATTCCTCCTTTTATTAATGAAAATAATATTCTCAAAATAATAGTATAGTATTTTTTTTATGCTTGCAAGACTTATTTGTGGAGATTATTATTTTTATCAGTGCTGTAATGGGATAAATTAAACGATTTAATTTTATGCGATGTACAATCTATTCGTAATTGACTATTCACTTAAAATTTGTGTTTCAGAGGCTTTGAAAAGGATAAATTCATTTCACAAATTTAACGCTTTATGCTAAAATAGAGTAGCAAGGAGGGGGTTAATTAATGAAAGAATATAGTTCCTTTGAAATCCTTGGACCCATAATGGTTGGTCCATCGTCATCTCACACTGCAGGCGCTTGCAAGATAGCAAGAGTTGCAGCAAAAATTTGTCCTGGAAATTATGAAAGCGTGGAATTTTATTTACACGGTTCTTTTGCTTATACATATAAGGGACATGGCACTGATAGAGCACTTTTAGGCGGAATCATGGGCTTTGAAACTTATGATAATTCTATTAGAAGGGCTTATGAAATTGCTGACGAGAGAGGCATTAACTATTCTTTTATCCCAATGAATTTAGGAGAAGAGTATCACCCAAATACTGTTAAGATAAAGTTTAATTATAAAGATGGAAGTAGCGAATATGTAATTGGCTCCTCAATAGGTGGAGGCAATATGATAATCGTTGACATAAATGGAATAAAGGTTGAATTTGATGGCAAGTTCCCTACATTTTTGTTCCAATACAATGAACAAAAGGGCGTCATAGCCGAAGTTTCTACAGCTTTAGCCAATGACAATTACAATATTGAGTCTATTAACACATCTAAGGATGAGCTTACTGATATTGTAACCCTAACTGTTGAGCTAGACGAAAAAGCCAATGAAAACTTAAAAAATCTTTTGTTAAATAATCCTAGATATTTAACTTCAAAATATGTGGAGGTTTAAATGTTAAATACTGCTAAAGAAATTATAGAAGTATGTAAAAGTGAAAATCTTCACTTTTATGATTTAGTCTTAAAGGAAGAGACAAAGGTCCTTAAAATGACTGAAGAAGAGATGAAGAAAAAGCTTCAAGACATTTTAGAAGTTATGAAAGCTTCATCACATGAAACACTGGATAAAACTTACGACACTGAATATAAAATGATAGACGGCTTTGCAAAGAAGATGAACGACTATCAAAAAGAAAAAGATCCTTTAACTAGCAAATTTCTAGTTAGGACAATGGCTATGGCCTTTTCCACATCTGAAACCAATGCCAATATGGGAACTATTGCAGCAGCGCCAACTGCTGGAAGTTCCGGTATTATGCCTGCAGCCCTAATGGCAGCAAGAGACAAATATGGTTTAGATGATGAGACTTTAATAAATGGACTTTTGACATCAATAGGAATAGGGCAAATTATTGGTAAATATGCAACATTCGCCGGTGCTGAAGGTGGATGCCAAGCTGAATGTGGTTCTGCCAGTGCTATGGCAGCTGCCGCACTAGTAGAAATGCTTGGTGGAAGCGTAGAAGAAGCACTAAATGCAGCCAGCATTACACTTATTAATGTAATGGGGCTGGCCTGCGATCCAATTGCAGGACTAGTAGAGTATCCATGTACTTTTAGAAATGCCTCAGGTGTTATGAATTCATTCATATCAGTTGACATGGCCCTTGCAGGGGTAACATCAATTGTACCTTTTGACGAAGTTTGTCAAGCAATGGGTGAAGTTGGCCATCTACTACATGAATCAATTAGGGAGACTGGTCTTGGCGGGCTAGCAGGTACAAAAACCGGACAATGTATTAGAGCCGAGTTTTTGAATATTAAGGAGGATTAAAATGACAGAAAAAAAGAAAAAAATAGGTCTAATTCCTAGACTTATTATAGCTATTGCACTAGGTATTATTGTTGGTCAATATTGTCCAGCAGTAGTAACTAGAATTGCAATCACAATCTCAGGATTATTTGGAAAGTTCTTAAACTTCATTATTCCATTAATGATTATTGCCTTTGTATCTAAGGGTATTGCAGACCTATCTGAAGGTGCTGGTAAACTTTTAGGTGCTACAGTAGGACTTGCTTACGCATCTACATTAGTTGCAGGATCACTTTCCTACACTATGGCAAGAACAATATTCCCAAGTTTTATTAAACCAGAGCTTGCAGAACAAGTTCAAAAAGCAACAGCAAACGAAGTTGCACCTTTCTTTGAAATTCCACTAGGAGCTTTCATCGATGTAACTGCAGCACTTGTACTTGCATTTATGCTAGGACTTACAGTTTCAGCACTAAGAGCAAAGGGAAGCGGAGAAATTTTCTATAAGGGAATTAACGAATTCAACGAAATTATAAATTTAGTATTATCAAAATTCGTTATACCTCTACTTCCATTCTTCATCTTTGGTAACTTCTGTAACCTATCATATTCAGGTTCTGTATTTGCAATCTTAGGAATTTTCTGGAAGATATTCTTATGTATCATTGCTCTACACCTAATTTATATGGTAATTCTATTTGTAGTAGCTGGAGGATATACAGGAAGAAATCCTTTCAAATGTTTGAGAGCAGCAGTACCAGCTTATTTAACAGCAGTTGGAACTCAATCATCAGCAGCTACAATTCCAGTAAATGTTGCTTGTAACAGAAAAATGGGAGTAACAAGACAAATTAGAGAATTCTGTATTCCGCTTTGTGCAACAGTTCACTTAGCTGGGTCAATGATTACTTTGACATCATGTGTATTTACTCTATTAACTATGTTTAATATGGATAATTCATTTACATTAATAGCTAAATTTATTGCAATCCTAGGAGTTGCAATGGTAGCAGCACCAGGAGCACCTGGTGGAGCAGTAATGAGTGCACTTCCATTCTTACCAGTAGTTGGAGTTGATTCATCAGGAACACTTGCAACAATTTTAATTTCACTATATCTAACTCAAGACTCTTTTGGTACAGCAGCCAATGTAACTGGCGATAACGCTATTTCTATGGCAGTTGAAAAAATCTATTACAAACACATTGTAAAGAAACCAATTCCAGAAGAAAACTTCGACGAAGAAGCAAGATTAGATATTTAACAAAAATGCATATTTACCTAGAAAAAACTATGTCTTTGGCATAGTTTTTTTGCTTTATAAAATATTTTGTGCCTATCTAATTAAAGAATTAAAATAAATTTGCTATAATGAAACTAAAGGTTGGTGTGACATGAAGACTGTACTTATAACAGGTGCCTCAAGAGGTATTGGCAGAGACATTGCCAAGAGGCTGGCAAGAGAAGACTATAGAATTATAATAAATTACAATAAATCTCACGAAGAAGCAAAAGAATTAGAAAGCCAGATAAGAGCCATGGGTAAAGATGCCCTTGCCATAAAGGCAGATGTGACAAAATTTTCTGAAGTGGAAGAAATGTTTCACGAAGTTTCAAAAAAATTTAAGGGCGTTGACATACTTATAAACAATGCAGGAATTTCTAGCTACGCACTTTTCCAAGACATTGACGAAAAAACTTGGGACCATATTTTTGATGTAAATGTAAAGGGCGTTTACAATTCCATTCACGCAGCTCTTCCCTATATGTTAGAGAAGCATTCAGGGAAAATTTTAAACATGTCTTCCATCTGGGGCATAGTTGGTGGCTCCATGGAAAGTCATTACTCGGCAAGTAAGGGCGCCATAAATGCACTTACCAAGGCTTTGGCACAGGAACTCGGCTACTCTGGCATAACGGTTAACGCTATTGCACCAGGTGCAGTTGATACACCAATGACCAAGGAAATAGGAGAAGAAAATTTGTGCATTCTCTCTGAAGAAATTCCCATGGGTAGACTTGCCACAACTGAAGAAATTGCAGAGCTAGTTGCCTTTATGATTTCAGAGAAAAACTCCTACATGACAGGGCAAATTATTTCGCCTAACGGCGGCATGATAGTATATTGATAGAGTGAGGTGTATAAATGAAAATTTTATTTATATACAACCCAAATTCTGGAGACGAAAGCGGCAAAGAATTTGTGGGAGAAGTTGAAGATTATCTCAAAAAATATTTTGAAGAAATTATTATTAAGGAGACAAAAAAAGTAGGGGATGGTACAAGCTTTGTTGAAGAGACAAAGGACATTGATGCTATAGGAGTATATGGTGGTGACGGAAGTGTAAATGAAGTTTTATTGGGCATGCATAAAACTTCTTCAAGGGCTAAACTTTTAATTTTGCCAGGTGGTACGGGAAATTTATTGGCAAAGAAACTGGGGATAGATGATGACAAGGAAGCAGCCCTAAGATCCTTTGACTTCAAAAGGACAAAGAAGATTGACCTTGGAAAAGTAAATGATAAGATTTTCAGCCTCTTTGCCTCAATAGGCGCTGTTCCAGAGGCAATCCACGAAGTCTCCTCAGAAGAAAAGTCAAAATTTGGTGGTCTTGCCTATATAAAGAAGTCCATAGAAAAATTAGCTTCATCTGAAGAATATAAACTTGATGTGAAATCTGATGGTGGAAATTATTCTGGACCAGTAGACCATTTAATAGTTGGTCTTACAAATAAAATTGGAAAATTAGAATTTACCCAAGAAAATGAAGAGATGAATAGTGGCAAGGCAAACCTATTTATCATGACAAGTGATTCAGTAAGGGACAGGCTTGAAGTTTTAAAGGATTCCCTTAGCGGCGAAGTTGAAGAGGGAGAAAGCATAGTTCACTATACTGTTAAAGAAGTGGAAATAAATTCAATGGATGGAGAAAAAGTTGCACTTGATATTGATGGGGACAAGGGACCAAGCTTGCCAGTTAAGATAAAAATTTTAAAAGAAGAAGTGGAAGTTTACCTTCCAAGTGAGGTGAAAGATGACTAAGGTTTTATATGCTAAGGATTATGTTGAGAAAAAAAGTGGTGACCTAATAGAAAGGGTAAAAAAATTAAAATCTAAGCCAATTATTTCTATAATAAGAGTGGGCAAGGACTACGGAAGCCTTGCCTATGAAAAGGGAATAAAAAAGACGGCAGAAAAACTTGGCCTTGAGGTTGATGTCAATGAATTTGAAAAAGATGCCAGCCAAGATGAAGTCATTGATGCAATAAAAAAATTAAATGCTGACGAAAAAATTGGCGGCATACTTGTCTTTAGACCTCTTCCAGAAAATTTTGACGAAGAAAAAATTTCTCTTGCCCTAGATCCAAAAAAAGATGTGGACTGCATGCATCCCCTAAACATGGCTAGAGTTTTCAGTGGAGATGTCAGTGGTTTTACTCCCCTTGCCCCAAAGGCAGCCTATGAACTTTTAAAGTTTTATGGCTATGACTTAAAGGGCAAGGAGGCAGTTATAATCAACCACTCCAATGTTGTGGGTAAGCCCCTTGCCATGTTTCTTTTAAAGGACTTAGCCACAGTTACAATTTGCCATGTTGGTACAGTGGACCTTAAAAAACACACAAGGTCGGCAGAAATTATTTTTACAGCCATGGGCCGTGCTGAAACTTTAGATGAGACTTATTTTAATGAAGATGCTCTTGTAATTGACATTGGCACTTCAAAAAATAAGGAAGGGAAATATAGAGGCGACCTTGATGAAAAGTCAGTAGATGGAAAAATAAGTGCCTACTCACCAGTTCCCGGTGGCATAGGAAGCATTACCAACCTACTTTTACTTGAAAATGTAATAAATTATTATTAAAATTTTTGACTCTCCAAATTTTCTGGAGAGCCTTTTATTTTTATATTTGTTATAATGGAAAAAAAGGAGAGAGAAATGATAACGAATAAAGTAATTTTAGTTAGGCCCTATGCCTTTAAGTACAATAAAGAGACAGCCCATGACAATGCTTACCAAGAGCGTCCCAGGGAAAGTGCAGAGGATGAAATAAAAAAGAGAGCCTTAGAGGAATTTGATCAGGCAGTAAGACTTCTTGGCGAAAATAAAATTCATGTTGATGTAATAGAAGATTTTGACGACTCTACGCCTGATTCAATTTTTCCTAACAATGTCTTTGTGACCTTCCCAGGAAAAGTTTTTGTGTCAGAAATGTACACAGAAAACAGAAATAAGGAGTACGAAAAAATTCTTCCCCAGCTTAAAAAAATTATTGATTATGAAAAAGCCTATGTAATTGATTTTAGAAATGATGAGGGAAAAGTTTTGGAAGGGACAGGCGCCCTAGTTATAGACAGGTGGAAGGACATTTGCTACGGTTGCCTATCAAAACGCTGTGACGAAGATGAATTTTTAAAATTTGCCAAGGTCTTTGGTCTTAAACCAGTGGCTTTTAGGGCAAGGGACAAGGGCAAGGACATTTACCACACAAATGTGCTTATGATGGTGGCAGAAAAGTTTGCTATTATTGCAGATAGTTTGATTACAGAAAATAGCGAGGAAGTTTTAAATTCCTTAAGGGAAAGCGGCAAGGAAATAATTTCTCTTTCAGAAGATGAGTTTAATAATTTTGCAGCAAATTCTATTGAGTTAAAGGGAGAAGACAAAAATATTCTAGTGATTTCAAAGGCGGCTTATGATGTCCTAAGGGATGATCACAAAAAAACTATTGAAAAGTACGATGAAATACTTCCAATTTGCGTAGACACAATTGCAAAATATGGCGGCGGGTCAATAAGATGTATGATTGCCGAAAATTTTTTTGACATAAAGAAAGATTAAGGTGGAAGTTTTAAAATTCTTGGGATTTTTATTTGTGGCACTTGGCTTGGCTTTGGGAATCCCAAAAAATTTAAGGGACTATAGAGAAGAAAAAAATTTGGAAAACTTCTTGGAATTATTTGGCAGCATCATCATGATTCCCTCTGCAATAATCTTGGCAATAGGAGTTTTTATTTAAAAGGCAGAGGGAAAAGGGCTACCAATAAAAAATACTTGCAGAGATAAATTTTGTCTCTGCTTTTTTATTGGCTAGTTTTTTTACTATATAATTTTAAAAAGGCCAGTCCCAAAAACAACCAGAAGAAGAAAATAATCAGGGCAGTGTAGCCCATAAAGGCAGGAGTCTTTGGAACAAAGGTTGAGATGACAATTACAGCAGAAATTATTATTGCTGGATAAATAGTTAGCTTTCCACCAGGTGCCTTAAAGGATGTGTAATACTCTTTGTCCTTGTTTATTAAAACCACAAGGGATAGGCAAGTTAAGAACCAACCGATGACAAAGGAAACTGAACCCAGACTAGTTAGGGGGTCTATTAAGTTCATGCCCACAAAGGGACCTATGGCAGCGAAAATAAAGCAAAAAACTAGAGCAGTTACTGGAGTTCCATACTCGGCATGTTCCTTGGCAAAAATTTTTGGAATTAAATTATTTTTTGCCATTGATTGGATTAGTCTCGCCGATGCCATAAACATTCCGTTCCAAGTGGAAAAAAGTCCTGCCAAGGTTCCTATTATAATTAGTTTGGAAAGAATGTAGCCTAGCTTTCCACCATAAGCTTCTTGAAGTAAATAGCCCATGGCAGGTGGACTGGCGAGAGAATATTCTTGCCAATTGGAGACGTTAGCTGTTGAAAGTATTACAAGTGAGTAAAAAATTCCTGCGGCAACTATGGAAAGGACCATGGCAATTGCCACATTTTTAAATTTTTTATCTGGCGAAGTTTCTTCCACAGACTGTGCAATAGTGTCAAAGCCTGACATAAAAAAGGGAACTATTACAACAATGGCTATTATTCCACCAAAAAGTGAGGAGTGACTGCCCTCGCCTACATTTTTGTAAAGGGGGTACAAATTGTTGGCATTTCCTGCCTTAAAAGAAAATATAATTACTATTACTCCTATTATAATTATTAAAATAGAAAGTATGGACTGAAGCTTTGAAGCAAAATCAGACCCCTTAAAATTTATAAAAAATAATAAGAGGGCGAGGATGACTCCAAGAAGGATGGAAGATGCTTTTATGGGAGCACCTACTACATAATAAAGAACTCTTGAACTTGAGAGCCAAGGAATCAAATTTTCGAGGATGGTGTTTATATAAATTGCCTCCCAAGGAAGTATCGTCAAGTAAGAAAGTGCCAAGAACCATGATGATATAAAGGATATATTTCTCCCAAAGGCCTTGTTGGTATAAACCAAGACACCGCCTCCTTGAGGAAGAGTTGCCAGGAGTTCACCATGACACAAGCCAATTGGTATCAAAAGCAGGGTGGCGATTATAAAACCCAAAAAGGCAGGGATGGGACCGCCAGCTTGAGCAATCCAGTGGTTAGATGAAACTGCCCAGCCAACTCCAACCATAGACCCAAAACCAAGCATGAAAAAATCAAGATAACCCATGTCACCTTTTTTTCTGCTTTGTCTTTTTCTCATTATATTTTTTATATTTGGAATTCTTTTTTTCATTTCATGATACTTGTCTTCTTTCAAAATAAACACCTCTGTTTAAAGTTTTAAGTCTACTTTATTATGTGAAACTATATTATAATAATAATTTAAAAAGACTTGAGATGTCAAATTTGCAAAAATTTCTTTCTTTAATTTTTATTTTCCTTGACTATTTGTATTAAAATCAGGTAAGTATATAGACAAGACCTAAGTTTTCTAAAAGAGAAAAGATGAAAAATAAAATTTTAAGTATAGTAAAAATAATTTTAGTAGTAATTTTGGCCACAAGCCTTTATAGAATATATAGTTACAACAAGGCTGACAAGGAATTTAAGACTGCTACAAGGGAAGTGCAGGAGAAGTTTCAAAAACCTAATGAAGAAAAGCTTGCTGATGACAATAAGGATAAGGAAGCAAGGGAAAAAATTGAGACACTTCAAAAAGATTATGAGTCAGTAATTGGCTGGATAAAAGTGGAGAGAACGGAAATAGATTATCCCATAGTAAAGGGCAGTGACAACGACTATTATCTAAATCACAATTACAAGAATGACTACAATGTCTTTGGAGCAATTTTTATGGACTACAGAAATGAGGAAAATTTTTCTGACCAAAACACAATTATTTATGGCCACAACAATGATCGCGGCGGAAATTTTAGAGCACTTCACAAGTTAGAGGAAGATGGATTTTTCGAAGAAAATAAATTTATTGAAATTTTTTCTGAGGCTGGCTACAAAAGATACCAAATCTTTGCAGTGTATGAGGCAGGGCCTTATGATAAATTTAGAAGTCCAAAATATTCAGAAGAAGATGGAGAAAAACTTCTAACCTACATCAAAGAGAGAAATATATTAAAGACAGAAGTCCCCAGTGAATTTAAAGATATTTTAACACTACAAACTTGTTCTCCAAAGGATACAAGATTTGTGGTCCAGGGAAAATTAGTAGAAGAATAAATTTTAAATTTTTATAATTTTAAAGTGCCTCAATTTACAAAAATAGCAAAGATTGTTATAATATAAACAATTGGGGGTGTAAATTTGCCTAAGAACGCAAGGGGCATTTCTGAAACGGTTATAAGGAGAATGCCAGTTTATCATAGATATTTAAAAGAATTAATTGACAGTGGTATTGAGAGAGTTTCTTCCAAGGAGCTTAGCCGCATCACTGGCTTTTCTGCGTCACAAATTAGACAGGACTTAAATAATTTTGGAGGCTTTGGTCAACAGGGATATGGCTACAACACCAAGGCTCTAAAGGAACAAGTGGATAAAATTCTAGGAATAGATAAGTCTTACAAGAGCATAGTCATAGGTGCAGGTAGACTTGGTCAAGCTATCGCCAGATACAAGGGCTTTAGAGATTCTGGCTTTAATGTGATTTCTCTCTTTGATGTCAAAGAAGACATGGAAGACATAAGTGGCATCAAGGTTAGGAATATGAAGGACATGGAAAAATACATAAGAGATGAGAAAGTTGATGTTGCAATAATAACTGTGCCCAAGGAATTTTGCCAGGAAGTGGCAAAAAAAGTTATAGATGCAGGCGTTAAGGGGATATGGAATTTTGCGCCCTACGATTTAAAGGGACCTGAAGGTGTAGTTGTTGAAAATATTAGACTCAACGACTCTCTTTTAACCCTTTCCTATTTTATGAAAGAAATTAGCTGACCTATTATTTATTAATAGGTTTTTTATTTATGGGAGAATTTTTTAATGAAGATAAAATTTGATGGAGATCTTTGCCTAATAAGTGATTTAGATGAGTTTGACCCAAGAGATATTTTTACCTGCGGTCAAGCCTTTAGGTGGTATGAAGAAGCTGACGGGTCCTTTACCTTTATAGCTCATGGAAAAGTTGCCAATGCAAAAAAAGTTGGCGGAGAAATTTTCTTAAGGGGAGTGGACAGGACTTCCTTTGACGAAATTTTTTATAATTACTTTGACCTTTCTCGAGACTACAAACTTGTAATGGAAGAGCTTGCAAGAGACGAAGTCATGAAAAATGCAACGGAATATGGCAGGGGCATAAGAATTTTAAATCAAGACAAGTTTGAGACAATTATTTCCTTTATAATTTCTGCAAATAATCAAATACCGAGAATAAAAAATGCCATAGAAAAAATTTCTGAAATGTATGGCGATTATTTGGGAGAGGATGAAAATAGAAAATATTATTCCTTTCCGAGTGCCGAAAAATTATCTCTTGCAAGGCCAGAAGACCTAAGAGAATTTGCAAGAGTTGGCTTTCGTGATGTGAGAATTGTTGAGACGGCAAATTTAATAAAGGATGGCTATGTAAATTTAGATGAAATCGACAAGATGGACCTTGAAGATGCCAGATGCGCCCTTCAAGTTTTACCTGGAGTTGGACCAAAGGTTGCCGACTGCATCCTCCTCTTTGCCTTTGACAGAAAGGAGTCCTTCCCCGTTGATGTTTGGATAAAGAGAGTTATGGAAGAACTTTATTTAAAAGAAGTTACGCCAAAATCAAAAATTGCCATGAAAGGACGAGAAGTCTTTGGCAAAAACGCAGGCTTTGCCAACCAATATTTATTTTATTATGGCAGAGAAAACAAGTTGGGAAAGTAATAAAAAATTAAAAACAAAGAAGCTCTTGGAGGAATATAAATTTCAAAAATTCTTTCAAGAGCTTTTATTTTGCATTTGTTATACTGAATTTCGCTTCAGTATTATTTTTTAAAAATTTCTAGCCTTTCTATCCTATCAAAGGCTTCATTTATTTTGTCCTTATTGACTGTTACTGCAATTCTTATAAAGCCCTCTCCTCCTGGTCCAAAGGCTTCGCCGTCAATTAAATTTACATGGGCCTTTTCTAATATTTCCCTTAGGACTTCCTTTGTAGTCATGCCTGGCACAGAAATTTTTGGAAAGATGTAAAAAGTTCCTTGTGGCTTTATAACTTCTACATGCTTTAATTTTTTTAACCTCTCATAGGCGAGATACATCCTCTCCTTGTACTCTTCATAGAGGGGTGGGCAAATCGTCTTTCTATTGGCAATGCCAAGGGCACCTGAGTGCTGGCAAATTGTTGGCACTGAATAGACTATGTTTTCGTGAATGTAGGTCATGGTCTTTATTAATTCTTCATTAGCAAGTATGGCGCCAAGCCTCCAACCAGTCATGACAAAGTCCTTGGACATAGAAGTTATTGAAATTACATTTTTAAATTTTTCGTCGTAGGCAATCATGGGCTTAAATTTGCTTTCGTAGGAATAAATTGTGTAGATGTCGTCGCAAATTACAAGAATATTGTATTTTTTTGCCATTTCATAAATTTCTCTTAGAGTCTCGTCACTATAAACTGCGCCCGTTGGATTGTTAGGCGTATTTATTATTATCGCCTTAGTTTTTGCAGTGATTAATTTTTCAATTTCTCTTGGCTCAAGCTTAAATTCATTTTCAAATTTTGTCTCATAAATTACTGGCAGACCCCCTGTCATTTCAATTTGGTCGGGATAGACGCTAAAGTAGGGTGAAGGCACAATGACTTCGTCGCCTGGATTTATTATTGCCTCTAAAATTATATAAAGGGCTTCAGTTCCAGACATGGTAATTAAAATTTCCTTGGGGTCGCATTTTACTCCGTAGTCCTCCCAGTAGGCCCTTGCAATTTCTTCTCTAAGTCCAAGGTAGCCTTGGGGGTCTGCGTAGTGAGTGTAGCCCTTCATCTGTGAGTCGTAGGCTTCCTTTATAATCATGTCATGAGTCCTAAGGTCTGGGTCGCCTAAGGCAAAATTTATAAAGTCAGGATATATGCTTGAATAGTCAGTGGAATAAAGAGACTCTTTAATATTTTTATATTTTTCTTGGATAAATTCTTTCATATTTCTTCCTCCATCAATAATATCTTAACACAAAATTTTTTTATTTAAGGTCATGTTTTTAATTCCTTAAACATTCAAGATGTCTATGATATAATTAAATAAATATAGATAAAATAATAATCGTTATAAATAATATATAGGAGGAATCCTTTTGGATAAAATTTTAGTAAAACCCAATGGCCCACTAAGAGGCAATGTAAGAATATCAGGTGCAAAAAATGCTGCTCTACCTATACTTGCAGCTACAATTCTTGGAACAGAAGAAATAATTTTGGAAGATGTGCCTGAGCTTAAGGATGTTGAAATAATTACAGAAGTTTTGAGAAAACTTGGCCTTAAAATAAATAAGGAAGGCAACAAACTCATAATCGACCCTTCTGGACTCAATTCTTATAAAACAGACTACGAACTCATGAGCAAGATGAGGGCATCCTTCCTTGTCATGGGACCCCTTCTTGCCAAGCTAAATAGGGCATACAACTCCCTACCTGGCGGCTGCAACATTGGCTCAAGGCCAATTGACTTGCACTTAAAGGGCTTTAGAGCCCTAGGCGCCAACATAGAAATGACTCACGGAGAGATTAAGGCTGAGTGCGACAAATTAGTTGGCACGAGAATTTATTTGGACTTCCCTTCTGTTGGTGCAACTGAAAATATTATGACAGCTGCAGTTTTGGCTGAGGGCGAAACTGTAATGGAAAACTGCGCCATGGAGCCAGAAATTGTGGACCTAGCAAACTTTTTAAATAAAATGGGCGCCAAGGTAATGGGAGCAGGAACTTCAACTATAAGAATTAGGGGAGTGGAAAAGCTAAGAGGCTGCACTCACCAAGTTATTCCAGATAGAATTGAAGCAGGCACTTTTATGGTGGCAGCTGCAATTACTGGTGGCGACATCACAATCGAAAACATCATTACTTCTCACCTAAAGCCTGTCATTGCAAAGCTAGAAGAAACTGGGGCAAAGATAATTGAAGAGGACGACACAGTGAGAGTAATTGGCTCAGATGAAATAAGGCCAATTGAGATAAAAACTCTTCCTCACCCAGGTTTTCCAACAGATTTACAAGCACAATTCATGGCACTTTTAACTCAAGCCGAGGGACAATCCTCTATTATTGAGACAGTTTTTGAAAATCGCTTTATGCACGCAGAGGAATTAAAGAAGATGGGCGCAAAAATCAAAGTAGTAGATAGAGAAGCTATTCTATTGGGTAAGAATAAACTATATGGATCCAAGGTTGCTGCAACAGACTTAAGAGCAGGAGCTGCCCTTATACTTGCAGGACTCGTTTCTGAAGGTCAAACAGAAATTTCTGAAATCCATCATATTGATAGGGGATACGAAAAAATTGAAGAAAAATTTAGAAATCTTGGAGCAGATATAAGAAGAGTATAGAAAATAGAAAGGAAGATGATAATGAAGAAAAAATTAATTATAGGAATGCTTTTAGTCCTATCCCTATTTATGGTAGCTTGTTCCAATAAAAAAGAAGAAGCTCAAGAGGAAGGCAAGGTCTTAAAGGTTGCAGTTTCAGAAGATACGACAACACTTGAACCAAATGCACTTTCTGATGACTATGAAGAAAATATTTTAATTCAAGTTTACGACACTTTAGTTAAGAGAAATTCTAAGGGTGAACTTGTAAATTCTCTTGCAGAATCCATTGAAAACCCAGACCCACAAACTTTTAAAATTAAACTTAGAGAGGGAGTTAAGTTCTCCAATGGAGACCCACTTACTGTTGATGATGTAATCTTTACGCTTCAAAGAGCAGCAGCAAGTGACAGATACAAATCTTTTTATGGAAAAATTGACGCAAATTCTTACAACAAAGAAGATGATTTAACTTTTTCCTTTAAACTAAGTGAACCAGATGCTGCATTTTTAAATTCACTATCTCATCCAGCTGTGTCTATAGTGTCTAAAGCCTATGTAGAAGATGGAGCAGATCTTACTATTGCACCAATGGGAACTGGTCCCTTTGTCTTAGACGAATGGGTTCAAAATGACCATGCGACTTTTTCTGTAAACGAAAATTATTGGGGCGACAAGCCAACAATTGCTGGCATCGAAATGAAGGTTATACCAGAAGCTTCACAAAGAATTATTGAGCTTGAAAGTGGTGGAGTTGACCTTGCCTATAAAATCGACCCTGCAGAAATTTCAAATATAGAAGAAAATAAGGACTTAAAACTTTACAGAAGATTAGATAATTCAATTCACTTTATTGGCTTTAACGTAGCTAAGGCTCCTTTTGACAAGTTGGAAGCAAGGGAAGCTATGGTAAATGCCATTGACACTAAGACAATTTTTGAAACTGTCTACATGAACAGTGGAAAACTTGCAACAAGTCCAATAAACCCTAACTTCAAATATTCTATTGCAGATTCATTAAAGCCAAATGCAGTAAATAAAGAAAAGGCAAAGGAACTTTTTGCTGCAGCAGGTCTTGGAGAAGGAACAAATCTTAAAATTTATACTTCTGACAACCAACAAAGAGTTAATGTTGCAACAATGATGCAAGACCAATTAAAGGATTATGGAATTGGCCTTAGCGTAGAAAGACTTGAATGGGGTGCCTTTGTAGATGCTGTTAGAAATAAGGAACATGATATGTTTATTATGAGTTGGAACCCATCAATAGTAGATGCACATTATGAACTTTTCCAACCTTTCCATTCTGAAAATAAAGGTAAGGAGCCAAATGTCACATTCTTTGGAAATGAAGAACTTGATAATTTAATTAAAGAAGGTATTTCAACTATTGACGATGCCAAGAGAGCAGACATCTATAAGAGAGCCCAAGAGCTTATCAATAGAGAATATCCATGGCTTTACATCTGCTATGGCGAGACACTTGTTGCTGGTTCTAATAGAGTAGAAGGTCTTGATCTTCTTCCAAAATATCCACAAGAGCTTAAAGATGTAAGTCTTTTAGAAAAATAATTTTTTTAAATTCACCAAGGTCTTCTTTGGTGAATTTTGTCTTTTCTACAGAAGAAAGGATTAGATATGACTAAATATGTATTAAAGAGACTTTTAATATTAATACCTACACTTCTTGGAGTGAGCTTTATAGTTTTCTTGCTCCTTTACTTGTCGCCAGGAGATGCTGCCCTTGCTGCAGCTGGACCTAACGCACCTAAGGAGACAGTAGATGCTATAAGAGAAAGTCTTGGACTAAATAAGCCCTTTATAGTTCAATATGGAAATTACTTAAAGGATCTAATTTTCCACTTTGACCTTGGCAAAAGCTATCAGTCTGGAAGATCAGTTTCAGAAGCCTTGCTTAGAGTTTTTCCAACAACTTTAAAACTTGCCGGTGGCGCCCTTGTCATTGCCATAATTATGGGCATAACTTTTGGCGTAATAGCAGCCCTAAAGAAAAATACTTTTATTGACTCAATGATTACTGCCCTAGGCATGGTTGGACTTGCAATGCCAATTTTTTGGTCAGGACTTTTACTTATAATTGTATTTTCAACAAAGCTAAAAATTTTACCAGCATCAGGTTTTTCTTCCATAAAGCATATGATCCTGCCTTGGTTCGCCCTAGGCTTTCAGTCATCAGCTGTAATTATGAGGATGACCAGGTCTGCCATGCTAGATGTCCTAGATAAGGACTACATCAGGACTGCCTATGCCAAGGGACTTTCTAAATCCAAAATTATTTTTGTCCACGCCCTTAAAAATGCAATGATTCCTGTTATAACTACTATTGGGCTTCAAGCAGGTGGACTTCTTGGCGGAAGTATTTTGACAGAAACAATTTTCTCCATTCCTGGTATTGGAAGACTAATGGTGGACTCCATAAAAACTCGTGACTACCCAATAATTCTTGGGGCAATTATGCTTATAGCCATAGTTTATTCTGTAATTTCCATTATCGTTGACATCCTTTACGGCTTTATCAATCCAAGAATAAAGGCAGACTACAAGTAGGTGAAACATGTTAAAGAGATTAAAAACATTTTTTAAATATTACAGGAGAAATAAAGTTGCAGTAGTGGCACTGGTCCTTTTAATTCTCATAATTTTTGCTGCAATTTTTGCCGACCTCCTTTCACCCTACGACTACACTGAGCAGTTTCCCAAGGACAATTTTTTAAGACCAAGTAGGGCCCACTTAATGGGGACAGATAACTTTGGACGAGACATATTTTCGAGAGTCCTTCACGGAGCCCAAGTCTCCCTTAAAATTGGCTTTACATCTGTAATTATTTCCACAGTAATTGGAGTAATTATTGGCGCTTTGGCAGGCTACTACGAGGGAATTTTTGATGCTATAATTATGAGAGTTATGGACACGATCTTATCCATTCCACAACTTGTCCTTGCCATTGCCCTGGCAGCAGCCCTTGGTGGCGGCATGAAAAATTTAATTTTGGCAGTTTCCCTATCTTCAATTCCATCCTATGCAAGGATAGTTAGAAGTCAGGTCATGTCTGTAAAAAATTTAGAGTACATTGAATCAGCAAGGCTGGCTGGAGTAAAAACTTTTAAATTAATTTTTGCAGAAATTCTACCCAACTGCTTTGCGCCCATAATTGTCCAAGCCACAATTGGTGTGGGCACTGCAATCTTATCTGCAGCTTCCCTTTCCTTTATTGGCATGGGAATTATGCCGCCAGAAGCAGAGTGGGGTCAAATGCTTTCTGAAGGGAGAGCTTATATTAGAAACTATCCACACATAACTCTATTCCCGGGCATGGCAATTGCCATAACAATTTTACTTTTAAATATTGTTGGCGACGCCCTAAGAGATGCCTTTGACCCAAAGTTCAGGAGGTAGTATGTTATTAGAAATAAAGGAACTTGAAGTTTTTTTCAAAAGCTCCCAAGGCATAGTAAAAGCTGTAAATAAAGTTAATATAAATACTCGTGAAAAAATGACAACTGCCATAGTAGGTGAATCTGGCTCGGGAAAATCTGTAACTTCACTAGCCATTATGGGTCTTTTGGATAAGTCCTCTCTTGAAAAAATTTCTGGCGAGATAATTTTTGAAGGAAAAAATCTTTTAGAGTCTTCTCCAGAAGAATTAAGGCACATTAGAGGCAATGAAATTTCTATTATTTTTCAAGAACCCATGACTTCACTTAATCCTGCCCTAAAGATTGGCTACCAAATGTCTGAAGTCTTTAGGACTCACTTTGACATGGATAAAAAAACTGCCAAGGAAAAATCTATAGAGATGATAAAAAAAGTTGAAATAGATAGGGCAGAAGATGTCTACAATTCATATCCCCATGAGCTTTCTGGAGGCATGAGGCAGAGAATTATGATTGCCATGGCCCTTTCCTCTTCTCCAAAACTTTTAATAGCAGATGAACCTACAACTGCCCTTGATGTTACTATTCAAAAGGAAGTTTTGGAGCTCATGAAAAAATTAAAGGAAGATATGAATACTGCCATAATTTTTATAAGTCACGATCTTGGAGTTGTTTCTGACATAGCCGATTATGTAAATGTAATGTACGCGGGAAAAATCGTGGAGAGGGCGAGGGCAGAAGATATATTTAAAAAGCCCCTTCACCCTTACACAAGAGGACTTATAAAGGCAATACCTACTGCCCACAAGAAAAAGGACCAGCTCTACACAATTAGGGGGTCAGTTCCAAATCCAATTGACCTTCCAGAATCTTGTTACTTCTGCGACAGGTGTGACGAGAAGATGAAAATTTGCCACGAAAAAATTCCTGAAGAAGTGGACATTGACGGTCATAAGGTATCCTGCTTTTTGTATAGGTGATAAAATGAGGGACGAAATTATTTTACAAGTTAAAAATTTGAATAAAGAATTTAAAATCAGCGGCGGCAAAAGCTTTAAGGCAGTTGATGACATTTCCTTCGACCTAAAAACTTCTCACACACTTGGCGTTGTTGGCGAAAGTGGCTCAGGCAAGTCAACTCTTGCCAGGTGCATCATGGGACTTTATCCTGATGCCAGTGGAGAAATAATTTATGAGGGAAAAAATATTTTAAAGGAAAATCAGAGGGAATTAAAGGTCTACAGAAAAGATGTGCAGATGATTTTTCAAGATCCCTATTCATCACTTAACCCCAGAAAAAAGTGCAAAGACATAATTGCATCAGGCATAAGAAATCTCTTGGGCGAGAAGGACAAAAAGAAAATCGAAAAAAAAGTTTTGGAAACCATGGAAATTTGTGGTCTGTCAGAATATCACATGGAGAGGTATCCCCACGAATTTTCTGGAGGGCAAAGGCAGAGAATTTCCATTGCCAGGGCACTTGCCGTTGACCCAAAAATAATTGTGGCAGACGAGCCAACTTCTGCCCTTGATGTTTCCATTCAGGCACAAATAATAAACCTTCTTGAAGATCTGCAAAGGGACTTGGGTCTATCCATGATTTTTATTTCTCACGACCTTTCCGTTGTAAGGCATGTGGCAGAGGAAGTCCTGGTCATGTATAAGGGCAGATGCGTGGAGTATAATGAGTCCGAAGAAATTTTTGAAAAGCCAAGAGAGGACTACACGAAAAAATTATTGTCATCAGTGCCAGGCAAGACTCTGGCTCAAGTGGAAGATGTGTAGAAATTTTTCTTCCTGGGTATTATAATTAGATAAAGTATATAAAACTGTAGGACTCTACAGTTTTTTATTTTGGAGGTGAAAAGATGCTTAATGAAGAGGGCAAAAGAATTTTTTTTAGCGACCAAGAAAATAATATTGACCTTCCCCTTGAAATAATTGAGGATATTTATGTCAAAAGAGAAGAGAAAATAGATTTTAAATCAAGTGATGATGATCCAAAAGAAGAAAACTTTACTCATAAAGATTTTGAGGAGAGCCAAGAAGAAAGTCCAGAAGAAGTTCAAAAGGAAGCTCAAGATGACAATAAAGATGACAATCAAGAAGATGAGGATTTATTAGATGAAAATAAATATGATCCCTATTACTTAGAGAGAATCGACGAAGTTCAGGAAATTTTGGAAGAAATTTGTGAGTCCATACCTTCTTATGCCTATGAGCATCTTAATGGTGGTATAATTCTTACAGAAGAGTCAAAGTACCACGAGGAAGCCTATGCAGAGGACCTAGTTATCATGGGCGAGTACCAAAGGTCAATGCTTGGCAACATGATAAAAATTTATTATGGGTCCTTTATGGACATGTACAGATTTTCCTCAAGGGAGACCCTAAGGGAAAAGCTAGAGGAGGTTCTCCTCCACGAGTTCACTCATCACTTGGAGTTTCTTGCCAATGAGTGGGGACTTGTAATTGAAGACAAGAAATTTTTAGAAGAATATAGAAAAAGGAAGCAAAATGAATAAAATTTTAGGATATTTTTATAAGGGTTTAGGCAAATTTTTTGACCTCATCTTAACTTTTTTAATTGTAATAGTTAATATTGCTGTTGATTTATTTTCAGCCGTAAGGAGATTGTTCTTATATATAATTTCCATGGGCGGCTGCTTGATAATATTTTTACTTTTAAATCCCTTTGCTTGGCAGGGACTTGCAAGAAATAAGTGGCTGTCAACTCTAATCATGCTGGCTATTATTGTGCCCCTACTTGGCAATGTGTCAGAATCTTTTTTGAAGTACATACACTACATGGTGACAGAATTTTTCTACGACAGGGCAGACCATTATCTCCTTGGTAAGGTTAATGAATTCGAAAGTATTTCTGGCTACGGCAGGGCTTATTGGGAGAAAAAAGAAAGAGAGAGAATTAGACAAGAAGAAGAAAAGAGAAAGAGAAGAGAAGAAGAGTTTAGAGAGAGATTTAAAGATTTCGGTGGCTTTACTTGGACGACCTTCGACGATTTTTCTCAGTTTGATGAGTTTTTTAGGCAGCAGGGCTATGGCGGCTTTTATGAAAATCAAGGCGGCTCTTATGGAAATAATTACGGAGGTTCCTATGGCGGAGCATCTTCATCTGCTGGTGGCTATGGCTTTAAGGACCAATACGAAAAAGCCTGCGACATTCTCGGCGTAAATTATTTCGCAGACAAGTATGATGTGAAGCTTGCCTACAGAAAGATGGCGAAAAAATATCACCCTGACTTAAATAAGGAAGAGGGCGCCAAGGAAAAATTCCAAGAAATAAATGCAGCCTACGAATTTTTAAACGACTCAAACATTGAGATGTATAAAAAAATGTCTGGGGCAAATTAAATATTTTAGACAAAAAGAAAGGACCGACCTGGTCCTTTTTTGGTGCTTAGATTTTTAAAAATTATAACTATCTAATATATAAGAAAAATGTTTTAACTAACTGTGAAAAAATTATTTAATTAGGCTTGCTCCCATTTGGAAAAATTCATCTGGGTCAATTGCTTTTTTATCTTTAAAGTTCATATTGTGTAAAAGGTATTGATTGCCCTTGTATTCAAAGATTAAGTAAGTTGAGACAGCTTCACTTCTGTCTGAACCCTTGCCACCGATGCCAACATTAAAGAAAGGATCATTTTCAAATCTTTCTTTGTCGGCAGGACTTAAGTCTTCCTTGCTTCCAACAAATAAGTTGTTATAAACTGAGTAGTAAAAATCCACTCCCTTTATAGTTCTCATTTCCTTGTAAGGAAGGCTTGAAATAGGTTCGTGACCCTCAACTATACTGTCTATATCTAAAGTGATGTTATATGCATTTTCTCCTATTTGCTTTTTGTAGTTAACATCAATTGCCTTTCTCTTATTTAACTTTGCACCAGTTTCATCAAGATCTGCAGTATCTATAATTGTTATTCCGTCAAATTTATAGTCGCCTAAATTTTCTGGAGCATAGGCTTCAAGACCTGCCTTTTTTTCTGCCTTGGCAAGGTCAGTGTACTCTGTATAATCATATTTTTGAGATGAAGATGAAATTGATCCTGTAATTTTTCCTGTTGCGAAAACTCCCACTGAAAGGACAAGGGCAAGGGCAGCCACAAATATAAATTTCTTTTTCATTTTAAATTCTCCTTTTTCTTCTGTAGACTTAATTTCTAAGTCAATTTTATTCTTGAGGTAAGCAGAAGGAGCCGAATTTTCCACGCTCTTATTTAATTCTTTTTTTATATACTCATCAAAATTATTAAAATTATTCATAAATACTCTCCTTCTCGCCAAAGTCTTGGTCGACTTTCATTATTTCTTTCTTTAAATTTTTTCGAGCTCTAAAAAGTCTAGACTTAACTGTACCCTGAAAGGTCTTCAAGATTTTTGCAATTTCTTCTATGGAGAAGTCGTCGAAATAAAAGAGGACTAGGACTTCTCTTTCCTTGTGATTTAATTTTAAGAGGGTTGATTCAACTTCATTATTTAATACAAATTCATCTTCTCCACTTGAAATAAGCTTTGAGTCAGCCTTTTCCAAAATAAATTCGTCGGGAAATTCTCTCTTTTTATTTTTATATCTGGTGTAGCAAGAATTTTTTAAAATTGAAAAAATCCAAGGTCTTAATTTGTTAAATTCCTTCAAGTTATTTATGTTTTTGTAAATAGAAAGGAAGGTGTCTTGGAGGACATCTTCTGCCTCCTCCCTAGATCCCAAGATGAGAAGGGCAGTTCGGTACAAGCTTAAGTAGTATTCTTCATAGAGGAGATCAAAGGAATCTTTGTCGCCCTTTTTTAATTTTTTAAAATTTTCTATATTAAATTTTTGGGGATTCATTTTAACCTCCTTTAGATGCATCTACTTATAAGACTATTTAGGATGGAAAAAGGTTCATTTTTTTCAAAAAAAATCTCCACCTAAGTGGAGAAATTAATTTAAAGTCTTATCTGATATCCAGCCCCTCAAATTTTCACCAGAGATGCTGGACTTAACTTCTACATGGCACCAAATTCTCTCGCCCTGCTCGATTTTTGTCTCTAAGACATAGAGTTCAGTTCCATTTTCTAAAATTTTTATAATTTCAGAATCTACACTTGCTTCCTTTCTTAGGTTTGCCTTTTCTGTGGCAACATTCCTGTAAGTGTGAAGAAGTTCAGAAGATTTTTTTGCAGTTTGAGCTGCATCGGTGTAGTCATTTTCTTTTTCAAAACTTTCTGTTTGATCTTTATCTTTGTTTATATCAATGACGCTTTTGCTTTCAATTTCTTTTTTTAGGCTTGTTGCCTTGGCAGATTCAGGCACGAGGTCAAGATAGGAATTTAAAAGAAGCATTGCTTCATTTACTTTATTTTCCTTGTAAGTGTCCTTTACTTTATTCAAAATTATATTGTCTATGGAGAGAAGTTTATCTTGAGCTGAGTTATAATTTTTCTCGTCTTCTTGAATTACCTTTTTAAAATTGTAGGCCGAATCAATATAATTTTCTTCCTGGTAAAGTTTGATGCCCTTTTGGTAGAAGTCATCAGATTGAACTAACTTCTTTAGTTTTTCCATTTCATTTGAAATTTCTGGACTGGTTTTTTTCTTTGTAGCTTCCTTGTATAAGTCCAGTGCCTCTTTGTACTCGCCACTTAGGGCAAGTCCCCTTGCATCCTCAATTTTATTTACGTTTCTCGTTATAACTGCGAAATTAATTATAAATAGAGAGATTATGGACAAAATAATAATTAAAACTATGGAGAAAAACACAATCTTTGCAGAAAATTTCCTTGGTTTTTTTGTAGTCACTTCATTAGTTCTATCAACTTTGAGGCTCTCGGTGTTTGGAGCAATCTTTGAAAGGTTTGTCTGAGTCAAGTGAGTCTGCAAGGTCTTTAAATTTATGTCTGAAGTTGACTTGGTGTTTTCAAGAACATTTAAAATTTTTGAATTAATAAGTGGCTCAGTCAAATTATTTAGGACAAAACTTTTATTCCTGCCACAAAAATCACATTCGCTGCTGTCCTTTTCGTTTATAAAACCACAGGCACAGCGCCAAAAATCAATTTGGTTTTCGCCATAAGTTTTAATTCCATCGCCAAGGGTTTCCTTTATTTGTGCACGCTTTTTTTCGGGGATGACTGGCAGACTCATGTCATATTTTTTTTCAGAACAAGTTATAGTCTTTCCGTCGCAAGTGTACTTTGATATGTAAATGTCTATAGCCCTTGCCTTATAAAATCTCTCGTCTAACAAAAAAGGGTCCAAAAAATATTTTGTGTAGGGCTCAATATTAACTGCTTGGGAAAAATAAAATTCTCTGCCATTAAAGAGATAGGACTTTTCAATAGACTTGAACTTTACGGCAAATTCAATGTTTGTGACAAAGGAGTCCTGTGCATTTAAGACATCAATGGCTAGGGCAAAATCGCCGCTAGTGAGTTCTGCATTGGCAATTTGAATTTTTTCACTTGTATTAAAGCTAAGTTTAGTTGGCAGTGTTCTAAAAAAACTCATAAAGACTCCTTTCTATTTCATACTTTATTACTTAATTATAAGCTACTTGAAAAATTTTTACAATATGGCTTCTATTTACTAAATTAGACCTTTAGCCTATAATTTAATTATATGGAAGGGGAAGGTGAAATGAATTTAAAAGAAAAATACATAAAGCTCAAGGACGAGGAAATTTTTTATCTAGACAATGAAAGCAAATCGGAGAAAAATATTTTAATGATTCATGGAAATATGTACTCATCTTCTTGTTTTATTGAAATTATAAAAAAATTAGAGGACTATCACATATTTGCCCCCGACATGAGGGGATATGGCAAGTCTTCCTACAATAATAAAATTACTTCAATAGATGATTTTGTTTCAGACATCAAAGAATTTATTTTAAGGCTGGATATAAAAAACTTTACCCTAGTCTCATGGTCTCTTG
>OCPH01000045.1_pt1 | contig 28413 bp, 26 predicted proteins | sample 1475691 | NCBI WGS metagenome assembly OCPH01 (sample SAMEA3360696, study PRJEB22359) | human gut metagenome | biome: ENVO:urban biome; feature: ENVO:human-associated habitat; material: ENVO:feces | place: Bangladesh | collected 2011 | reverse complement strand
AATCAACGGACTTTTAATTGGCGCCCTTAGAAATGGCGAGCTAAATCTTTATTCCGTTGTCAATTCAAATGCAGTGAGAGAAGATGAAAATAGAATAGAAACCACTTATAAAGAGGTGTAAGGTGAATTTAGAGAAAAACACAAGCACTGTTGCAAATGAAGCTGATAAAGCCCTTCAGTCTACCTTTGGAGGTCTGGGCTCTTGGCAGAGGTTTGCTGTAGTTGCCGCCATAATTATTGGAATTTTTATAATTTTACAAATTATAGATGGTTTTATTAATAGACAATTAAATTCGGAAAAGATAAAGGAAAAGGGATCCTACAACAGGATTGTCACAGTTGCAAATTTAATAAAGAGGATAATCAAAGTTGTCTTAATTTTTATTGGTATAACAATAATCATGAGCGTCTTTGAAATTTCAATTGCGCCCATACTTGCAACTCTAGGTGTCTTTTCACTGGCAATAGGTGTTGGAGCGCAAAACCTTGTGAAGGACCTCATCAATGGATTTTTTATTATCTTTGAGGACCAGTATTCTGTTGGCGATTTAGTTGAGATAGGAGACATTGAAGGCGTAGTCGAAGATGTGGGCCTTAGGGTTACAAAAATTCGCGACTTCAGTAAGATTCTTCACATAATTCCCAACAGCAATATCTCCATTGTCTCCAACAAGGAAAGGGCAAATGTGAGGACAAAAATTGATTTTTATGTGGACAATTCTTGCGACCCATCCTTTGTAAGTGAGAAAATAAAGAAAGCCCTAGAAAAATATAGGGACCACGAGGACATGGTATTGGGACCAAACCTTTGGGGAGTTACTGAAAATGGCAAGGATGCCTACATGATGAGTCTTGTCTACTATACAAGGCAGGGCGACCAATACGACCTTGAGTATGCAATAAGGGCAGAGATTTTAAAAACTATGCAAAGAGAAAAAATAAAAATGCCAATTATTAGAAATAAATTGATACAAAGGGAGGACAGTGATGCTATACTATAACTTGGGTGACATCGTTACGCTAAAGAAGGGACATCCCTGTGGCGAAAATAAATGGGAGATAGTGAGAAAGGGCGCCGACATAAAGTTGAAGTGCCTAGGTTGCGAAAGAATCATTTGGATGAGCCGAATGGATTTTGAAAAAAGAGTTAGAAAAATTTTAGAAGATGATAAATTTGTTAGCATAATCCATCACAAGAAAGAAGGAGAATAAAATGGATGTAAAAGAAATTTATGATGCCAAGGAAAGATTAAAGGGTCACATTAAGGAAACGCCAGTAGTTTATGCCCCAAATCTAGGAGAAGATGTTTACTTAAAAGTAGAAGTTTTGCAAGACACAGGCTCTTTTAAACTAAGAGGAGCCTATAACAAAATTGCAACACTTACTGACGAAGAAGCAGAAAAAGGTGTTGTAGCTTGCTCTGCAGGTAACCACGCTCAAGGCGTTGCAAAATCAGCAACTGAAAGAGGAATAAGATCTATCATCTGTATGCCATACCACGCACCACTTTCTAAGGTTCAAGCAACAAGAAATTATGGAGCAGAAGTAGAACTTGTTAAGGATTCCTTTGACGATGCAGCAGCTTATGCAGCAAAACTTTCCAAGGAAGAAGGCTTCACTTTTATAGCACCTTTTGACGACGAAAAAGTTATTGCAGGACAAGGAACTATTGGACTTGAAATTTTGGAAAAACTTCCTGACACAGACATTATAGTTGTGCCAATTGGAGGCGGCGGACTTATTTCTGGTATAGCCCTTGCAGCAAAGAGCATCAATCCTAACATAAAAATTATTGGAGTTCAAACAAAAATATCTCCAAGCATGTATGAATCAATTAAAGAAGGAAAAATATTAACAGTAAAGGGTGGCTCAACAATTGCCGACGGCATTGCAGTAAAAACTCCAGGAAAACTTACTTTTGACATAGTTAAGGAATATGTTGATGAAATAGTATTGGTAACTGAAGGAGAAATTTCATCTGCAATTCTTACCCTTCTTGAAAAAAATAAAATTATAACAGAAGGAGCAGCAGCATCAACAGTAGCAGCCCTCATGTATAAGAAATTTAACCACAAGGGCAAAAAAGTTTGTTGCGTACTTTCTGGCGGCAACATTGATGTAACAAGAGTTTCAAAGGTTATAGAAAAAGGTCTTTACAAGACTAACAGAAGAATGGAACTTAAGATCAAATTAAATGACCAACCAGGAGAAATGACTCGCATGACAAAACTTCTTGAAAGAGAAGGAGCAAACATAGTTAAAATTGGTCAAAACATAGATGTAGTTGGAGATACAATTGACTCTATGATAGTTAGTATAGTTATTGACACAAAGGACAAGGCACATCAAGAGCAAATAATCACAGCCCTAAACCAAGACTTCTATGTATTTAAGGCAAATTATAACGACACACAATTTTAAATAAAATAGCTTAAAGAGAAAGAGGGTTCGCCTCTTTTTTCTTTTGCAAAAAAAGTTAAAAAATTTTTTAAAGAAAGGTCAAAAAAAGTCAAAAATACTATTGACATTCTTTGACCAATGTCCTATACTATAAATAGTTAGCAGATAAGTTCATCGGCTGCTAATAATTTAAATATAAAGGGGAGTTTTTAAATGAGTATTAGACCATATGAAAAAAATAATTTGAGAGATACAAGATTTGATGATTTTTATGACATGATAGATTCTTTCTTTAACGACGACTTCACACCTCAAAAGGCAATGAGATCTGCAACTTTTAAGGTTGATGTTATTGACGAAGACAAGGACTACAAAGTTGAAGCTGAACTTCCTGGATTTTCTAAAGATGAAATCGACATAGACTTTGAGGAAGGCAAACTTACAATTTCAGCTGAAAAAAATGAAGAAGTTAATGAAGAAAACAAGGGAAAAAATTACATTCACAGAGAAAGAAAGTCATCAAAGATGATGAGAAGGATGTTCTTTAAAGATATAGACGAAGAAAATATGTCTGCAAAACTTGAAGGTGGAATTCTGGAAATTACAATTCCTAAAAAAACTGAAGAAAAGAAAAATAAAAAGATTGAAATTAAATAATCTTTTATAAAAATTTAGAAAAAAATATAACTTGATAAGTACAAATTAGAATATTCATAAATAATCTAAAAAGAATAAATTAAGACCGAGGGCGACCTCGGTTTTTTTAATGGGGTTTTATAAAATCTTTAAATAAGATTTTATGTATATTTGTTTTTTAAATAAAATTATTTGACATAAATAATATTAGGTGCTATCATAGTATAAAATTTAAACTCAACAGAGAGAAGAGTAACTTGTTGGACTGATTACAGAGAGCTTCGTTTGGTGAAAGAAGTAGAAGAAAAATAAGTGAACATGGTCTTTCTCGAGTGCTTGTCGATATTTAGATGAGTACGGGATCGCCCGTTATAGCGATAGAGTATGCTAGTATTTGAAGAGTCCCTTATTGCGAGATAAGGGAGAATTAAGGTGGTAACACGAAGCTTTCGTCCTTATGGGACGGGAGCTTTTTTTATTTTATAAAGGCACCTAAAAAATTAAATTTACTCACAAGTACAAATTTTATAGAGGAGAGGAATAAAAAATGCCCTTAATAATACCTAAAGATTTAATAGTTGAAGAAGTTTTAGAGAGAGAAAATATTTTTACAATGAGAGATTCATCTGCCAAGGAGCAGGACATAAGACCCCTTAGAATTGCCATTGTAAATTTAATGCCAAAAAAGGAAGAGACAGAGCTTCAACTTTTGAGGATGCTATCTAACACAGCCCTTCAAATAAATATTGACCTTGTGAGAATGGAGTCCTACAATCCTGCAAATAGCGATTTAAAAAGACTAAGGGCCTTCTACAAAACCTATGAGGACATTAAGCACAATAAGTATGACGCAATGATAATAACTGGAGCCCCAATTGAAACTATTGCCTATGAAAAAATAAAGTATTGGGAGGAATTAAAGACAATTTTTGAATTTGCCAAGGAAAATGTCTACTCCACAATGTTTATATGCTGGTCAGCCCAAGCAGCCCTCTACCACTATTACAAAATCGACCACAAGGTGGCTGATGGAAAAATATTTGGCGTCTTTGAATTTGACAAGCTAAAGGACAATAAAATCGTCAAGGGTTTTGACGATACATTTTTAGTTCCTACATCAAGGCACACTTATGTTAAGGCAGAAGATTTGGAGGACATAGAAGACTTAGAAGTCCTTGCAGCAAGACCTGACACGGGAGTTTCCCTTGCCACTACAAAGGACAACCGCTTTGTATTTAACTTTGGCCACTGGGAATATGACAAGGACACCCTACACAGTGAATACATTAGAGACATTTCTCAAGGCAAGAAAATTGCGCCGCCGCAAAATTATTATGAGGACAATGACCCTAAGAAGGAAATAAAAATTAGGTGGAGGTCTGCAGGAAACTTGTTCTTCTCCAACTGGCTAAACTATTGCGTATATCAAGAGACACCTTTTGCCATTGAAACAATAGAAGGCAAGTCTGTTTCAAAATTTGGCGGCAGCTCCTTAAAGGATGCGGGACAATTTGCAAAGGTGAAAAAAATTATTTTCTCCAAGGAAGACAGAGATGTAATTGTAGTTTCTGCACCGGGAAGAAGATTTAAAGAAGACACAAAGGTCACAGACGAATTAATTTCTTTATCTGATAAAAATTCAAAAATTGAGGACCTTGAAAAAATTATAAAGTCTCTTGAAGAAGAGCTTGCTGCCCAAAGAGCCTATAGGGACACCCAACTGGAAAAAATTGAAAAAAGATTTTCTGACATTGCAGAGGATTTAAAGCTTGAAGAATTTTGGGATGAGGAACTAAAATTTGTCTTTGATCAGATAAAAAATTCAAATAACAAGGACTTCATCGTCAGCAGAGGCGAGTTTTTAAATGCAAAACTTTTGTCAAAATATTTGGATTACGACTTCATAGATGCCAAGGACATAATAATTTTTGACGAGGAAGGACAAGTTGATTTAAAAAAATCAAGAGAGGCAATAAGAATCCACATTGGAGATAACCAAAAGGCAGTGGTGCCAGGCTTTTATGGCAGCGACAACAATGGCGACATTGTAACTTTCACAAGGGGCGGCAGCGACTACACAGGAAGCCTTATAGCCTACGCGCTGGACTCCAAGGTCTACGAAAACTGGACTGATGTAAATGGAATAATGACATCAGACCCCAATAAGGATCCTAACGCTAAGACAATTGACAAGCTAAATTTTAAGGAGCTAAAGGAAATAATAGATAAGGGCGCCCAGGTCTACCAAGGCGATGCCATAAAGCCAGTTGAAGAAAAAAATATTATGATAAAGATTTTAAACACAAATAATCCTAGAAATCACGGAACAGTTATTAAAGACTAAAAAAAGGAGCCAGAGTGTAAAAACTTTGGCTCCTTTTAAAATAATTTGTAAAAATTATAGAGATTCTGCAATTTTTTCTGTCAAATCAATAACTCTTTCAGTGTAACCCCATTCGTTGTCGTACCAAGAAATTAATTTAACCATTTTTCCGTTAACTGTTGTAAGAAGTGAATCGAAAATAGAAGAGTGAGTGTTGCCTATGATGTCAGATGAAACAAGTTCGTCTTCAGAATATTCAAGGATGCCCTTTAATTCATTTTCAGCTGCCTTTTTCATTGCTGCATTGATTTCTTCAACAGTAGCTTCCTTTTCAAGTTCAAAAGTAACATCAACAAGAGAGCCAGTTGGAACAGGAACTCTTAGGGCAAAGCCAGTTAAAATTCCGTCAACTTCTGGAATAACTTTTCCAACAGCCTTAGCTGCACCAGTTGAAGTAGGAATAATATTTTCAGCGCCCATTCTTGCACGACGCATGTCCTTTTTGTGAACGCCATCGTGAATATTTTGGTCATTAGTGTAGGCGTGAACTGTAGACATAAGTCCCTTCTTGATGCCAAAGTTTTCTAAAATAACTTTTGTAACTGGAGCAAGACAGTTTGTAGTACAAGATGCGTTGGAAATAATGTCGTGGGCAGCTGGATCATACTTGTCGTCGTTAACTCCCATTACAACAGTAAGCATGTCGCCCTTGCCTGGAGAAGTTAAGACAACTTTTTTTGCTCCGCTAGTTAGGTGTCCCCTAGCCTTGTCTTCGTCCTTGAAGGCACCTGAAGAGTCGATGACAATGTCAACGCCAAGTTCCTTCCAATTCATTTGGTCTGGAGTTTTTGATTCAACAAAAATAACTTTCTTTCCATTTATAATCATTCCGTCATCAGTAAATTCAATTTCACCAGGGAATCTTCTATAAATAGAATCAAATTTAAATAGGTGAGTTCTTTCCTTTAAAGTTTTTTCTAAATTTCTAACGGCTACATGAGTAACTTCGAAGTTACAATCATCTCTTAGAGCCCAAATTCTAAGAGCATCTCTACCAATTCTTCCAAATCCCATTATGCCAACATTTTTTTTCATAAAAAACCTCCGTAATCATTGCATTCTTATATTCATTATATCACAAGTAGAAAAAAGTGAAATTCAAAAATTATTGTGATAATATAGGTAAAAAGGAAGTGGCGATATGAATAGTGGAATAAGTAGAGAAGATGGACTAAAACTTTTAAAGGAATACAACAAGGAAGACTTTCACATAAGACATGCCCTAACTCTTGAAAGTGTAATGGGATATTTTGCAGAAGAATTCGACAAGGACAATGTGGACTTTTGGCAAATGGCAGGCCTCCTTCACGATGTTGATTATGAAAAATATCCTGAAGAGCATCTCAAAAATACACCGGAAATTTTAAAGGGTGCAGGTGGAAGTGATGAATTAGTCCACGCAATTTTATCTCACGGTCACGGTCTATGTTCAAGCGTGGAGCCAGAACTTTTTATGGAAAAGGTCCTCTTTGCAGTAGACGAGCTTACAGGTTTAATCTACGCTGCATCTCTCATGAGACCATCTAAGAGCACTAAGGAGATGAATTTAAAAAGTGTGAAGAAAAAATTTAAGGACAAAAAATTTGCTGAAGGCTGCTCTCGCGATGTTATTAAAAAGGGAGCAGAAAATTTAGGCTGGGAACTTGATGAGTTAATCGAAAAAACTCTTCTTGCCATGCAAGATAGGGAAGATTTAATTGAAAATTCTTTAAAAAATGAGATAAGATCTTAAAAAATTGCCAAAAATCGTCAAAAATCGTATAAATTCGTTGATAAGAATGGCTTGCTGTGTTAGAATTTATATGTTATAGAAATTTAAGGGAGGTAGTTGTTTGCAAACTTTATTATCTATTATAATTATTATTTCAAGCATTATTATAATAGCTGTAGTAGCACAAATGGAATCAGATCAAGCTGGTCTTGGAACTCTTCAAGGTGAAGAAACTACTATGTGGGGCTCACATAAAGGTTCTAGTAAAAAAGACATCCAAAATAAAATTGTAATGATTTCAAGCATAGTTTTTGCACTTGCACTTATTATTTTAGCTGCAATTTAATTAAAATTAGGAAGAAAATAGAAATGATATTTTTTCTACTTCCTATAGTGGTCTTTATTGCAATTGTATTTTTGTTGGCGAGTGTTTTATAAATACATTGCAATTAAAATTTAAGGAGGATTATAATGAATACTTTATATCTAGCTCCTATAGTCGGCGTTTTGGCACTACTATTTGCTTTTTATAAGGCAAGCTTCGTGTCAAAACAAGATGCCGGAAATGAAAGAATGAAGGAAATTTCTTCTTACATTTCAGAAGGAGCTATGGCATTTTTAACAAGGGAATATAAGGCTCTTGTTGTTTTTGTCATTGTACTTGCAATTATCTTGGCAGTAGGACTTAAATCAATCCCAACTGCTATTTGTTTCGTTGTTGGAGCTATCTTTTCAGTAGCTGCTGGTTATGTTGGTATGAAAGTTGCCACAAAGGCAAATGTTAGAACAACTAATGCAGCATGGAAGGGTGGACTAGGTAAAGCTCTTGATGTAGCCTTTTCAGGTGGAGTTGTAATGGGAATGTGCGTTGTTGGTTTAGGAATCATTGGTATTACTTGCGCATACTTCTTAACAAACGGACGAACTGAAATTATTACAGGATTTTCACTTGGAGCATCTTCTATTGCACTTTTCGCAAGAGTAGGTGGGGGTATCTACACTAAGGCAGCCGATGTTGGAGCTGACCTTGTAGGTAAGGTTGAAGCTGGTATCCCAGAAGACGACCCAAGAAACCCTGCAGTTATCGCTGATAATGTAGGAGATAATGTTGGGGACGTTGCTGGAATGGGCGCTGACTTATTTGAATCTTATGTAGGAGCTCTTCTATCAGTTATCACTCTTGGAGTAGTAGCTTATGGAGAAGACGGGGTTAAATTTGGCCTTCTTGTTGCAACAGTTGGTATTTTAGCATCAATTGTAGCTGCTTTCTTTGTAAAAGGAGACAAGAACCCACAAAAAGCTCTTAACGCAGGAGAATATGTAGCAGCAGCAGTTACTATGATTGCTTCAGCTATTTTATCAAATGTAATTTTCGGAAGCTTTGCACCTTTTGCACCAGTAATCATTGGTATTGCAGTTGGTCTTATTATTTCTAAATTCACAGAATATTACACAGCTGATGACTATGCACCAGTAAAGAGAATTGGCGCAGAATCACAAACTGGAGCTTCTACAAATATTATTGCTGGACTTTCTGTTGGTATGATGTCAACAGTTGGACCAATTATTGTTATCGCTATTGGAATTATAGCATCCTTCCTTGGAGCTGGCGGAAGTGCAGATCCAATTATTGGACTTTACGGAATTTCACTAGCAGCTGTTGGTATGCTTTCAACAACTGGTATGACAATTGCCGTAGATGCTTACGGACCAATCGCCGATAACGCTGGTGGTATTGCAGAAATGTGCGAACTACCAGAAGATGTTCGTGAAATCACAGACTCACTTGACTCTGTTGGTAATACAACAGCAGCAATAGGAAAGGGATTTGCAATTGGATCAGCAGCGCTTACTGCCCTTGCACTTTTCGTTTCTTATATCAACGCAACTGGACTAAGTGGAATTGATATTTCTAAGCCAGAAGTTATAGCTGCAACATTTATCGGTGGTATGCTACCATTTGCCTTCTCTGCACTAACAATGTCAGCAGTAGGTAATGCAGCATCAGAAATGATCGATGAAGTAAGAAGACAATTTAAAGAAATCCCTGGCATCATGGAAGGCACAGGAACTCCTGACTATGCAAGATGTGTAGACATCTCAACAGGAGCGGCCCTAAAACAAATGATTGTACCAGGACTTATAGCAGTAGTAGTTCCAATAGTAGTTGGAATTTTACTTGGAACTGAAGCCCTAGGTGGACTTCAAGCAGGAGCTCTTGTAACAGGCGTACTAATGGCAATCTTTATGTCAAACGCTGGTGGAGCTTGGGACAATGCAAAGAAATACATCGAAGGTGGAGCACACGGTGGTAAGGGTTCAGAAGCTCACAAGGCAGCTGTAACTGGAGATACTGTTGGTGACCCATTCAAAGATACATCAGGACCTTCTCTTAATATTCTAATTAAACTTATTACTGTTGTATCCCTTGTATTCGCACCACTATTTGTTGCATACGGCGGAGTATTCCTATAAAATAATTAACCTCTTGAAGATTATCTTCGAGAGGTTTTTTTTAAATAAAATCAATTTTAACTATATTCATTTTAAGGATGCTATCACAGAGTTTAGCAAGAATTCTATGAGAAATTTTTATATTTCTACATTTCATATTATAATATCCCAACATATAAGGTTTTGATGAAACTTTTATATTATTAGACAAATTGAGCTCTCTTTTAGGATTATCTAAATAAAATAGTCCTTTCACATTTGAAATATTCATATTTTTTAAAGTTGTTTTCATAAGTTTTATTCCAAGCTTTCCAACAGTATCAAAAATAATACAAGCGTCTTTAAAATTTTTTGACAGCTCAAGTAATAAATATTCTACTTCACTTCTCTTAAAATAATGAAATACTCCTGCTGCAAATAATATAATTCCCTCTGTATTATTTAGTTTATTCATCCAGCAAAAGTTTTTTAAGTCACAAGAGATATTTACTTCTCTGTGACCTGAAGGGATTAATTTATTTCGAAGAGAAATTACATCTGGGAAATCTATATTTACAATTTTGCAAAGACCATTGTCGCAAAGTTTTCCTGTTTCATCTAAGCCACAGCCTAAATTGACAATTGTTGCATAAGGATATTTTTCTAAATATTTTTTAATTTCCCAAATAAAATCCAGTTGACGCATAGCGGCTTCTAAAGCCCCAAATTCGTATAAAAGAGAATTTTTCTTTTTTTCAAGTTCAGAAAAATCGTAGTCCAAACTATTACATAATTGATTAGCAAAGGAATCCGAATAAAGGTCTGGAAACTTTTCAGAGCAAATTTTCCTACCATACAAGGGAACAATTAAAGTTTCTTGGATGGAATTTCTTGCAATATGTAGCTTATTTATAAAAATCACTCCTTTTTCAAACATTATAGCACCAGTAATTTCTTGAAAATAAAAATTTTATGGTTTAAATTCTTAAAAATACAAATTAAATTAGATTAAGAAACATGAATAAGAATAAATTTGACAAGCAAAGGACTCCTATATATAGTTTAATTAGATAAAGAGATAAGACAGCTTGTTATTTTTAATGGAGGTATTATTGATGCGAAAAAAAGTAGGAATTGTTTTGATAATTATTTTATCTTTATCGTTATTAATATACTTTGGTGGAAAAACTAATAAGGAGAAATTAAATAATAACAATGATTCCAATGTTATGAGTGAAGAAGTACAAGCAAATATTATCAATAAAAATTCTAATGACCTTTATAGAGATGTAATCATTAGTAAAGATAACGACTTTTATGGGAGAAAGTTGAATAGCCAGTTTTCTTTCACATTATTGTTAGATAAAGATGATAAGATAAAATTTAAAGACCCAAAAGATTATGAAATTAATTTTAGATTATTGGAAGATGCAAATATTAGAGAATTTTATGAATATCAAATTCTCTCAGAAGATTTTGAATTGGCTAAAGATTATCAAGGGATAGAACATTTTAATTTTTACATCACTTACTCTATAAGAGAAGAGAGGGGAAAATCAGAAAACAGTGGACCAGAGATTTATAGCTTGCATGGGAAAATAAATTTAGAAGATATATGAGAACTCATCTTAGAAATAAGATGGGTTTTTTGATTAAAAAACCACTAGCCTTAGCCAGTGGTTGTGATTTAAAAATTTTTAGCAATCTGTTGGGTCCAGTAAATTGTTTAATGTCTTTACATGAATTCCTGTTGCATTTTTTGGAAGGTAGCCTGATTTTTTATTTCTGTAGGCTGTTGCTGCTATGTCTAGGTGGACCCAAGGCGTGCCTTCTTTTACAAATTCGCCAACAAATAGTCCTGCTGTAACAGAGCCTGCATCTCTACCTGAAGTGTTCTTTATGTCGGCAACTTCTGACTTGTTTAATTTTTTGTAGTCCTCATCATAAGGGAAGGCCCACATTTTTTCGCCAGATAATTTTCCAGCTTCAAGGACTTCATTGTAGAAGTCTTGGTTATTTGTCACAGCGCCTGTGTAAACTTCTCCAAGGGCAATTGTAACAGCGCCAGTAAGTGTTGCAAGGTCAATAATTTTTTCTGCACCAATATCATTTGTGGCATAGTGGACTGCATCGGCAAGGGTGATTCTTCCTTCGGCGTCAGTGTTTGCCACTTCAATTGTAAGCCCGTTCATGGAGTCAATTACATCGCCAGACTTGTAGGATGTGCCTGAAATCATATTTTCGCAAGCGGCAACTACTCCCACTACATTTACCTTGGCCTTGTTCTTTGCAAGGGCATAAATTGTACCAATAACTGTGCCTGCACCGCCCATGTCGCAGTGCATGTAGTTCATGCCGGCAGGTGTTTTTATGTTGTAGCCACCAGAATCGTAAGTTAGTCCCTTGCCAACTAGGGCAATTTTTTCTGTCTCAGCATTTTTATATTCCATTACAATAAGTCTTGGACGGTTAGTAGCACCTGCTGCCACTCTTAAAAAGGCCTTCATGCCAATTTTTTCTATTTCATCTTCTTCATAAACTTTTACATTTACGCCAAGCTTTTCTAATTTTTCTACCGCAATATTAGCAAGGCTTTCTGGATAAATTACATTGGCTCTTTCATTTACAAGGTCTCTTGCAAGGAAAACTCCATCCATAATATTTTCCATTTTATCTAGGCCGGCACGAAGTTTTTCTTCAGGTCCCTTAAAGGCAGAGTAGTTTACTATAAGTTCAAAGTCAGCCTTTTTTTCTTTGACATCAGTTTTTTTAGTGAACTCATATTCACCTTGGCGAAGGCCTTCATAGGCTGCCATAATAGTTTTTCTGTTGCACATACCAAGGTCTGGCATTTTAATTTCAACTTCATGTTCTTCATTGTCTCTTAAAATATTTCCCAGCTCAAAGAAAAGATTTCTCACATCTTCAAGGTCAAGTTCATCTTCTCCTAGACCCATAAAAATTTCCGATTCTTCAAGAAAACTAGGAAGGTATAAACTTTCCTTAAACTTATAAGAAAATTTTTTCTTTTCGAGATATTCTTTAATCTCTAATGGAAGTTCCCCATCTTTTTTTACAAAGTGGACTTTAAGGCCACCTTCTTTATACAAATTAAATTTAATCATATTTCACCTCTAACTTAATTATACATGAGATTTGCAAAAGGTTTAATCTAAATAATTAAAGATAAGAGGAAAATATACTTAATACATTATTGTTTTTTCGGGATAAATTATGATATTATTAAATTATAAAATAATAGCATCAATTTAGTTGATAACGCTGGATTGGTGTTTTTTTGGGTGGTGTTTTAATGGGTAAAGAATTAAAAGCTTCAATAATGTTATTTTTCACATCAATAATTTGGGGACTCGCCTTTGTAGCACAGACCCAGGGCATGGAACATATAGGACCCTTTACCTTTACAGCAGCTAGGTCTGTTGTAGCAATAATTTTTTTGTATCTCACATACATATTCTTTAACAAAACATCAAAAACATATAGAGAGCAAAAATTTGACATGAAGAGAACTGTAAGGGGTGGAGTTCTTTGTGGACTGGTTTTTACAGTTGCAATGAATCTTCAACAGATGGGACTTGTATATACAACTGCAGGCAAGGCGGGATTTCTTACAGCCCTATACATTGTTTTTATTCCAATTCTAGGTTTATTTTTTGGAAAGAGAATTACTAAAAAACTTCTTTTCTGTATAATTTTTGCTATACTTGGGACTTATCTCATGTCTGTAAAAGGAAGTCTCGAGATGAATAGAGGAGATGTAATAACAATTATATCTGCCTTTATTTTTGCAGGGCACATTTTAATGCTTTCAGAATTTTCTAAAGATACAAATGCAGTTTTGGTTTCTATGTTGCAATTTATAGTTTGTGGATTTTTTTCACTTATAGCTGCTCTTATTTTTGAGGGAATAGATATGACTGCAATTTTAAAGTCCTACCTACCTATTTTGTATGTGGGGATCTTGTCATCAGGTGTTGGCTTTACTATTCAGCTAATGGCATTAAAGGAACTGGACCCAGTTGTTGCCTCTATGATCTCCTCCCTTGAATCAGTTTTTGGAGCTCTCTTTGGCTGGCTCATTCTTTCACAAAGTATGAGTGAGAGAGAAATTATTGGCGCCATAATTATTTTTCTTGCCACACTTCTTGCCCAGCTGCCAATAGAAGTTTACTTGCAGAAAAAACTGGAAAGGCGCTAAAATTTTTCACAAGAATTTTATATTAATTAAAATAGATTTCACATTTATGATATACAATCTTTGAGAGGTGAAGATATGTCACTATTTGAAAAAATTTTCCAAAAGGCTGGTAAGAAGATAATCACCATTGACGGAGAGTATGGCAGCGGTGCTAACGAAATTGCAAAAAAAGTTGCCGAAAAATTAAATTATGAACTATACGACGAAAAATTAATTGAGCTCATGAGCCTTGAAGGAAAGGTAAGGCCTGATGAGATAAAGAAAGACGATTCCTTTTTGCAGGGAACTATTTACGACTTATATAGACAAAATTATTCCTACTCCCAAGAGGACATTGCAACAAATGACGCAGCCTTTCTCTTAGACTCAAGGACTATACGAGAAATCGCAAAAAATAAAAAAGCAGTAATCTTTGGTAAGTGCGGAGATTTTGTCTTAGAAGATTTCCCAAAGTTATCTGTATTTATTTATGCATCTCAAGAATTTAAGGAAGAGAGAATTTTAAATACTTACAAGGTAAAGGAAGACAAGCTCCAGCTAAAGCTTGAAAGAGAAAACAACAGAAGGGCGAACCATTACGGCAGAAACACTGGAAAAGTTTGGGGCGACAGAGCGAATTACGACCTCTTAATAAATTCATCTGCCTTTGACTTCGAAAGCGTGGCAAATTTAATTGTAGATATGTCACAAAATAAAAAATAAGATCCTGACGAGAGTCGGGATTTTTTATTGGGAAAACTCACATTTGTAAATGCATTCTTCATTCTTTGGGTATAAAACACTTATAAGGAAAAGATGGTGATGAAATGAAGGATTTGATTATTTCAAAAGTTATAAATAAGCTGGGCGTAATTTATTTTAACAGACCTGAAAAATTAAATGCCCTAAATTTTGAAATGATAATAAAAATTAGAGAGATCTTAGAAAAATGGGAAGATGATAATAATATTAGGGCAGTTTTATTTGACAGCTTAAGTGAAAAGGCCTTTTGTGCTGGCGGAGATTTAAAGGACCTTTACAACAACTATATTAATAATGACTCTTGCCAGAAAAAAGATGAGTTTTTCGCCACAGAATTTGAGCTGGACAAGTACATTGCCTCCTACAAAAAACCAATAATAAGCAATTGGAGGGGCATAGTCATGGGCGGCGGTCTCGGTCTCAGCATAAACTCCGATTATATAATTTGCCATGACTCTGTAAACTGGGCTATGCCAGAAACTGGTCTCGGCTTTGTGCCAGATGTTGGTGTGGGAAAATTTATCTCTAAACTTCCAAGGGCTTTGGGTCATTATGTGGGCCTTCTCGGAAGAAGCCTTGAAGCTTCAGATTTAATTAAATATGATTTTGCCCATGTCTATATAAATTCAGAGGATTATGAAAAAATAATTGAAAAACTTATTGATCTTTCAGAAATTTATGAGGGAGAAGAATTAATTGAAAAATTAAAAATCTATGGTGAGAAATATAATTTGCCCTTAAAAGAAGCTTTTGTAGATAAAAATTTTGACAAAATCGAAAAATATTTTAATAAGGATAGCCTAGAAGAAATTTATAAGGCCTTAGAAGAAAACCTTGAAGATGAATTTGCAAGAGAAATCTATTGTGACTTAAAGTCCAGGTCACAGTTTATGCTTGCAGTCCAATTTGAAAAATATTTCCATGGCAAAAATCTGACCTACCATGAAACTGTGGACCTAGACCTAAAGGTTTTAAATCACTCAGTTGATCTTGGGGAAATGCATGAAGGTGTCAGGTCAAAAGTTATAGAAAAGGACTACCAACCCAAGTGGAGTGCAAGGTCCCTAGAAGATGTGGACATGGATCAAGTAAAAAATTTGCTGGGCATAGAAAAAACTTATAAAGAGAGAAAAAATTAAGGACATTCGAAAGAATGCCCTTTTTATTTTGACTTATTAAATTTATTTTAAAGAATCCTCACTTGTGACCTTGATTTTGTAGTCACTTAAAAGAGTGTCAGCCAAGAGGATTTCTTCTATTGCTTTCTTAGATTCTTCGTTAGCGTCTCTTAAGAGACCTCTCTTAATGGCAGTCTCTTCCACTTCTTTCTTTTGATCTTTGGAGAAATTGTTGTAGTCCTCAATGTCAATTCGATTAAAAATAGATTCTCTCTCGTCAAAAACCTTTAATGAGTCCTCGTAAATTTCGTGGCTCAAAATTTTTGCCGGTGGAATTTTTATTTCAATGCTTTTGCCCTCAAGGTCCACCTTCATTTTTTCCAGGTCAAGACCTGCACTTATGACTCCATCGTAGGAGACTATGAATTTTTTTGATGTAAAGGGAATTTTATAGCCGTAAAAAGTATTTTGATTTTCAAACTGTCCCATATTTGTGTAGTGATATTTTAATGTTGTAAGTTCCTTGGCGCCAACTAATTTATTAAAAATTAAAGTCGAAGTTATGTCTGGTTCCATTTCAGCTTTCATAGTTTTTTTGCCAGCAAAGAAAGTTGCAAAAAGTGCCACTGCAAGTAGGAGAACCAAAACTATTATTCTTTTAAATTTTTTCATTATACACCTCCATCATGGAAATTATTATAACATAAAATTTTTCAATAAAAAGTTTCTTATGGACATTCTTTTCTGTTATAATCACAAATTCTTTGATATAATTAGTCTAAAAGATATGGAGGAAGATGTTAATGGACGATGGCGCCTTGTGGGCTAAGCTAATATTAATCGCAATACTTACAGGAATTAATGCATTTTTTGCCTCAGCAGAAATGGCAATGGTTTCAGTTAATAATAATAAAATAAAAGAATTGGCAGAAGGGGGAGACAAGAGGGCAAAGACACTACTCTCTATCTCATCTGACCAAACGAGATTCTTGTCTACAATACAAGTTGCAATAACTCTAGCGGGATTTTTCTCATCTGGTTCTGCAGCTACAAGTATCTCACAAGTTTTTGGAGTCTACTTAAGTGACAGGGGCATACCTTATGGCTTTACAGTGTCCTTTATTTTGGTGACATTTTTATTATCTTACATCACCCTTGTTTTTGGAGAACTTGTTCCAAAGAGAATAGCCCTTCAAAATTCAGAAAAAGTTGCCCTTAAATCCAGCAATATAATTGCCTTTGCCTCAAAAATATTTTATCCCTTTGTAAAACTTTTGTCCTTCTCAACGGCATTAGTTTTAAAGATGATGGGCAAATACTCTGAAGATGTTGAAGAAAAAATTTCAGAAGAAGAATTAAAATCTTATATAAAGGTTTCAACTCAGCAAGGAGTAATAAACTCAGCTGGTGAAGAGATGATAGTAAATATAATGGACTTTGATGACAAGTTGGCATACGAAATAATGACGCCAAGGACATCAATTTACATGGTGGACTACGACGAATTTAACACAGACACAGTTACAGAAATCCTAAAGATGGGCTACTCAAGGATGCCAGTCTTTAGAGAAAATACAGACAACATTTTGGGAACAGTCTATATCAAAGACCTTTTTGTAGAATATGCAAAAAATGATTATGAGTCCATTGACTTGGACAAGTGTATAAAGTCACCTTACTTTGTGCCTGAAACCAAAAAAATTGATATGCTCTTAAAGGAACTTCAATCCTCAAAAAATTATGTGGCAATACTAATTGATGAGTACGGTGGCTTTTCAGGCATGGTTACAGTGGAAGACATAGTAGAAGAAATCGTGGGCGAAATCGAAGACGAGTACGACAAGGAAAATCACTCCCTAGAAAAAATTTCTGACAACGAATATATAGTTGACGGGTCTATGGATATCGAAGACATAAACGATGAGCTTGGCACATCACTTTATTCAGAAAACCACGAGACAATCTCTGGGCTTATAATTGAAAAGCTGGGCTTTATTCCAGAAGAAAATGAAAAGAAAAAGCTTAGCGTAAAGACTTCAGGCTGCATCTTGACAGAACTTGCCGTGGCAGACAAGAGAATAGTCAAGGCAAGCATCAAGGTCATACCAGAAGAACAAGAAGAAGCAAAGAGAGAGTACAAAGAATTTAATTCATAAAAATATAAAAGGTGAAAAGTAAAAGTCTGCGAGGGCTTTTATTTTTTTCTGCCAAAATAAAAATTACAATAAAAAAAGAAGTTTAACCTGATTTTTTACAAGTTAAACTTCTTTTTCTTTTATAAATTTTTTATTTTACCAAATGCTAAGTATGTGCTGCATCAAGAGGCTGACACAAATTATTCCTATCCAGCAAAGGGCGCCTTCTAGGATTGCCTTGCCACCTTGGGAAATTAATTTTTTTATGTCTGTGTTAAGTCCAATTGCTGACATTGCCATAATGATGAAAAATTTTGACAAAAATTTCATGCTTGACAAGAAAGTTTCTGGAAGGGGCAAAAGTGTCGTGATGATTGATGCAAGTAGGAAAAATAAAATAAAGGTTGGGAAAGCCTTTAGTGGATTTACTTTTTCCACGCTGTCTTTTGATTTTATTATTCCAAGGACAAGGGTAATTGGAATAATTGCAAGAGTTCTAGTTAGTTTTACAATTGTTGCGTAGTTAAGGGCAGTGTCGTCATTAAACATTGTTGACCAAGTGCCTGATGCAGCCACAACTGATGATGTGTCGTTAATGGCTGTGCCTGCCCACATGCCAAAGCCTGTGTGAGTCATGCCAAGCTTAACGCCAAGAGTTGGGAAGATCAGTGCTGCAATTATGTTAAATAAAAATATTACAGAAATTGATGTGGCAATGTCCTCGTCCTTGGCATTAATAACTGGTGCTGTTGCAGCAATGGCAGAGCCGCCGCAAATTGATGAGCCAACGCCAACTAGGGTGGCAATGTCAGAATCAATATTTAAAACTTTTGCTGCTGCAAAGGCAATTATAAGTGCAGTGGAAATTGTAGAGAGAATAATAAGTAGAGATGACTTACCAACAACTATAATCTCTCCTAGGTTTAGTCCAAAGCCCAAGAGAACTACGGCGAGTTGCAAATCTTTTTTTGATGTGAATTTTATGCCGGCTTCAAGAGACTCTGGTCTATTGAAATTATTTAAGATGATTCCAAAGAGTATTCCAAAGACAGGTCCACCAATTACAGGAAATTTTTTGCCTAAAAAATAGGCACAAGCTGCAATGAGTGCTGAAAATAAAATTCCACTTATATCTTTTTTCTTCATTATAATGTCCTCCTATTTATTTTTTATGAAACAATTATCTATTATACATTAAAAGGGGAAAAATTTTTGTGACTTTTGCAAAAGAATTGATTTAAGTCTTAAAAATCTAAAAATTTTCCACAAAAATGTGAAGTATTACAAGCTTTATAGTATAATAAAAATAGCGTGCCACGAGATTTTTTCATAAAACTTGTGGAAATTTATTTTATTTATTATAATACTTTTATTATGGAGGTAATATGAGATTATCAAAACTTTATATGCCTACTCTTAGGGAGGATCCACAAGATGCAGAGATTGCATCACACAAGTTTCTCCTAAGAGCTGGTATGATTAGAAAATCTGCTAGTGGTATCTATACATACTTGCCACTTGGCTATAGATCCATTCGAAAAATTGAAAATATAGTTCGTGAAGAGATGGACAGAGCTGGCTCAATGGAAATTTTGATGTCAGCTATTCAACCTGCTGAAATCTGGAAAGAGTCTGGTAGATGGGAAAAGTTTGGTCCTGAAATGTTTAAGTTAAAGGACAGAAATGACAGAGAGTTCTGCCTTGGACCAACTGCGGAAGAATATTTTACCACTCTTATTAGAGATGAAGTTAAGTCTTACAAGGACCTTCCCCTAAATTTATACCAAATTCAAACTAAGTACAGAGACGAAAAGAGACCGAGATTTGGAATAAATAGGGCAAGAGAATTTTCTATGAAGGATGCCTATACATTTGATACTTCACCAGAAACACTTCACGAGGCTTACATGAATATGTATGAGGCTTATGAAAGAATTTTTGATAGGTTAGAGCTTGATTATAAAATCGTTGAAGGTGACAATGGCGCCATGGGCGGCACTGGATCTCACGAGTTTATTGCCCTATCTGAAACTGGCGAAGGCGTAATTGTTTATGCTGAGTCTGGAAAATTTGGAGCAACTGAAGAAAAGGCTCCTGTTGAATATATCCTTCCAGAAAGAGAAGATAAAAAAGACTTAGAAAAAGTTCACACTCCAAATGCAAGCACAATCGAAGAAGTTTCTGACTTTTTAAAAGTTGACCCAAAGAAGTGTGCCAAGGCAATTGACTTAATGCTTGGCGATGAACCAGTTTTAGTCTTTATTCCTGGAGACAGAGAATTAAATATGGCAAAGCTTGTAGCCTATACTGGTACTGCTGAACACGACATAAGAATGATGGAAGAAGCTGACATTGAGGCTATAAAATCTATTAAAGGTTACACTGGACCTATTGGACTTGATGTTAGGATGATCTTCGACAAGAGACTTACAGAAATGGATAACCTAGTTGTTGGAGCAAACCTTGATGAGTACCACTACATCAATGCAAATTATGGAAGAGACTTTGAGGGCGAAGTTGTAGATGACCTTCTTCTTGTTGCTGAAGGTGACAAGGTTCCTGGAACTGACGAAGAATATAAATTCGCCAGAGGCATTGAAGTGGGAAATATTTTTAAATTGGGTACAAAATATTCAGAAGCTTTAAATGCAACTTATCTTGACGAAAATGGCAAGGCAAACTATTTTTACATGGGTTCCTATGGTGTAGGTGTTACTAGATCTGTAACAGCTATAATAGAACAAAATCACGATGACAATGGAATCATCTGGCCAATGGCTGTTGCACCTTATGAAGCAATTGTCACAATAGTAAATGTCAAGGATGAAGACCAAGTTAAGCTTGGAGAAAAGATTTACGAAGACTTAAAGGCTAAGGGAATCGAAGTCCTTCTTGATGACAGAAAAGAAAGAGCTGGAGTTAAGTTTAAGGACAGAGACTTAATTGGTATTCCACTAAGAATTACTTGCGGCAAGAAATCTTCTGAAGGCTTAGTTGAGTATTCAACTAGAAGAGAAATGGAAAATTCTGAAATTTCTTCTGAAGATGCAGTAAAAAATGTTTTAAAGGAAGTAGAAAAGGTTAGATAGTATGAGCGACTTTAAATTTGAAATTACAGAGCACTTGGGAGTTTTATCTGAAAGTGCCAAGGGCTGGACTAAGGAGCTTAACAAGGTTTCCTTTAACGACAGACCAGCTAAGTACGACTTGAGAGAGTGGGACCCCAACCACGAAAAAATGTCAAAAGGTGTCACACTTAATGACGAAGAGATGGAAATTCTCTCTAAAATCCTAAAGGACAGAGGGATTTAATATATTTTTAAAATAACTTATGTTATAATGTAGAGATGTAAAAAACGCAATAGAGCGAGGAGGCTATTAAAATGGAAATTAAAAAGAAAGAAAAAAACACTGTCTTTTTTGACCTTGTTTTAAAAAGAGAAGATATAAATAATGCTGAAACAGAAGTGTACAAGAAAAACAAAAAGCACTTCCAATTACCTGGATTTAGAAAGGGTCATGTTCCTAGAAAGATGATCGAAAATATGTACGGCAAAGATGTATTCTTTGAAGATGCTATTAACGAACTTCTTCCAGCTGAATATGAAAAAGCTATTAAGGAATTAGATTTAAAGGTAGTTGACCAACCTAATATTGACATTGACGAAGAAAGCATAAAAGATGACAAAGATGTTGTTGTTAAGGTATCTGTTGATGTTAAACCTGAAGTTGAACTTAAGGACTACGAAGGAATTGAAATCGAAGACCCAACTCTTGAAGTAACTGACGAACTTATTGATTCTGAAGTTGAAAACGAAAGAGCCATGAATGCAAGAATTATAAATGTTGACGATAGAGCTGTAGAAGATGGCGACACTGTAAACATCGACTTCAAGGGCTCTGTTGATGGAGAATATTTTGAAGGTGGCGAAGCTGAAAGCCAAGACCTTAAAATTGGTTCCAACACATTTATCCCAGGCTTTGAAGAACAACTAATTGGTCACAATATTGATGAAGAATTTGACATCACTGTTAAATTCCCAGAAGATTACCACCAAAAAGATTTAGCTGGAAAAGATGCAAAATTTGAAATTAAATTAAATAGCATTTCTTATGAAGAACTTCCAGAACTTGACGACGAATTTGTAAAAGATATTTCTGAATTTGACACTCTTGATGAATTTAAGGCTGACATCAGAAAGAAGAAGGAAGAAGAATTTAAGACAACTTCTGAAATGGAAAAACAAAGAAGAGCCATTGACAAAATCGGCGAAATGGTAGATGTTGAAATCCCTGAAGCAATGATCAATGCTCAAATCGACGACATGATTAGAAATTACGATCAAAGTCTTAGAGCTCAAGGCATTAGCTTTGAAGATTACATCAAGATGATTGGTCAAAGTCTTGACGACTTCAAAAACACTATGAGACCAGAAGCAGAAAGGACTGTTAAAAACGACCTTGCCCTTGAAGCTCTTGTAAAAGATTTAGCAATTGAAATCACTGACGAAGAAATTGAAGAAGAAGTAAATAAGGTAGTTGAAGAATACTTCAAGGACGACAAAGAACACATGGAAAAGATGAGAGACTACATGCTAAATCAAAACAAGGAAGTTGTAAGAGACGACCTTGAAAAGAGAAAGGCAATTGACACTCTTGTTGAAAAGGCAAAATTTGTTGAGCCAAAGGAAACTACTGAAGAAGAAATTAAAGAAGAAGTAAAAAAAGACAAAGAAGAAGATAAATAATCAGAGGATGTGATTACATGGCATTAGTGCCAATGGTAGTAGAACAAACTAATAGGGGCGAAAGATCCTATGACATTTATTCAAGACTTTTAAAGGATAGAATTATTTTCGCAAGTGGCGAAGTAAATGATGTCATGGCAGACTTAATCGTTGCCCAACTTTTATTTTTAGAATCTGAAGACCCCAATAAGGACATCCAACTTTATATAAATTCCCCTGGTGGTTCTGTATCTGCAGGCTTTGCCATTTACGACACTATGAATTATATTAAGCCAGATGTTTCTACAATTTGTATTGGAATGGCTGCATCCATGGGAGCATTTTTGCTTGCCTCTGGGGCTAAGGGAAAGAGATTTGCCCTTCCAAATTCTGACATTATGATTCACCAACCTTCTGGTGGTGCACAAGGTCAAGCAAGTGACATTCAAATCAATGCAGAAAAGATTTTAAAAATTAGACACAAATTAAATGAAATTTTGGCTGAAAGAACTGGTCAAGATCTTGAAAAAATCGAAAGAGATACAGATAGAGATTATTGGCTAACTTCTGAAGAAGCAAAAAAATATGGTTTAATAGATAAAGTTATAGAAAAAAGGGTTTGAGGTGAGATATGTCAAATACAGATGAAATTTTGAGATGTTCATTCTGTGGCAAAACGCAAAACCAAGTGAATAGATTAATCGCCGGACCTAATGTAAATATTTGTGACGAGTGCATCGAGAGATGTCACGCAATTTTAGAAGAAGAAATTCCCCATGAGATAAATAAGGATTTTGACTTAAAAAAACCTGCTGAAATCAAAGAGATTTTGGACCAATATGTGGTGAAGCAAGAGGATGCCAAGCGTGCCCTTGCCGTTGCCGTATATAACCACTACAAGAGGATTTCATCTTCCAAAAAACTGGACCCAGATATTGAACTTCAAAAGTCCAACATCTTAATGATTGGACCTACTGGTTCAGGCAAAACCTTACTTGCACAAACTCTTGCCAGACTTTTAAATGTTCCCTTTGCCATTGCCGATGCCACAACTTTAACTGAGGCTGGCTATGTTGGCGAAGATGTTGAAAATATTATTTTGAAATTAATTCAAAATGCTGACTACGACATTGAGAGGGCAGAAAAGGGAATAATTTACATTGACGAGATAGATAAAATTGCCAGAAAATCTGAAAATGTATCTATCACAAGAGATGTAAGTGGAGAAGGTGTGCAACAAGCACTTCTAAAAATAATCGAAGGCACTGTTGCCAATGTTCCGCCACAAGGTGGCAGAAAGCATCCTTCTCAAGAATTTATTCAAGTTGACACCACAAATATTTTATTCATTGTTGGTGGTGCCTTTGACGGAATTGACAAAATTATTGAAAATAGAACTGCCAAGTCCTCTATGGGCTTTGGGTCTGAAATTATTGACAAGAAGGCCAATAGAGAAAATATTCTTAAAAAGGTTGAGACTGAAGACTTGTTAAAGTTTGGACTTATACCAGAACTCATAGGCAGGCTTCCTGTAACTATAACTCTTGAAGAATTAGACGAAGATGCCCTAGTAGAAATTTTGACTAAGCCAAAGAATGCCCTTGTAAAACAATACAAGGAGCTATTAAAGTTTGACGATGTTGACTTAATTTTTGACGACCAAGCCCTAAATTATATTGCAAAGAAGGCAATAGAAAAGAAGGCAGGAGCTAGAGGCTTAAGAGGAGTTATCGAAAACACCATTATGAATGTCATGTACGAAATTCCTTCAAGAGATGACATCAAGGCAGTAAAAATAACTAAGGAATCAGTAGAAGGCACAGCATCTGCTGAATTAATAAAAAAATAAAAATAAATTTAGCCGTGGTTGCCACGGCTTTTTTAGAAGGTGAAAAATGCAAAATTTAAAATTACCACTAATCCCTCTTCGCGACTTAGTAATCTTTCCCCACATGGTCATGCACTTTGATTGCGGCAGAAAAATTTCTGTAAACGCAATTGAAAGGTCGGAAATGCAGGACTCAAAAATATTTTTGGTGGCGCAAAGAGAACTGGAAGTAGAAGACCCAAAGAGAGAAGACCTCTTTGATGTTGGGACTGTGGCAACTATAAAACAAATTTTAAAACTCCCAGGTGGAGTTGTCAGGGTCCTAGTTGAAGGAGAAGAGAGGGCAAGAATCTCAAGCCTTGATATTAGTGACGAAATAATTGAAGCGGATATAGAAATCCTAGAAGAAGAGGAAGTTGATTACACAGAAGACGACCAAATCGAGGCAGCACTTCGCCTTGCCTTAAATGACTTGGAATCCTACGCCTCTCTTGATGAAAAATTCTTCCCAGGACTTTTATCTAACATTGCAGACACAGACGACCCATCAAGGTTTATCGATACTGTTGTTGGCTATCTTGACTTTAAACTTGAAGAGTACCAAAAACTACTTGAGACAACTGATATTTATGAAAGACTTGTTGCCTTTCACGAGATAATGAAAAAGGAAATAGAAATTCTTTCCATAGAAAAAAATATCAACGACCAAGTTAAAAAGAAAATGGACGACATCCAAAGGGAGTACTATTTAAAAGAACAACTTCGCGTCATCCATAAGGAGCTTGGCGATGGCGAAGATGAGGGCGAAGTCACAGAAGTTTACAAGAAAAAAATTGAAGATAAAAATCTTCCTGATGAAGTGAGGGAAAAAGCCCTAAGTGAAATAAAAAAACTTAGAAACTTAAATTCACAGTCACCAGATTATTCCATGCTCATAAATTATTTGGACTGGATAATTGACCTTCCTTGGCTTGATGCTGGAGAAGAAAAAGTAAAATTAAGTGACGCGAGAAAAGTTTTAAATGAAGAACATTACGGACTTAAAAATGTAAAAGAAAGAATTTTGGAATTTATTGCCGTGAGAATTTTATCTGGCGACAAAAACAAGGGTCCCATACTTTGCCTTGTGGGACCTCCAGGAGTGGGCAAGACTTCCATTGCCAAGTCCATTGCCAATTCCCTCAACAAGGAATTTGTCCGCATGAGCCTTGGCGGTGTAACTGATGAAGCAGAAATAAGAGGACACAGAAGGACTTACATCGGCGCACTTCCTGGCAGAATTATTTCTCTCATGAAAAAAGCTGGCAAAAATGATCCAGTATTTTTATTTGATGAGATAGATAAGATTGGAAATGACTTTAAGGGCGACCCTGCATCAGCTCTACTTGAAGTCCTTGACCCAGAGCAAAACAATTCCTTTACGGACAGGTATATGGAGCTTCCTTTTGACTTATCTAATGTATTTTTTATAGCGACAGCAAATACAAGGCAGACTATACCGAGACCCCTTCTTGACAGAATGGAAGTTATAGAAATTGGTGGCTACACGCCTAATGAAAAATTAAATATTGCAAAAAAATATTTAGTTTCAAAACAAATTTCTGAAAATGGTTTGAAGAAGGAAAATATTAATATGTCTGAAAAGGCCCTAAAGGACATAATAGATTACTACACTCGCGAATCTGGCGTAAGAGGTTTAGAAAAACAAATTTCAAAAATTGTGAGGAAGGCTGCCCTAAAAATTGTGGAAGAAGATTTAGAAAAAGTTTCTGTATCCACGAGAAATATTTCAGACTTCCTTGGCGAAAAAATTTATTTAATAAATGAGAGAGAAAAAAATTCTGAAGTGGGTTCAGTTAATGGACTTGCCTGGACAGAAGTGGGCGGCACTACACTTGTCATTGAGACAACTGTCATGCCTGGCAAGGGTAAACTAACACTTACAGGTTCTCTTGGCGATGTCATGAAGGAATCAGCCATAGCTGCCATTTCTCATATTGCATCTAATGCAGAAGACTTTAAAATCGACCCAAACTTTAGAAGTGAAAAGGACATCCACATTCACGTGCCAGAAGGCGCAGTGCCAAAGGACGGACCTTCAGCAGGAATAACAATTGCCACATCAGTTTTATCTGCCCTAACTAAGAGGCCTGTGAGAAGTGATGTTGCCATGACTGGAGAAATTACCCTTCGCGGCAAAGTCCTTCCAATAGGTGGGCTTAAGGAAAAACTTTTGGCGGCAGAAAGATATGGAGTTAAGACTGTAATCATTCCTGAAGAGAACAAGAGAGACTTAAGGGAAATCGAAGAAGCGGCTGTTGAAAAGTTGGAGATAAAAACTGTTTCAAACTTCAAGGAAGTTGCAGAGATTGCGATAGGTGATTTTAGTGAAGATAAATAAGGCAGAACTGGAAAAAGTTGCAGTTTTGGAAAAGCAATATCCACTGGCAAATCTTCCTGAGTTTGCCTTTGCAGGCAGGTCCAATGTGGGCAAGTCCTCCTTTATAAATGCCATGCTAAATAGAAAAAACCTAGCGAGGACTTCATCAACGCCAGGAAAGACTAGGACCATAAATTTTTACAAGGTAAATGACGACCTTCGCCTAGTGGACCTACCTGGCTACGGCTACGCAAAAGTTGCAAAGGCAGAAAAAGAAAAGTGGGCAGACATAATCAATAAATACCTTGAGACGAGAGAAAATCTTTTGGAGACGATTCTCTTGGTGGACATTAGGCACGAGCCAACAGATTTAGACAAGCAGATGTATGACTACATCCTTCACTCAGGCTTTTCTGGCATAGTTATTGCCACAAAAAAGGACAAGATAAAAAAATCTCAAGTAGATAAACACATTTCTGTCATAGCAAAAAAACTTGGCGTAGAGCACAGAGAAAATATAATTCCCTTCTCATCATCAGAAAAAGATGAAGTCAAGGACATGTGGTTTATCTTTGAAGACATATTGAGATTTCACAAAGAAAAATAAAGTAAAGAAGGACCTTCAAGGTTCTTTTTTATTGTGGCATGACTATGTGAAAAGTAAATTTCACACAGTTTTAAAAAATTAAACATAATCTTATGTTAAGATATAGAAAAATGGAGGAGATTATGAAGATAAAAAATAAAATTATGACAGCGGCACTTTCGCTATTGTTACTTCCAAGTGCAGTTTTTGCTAGTGCAGGAGACGAAATAGTAACGCTTGGCGCTGACTTAAGTGAAGAGCAAAAAAGTGAAATGCTTCGCGAGATGAAGGCTGATGACAAGGCAAAGATAATTGAAGTCACTAACAAGGAAGAGTACAAGTACTTAGGCGATGTCCTTTCCTCAAAGGAAATTGGAAACAAGGCAATATCTTCTGCCATAGTAAGATACAAAAAGGCAGGTAGCGGAATAAATATTAAGCTTTCGGACAACATTCGTGTTGTAAGTGAAGATGCCTTTTTAAATGCCCTAAACACTGTAGGAATAGAAGACGCCGACATTTATGTAACAGCACCAGGAAAGGTAAGCGGCACAGCTGCCCTAACAGGAATTTTAAAAACTTATGAAGAAAACACTGGCAAAAAGCTTCCAGAAAACTTGAAAAAAGTTGCCAACCAAGAATTAGTTGTGCAGACAAAACTTTCTGAAGAACTTGGCGACGAAAAAACTAACGACATAATTTACGAAATCAAAGATGCCATGGCAAATAATATGCCAAAGAACGAAGAGGAAGTTAGATTTATAATAAATACTGTGACAAATAATTACAATATAAATTTAACAGAAAGCCAAGAAGACAAGCTTGTGAGCCTCTTTAACAACATGAAAGATGCCGATGTAGATTGGAATAGAGTGGCAGACACAGCAGTAAAATATAAGGACCAGGCATCAAAATTTTTAAACTCACCTGAAGGGGAAAAGGCAGTAAAAAACACAAAAAACTTTTTAGAAAAACTTATAGACTTTATAGTTTCACTATTTAAATAAAATAAGAGAAAAGATTCACCAGGATGATATTAAGGTGAATCTTTTTTTGCAAGGAAAATATTAATATTAAGATGTTATAAATAATTTTATAAAAAGATAATACATAAG
>OCPH01000037.1_pt1 | contig 32597 bp, 27 predicted proteins | sample 1475691 | NCBI WGS metagenome assembly OCPH01 (sample SAMEA3360696, study PRJEB22359) | human gut metagenome | biome: ENVO:urban biome; feature: ENVO:human-associated habitat; material: ENVO:feces | place: Bangladesh | collected 2011 | reverse complement strand
AGGTTAACAGAAAAGAACTGACAAAACATATTTCAATAGTTCAAAAGGCAATTTCTCAAAGAACAACTATGCAAATTCTTGAAGGTATAAAAATTACAGCTAAGGATAATACTTTAATACTTACGGCAACGGATACTGAGATAAGTATAGAGACAAAATTAAATGCCATAGTTGAAAGAGAAGGAGAAATTGTAATAAATTCCAGACTCTTTGGGGATATTGTCAGAAAACTTGAAAATGACATTATAAATATAAGCGTAGAAAATTATACAATGAACCTAAAATGTGGCGATTCTATTTTTAATATTTCTACTCAAAAATCAGATGAGTATCCAGATCTTCCAAAGGTTGAAGAGGATATAAAGATACTTATATCTGCTAAGGATTTAAAAAATATTGTAAAGAAAACTACTTTTGCAGTTTCCACTGATGAATCAAGAATTGTCTTTACTGGTGTCTTAATGGATATAAAGAAGAACTTTATAAACTTTGTGGCACTAGATGGTTTTAGAATGGCAATTCAAAAGCTCGAAAAGGAAACTGGAATAGAAAATAAAGTTATAATTCCATCAAGGTCTCTCAATGAACTTGTAAAAATAATTGATGACGATATAGATGTTGCCTTAAACATTTCAAGAAATAATATAGTCTTTAAATTTGATGAAACTGTATTTTATAGTACTCTTTTAAGTGGGGAATTCTTTAGTTACAGTGCACTTTTAAGAGATGAAAATAAAATTTCTACTACTGTATCTAAGAGAGAATTTCAACTTGCAGTGGAAAGAGCATCTCTTCTTGCAAGAGAAGACAGGGCAAATCTTATAAAATTAAATGTAAATGAAAATTATATTAACATCAAGAGTAATTCAGAAATTGGAGATGTTTTTGAAAAAGTTAGGACATCTGAACATGATGAAAATTTAGATATTGCCTTTAATTCAAGATATGTTTTAGATGGAGTAAAAATTTTAGAATCAGAAGATATTGTGCTTAATTTCACAGATTCTGTAAATCCACTTATAATTACAGAAGCTGAAGATGAGACTTATATATATCTTGTACTTCCAGTAAGACTTGCGGGGTAAAGATGGAAACTATAAATATAGACGCTGAATTTATAAAGCTAGATTCTCTCTTAAAACTTACAGGACTTGCAGAGTCAGGTGGTTTTGCAAAAGCTATGATTTTAGATGGACTTGTTAAAGTAAATGGAGAAGTAGAAACTAGACGAGGAAAAAAATTATACAAAGGAGACAAAATTTCCTTTGCAGGAAATGAATTTGTAATTGGTGAGAAATGAAACTCAAATATCTAAGACTTTTTAATTTCAGAAATTACAAGAGTTTAGATTTTATTCCTGGTGAAAATATAAATGTGCTTTATGGTTTAAATGCTTCAGGAAAGACAAATTTAATTGAATCAATTTATATGTCTATAAGGGCAAACTCCTTTAGAAATCCAAAGGACAAAGACCTCATAAATATTGACGAGAATGCTTCTAGCATAATAAGTAGATTTAATACTGGCGATTATAAAGATGACTTTCGTGTTGAAATTTCAAAGTTTGAAAATAAAAAATTATTTATCAATGATGAAAAAGTAAACACCAAGGATTACAGAAAATCAAGGTTTGTAGTCCTCTTTAATCCAGATGATCTCAATATTATAAAATATTCACCAAAGGAAAGAAGAAAATTTTTAGATGATTTACTGTCAAATATCGATTTAAATTACGATTTTTATATGTATAGGTACAGAAGACTTTTATTCGAGAGAAATAGACTCCTTAAGATGAATATGGATAAAAATCTTTTAGATGTGTATGACAGAGAAATGGTAAAAAATGGCACAAAAATCATTATTATGAGGCTAAAGACCATTAAGAGGTTAAATGAAATTGCAAGAGAGCATTATAAATTAATTTCTGGCGATGATTTAAATATAACCTATCTTTCCACAGTTCCAGTTTTAGTAGATGAAAGAGAACTTATGGAAAGTTATTTAAAACTAATGAAGGATTCTCTTCCAAAGGACATAGAAAAAAAATACACGACTATTGGTCCTCACAGAGATGATTTAGATTTTAAGATCAACAAATTTTCTTCTAAGAGTTACGGCTCCCAAGGTGAACAGAGAAGCATTGTACTTAGTTTAAAATTAGCTGAAGCAGATTTAATTAAAGATTTATATAAAATAAAACCTCTTCTTCTTTTAGATGATGTTTTTTCAGAAATTGATTCCAATAGAAGTAGGTATTTATTACATTCATTAAAAGATTTACAGACCTTTATTACTACTACAGAAACTGATGACTTTTTAAAATCAGTTGATGCAAATTTTTATAAAATAAGTGAAGGTAAAGTAATGTATTAGAATAGGAGATAAAATGGCAAAGGACAAAAGACATTATGACGCATCGGACATACAGGTCTTAGAGGGACTAGATCCCGTTAGAAAAAGACCTGGGATGTATATTGGTTCTACTGGACCAAGAGGCTTGCACCATCTAGTTTATGAAGTTGTAGATAACTCAATAGATGAAGCTTTAGCCGGCATATGCGATCACATAATAATTAAAATTAATAAAAATGGAAGTGTAGAAATTTCTGATAATGGTTCAGGTATTCCAGTTGCTATACATCCACAAACTGGCAAATCTACAGTAGAAACTGTACTTACAATTCTTCACGCAGGAGGAAAATTTGACAACTCTGCCTACAAAGTTTCTGGTGGACTTCACGGTGTAGGTGTATCTGTAGTAAATGCTCTTTCCAATAAATTAGTTGCAACTGTTAAAAGAGATGGAAAAATATACAGACAAGAATTCTCCAAAGGCATAAGAAAAAGTGAACTTGAAGTAATTGGGGAAACTAAATTAGATGATACTGGTACAACAATTTATTTTGAGCCAGATGATACTATCTTTGAAACTGTAGAATTTTCTGACGAAGTTCTCTCTAAAAGATTTAGAGAGATGGCTTTTCTAAATAAGGGCATTAAAATTGAATTCATTGACGAGAGAAAAGATTTAAATGAAGTTTACCACTATGAAGGAGGAATTAAATCCTTTGTTGAATTTATAAATAAGAAGAAAAAGCCAATTCACGATGAAATTATTTATATAGATGAAGTTAGAGAAGAAACAGCAGTAGAAATTGCAATTCAATACACAGATTCTTACTCAGAAGTTGTGCTTTCCTTTGCAAATAATATTAATACTGAAGAAGGTGGAAGTCACCTTTCAGGCTTTAGGTCTGCTCTTACTAGAACCTTAAATGATTATGGAAGAAAAAATAATATTATTAAGGAAAAAGAAGAAAATCTTTCTGGTGAAGATGTTAGAGAAGGAATTTCTGCCGTAATAAGTGTAAAACTTACTGATCCACAATTTGAAGGACAAACTAAGGCAAAACTTGGAAATTCAGAAACTAGAGGAATTGTCGATTCAGTTTTATCTGAAGACTTGGCAGTTTTCTTGGAAGAAAATCCAAAAGTTGGAAAACAAATTTTAGACAAGGCTCTTTCAGCAAGAAGAGCAAGAGAAGCTGCTAGAAAGGCAAGAGACTTAACTAGAAAGAAAAATAATCTTGAGTCCATGACTCTTCCTGGCAAACTTAAAGACTGTCAAAATGATGATCCAGGAAAAAATGAAATCTTCCTAGTAGAAGGTAATTCTGCCGGTGGTTCTGCTACTGACGGCAGGGATTCAGCCTACCAAGCAATACTTCCTCTAAGAGGAAAGATTATGAATGTTGAAAAGGCAAGACTAGATAAAATGCTCAATTCATCTGAAATTCGTGCCATGATAACAGCCTTTGGAACAGGAATTGGAGAAGAATTTGACATAAATAAGTTAAGGTATGACAAGATAATAATCATGACCGATGCCGATGTGGACGGTGCCCATATTATGACCCTTCTTTTGACTTTCTTCTTTAGATATATGAAGCCTCTCATAGAAGAAGGGCATGTATATGTTGCTCAAGCTCCACTTTATGGAATAGAAAAGGGAACTAAAATCCTTAGATATTGTCACAATGAAAAGGAACTTAGACTTGCCCTTAAAGAATACAAGGACGCAAAGATAAATATTAAGAGATATAAGGGTCTTGGTGAAATGAACCCAGAACAACTTTGGGAAACTACTATGAACCCAGACAACAGACTTCTTTTGAAGGTAAATATAGATGATTTATCTGAAGCTGATGATACTTTCTCAATTTTAATGGGAACTGATGTTGAGCCAAGAAGAGATTTTATAACAGAAAATGCAATTTATGCAGATTATATAGATGCATAGGGGTGAAAGATGACTGAAAATAAATTTATAGAATCAGGAATACTTGATGTAGATATTAATAAAAAGATGAGGTCTTCTTACCTCGATTATTCAATGTCTGTAATAGTTGCAAGAGCACTTCCTGATGTACGCGATGGACTAAAACCAGTTCACAGAAGAATTTTATACGGCATGCAAGGACTTAACCTTGCATCAGGTGGACCTTACAGAAAGTCAGCAAGACTTGTTGGGGATGTAATGGGTAAGTATCACCCTCATGGTGACTCATCTATTTACGAAGCAACAGTAAGACTTGCACAAGAATTTAACACAAGATATCCACTAGTTGATGGACAAGGAAACTTTGGAAATATTGATGGCGACGGCGCTGCAGCTATGCGTTATACAGAAGTAAGAATGACTAAGCTTGCAGAAGAAATGCTAAGAGATATAAATAAGGACACAGTTGATTTTGTTCCAAACTTTGACGAAAACGAAAATGAACCAACAATACTTCCATCTAGATTTCCAAATCTTTTGGTAAATGGTTCCTCTGGTATAGCCGTAGGTATGGCTACAAATATGGCTCCCCACAACATGAATGAATCAATTGATGGGATTATAGCCTATATTGAAAACGACAATATTTCTATTGCTGAATTAAATGAAATAATCAAGGGACCAGATTTTCCTACAGGCGCTCAAATTATGGGAACTGATGGAATAAAAGAAGCCTACGAAACTGGCAGAGGAAAAATAACTGTAAGGGCAATTGCAGAAGTAAAGAGTTTTAAAAACAATCGTGAAAAAATTGTAATTACAGAACTTCCTTATCAAGTAAATAAATCTGCTTTAATTATGAAAATTGCTGACCTTGCAAAAAATAAAGTAATTGACGGAATTTCAAATATAACAGATGCTTCAAATAGAAAGGGCATCAACATAATTGTTGAGCTAAAAAGAGATGCCAATGCAGAAGTTGTTTTAAATAAGCTCTATAAAAATACACAAATGCAAACAACTTTTGGAATTATAAATCTTGCCCTAGTAAATGGAAGACCAGAAGTTTTAAATTTAAAGGAAATCATAAGATATTATGTGGACCACCAAGTTGAAGTTGTAACTAGGAGGACAAAGTTCGACTTAGACAAGGCTGAAAAGAGAGCTCACATAGTTGAAGGACTTTTTATAGCCCTAGATAATATTGACAGAATTATAAAAATAGTAAGGGCATCAAAGGATGACAATGAAGCAAAGGAAAAGTTCTACCAAGAATTTAAATTATCTGATGCACAATCTCAAGCTATTTTGGACATGAGAATCAGAAGACTTACAGGACTTGAAAGAGAAAGACTTGAAGCCGAATATGAAAAGCTAAAGGCAGACATAAAATGGTTTAAGGAAGTTTTGGAAAATAACGATGTACTTATGAATGTCATAAAAGAAGAACTTCTCGAAATAAAAACAAAGTATGGTGATCTTAGAAGAACTGTAATTTCTCACGACAGAACTGATATTGAGATGGAAGATATTATTAAGAGAGAAGATGTTGTAATAACTCTTACTCAATTTGGTTACATCAAGAGAATGAGTGAGGGAACTTATAAGCCACAAAAGAGAGGCGGCAGAGGAGTCTCCTCTGGAAATATGAGAGACGAAGATTTTGTCAAAGAACTTTTTGTCACATCAACTCACGATATGATTTTATTCTTCACATCTTTAGGAAATGTCTTTAAGTTAAAGGCTTATGAAATCCCAGAAGATTCAAGAACTTCAAGGGGAACTGCAATAATTAATCTACTTGATCTTCAAGAAGGTGAAAGAGTTACTTCAATAATTCCAGTGGAAGAATATGACCCTGACATGAATTTCTTAATGGTTACAGAAAAGGGACTTATTAAGAGAACTCCTTTTAAGGAATATAAAAACATTAGAAAATCTGGAATAATTGCCATAAAATTAAATGAAGGCGACAAGTTAATTGATGTTCATTTGACTAAGAATGAGGAAGATGTAATCCTTGTAACTAAAAAAGGTCTTGCTATAAGATTTAATGAAGAACAAGTTAGAAAATCTGGCAGAAATTCTATGGGAGTTAAGTCAATTGATCTTAGTGATGATGACATTGTTGTTTCATCTGATTTACTTTGCGAAGATAAGTATCTTCTCGTAATATCAGAAAATGGTTTTGGAAAATTAACCGAAATAGCTAAGTACAGACCACAAAACAGAGGCGGCAAGGGTCTTTTGACTTATAAAATTACTAAGAAGACTGGAGATGTAGCTGCTGCTGCAGTAGTGGAAAAGGAAGACGATGTAATGATAATTGCAGATTCTGGAATTATTATTAGAATTTTGACAGAGGACATTTCAATTCAAGGAAGAAATACTTCTGGGGTTAAACTTATGAACTTGACAGATGCCAAAGTTGTAGCTGTTGCCAACTATATTGGAGATTAGGAGGCTTTATGGAATTTAAATTAGAGTCAAAAAATACTGATGAATTTTTAGTTTTATATCCCAAGGGAGAACTTGATGTATATAATACAAAAAAATTCAAAGAAAAATCTTTAAAGATTTATGAAAAAGACAAAAAAGATATTTTATTTGATTGCAGTGACTTGGAATATCTTGACTCAACAGGTCTTGGTTCACTTATTTTCATCTTAAAGGAAATAGAAAAAGACGGTCATAAAATTGTAATTGAAAATCTAAACAATTCAATACTAAAGCTCTTTAAGATAACTAAACTTGAAGATATGTTTGAAATCAGGGGGTAGTATGGATAGGATTAAATATCAAATACCAAATGATGCAAAATATTTTTCTACAGTAAGGCTTATGCTATCAGGAATCTTAAATCTTTTAAATAGAAATATTGAAGAGATCGAAGACTTAAAAATGGCAGTTACAGAAAGTTTAAATATTGCACATAATTTAAATGAAGAAGATCATATTGACTTGGTATTTGAAATAGAAGATGAAAAAAATATAAAAATTTGTGTAAGTGAAATTGAAGAAGAAAAACTAGAATCATGTGAGAAATTATTCCTCGCAAAAACGATTATAGACTCTCTTGTAGACGAATGTTATTTTAATGAAAATACATTTATTTTATCAAAAAAATTGTAAGGATTTGTTATGAATTTAAAGGAATACAACAATTTAGATAGAAGGCTTACAAAAGAAGAGAGAAAGGAACTTTTCAAAGAATATCACGAAACTGAAGACCAAGAAATAAGAGATATTTTAATAGAAGAGCACCTCTATATTGCAGAAATCCTATCTAAAAAATATACAGGTAGGGGGATAGATTACGACGATATTTATCAGGTTGCATCTATTGGTTTAATCTATGCTATACAGAGATATGACCCAGACAAGGGTTTCGAGTTTTCTTCTTTTGCCACGCCAACTATTATTGGAGAAATTAAAAAATATTTTAGGGACAATGGATGGACTATTAGAGTTCCAAGAAGAATCCAAGAACTTTCTAAAAAAATTGCAAATGCAACTGTAACCCTATCTCAAAAATATCAAAAGACTCCAACTATTGATGAGATTGCAGAATTTTTAAATTCAACTCCAGAAGAGATTATGGAGTCTATGGAAGCATCAAAGGTCTACACTCCACAGTCTCTTGACATAACTTATGATTCAGGAGACGAAAGTGAAGTTAACCTATCAGATCTAATTGGAGTAGAAGAAAAATATTTCGACAAAATTGAATCAAATGACTTTTTCAAAAGAGCCATGGAAAATTTAGATGAAGTGGAAAAAACTGTTTTAATAGACAGATATTTTAATAAAAAGACACAAGTTGTCATTGCAAAGGAACTTAACATTTCACAAATGACAGTTTCCAGGATAGAAAAGAAAGTTTTAGAGAAAATGAAAAAAGAATTAGCAAGGACTATGGAGGTATAATGAACAGAAATAGGTATCTAGTTACACTTTTAAAACTAGTAAATATATTTGAAATAGTTGTGTCCATTATGCTAATAGCTGGAGTTATTATATCGGTGCCAGATATTTTGAAATATTATTTTAAAATAATAACAAGTGATGCCACACTTTCCTACAAAATATTTCAAAATTTTCTTTCCCATGTACTCTTATTAGTAATAGCAATAGAATTTGTAGTGTTAATGATCGCACATACTGATACAAACATAATTCACTTAATATTGCTTGTAATTTCAAGAAAGATGTTAGTATATTCAGACAATATGGTGGACTTACTTATAGCTACAGTTGCAATTGCAGTTTTATTTGCTACTAGAAAATTTTTACTCACTGGAGTTAGTATGGATAACCCTGCAAATCAAAATAATGAATTTTCTGCATCCACACCTATTAAAACACTTAACAAAAAGTATGGATTTGACATTGACCCTGGAGATTCAACTACACTTGGAGGTTATGTAACAGCACTTCTAATTAAAAATGCTGAAGAAGCAGGGGCTGGAGTAATAGTTGAGGATGGAGAACACATCTTCCAAATAGTAAAAATGGCAACTGGCGGAGTTATAGAAACTGTTTCAGTTGAAAAAATTGATAAAAAAGGAAATAAATAATTTTAAAGACCTATTAGCTTGATTAAATTTCAAGTAATAATAGGTCTTTCTTTTATAATTAAAAAAAACTTTTCAAATAGATTTGAATTTAATATAAAATTTAAAGATAAAGGCAAGCAATTACTAACAAATGTAGATAAAAACAAAAAATTGTGGATAACTTTTTGTAAAAATCTTAAAAATTTTATAAAAAACCTAAAAAATTCTCACTTATCCACAAAAAAAAGGCTCGAGATTTACTCGAGCCTCAAAAATTTATTATAAAGTTTTTTTGTCAGCTGGCATAAAGGAATCCACAATACCAAGAACAAGAGCACCGATAATAGCACCAAGAACTGATACTGTAAATCCGTCCACAATTTTGCCTGTGATGAATAAAATTATAGCGGCAACAACAAATCCAACGGCGCCTCTGCCAAAAGCTGACGCGTCAATGCCTGTGAATTTATTAATAGCCCAGTCTAAAATTCCTATTACAATACCTGCCATAATTGCAGTTGAATATCCATCTGTTTGAATGCCTGGTGATAAGGCAGAAGTTATAAGTACTGCTATTCCACTAACTAGGACTTTAATTAAAAGTTTTATCATAATCTTCCCTCCTAACTAATTTATAACCAGAAGCCATATCTTTAAACAAATTTTAATAAGTTTGGGTATATAGAGAGGGGAGGTTTATCATGAAATTCTTAAAAATAGAAGTATTTATACCGAGAGAAAATACAAAAAAATTAATGGAAAAAGTAAATGAAGGCGGATTTTTAAAGGAAGAAAATTATGACTTTTGCTATGCCGAAACACCTGTAACAGGTCACTTTAGACCCATAGAAGGAGCAAACCCCTACATAGGAAATATTGGAAAAGTGGAAGATGTCCTAGAAAATAAGGTCGAGTTTAGGATAAGAAAAAAAGATTTAGATGAAGTTATGAAAATAATAAGAGAAAATCATCCCTATGAAGTGCCAGTAATAAATGTAATTGAGCTTTATAATGATTAAAGAAAAATTTTCGAAAAAAAAAATTTTATGAACTAAAAAAATTTGTGAAATAAAAAAATTTGTAAAAAAAATCACCTGCCTTGGCAAGTGATTTGTGGCGTCCACGAGAGGAGTCGAACCTCCGGCCCCACGCTTAGGAGGCGTGTGCTCTATCCTACTGAGCTACGTAGACCTATAAAATAATTGTATAAAAAATTTTAAGAAGTGTCAATTATTTGTGACACTTCTATTTTTTATTAACTTTTTTAAATTTATCGAAAGTTTAAAATTAAAGACTAAAATTTATGCTGCCTTTTCCATGTTGACAAAAATTTCTTCGAAGACTCTTTTAAATTTGTTGAGAAATCCTCTTTCATAGACTTTGTCCTTAACTATTAAATCACTTTTATAAATTAAGTCATCATCTCTATAAAAAGAAATTTTTCCAACGCTTGTGCCTGCTTCTAGGGGAGCCTTTAAATCCTCGTCAATCTTTACAATTTCCCTTAATTTTTCGTCAGACTTTGAGAGAACATAGCCCACTTCCTTTTGATAGACTGGTATGTTTTCATCTTGAGAGTTAAGGACTTCAATGGTCCTTACTTCTTTATTTTTGTCGCCCACTGCATTATAGCCGTAGCCTTCGAAGCCCCTTGTGATTAGTCTCTTGCAAGCCACAAATCTTTCAAAATCGGAATTGGAGCCAGTTGTTATACAAATTAGCCTCATGTCCTTTGATTTGTCTTCCTCTCCCTTTTCAAGACCTGTCAAGATTACACACCTGCCTGCTGCATTTGTGTAGCCAGTTTTTAGGCCGTCCACTTCAGGCACAATGCTGAGGACGGGGTTTGTGTTGTACTCAATAAAATTTCTGTCAGGCTCTTCTATTTTTTCAATACTTGTGTACTTTAAAATTTCAGGATGGACCTTCAAAAGTTCTCTTGCAAGCTTAAACATTTCTCTGGTAGTCATCTTGTTGTATTCGATAATTTCATAATTAGTGAGTCCAGTTGGATTTATCATGAGAGCATTTTTTAGTCCAAGTTCTTCGCACTTGTCGTTCATCATCTTGACAAAGCCTTCTGTTGAGCCGCCAATATATTTTGCAAGGGCTGTTATTGCATCGTTACCAGAGACAACCATGGATGCCTCAATTAGTTTTTCGACGCTTACCTTGTCACCTTCCTTTAGTTTAAAGGAAGAACCCATTAGGGATGCCACTTCGTGGTCTATTTCCACCTCATCATTTAGTGAGATTTTTCCATCTTCAATTTTATCTAAGACCACAAAGGTAGAAACGAGTTTTGAAGTAGACGCCATTGCACGAACTTCATCTAAGTTGTAGCCGTCTATAATTTCGCCAGACTTATAATCTCCCAAGAGATAGGACTTAGTAAGTCCCTCCAAGGGAACTTCTTCTAATTTTTTAATTTTGTCTGCCTCATATTGGTTTGCCTTTTGCACACCCTCTTTAGTTGGCACTAAAAAGTTTTGATTTCTAATTGTATTTGGATCAACTTCTTGAGCTGTTACATTTGTATTTGCATTTTCTACTGGCATACTATCTACAGCAACTACATTTAAGGGAGCTGAGAGAAAGATTAGGGCAGCAGATAAGTATAGAAGTAATTTCTTCATCTTACACCTCGGCAAATATTGTATCAAATTATAAATAAATTGTAAATTAATGATAATATTAACTCGATTAAATTATTACAATCGCTAATTTGTGGGTATTTAATATAAATGTTAAGGCCAATGTGTTATAATAAAATTTATAAATTTATAAATAAAAGGAACCCATGAGGAGATTATAATGGATAAAGAAAAAATTGAAAAAGCTGTAGAAATGATAATCGAAGCAATTGGAGAAGACAAAACTAGAGAAGGTCTAGTTGAAACTCCAGCAAGAGTTGCAAGGATGTATGAAGAAGTCTTTGCTGGAATTGGCAAGACTGCTGAAGAACATCTTTCAAAAACTTTTGAAATCACAGAAGACAATATAGTTGTAGTAAAGGACATAAACTTTTACTCAATGTGCGAGCATCACTTCCTTCCTTTTTATGGCAAGGCACACATCGCCTATATTCCAGACCAAAAGGTTGCAGGACTTTCTAAACTTGCAAGAACTGTAGAAACTTATGCAAAAAAACCACAACTTCAAGAAAGACTTAGCATTGAAGTTGCAGATGCCATGATGAAATATCTTGAGCCAAAGGGAGTTTTAGTTGTAATTGAAGCTGAGCACATGTGCATGAACATGAGGGGAGTTAAAAAACCTGGCTCAAAGACTGTCACAGCTGTAGCCAGAGGAGTTTTGGAAACAGACGAAAAGCAAAAGCAAGAAGCTTTTAGGTTAATTGAATTCAAGTGAAAAATACAAACAAAATAGTTTTAAGTAAAACTTACAAGGACTATTTAAATGAATTAGAAGACTTTGAAAGAGACAGATTTTTTTGCAGGCACAACTACGAGCATTTTATATCTGTGGCTAGAATTTGCTATATATTAAAATTAGAAGAAGGCGTGGATGTAGATAAGGACATGATTTATGCCACTGCCCTCCTTCACGATTTGGGACGAGTCCTAGAAATAAAGGAAGGCATAAATCATGCCATAGGATCAGTTGATATAGCAAGAGAAATTTTAGAAATTACAGATTTTTCTCTTGAAGAAAAAAATAGAATTTTAAGCTGCATTTCTTATCACAGGACTAAGGATGCCGCAGAAGACGAATTTTTTAATATTTTTTATAGGGCAGACAAGCTGTCAAGACCTTGCTTTAGGTGTCCTGCCTATAATGAATGCAACTGGTCCTACGAAAAGAAAAATCACGAAATAAAATATTGATGGGAGAATTATGGATTTTATCAAGATAAAAGACCTTGAAGTTTATGCAAATCATGGACTTTTTGGAGAAGAAAAAAAACTTGGACAAAAATTTTTAATTAGTGTAGAGATTGGACTAAGCTTTAGAAAATGTGCAATAGAAAAAAACTTGGATGAATCCATTGATTATGGAAAATTATCCCACCAGCTTTACGACCTATTTGCAGGAGAAACTGAAGACTTAATCGAGACTCTTGCCTACAAGCTTACAAAATTTATTTTTGACACTTATGAAATTGCAGAGACAGTTGAAGTCACTATAAAAAAACCTTGGGCGCCAATAAATTTGCCCCTGGACACAGCATCAGTTAGCTGCAAGAAAAAGAGAAGAAATTATTATATAGGCATTGGCACAAACCTTGGTGATAGAGAAGGATATATAAAAAGCGCCCTTGAAATGATGGAAGAGGAAGGCTTAAAGATTCTAGAAAAGGCAAGTATTATAGAGACTAAGGCTTGGGGCAAAACTGACCAAGGCGACTTTTTAAACACAGTTGTAAAAGTATCTTCTTTCGAAGACCCACTTGACCTACTTCACATTTTGCAAAAGATAGAACTTGATTTAGGTAGAGTTAGACACGAAAAATGGGGCGAAAGGACAATTGATCTTGATATTTTATTTATTGATAGAGAAATTATCTTTACTGACGAATTAGTAGTGCCTCATCCCTATATTGCAGACCGCGAATTTGTTTTGGAATCACTAAATGAACTAATTCCAAATTATTTTCACCCAATTTTAAATAAAAAAATAAGCAAACTTTATGAAGAAGTGAAAAATGAAAATTAAAAAAATTGGATGCGGATGTCTTGTAATCATCCTAAGCTTTCTTGCCATTATTTTTGTAATGAGCTTTTTCATAAATAGGTTGCAAGAAAGAAAAAGATTAGAAGAGGAAAATTACAGAGAAAATTATATTGAAGAAAGTGCAAAATTGGCTCTTAGAGTTGCCAAGAGAAATGATCTCTTCCCTTCAGTAATGATTGCACAATCAATTCTTGAAAGCGACTGGGGAAGGTCTGAGCTTTCACGAGAATACAACAACTACTTTGGCATAAAGGAAGTAAAAAAGGGCGACGGTATAGTCTTCGAGACAGAAGAATATGTGGAAGGGCAAAGTGGAAGGTACATGGAGTCTTTTAAAAAATATTCTTCAAAGAGCGAGTCCTTTAACCACTACAGCAAACTTCTTTCCACTGCAAAGAGGTATGCAAAAGTAAAAACTGCCAAGGACTACAGGGAGGCAGCAAAGTATATTCAAGAAGGCGGCTATGCAACAGACCCCAACTATGCCGAAAAAATAATATCTGTAATAGAAAAATATGGCTTAAATAAATATGATGAATAATAATCCCAAGAGGGATTATTTTAATGAGAAAGGAGCAAAAATTGAATAAAAAATTACAAAACATAATTCTCGCTGTTTCCATCCTAATACCCTTTGGCTTTCACTTATCAGGAATGAAGTCACAATTGGGACAAGCAAGTATAATGTATTCCATACTTTGGGCAATAATTAATTACCTATTTATAATGACTGCAGTGGATTTCTCTACAAAATTCAATAAAATCTTAAAACTTCCAGGCTTAAAAATAAGAAAGAGGACTTATTATATCAATATCATCGTCTACATAGGATTTTTAATTTTTGTAAATATATATTTCTTGCAACAAATATATTTAAGGGATGTAGAAATAATAAATGCTTTGGCAAGCCCAATATTTTTAATAGGACTATTTTTATTATTCCTATACAACATGCAAAATGGAAAATTCCCTAAAAAAGAAGAAAAAGAAACAGATATATACGAAATTTCTAAGAAATCATCCTTTAGAGATGGAAAAGACAGGCTAGGAACACTTGTAGGATCCTATGACAAGGGACTTGTAATTGGCAACTATTACTTCCCTTATGAAAATATGAAATCTATTTCCAAGTCCAAGGACGAAGAAATTATGATTAAGGGTAGAGAGGACACTAAGAACTATATAATAAAGATTGGCTCTCTAAACTCTGCAAATCAAACAATTATTGAGTTAAACAATGCCCTCAATGAAGGAAAAATTGACGAGAAAAAAATAAATTTAAAAAAGATAAAAAATTTTTAGGAAAACATTGACAAAAATGCACTCATGCATTATACTATAGTTAAGCTAGCTGAAGAAAACAAATTGGTAACTAAGAAAAGGTGATTCCAATGAAGAGTTTTAATTTATCCCGCAAGGGAAAGGTAGCAAAGTATCTCATTTGAAGTAGCTAAGTGCTAAAGGTTTAAATGCTTAATTTACGAGATATGAAGCTATAGGTACATAACAACTGAAAATTTTAAAATTTAGAGTATCTCTTGGAAAACATATCTTTAAAAGACACTATATTATTTTTACAAGACATAAAAAATTTTTGAAAGTAAGATATAGAGACTTGACAAATTTATTTGTCGGAATTATAGTGTAAATATAAAGTATATACACTATAAAAATTGTTTTACTTTTAAAAAGCTTTCTTTAAATTTATATAAATATTAATCTTAAAATTTTAACCAATACTATAAATTTAATGTTAAGAAATTTTCCTATTATTTGAGATTTTTTGTAATAAGTTTTTAATTTGAAATGATTTTTATTTTGTAATACAATGAAAAAAATAGGAGGTATTTATGAAAAAGAAAATTTTAGCTATTTTACTTGTACTTGTAGCTGCCATGACTCTTGGCGCTTGCAGTGCAAACACGACATCTTACCTAGACTCAGCCCAAAAGGTTGCAGGCTGGAAGGGCTCAAAAGTTTCAGGAAAGCTTGAATACAATGTTGAAGTTAAAGATCCTGAAAGTGGAGAAACTGAAAAAATTAATTTCCCTGTGAGTCTTACTGGCGAACAAATGGGAAGAGACAAAGCTCATGTTGTTATGAACATGGACTTCTCAAAGTTCAAAGAACTCATTGCTAAAAAAGCTGGTTCAGACGAAGAAGTTGCCAGTCTTTACAAAGATGTGCCCGACAAAATCAAAATGGATATCTTTGTAAAAGATAATGAAGTTATTATGTCAAAGGACATTTTCGCCCTAGCTGGAGATGAACTTAAAGACATCAAGGAAGACTACATCTCAATTGTAAATGAAGAAAATGGTCTTTCACCAAAGGCTACTAAATATTTTAGCTCTGAAGAATTTAAGACTGATTTATTAGATTTAATGAACACTGCATCTAAAGATATTAAGCAAGGAATTGACTACAAGGTTGAAGGCAACACTTACACTTTAAACACTACAAGTGATGCTGTTATCGATGAATTCATCAAATATGCTGATAGCATTATGAAAAATTGGGACGCTGTTTCAACAAGTGCTCTTACAATTGTTGACAAGGCTGGTATTCCATTGACTGACGAAGATAAGAAAGATTTTAAAGAACTTAACAAGGAATACAAGGCAGAAGATTTAAAGGAAGCTGCTAAGGGAATCAAAGAAACTATTAAAGGGTCAAGTCTTTCTGAAAAAACTACTTTCGAAGAAAATAAATGTAAACAAGAACTTGCTCTTACATTTAACTTTGCTGAATTCGTAAAAGTTTCTGTTAAGGGAAATGTTGATACAGTTAAGGATGAAAATGTAAAAATTAATTTCCCAACTTCAGTTAAGAAATTAACTATGGACGAATATTTAAAGTTAATAATGCCAGAAATGAATACAAACTTTGTTACTGTTAGGGTAAATGGAGAAGACATCACTTTTGATGATATGGAGGCTCTTCCACAAATCATCAATAACAGAACTATGCTTGGAGCTCGTACTTTCTACGAAAAAATCGGCGCTAAGGTTGATTGGAATGGAAAGGACAAGACTGTAACTGTTACTAAGGGTAGTGACAAGATTATCCTTACAATTGGTGCTAACAAAGCTCTTGTAAATGGCAAAGAAGTTGCCCTTGATTCACCTGCAACTATTATAAAAGACAGAACTTACATCCCAGTAAGATTTGTTTCAGAAGCTTTTGGCTACAAGGTTAAATACGATGCAAACGAAGGAATGCCAATAGTTGATATCTTTAACATCACTGAAAAAGAACTTGCAGACAAGCTTCTTCAAATTGAAAAAGAAGAAAATTATAAGATGATCGCTTCTATGAAGTCTGACCTTAAAGACGAAGAAGTTGTAAAAACTTTAAAAGAACTTTATGAAGGCGAAGAGCTTGATAAAATTCTTGCAGCAAAGGCTGACCTTGACAAAAATCCTGAACTTTTAAAGAAATACCAAGACCTAGTTAAAAAGGAAATGGAAGATCTTTTAGGTGCCGACAAGGAAGAAGCAAAGGAAGCTGACAAGAAGGAAGATAAAGAAGTTAAAGAAGAAAAAGTTGCTGATAAGACAGAAAAATCTGCAGAAAAAGCAGCAAAAATTTTGTTCTCAGTAATTAAATAAGTTTAAAGAAAAAATTATCCCAAGGGCACAGGCTCTTGGGATTTTTTGTGTCATAAAAAATTCCCATCTATATTTTCTCAGCTTGAAAAAAATTTTTTATATTTCATAATTAAACTACTTATAAACTATTCTTTATGATAATATATAGTAGTGTTTAGAATAAAATTATAAAAAATTATACTATATGGGGGATTCATGAAAATATTAAAAAGAGACAAGAGAGAGGTTACTTTTGACCATTTGAAGATAAAAAATGCCATTGAGAAGGCCTTTGATTCTGTAGGTAAGGTTTACGATGACAAGGTCATAAATAATTACGCTCTCGACATCAAAGATAGGCTTTTGGAAAATTATGATCCCAAGAATCCTCCCACTGTTGAGGAAATTCAGGATCTAGTTGAGCTAAAGCTAATCGACGAAAAGGAAATCGAAGTTGTAAAGGCCTACATCCTTTACAGAAATAGACACTCTGAAGAAAGACAAATTTTGGACAAGTTTGCTAATTTTATTACAGACGAAAATGTCCTAAAGATTTTAAAGTTTGTCAGAAAAAATTACGACCCAAAGAAATACGAGCTGGAAAATTTATACAAGAAGTTTGAATCCTTTGTGAAAAAGGATCAAAGTCAAGATGCCTATCTTTCTGAAATCATAAAGGCTGCCAGTGAACTAACTGACAAGGACTCACCTAAGTGGGAATTTATTGCTGCCCTATTTTTAAATTATGATTTGGAAAAGAAAATCGCAGAAAATTTGCGCGACATCAATATAAATAATTTCTACGAAAAAATTAAATTTTTAACTGAAAAAAATCTCTACGGAAAATATATTTTGGAAAATTATTCTCGCGAAGAAATTTTAGAGCTTGAAAATTATATTGATAATTCAAGAAATCAGCTTTTAAATTATTCTGGTCTTGACCTTCTCATTAAGAGATATGTAATAAGAAGTCACGACGGCAGGTTTGTGGAAAGCATCCAAGAGATGTTCATGGGCATAGCCATGCACATTGCCATACCTGAAAAAAATAAAATTTACTGGGCAAAGAAATTTTACGACATCTATTCAACATTAAAGGTCACAGTTGCAACTCCAACTATGTCCAATGCTAGAAAGCCTTACAACCAGCTTTCTTCTTGCTTTATCGACACAGTGCCAGACACTTTAAAGGGGATTTATCGCTCTATTGATAATTTTGCACAAATCTCAAAGCATGGCGGCGGCATGGGTCTTTACTTTGGAAAAGTTCGTGCAACTGGCTCTGACATAAGGGGCTTTAAGGGCGTAGCTGGTGGCGTTATCAGGTGGATTAAGCTTGCCAATGATACTGCTGTTGCTGTTGACCAATTGGGCGTTCGTCAAGGCTCTGTTGCCTGCTACCTAGATGCTTGGCACAAGGACATTCCAGAATTTTTGCAACTTAGGACCAATAATGGCGACGACAGAATGAAGGCACACGACATCTTCCCTGCCATTTGCTATCCAAATCTATTCTTTGAACTTGCAGAAAAGGACATCAACGCTCCTTGGTATATGTTTGACCCTCACGAAGTTTTGGAAAAGAAGGGCTATTCCCTTGAAGATTTTTACGGCAAGGAATGGGAAGAAAAATATAGGGAATGTATTGCAGATAAAAACATTTCTAGGCGTGAAATGAGTGTCAAAGACTTAGTGAGACTTATTATAAAGTCCCTTACAGAAACGGGAACTCCTTTTGCCTTTTACAGGGACAATGTAAATGAAATGAACCCAAATAAGCACAAGGGCATGATTTATTCTTCCAACCTTTGCACAGAGATCATGCAAAATATGTCTTCCATAGAAACTCTTGACACGAGTATAGAAACTATTGACGGTGAAGAAATTATTGTCACAAAAACAAGACCTGGCGACTTTGTTGTATGTAACCTTGCTTCCCTTGTCCTTGGCAATATTGATTTAGAGGACGACCAAGGCTTAAAGGACATTGTTGCCACAACAGTAAGGGCCCTTGATAATGTAATCGACTTAAATTACTATCCAATACCTTATGCCAAGGTAACAAATAGGAAGTACAGGTCCATTGGCCTTGGCACATCAGGTTACCACCATGCCCTTGTCAAGGCTGGTATGGCATTTTCTGATATAGAAGACCACTTGAAGTGGGCTGATGATGTTTACGAGAGGATAAATTATCATGCCATCACTGCTTCCATGGAGATTGCCAAGGAAAAGGGTTCTTACGACTTCTTTGAAGGATCCGATTGGCAAAGCGGCGAGTATTTTGAGATCAGAGACTACAAGGATGACAAGTGGAATAAACTTAGGGAAGATGTAAAAAATAATGGGCTTAGAAATGGTTATATAATGGCAATAGCTCCAACAGGTTCAACTTCAATTATATCTGCAACTACTGCTGGCGTTGACCCAGTTATGAATAGGTACTTCTTGGAGGAAAAGAAGGGCTCAATCCTACCTAGAGTTGCACCAGACTTGACGCCACAAACTTTTTGGCTTTACGAAAATGCTCACGAGCTAGACCAAAATTTTGTAATTGAAGCTGCTGCCATTCGTCAAAGACATATTGACCAGTCTCAATCAATTAATTTTTATATAACTACAGACTTTACAATGAGAAAAATTTTGAATCTCTACATCAAGGCCGCTAAGGAAAAGATAAAGTCAGTTTACTATGTTAGAAGTAAGTCGCTAGAAGTTGAAGACTGCGACTACTGTGCGTCATAAATTATAAGAGGAGGAATTATGAAACTTTCAAAGAGAGGTCTCTTTAACGAAAAGGGAGACATTGAAACATCTAAGAGAAGAGTTATTAACGGAAACACAACAAACTTAAATGATTTTAACAACCTTAAGTATAGCTGGACTAGCGACTGGTATCGCCAAGCCATGAATAATTTTTGGATACCAGAAGAAATCAATCTTTCGCAGGATGTAAAGGACTATAGGCTTTTAGATGTCCATGAAAAGACTGCCTACGACAAAATTTTGTCTTTTCTAATTTATCTTGATTCACTACAAACTGCACAAATTCCAAAACTTCAATCCTATGTGACGGCAAATGAAATAAACTTGTGCCTATCAATCCAAGGTTATCAAGAGTCCATTCACTCTCAATCTTATTCCTATATTTTAGACACAATTTGCTCACCTGAAGAGAGGGAAGAAATCCTCTACCAATATAAGGACGACGAAGTCCTCTTAAAGAGAAATAAATTTATTGGCGACCAATACCAAGATTTTTATGAAGACGAAAATATTGACAACTTCATGAAGGCTCTTATTGCAAATTATATTTTGGAAGGAATTTATTTCTATTCAGGCTTCTCCTTCTTCTATAATCTTGGCAGAATGGGCAAGATGCCTGGCACAGTTTCTGAAATAAGATACATTAACAGAGATGAGAACACTCACCTTTGGCTCTTTAGAAGTATAATTCTTGAAATGAAAAAGGAAAATCCAGAAATATTTACTGATGAAAATATAAAAAAATATAAAGAAATGCTTAAAAAAGGTGTTGAAGAAGAAATCTCTTGGGGTAAGTATGTCATAGGCGATGAAATTAGGGGTCTAAATGAAAAAATGATCGAAGACTACATTATGTATCTTGGCAACTTGCGTTCAAGGAATTTAGGTTTCGGAAATCTCTTCAAAGAGAACACTGAAGAGCCTGAATCTATGAAGTGGGTCAGCGAATACTCCGATCCAAATCAAATTAAGACAGACTTTTTTGAAGCAAAGCCATCTGCTTATTCAAAATCTTCTGTAATCGAAGACGACCTTTAATAGCAATAAATTTTAGCCGGATCTTGTATCCGGTTTTTTAATTAAAAATTTTAAGCTACATAATTCATCCCAATAAAATTAGGAGGATAATGATGGAAGATAGAGACAATAATAATAAGAGACCACAGTATAATTTGCTGAGATATTATTTAGTTGTCATCTTGGCAGTTTTTGCACTTAACTGGTTGATTCTTCCCATGCTTTCACAAAACAGCATGGAGAACGCAGCCTATTCCGACTTTAGAAGAAATTTGAGCCAAGGAAAAATTGAGGAAGTAAACTTTAGACAGGACCAAATTCTTTACACCCTAAAGGATGAAAAGAAAATTTACAAGACTGGAAAGATGGAAGACCCAGACCTTGTTAAAGATTTGGAAGAAAAAGATGTTAAATACTCTTCAGAAATTCCTGAAAAGCCAAGTTTATTTATGTCCTTTATAATGACTTGGGGAATTCCAATTTTGTTATTTTTCTTTTTACAAAGAGCCTTTGCCAAGAAAATGGCAGGCATGGCAGGAGGACCTGGCGGCATTTTTGGCGGCGGAAAGAAAATTGAAAAGTACGAACCCAATGGCGAAACTGTAAACTTTGACGATGTGGCAGGTCAAGAGGAGGCAGAGGAATCTCTTGTTGAAATTGTTGACTACCTAAAAAATCCACAGAAGTACACAAAGATTGGGGCAAAGTGTCCAAAGGGAGCCCTACTTGTTGGACCTCCGGGAACTGGTAAGACCCTACTTGCCAGGGCAGTTGCTGGCGAAAGCCATGTGCCTTTCTTCTCCATAGCAGGTTCTGAGTTTGTGGAAATGTTCGTTGGCCGTGGTGCTGCAAGAGTGAGAGAACTTTTTGAAGAAGCAAAGAAAAATGCTCCTTGCATTATTTTTATAGACGAAATCGACACAATTGGAAAGAAGAGAGACTCAGCAGGAATTTCTGGCAACGACGAGAGAGAGCAAACTCTAAACCAACTTTTGACTGAGATGGATGGTTTTGACGGCAACATTGGCATAGTAATGCTTGCAGCAACAAATAGACCAGAAATTTTAGACCCAGCCTTACTAAGACCAGGAAGATTTGATAGACAAATCAGAGTTGAACTTCCTACACTAAAGGACAGAATAGAAATCTTAAAGGTTCACGCCAAGAGATACCAAATGGAAGATGACATTGACTATTCACTTATTGCAAGGTCAACTGCCGGTGCATCTGGTGCACAACTTGCAAATATTTTAAACGAAGGCGCCCTTCGTGCAGTTAGAATGGGTCACGACAAGGTTCGTCAAGAGGACATTCAAGAGTCCATAGAAGTTGTAATTGCAGGTGCACAAAGAAAGCAAGACATCTTATCTCCAGAAGAAAAGAAGAGGGTATCCTACCACGAAATTGGTCACGCCCTTGTGTCAGCTCTACAAACTGGCTCTGAACCAGTGGAAAAAATTACAATTATACCAAGGACTTCAGGAGCACTGGGCTACACTATGCAGGTTCCAAAAGATGAAAAAAATCTCTACACAAGAGAAGATCTTATAAACCACATCACAACACTTTGTGGTGGTCGTGCAGCAGAAGAAGTTATCTTTAACGAAGTATCAACTGGCGCTGCCAACGACATTGAAAAGGCAACAGAAACTGTCAGGGCAATGATAACTCAATATGGCATGGCTGACGAGTTTGGCATGGTTAAGTTCCAAGACTCTGGCTCAAGATACATGGGAGACAACGGAAACATGAACTGCTCTGAAGAAACGCGAAAAGAAATTGACGACTTAATGATAAAAATCGTCAAGAGTGCCCAAGAAAATGCAAGAAAACTCATTGAAGACAACAGAGATGCCATGAAGGAATTGGCAGAGTTCTTGCTTGAAGAAGAAACAATAACAGGCAAGCAGTTTATGGAAATTTTATCAAAATATAAAAATTTTGATGAGGAAAATAAATTAATAGAAAAATAAATTGATTAAGAAGAAGGCGGCTGAGGCTGCCTTTTTTGTTTGCCAAAAAGGTCTAGGGGTAAAGATGAAATAAGTTAGCAAAATTTTTAGACAAATAATTAGAATATTTTAGAGAAAGAAAAGGAGATGAATATGGGATTATTAGTTGAAGGTAAATGGGTAGATCAGTGGTACGATACAGAGTCTACTGGCGGAAAATTTGTGAGAAAGGATTCTTCTTTTAGGGACTGGATTACAAGGGACGGAAAAATAGATGACAAGACCAGGAAGGCCTACCCTGCAGAAGTTGGCAGGTATCATCTTTATGTTTCCCTGGCTTGCCCTTGGGCAGCAAGGACCCTCATGGTGAGAAAGCTAAAGGGACTAGAGGACATAGTTGGTCTTTCCATTGTAAGTCCACTTATGTATGACAAGGGCTGGAGTTTTGGAGACTATCCTGGCGCAACAGAGGACAAGGTCCACGGCTTTAAGTACCTTCATGAACTTTACACTCACGCAAAGGCAGACTACACAGGAAGAGTTACAGTGCCAGTCTTATATGACACAGTGGAAGAAAAAATTGTAAACAACGAATCCTCAGAAATAATTAGGATCTTTAACCATGCCTTTGACCACTTAGGGGCAAAAGAGGGAGACTTTTATCCAGAAGAATTAAGGAGCGAGATAGACGAGATAAACGACTTTGTCTATGACAGGATCAACAACGGAGTTTACAAGGCAGGCTTTGCCACAAAACAAGAAGTTTATGGGGAAGAAGCAAAAAATGTCTTTGCTGCCCTAGATAGAATCGAAGAAATCTTGTCAAAGAATAAGTATTTAGTGGGCGACAGGTTTACAGAGGCAGACATAAGACTTTTCACGACTCTAGTTCGCTTTGACGCAGTTTACTTTTCTCACTTCAAGTGCAACCTAAGACCTCTCACTTCCTATGAAAATATTTGGAGATACACTAGACTTATTTATAACATGGAGGGAGTGGCTGAGACAGTGAACTTAGACCATATAAAGACTCACTACTACAAGTCTCACGACATGATAAACCCAAATCAAATAGTGCCAATAGGTCCAGAAATTGAATTCTCCCTTTGAGACTTAAATTTTTATAAAAATTTATACAAAAAGAATCCTAGGTTTTTACGCCTAGGATTCTTTAAAGGAATATTTTAATGAATCTTGATTTTATTTTGAAAGTTTAGAAATAATTTGTGCAACTTCTGCCCTTGTCAAGTTTGCCTTTGGAGAGAACTTGTTATTTGAAGTGCCGCTTAAAATTTCTTTGTTAGCTAAGAATTGAATGTCTTCATAAGCCCAGTCAGAAATTTCTTTTTCGTCGTCAAAGACAAAAAGCTTTTGAGTTGAAGTGTCGTCGCCCTTTAATTTTAGATAAGATGCTAAAATGTGAGCCATTTCTTCACGAGTGATTTCTTCTGTTGCAAGTGCCTTTGAAGTCTTTGGAAGAAGCTTATTTTCTACAGCCCAGTTCATGTATTCAGTGTAGAATTTTCCTGCTTCGATGTTTTTGTCCTTAACTTCAGCAAATTTTTTAGTGTCAACATTTCCTAGTCTTCCCAAAATTGTTACAAATTCTCCACGAGTGATCTTGTCATTTGGAGAGAATTTAAGGTCAGATGTTCCAACCATTAATTTTTTGTTCATGGCTTCGATAATTGGTTTTCTTGCCCAGTGGTCGATTAGGTCAGTCTTTGAAACTTTAGAAAGTTCGCCTTGAAGTCCCTTTTCAAAGTCAAATACTTCTTTTTCCCATTCCATTGTCTTTGCAGTAGAAAATTCTGCTGCCTTAGCCTTGTCTTTAGAGTAAAGGGCAATCCATTCTTTTTCAACTTCTGGAAGTTCTTTCATAACTTTTTCTTCGAAATCAGTTACTTTCTTGCGAGTAGCCTGGCCAAGTTCTTCCCTATTTCCTGATACTAAATCATTTACAGATGAGCCAACCCAGTAATATGAATTTGCGTCATAAGTTGGGGCATTGTTTTTAGCTTCAGCTGTTGAATCGTTGATGTCAGGGAAAATTGGAATCCAAGGAATATTTAATGGGCTTCCTAGAGTCATCCACATAATGCCAGGTGCATCCTTTGGATAGCCCTCTTTAATTTGGAAGATATGAGCTTGCATTGTGTTAATTGATCCAATTGGTCTCTTGTGAGTCTTTGGATTTGCTTTTCTTTCAGCCTTGTTATCTGATGGAATATATTCTGTTCCTTCAAATCTATTTCTAAATACATTTAGGGCATGTTCAATTGTAATTTTTTCTGAGTCCTTAGAAAGGTCATTTAATAAATCAAATCTCTTTGAATCGTAAGGAACTTTTGAATTAGGGTCTAAGTCGTGAATGCCAGACCAAACTCTTGAACGAGATGTTTCTGCAATTTCCTTTGGACCATAAGATCCAGCCATGTCCATTAAGCCGTCTGCTGTTTCCTTATAAGTCTTTGCCTTCTTTGCAACTTCAACAATGTCCTTTGATGCAATTACATTTTCCTTGTCCTTAAGGTCAACGCCGCCTAGCCAATAATCGTTAGGGAAAATACTGAACTTGTCGGCAGGATATTTTATAGCAACATATTGATGGCCAGAATAAATTTCCATGTACCAAACTTCATCTTGGTCTCCAAAGGCTACAATGTCGCCCATGGAAGCGCCTTGTTTGTCAATTGTGTCAGCTAAAAGTTCAATTGCTCCTCTAGCAGACTTTGCGTGTGCAAGTAAAAATGTAGTCATACTAGCTTCGTTTACGCCATTTTTAACAAATGGATCTGCCTTTTCAATTTCTTCTGATGGGTCAGCAGAAACTGTACAGAAAATGCCAACGCCAGCTTCGTTGTAGCCAGCTGCATCATAAACGCCTTGTTCCATTTCCTTTGGCTTAGCAGAAGAGTCTGGAGTTGAGAAGAACTTTAGGGAGTCTTCTGGGTGTATGTATTCAAATCCATTGTTTACATCCACAAGCTTGCTGCCCTTTTTAAATTCTCCGCGAGGATGAGTAACAAGTCTCATAGTTCTATTTCTTTGATAGTCTTCAGTTCTACCAAAGATAAAAGATCCGTCAGCTGTAAGGTCCTTTCCTACAATAATTCCTGTGCAGGCAAAGGTTGGAACTGCCATGGAAAGAACTAATGTAGAGGCAAGACCTGCCACTAATAATTTTTTCTTACTATTTTTCATAATAGCCTCCTATTAAAAATTTTCTCTTAATAAAATTGTTTTCCTTGTGAATAAATACAATTTTTAAGAGAAGGACTAAATATAAATTACCACCTCATTGCCATTAAGTCAATGTTTTTATTGGTGCACAATTATTCGTCGCTATAGTGAAGAAAAAGGTTTGCACTATTTTACTTTTGAAGAAGAGTCCAGCCTTTGAAAGATAAAGACTTTTTTGGGTATAAGTAAGTAGGTGATTATATGAAAAATATTAAAGTTATATATTTAGCTGGGGGATGCTTTTGGGGCACGGAAGCTTATTTTAAAAAATTAAGGGGAATTGCAAAGACCCTCGTAGGCTATGCCAATGGCGACAGCGACGAAACATCTTATGAAATTGTGGCAAGGACTGACCACGCAGAGACAGTGAAAATTTATTACGATTTTTCAAGAATTTCTCTTACAGAAATCCTCCTCCACTATTTTAGGATTATAAATCCAAAGTCCATAAATAGGCAGGGTAACGACATGGGAAGGCAGTACCGCACTGGAATTTATTGGGAGGAAGGAGACTCTGAGTCCGAAGAAATTGTTAAAGAATTTATAAAATATGAGGAAGAAAAAATTGGAAGACTTGCAGTGGAAATTTCTCCCCTCAAAAATTTTGTAAAGGCAGAGGACTACCATCAAGACTACCTAGACAAGAACCCAGGCGGCTATTGCCATGTGAATTTAAGTAGGGCAGAAGACCCAATAATTGCTGATGACAGAAAATTTCTTGAGGATAAGAGAGGTCAGCTTGACGATCTGTCCTACAATGTAATGGCAAAAGCAGGCACTGAAAGACCCTTTACCAGCAAGTTAAACGATGAGTACAGAAGGGGAATCTATGTAGATAAGCTTTCTAAGAAGCCTCTTTTTGCATCAAGTGACAAATTTGAATCTGGCTGCGGCTGGCCATCCTTTTCTCGACCAATTGTGTCAAATTATTTAGATGAAAATGTAGACAGATCCTTTGGCATGGTGAGAACTGAAGTGAGATCAATTTCTTCAGACTCCCACCTTGGTCATGTCTTCGGCGACGGACCAAGTGACAAGGGCGGACTTAGGTACTGCATAAATGGTGCAGCCCTAGAATTTATTCCCTATGAAGAAATGGATGAGAGAGGATATTCTGACTACAAAATTTTTGTTAAGTGAATAAATTTTTTGGGACCTATTGTTACAATAGGTCCTTTTTTTTTATAAAATTCTCTATTTTTAAAAATTTTATAAAAAAATGAAGACCATCTCCTACATTTTAGTATATTAGTAAGCTCAAATTTTACATTGAAAAAGGCTTTTTGATATGGTAATCTAATTATTAGAGGAAAACAATCCCAAATAAATATAAGGAGGTGAGAAAAATAGTTTATAGAGAGGAAATTTTAGAAGAAGCTCTCAACTTAGGTAGGAAATACTTACACGAGGGAGCTGTTGCAGATTACATTCCTGAGCTTGCAAAGGTTGATGCAAATAAGGTTGCAATTTCAACAATTGAAGATGGAAAATTGACAAGCGTTGGCGATTCAAAAGTAAGATTTTCAATTCAATCAATTGTAAAGGTAATTTTATATTCCCTTGCCATGAAAAATTACAAGGTCGCTGAACTTAAAAAATATGTTGGTGTTAGACCATCTGCAAAGCCTTTTAACAGCGTCATTGAACTAGAACTTTCTGAAAAGAGAATACCAGTTAATCCTTTTATCAATGCTGGAGCAATTATTATAGTGGCTATTTTATATAATGTTTACAGAGAAAAAACTTTTGATGTTATTCTTGAAAAGACAAGTGAGTTTCTAGGAGAAGAAGTGGACTACAGCAGAGAAATTGCTCAGTCAGAAAAAGAATCTTCTTTCACAAATAGGACCCTAATTTATTTGATGTTAGCTAAGGGACTTTTGCCAAGTGACACAAAGGTAGAGGAAGTCTTAGATACATATTTTAAAGCTTGTTCCATTCTTGTCAACACAGAAAACTTGGCTCACATGTCCTATGTCATTTCCAATGACGGCATAGACCTAGAAGGCAAAGAGATTATAACAGCAAGGGAAGCAAGAGTTTTAAGGTCCCTTATGGCAACTTGCGGAACTTATGACTATTCAGGAGATTTTGCAATTAGAGTTGGACTTCCTGCTAAATCAGGTGTAGGTGGCGGAATAGTTACTGCATCAAAAAATAAAACAGGACTTGCAGTATATGCACCAAGACTTGACAAGCACGGAAACTCTTACTCTGGAGTTAGAATGTTAGAATTTTTATCAAATGAATTAGACTTATCAATTTATTAGAGAGGTGGAAAATGAGAGAATTACTTTCAGCCGTTAATGGCGTTTTATATTATCCAATACTTATTATAGTATTACTTGCTTGTGGATTTTATTTCACAATTAGAACAAAATTTATACAATTTGGATTATTAGGTGAAGCTTTTAAAGTAATAAGCGAAAAGCCAGAAGGAAAAGATGATGTATCTTCCTTCCAAGCACTTATGGTATCAACTGCATCAAGAGTAGGTACTGGTAATATCGTTGGTGTTGCCAATGCAATTTGTCTTGGTGGACCAGGAGCAGTATTCTGGATGTGGATTATAGCACTTATTGGTGGCGCATCAGCCTTTATCGAATCAACACTTGCACAAATTTATAAAAAAAGAGGATCTGACGGAGTATCCTATGGTGGACCTTCTTACTACATCGAAAATGCAATTGGCTCAAGAGGACTTGGAGTTCTATTTGCAGTAGCACTTATAGCAACATACGCAGTAGGATTTAACATGCTTGCATCCTTCAACCTTCAAGACTCCTTTAGAGTATATGACTTCTATGTACCAGGAAAAACTTCTTGGATGATAGGTGCTATACTTGCCCTAATCGCAGGATATTGTATCCTTGGCGGTGGCAAGAGAATAATAAAATTCACATCTTTATTAGTACCAGTCATGGGCGTTATCTTCGTAATCATGGCACTTGTAATGATAGTTATAAATGCAAAGAATATTCCTTCAATGTTTGGAATGATCTTCGAAGACGCTTTTAACTTCAAGGCAATCTTTGGTGGAGTTGCAGGTTCAGCATTAGTACAAGGTATTAAGAGAGGACTTTACTCTAACGAAGCTGGTATGGGTTCTGCTCCAAACGCAGCAGCATCAGCATCAGTATCTCACCCTGTAAAACAAGGTCTAGTACAAATGATTTCTGTATTCCTAGACACAATCGTTATTTGTTCAGCAACTGCCTTTATGTCACTAGCATCAGGCATAGCACCAACAGAAGAATTAGCAGGAGCACCATTTGTACAAGCATCACTTTCAACAGTATTTGGACCTTACGGAAACATATTTATAACAGTTTCCCTTGCCCTATTTGCCTTCACAACACTACTTGGTAACTTATACTATGTAGACTCATGTTTAACATACCTAAACAAGAAGACACCTTCAAAGACATTTATGCTTTGCTACAGAATAATAGCAACAATCCTAATCTTTGTAGGAGCTGGAATGGAAATGTCACTTGCATGGGATGTTGCCGACTTCCTAATGGGCGTTATGTGCTTAATTAACATTCCATCAATAATTTATCTTGGCAGCATTGCCCTTAAAGCTCTTGATGACTATAAGAAACAAAGAGCCGAAGGCAAGAACCCAGTATTTAAGGCAGAAGCAGTTGGCATCGACACTTCAAAACTAGACTACTGGAAATAATATTTCAATAATAATTTTGAAAAATTTGCTAAATAAAAAATTTGGACCTAGGTTTATAACTTAGGTCCATTTTTTTGTGACAAATTTTATTGGTGGGTGGAATTTTTAAGATTGAGAATTTCTAAAAACTATCGAAAAATTTAAAGCTTGGTAAATTTTTAAAGATAAGGGAAAATTTGTTGACGGTATAAAAAAGCTCAGAGCTTCTCGCTTTGAGCCTTTGTTTTTATTTTAAAATTTTTATTATCTCCTCTTGTGCATCTCTTCCTTCTTTGAAGATTGACAAAAGTGGATAGCAGTGGCAAAGTCCCTGTCCCACAATTATTTTATACTTTACGCCATAATTTTTTAGGGCTTTTTCAAATAGTGGGGCAAAGGCATAGAGCACTTCCCTTGATCCATAGTAGAGGTAGGTCATGGGGAAGTCCTTAAGGTCTCCCCTAAAGGGATAGAGCATGTAGTCTGGTACAGTTTCTCCCTTTGCCATAATATTTTTTGCAGTTTCAAAATATTTATAGTCAACTATAATATCTTTTTCGTTTAATTTTATCACCCTATCCATGTCAAGCTCATCACATAGACATCCGCCTGGGGAAGATGCGATAATCTCCCTTGGCATCCTTATGTCTAACTTGTTTTCATTGATGTAAAGGCAAATTCCAAGGGCAAGGGAGGCTCCAGATGAAAAGCCAATAAGAGAAAGGGGCTCTTTATCTTCTTTATGGTAGGTTTTTGTCATCTCTTCATAAATTTTTACTGTCGAAGCATAAGTTCTTACTATGCTATTTTCTATGCAAAGTGGATAAAAGTAAAACCAGACATCCTTGCCTGTCTCGCGGCAAATTTTTTTGGCAAGATTTAAATCTCTCTTGTCTGGGTTTGTTATGTAGCCGCCGCCAAACAAGTATAAAATTGCCCCTGGCTTTTTATTTTTTGAGTGAAGAATAATTAGTCTTTGAGACAAAAATGTTTTATCTTCAAAATAAAGATCCTCTTCATCTAAAACTTTAAAGCTTGGCTTTTGATTTTGCTTTCTGGCATAATTTAAAATTTTGTCCTCTGGAAGAAGAAATATTTTTTTAAGTCTAATTAATTTTACAAATTTTTCAAGAATTTTATATGTAAAGCTCATGGCGACCTCCCTTTTTTCAAGGCGATTTTATCACTTTGAGAAAAATAAAATTATAAAAAATTTGGCATAATTTATTTAATTTAAAAAAAAGACATCTTGCAAGCAAAAGTTGTTCCCCTAATAGTTTTTTACTACATCATAAATAAGAAAAATTAATCCACCAAGAGTGAATTTTTTTATATTGAAATAGATTTAAAGGAGCCCTTGTGATAACATAAATGTATATGGAGGTGTTTACATGGATACCAGTCGACCCTGGAAAAATGTTTTAGTCTATGCGATAAAGGAAGATCTAAAGATTTAGCAAGAGCTAAGTCTATTTAAGTATGCCTCTTTACCGCCTAGACAGCGGCTTTTTTTATGCAAAAAATTAAGGAGGCTTTATGAAAAATTACAATCGAGAAGAATTACTAAAGACACAAGAATTAATCAACAGGATGGACCCTGTTGATATCGCAGAAAAACTAGAAGACCTACCAAAGGAAGAAGTTGCCATTTGGATAAAACTTTTGAACAAGGACCTCTTGGCAGATGCCTTTTCACTTTTGCCAAGGGACAAAAAAATTGAAATAATGGGCTCTCTTTCCCAAGAAAAAATCATGTCTCTTATGAAGGACTTGGAAGAAGATGAACTTGTAGATACCTTACAAGAGTTGCCAGCCAACATGGTTAGAAAGCTCATGAATCACTTCATCGAAGAAGAGAGAAGACCAGTCATCAATGAGCTTTTGGGCTATCCACAAGAGTCCGTTGGTTCAATAATGTCCGTTGGATTTATCTTTATAAAGAAGACGGCGACTCCAACTGAGGCACTGGAAAAAATAATTCACTCAGAACTTGATGCAGATAGATTGGAACAAGTTTGGGTCACAAATGAGTCCCTAGTCCTCATAGGCTATGTGAACCTAGCCGACCTTCTTCGTAACAGAAATAAAAATATTGAAGAATTTATGCACCCAATAAACTCCAGCGTCTATGCCACAGATGACCAAGAAGTTGTTGCTAAGTTAGCCTTCAAGTACGACCTATCAGAAATACCTGTAACAGATTCTGAGGGTAGATTAGTTGGTATTGTGCCAGTAGAATGGGCAATCGATGTAATGCACGAAGAATACGAAGAAGACCTTGGCAATATCCACGGTATTAGCGAATCATCACCAGAACACTATTGGGACAAGTCCGTAATTAGACTTGCAAAAGATAGGACAATGTGGCTTATCATTTGTCTTGTTACGGCAACCTTTACTAGCTTTATAATAAAAAGATACGAAGCACTTTTAGCATCAAGCGTGGCTCTCGCAGCCTACATTCCCATGCTAATGGACTCAGGCGGAAATGCAGGAACACAATCATCTACCACAATAATTCGTGGGATTTACACAGGCGAAGTTGAATTCAAAGAATTTTTTGCAGTAATGTTTAAGGAACTTCGCATTGGGCTTATAGTTGGGGCAATACTTGTAGTAGTAAATATAGTTAGGATGTCCATCCTTGATACAGTTGACCTTGGAGTGACACTTACAGTTTCTATTACACTGCTAACGACTATAGTTTTGTCAAAGATGATAGGCGGAATACTTCCACTAATAGCAGAAAAACTAAAAATTGACCCCACAATTATGGCTGGACCACTTATCACAACTATAGTAGATACCCTTGTCCTCTTCGTATATTTTGAAGTG
>OCPH01000036.1_pt1 | contig 34048 bp, 28 predicted proteins | sample 1475691 | NCBI WGS metagenome assembly OCPH01 (sample SAMEA3360696, study PRJEB22359) | human gut metagenome | biome: ENVO:urban biome; feature: ENVO:human-associated habitat; material: ENVO:feces | place: Bangladesh | collected 2011 | reverse complement strand
CTACACGACGCTCTTCCGATCTACCAATGTACTTTAAAAATTCAATTACAGCTGTTGCACCAACAGTTGAAATTGAATTTTTAAAGTACATTGGTGGATAGAAAAGATCAGAGCCATCAGCTTTAGTGACTTTTTTAAGTCTTAAAAATTTATTACCTGTTAATGATTGTTTATTTTTAAGCTTATCTCCTGTTAATCCCTTTTCTCCTGTAACTATATCAAAATCAACAAAATCAGGATATTTTCCTCTGTTTCCATAGTCAAGGTTTGGCAAATAAACTGTTATAGGAGTTCCTTTCTTTATAGTCATACCAGTTTTTATATTATGATCTCTCAAATAAAACTGCCAGCCATACATATTTATAGCGTAATCATCAGTAGCAGGGAAGAAGGCATGTCCTTCTCTTTTCCAAGACTTCCAAATTCCTTCACTGCCACCTATGTTTAGCACAAAGTCTTCTTTTTCTGAAGTAGTTACCATAGAGCTTGTTATATTTACGTATGGATTAAAGTTAAGAGTGAAGAAATTGTTTTTGTTAGGTTGTATAACTATATCTTCAGTCGTAGTTGCAGTGTATTTTCTAACTCCTTTGTTGTTTGATAGAAGATATCTTGTATCAAACATAAAGTTCTTTGATAGTTCCTTATCCTTAACTAAATCTTCATTTATCTTTTCCGGGTCTATATTGTATTCAAAAACCATGATTGAACCTGAGTCTTGAGGCCCATTTCTCAAAATATTTTTAAAATCTGTTGTTATAGTTTGAACATAGTTTGGATCTGCTGAGTCAGGATTGTCTTTGTACTCATAGCCTGTTTCTGCAAATTGTAAGAATACAGCACCATCTGCACGGTTAAATGTTGGGTTTCCTTCTCCATCAAGCTTTGCTGAGCCGTCTGGATTTAATTCCAAACCTTCTATATAGCTTGCGTAGATAGGAAGTTTTGTTCCAATTGGTGTTTCATTTTCAGATAGGAAATAGATAGAACCAATTTGATTTTTTTCTTCAGCTGTTTTGCCTTTGTTTCCTAAGTCAAGATATTTGATGAAGTCTCTATCAAGAGTTTGTCTAATGGCATATTTATCTCCATCCATCCTTCCACTGACAACATCAGAAGCAAAAGTATAGATTAGTCTAACTTTCTTATCGTCTCTATCAAGTTGTAGAGATGAGTCTGCTGAGTGGAACTGGTCATTTTGTCCACCAGATTGTGTCATTGATTTAGTAGTTGCTTCCATTAAATCCTTAGGTCTTTTTGATAAATCGCCTACAACTGCAATCTTAGTGTAGGTATTATATCCTAGTGCAGCATAGTCAGCACCCTTATATCCTCCAGCTGTAGAGAATATCTTTAAATTATCATTGTTGCCATTATATAGTCTTAATTGAACTGCTTGTGTCTTTTGTGCAAAAGTCTTATCCCAATCAGTATCAGCTTTTAAAACTATATTAACTTCTCTGTGACCATATTGAGCACCTACATTCCTATAAGGGAATTGTAGACAGTTGGCACTTTGTCCCCTAACATCGGATGTAGTTAGTGTGTCAAAATTGTTAATAGCAAAAACTTCTGTCTGTTTCCAAAGTACGTATGAAGCATCCTTATCAATCTTTTGGTATAACTCAGCTGGAAACCTCATAACAAATCTAGACCAAGGATAACTGTCAGCTTGGTTTCTTTGGCTTACTTCAAATTTTAGAACTATCCTTCCATTTTGGTCATAGTATCTGCCAAGATAAGTAAAGCCAAGGGTATTAAGTGGGTCAGCTCCCCTTTGTCCTTTGATTATCTTTACATTTTCAGGAAGTGACCAATATCCAGATCCATCATCTGTAGCTGCACTGTCTTCTTCCCAGTTAACTGAAGGTTTTCCTTCTGGATCTACTGCACGTGTAGATGTGCCAGGAAGTTGTGGTTCTTCTGCGAAAACATTCACTGGCATCATTGCCACTATCATCAAGAATGCCATGACTAGCGCGAGTGTTTTTCGCAAGTAATGTTTTTGAAAATTCTTCATAAATTTCTCCTTTCTTATTTCTTGCATAAGCAAGTTATTTTCGATCTTCTGTACCTCTGATGCCGCTTTTAAATCTATAAAAAAACAGACGTGTCGTGCCACTGACTCGTCTGTATAATCGTAATATGATTGCGTGATTGTTAAGTAGATGATTATAATAAGTAGAGGGTTTTTAACTAAGTATAAGCATGCGGTTTAGTTAATGTCCTTTACTAGTTTCGACCTTTTTGATAGCATCTAATGAAGCTTTATCGGTGGCACAGAAGATCGTATTTGTTTGTACATTCATTTTAGCACGTGTATGTCTAAATGTCAAGTTTAAATTATATTTTTAAGAACATTTTTCATATATAGACAGTAGTGTAACCCCCCCCATCTCATTTTCTCGTTGTCTGTCTATAAACATGCGTATGTACTTTATATGTCTAATGGATGGGCAATAAAAAATGCCAGGCGATTTGCTCGTCTAGCATAGGGTCTTCATTCTATTCTATTCTATTCCTTATTATATATGTTATATATGCTTTATATTGTTTCACAGTTATTTTGCTCTATATGATTTGATTTATACAAAGCAATCCTTTCACCCAATTTTGCAAAAATTTATACTTGCCACAAAATCCCATTCTTACCCAAATCCGTTTTTTCTCTCAAGCACATTTGCAAATATTCCAAACCGAAACGAACAGCTGGCTCCATCTTATATCCCTTTGCTAAGTATGTGGCTATGGCGGCGGAGACTGTCGCGCCTAATCCAAAGGCGGCTCTATCTACTCTCTTCCTATCTATAATTTTCTCTTTGCCATCCACTACTAATACATCTTTTAGTTCACCCTCGAGTGCACCTCCTGTGATCAAAACGCTTGTACCATAATCAAGGTGAAGCTTTTGTGCTGCAGCAAGCATTTCGGTAACTGTAGTGACTTTCATCTCTGTTAAAGTTTCTGCCTCTTTAATATTTGGTGTAAGTAGCGTGACTTTATGAAAGATGTTTTCTTTTATATACTCAAGTGTTTCGGCGTCTGTGTAGACGTGACCGAACTTTGACGCGATGACTGGGTCTAGCACGATGGGCACCTCTCTAAAGTATTTATCTAGTGCGTCTTTAACGGCTTTTGCCTGATTGATGTTTGAGATGAGTCCGATTTTGACGCAGCCGATGCGAAAATCCTCGCTCGCTGCCTTGATTTGGTCGTAGACCATGGACGAGGAGAGGGCAAGTCTCGAGATGCACCTTTGTGTATTTTGGCTGGTCACGCATGTTGTCGCAACTGTGCAGAAAGTATTTAGTTTTAGTGCTGTCTTGACGTCTGCCTCGACGCCTCTTAGGGCGCTTGAGTCTAGTGCCGAGATTGACAGTATTACGGGCTTTTCTTTTAGCATGGCTAATCTCCTTTATTAAGATGATTTTATTACATTCGCTTGTCTTTGTCAAGATACTTATGCTTATGGTGACGGCTGTGCGATGTTTATAGTAATGGCTGTGCTATGATTATAGTTATGTGCAAGGCATAAAAAAGCTCTCTGAGATATTGTCTCAAAGAGCTTAATCTATTTATTTACTTTCTATGAATCTAATAATTTTGTATATTGTTAGTGCAAGGTCTTCTCTTGTGTATCTGCCTTGCGCGTTGTAATTATCTTGACTTTCGCCATTAACAAGGCCTAGCTCGTCCATGTACTTAACTTGATCAAGTGCCCATGGAGCGATTTTGTCTTTGTCTTTGTAATTAAAGTCTTTTACTTTTGGCATATTGATCTTGTGTTCTTTTATGAAATTATAGATGACTGAAGCAAACTCTTGGCGCGTGATCTTTTGTGTTGCTTTAAGTGTTTTGTCTGGGTAGCCTTTGTAGATGCCGTGTGTTAGCGCCCATGTCATTGCCTCTGCGTACCACTCGTCTCCTTTTATGTCAACGTAATCGATAAGGCCAACGGATTTGTCTTTGGAGATGTTCATAAGGACTTGTGCTAGCATGGCGCGATTGATCGCTAATTTGCCTTTGAACTCTGTGTCTGAAACGCCGCTAAGTACGCCTCTTGCGATAAGCTCTCTGATGGCTTCGCCTTTTTCGCCTTGTGGCAGGTCTGTGTGCTGAACTAGTCTAAGTGCTTGTGCTGGCGCTAGTATGCCGTAGTCTTGTTTTTCTTGTTTTGCTTCTATTTTTGTTTCTTGTTTTATTTCTTTTTTATCTACATCTGTCTTTTTGCTTAGTTTTGTATTTTTTTCATTGTTGTCGTTTTTCTTATCTTTATTGTATCTATCATATCTATCATTTCTATTAAGTCTATGATTTTCATTATCTTTTCTCTCTGGCATTTGTTCTTTTTCTTTAGTATTATCTTTTTCTTTATTGTCTGGCTTTGTATTGTCTTTATTATTGTCTTCTGCTTTTTTATCTTCTTTTACTATTAGTTTTTGATTTTCTAGTATTAATTCTGTATCGTCTGTGAATTTTAATTTGATTTTGCCAAGCTTTTCGCCTGCTGTCTTTGTGTCTCTCGCTGATTCGTCTGTACCGACTGCGTTATCGATATGGCCTTGGTAGCCTTGTTTATCTGCTACGGAGTCTTTTATTTTAACGCCGTCTTTCCAATTAACATCAGCGTTTTTATTAACTGTGATGTCTTGTGCTTCGATTTTATCTTTTATCTCGTTAACTATTGCGTTTCTAAATGGTATTCTTAACCAGATAAAGGCTTCTTTGTCGTCGCAAGCAGTTTTACTGATTCTTATGCCACCTTCTTTGTTGTCTATCGTTCCTAGCTTTCTATCCTTGCCAATTAGCATAGATTTTTCTAAACTATCTATAATTAAAGCGTTTATTTTAGCTTTTCTTTCTTCATCGTCTAAGTTAGCAAGTTCATCTTTTAAATTTCTTCCTTCATCTTTATTTAGCGTAAACTTTATTCTATCTATCTTATCTTCTTTATATAAATCATTTATAAGCCCTGCTAGGTTTGTCATGTCTAAGTCGGAAAATGATTTTTCTTTGTTTAGTATTGTAAAGGATAGTTGATAGTGTGGTTTGTATTCGCTTGGATTTTGATAGTCTTGTGGTTTTTCAACTTTATTTATTCTAAGCATGTAGTCATCATTTTTTTCATTTAAGCTGTACATCTTTTCATCCATAGCTTTTGTAAGCTCGTCTACTGCTTCGTCATGTGTTTGGCAGCCAGCAACTGCTTCTTCTTTCACTTCTTCTTTTTCTACTTCTTCTGAAGCTACTACTGTTTCAGCGTTTTTCGCATCTGTCATGTCTGCTTCAACGCTCTCTGCCTTGATGTACTCGAATTGTGATAGTGCAAAGGCAATGATGAATGCTAGGGAAATAATTCTTTTTAATTTGTTCATTTTAAAACTCCTCTCTTAAGCCTTAATTTGTCGGCTCGTGTATTAAATAATGCATAAGCGCCCATAAATCTAAGGCCTAGCGCCGCCTTATATATTACTTGCGATTGCGAAATTATTATAACATTTACGGAGTTCGAAATTATTTACAAAATATTTACAATTTTAATTATGCTAATGGCAGTGCCATGTTTATAGTGATGGCTGTGCGATAACCATAACTATGACTTTGTGGCATAAAAAAGCTCTCTGAGTTTGTCTCAAAGAGCTTCCTATACTAATGTTTTTTATTAAGCATATCGTTTTTAATTGTCCAAAGCTTCTTGCTAAGGTCGACGTAATACTCGTGTGGATTTTCAAGTCTCTTGACTTCGTCCCAAAGCTTATCGACTTCTTCTAGTGAATACTTTTGCACTTCGTCGATTGTCTTCTTATTATATACTAATTTTCCTTTGTCGAAAATTTTCTTTAGTAGCGGCACTGCTGTGTAGTTCGTAAGTGTTTTCTTCTTCCAAGTGTATAGTGGATGGAAGATCTCGATATCTTTTGTGAAGTCGATCTCTTCATCATGTGTTGTAACGAGGTCGGCAAGCGCCTTTCCTGTTTCATTGTCATATAATCTATATAGCTTTTTAAAGCCGGGTGTGGTGATTTTTTCTACGTCGCCACTGATTTTGATCTTGTAAATTTCTTTACCGTCTTTGAATGTGGATACAAGTTTATATACGCCGCCAAAAACTGGTTCGCTTCTTGATGTGATCAGTCTTTCGCCAACACCAAAGCCATCGATTTGGGCGCCTTGACCAAGTAGGTCCTTGATTACGTACTCGTCAAGTGAGTTTGAGACCATGATCTTAACGTCGGGGTAGCCTGCTTCGTCGAGCATCTTTCTCGCTTTTTTCGATAGATAAGCAAGGTCGCCTGAGTCTATCCTTATACCGACGCCTTCATGACCATTGGCACGGAGCTCGTCAAAAACTTTTATCGCGTTTGGTATGCCTTCTTCGAGTGTATTGTATGTGTCAACGAGTAAAACGCATGAGTCTGGATAAACTTTCGCGTAGGCTCTAAAGGCTTCTAGCTCTGTATCGTACATTTGTACCCATGAGTGGGCCATGGTGCCTGTGGCTGGAACGCCGAAGAACTTGTCTGTGATAGTGTTTGCTGTGGCTTTCGCGCCGCCGATGTAGGCTGCTCTTGCACCAAGTATTGCTGCTTCACTCGCTTGGGCGCGTCTCGAGCCAAATTCTGAGATGGCTCTGCCCTTAGCAACTCTAACGATCCTGCTCGCCTTTGTCGCTATCAAGGATTGGTAGTTTATCGTAAGAAGTATCATTGTCTCCATGATTTGCGCTTCTTTAACCGGACCCTTGACTATGATGATGGGTTCCTTTGGAAATACTGGTGTTCCCTCTTCTACTGCCCATACATCGCAGGTGAATTTGAAATTTCTTAAGAAGTCCAAAAATTCTTCTGAAAATATCTTTTTGCTTTTGAAATAATCTATATCATCTTCTGTAAATTTTAGATTTTCTATATATTCAATGACTTGCTCAAGTCCTGCGGCGATGGCGAAGCCACCATTGTCAGGGACTTTTCTAAAGAACATATCGAAGACTGCCTCGGTATCTGCCACGCCATTGGCAATGTAGCCGTTAGCCATGGTGAACTCGTAGTAGTCCGCAAGCATCGATAGGTTTATGCTTTTATTATCTTTATTCATCTTAATCCTCCCATAGATCTTTTAATCTGCCCTCTAATTTGTATCTCACATGCTTTAGCTCGCCTGTATTGCGCGAAGATGTGATGAGCATGAGCTTTCTGAGCTTATCTGAAAAGCTATTGATATAGTCCGCGCTCGCCTCGTATGAGCCGTGGTAGACGTATTTTAATAGCTCGCCACCGAGTGCAACGACGTCGGCGCCTATGACGTAGGCTTTGAAGGCGTCCATCACACTCCTTATACCGCCTGAGGCAATTAAAGTGAATTTATACTTTTTCTTGAGCTCCCTCGCATATAGTATAGAGAGCGCTGTAGGCGTGCCAAAGTCGAAGATATCCGAAAAATCTTCTGCAGCGTTCGCCATGGACTCGATCCTGGCAAAGTTTGTGCCGCCTGCGCCTGATATGTCGATGTACTTGACACCGAGCTTAGCGAGATCCTCGATATTCCTTTGATTCATACCAAAACCGCATTCTTTCACTATGACGGGCAACTTAAAATACTTAAGTGCCGCCTCGATGTTCTTCATATAGCTAGTGAAATCCCTGTCACCCTCGCCATTAATGAGCTCTTGAAAAGCATTTAGATGTATGCAGATGGCGTTGGCATCGATTAAATCAACTGCCTTCTTCATCACATCCAAATTCGCTGTAGCACCGACATTGGCTATAAGGTAGCCGTCTTTGTTGACCTCACGTGCAATGGTGAATGTTTCAGGGAACTTCTTGTCAACAACAGCAATCTTCTCACTTCCAAGCATCATAGGTATATTAAAGTCACGTGCGAGCCTAGCTAAAATCTCGTTGATTCTAAGCGCCTTTTCGGTGCCGCCAGTCATCGCGTTTATGTAAAAAGGACGAGAAAAGTTTCTGTTGAAGAATTTCTTTTCAAGTCTAACCTCGTCTATGGAAAGCTCAGGAAGAGAGTTGTTGTCGATGAAGACATCTGAAAGAAGCGTGTCAGTCCCGCCATCTTCCGCTCTTAGGAAGTTTGTGAGATGCAGGTCCTTGATCCTTTCTTTGTAATCAATCTTTTTCATAGTTCCTCCTAGATTTCTATATAATCTTCTATATTAAGTTTTTTGTCTATATCAAGAGTCCTTAGACTATGGATATAGATGTCTTTGCCCTTAGTTGTGTAGATGTTGAAGTCGCCTTTTTTAAGTCCACTCGCGTCAAAGCTATGGGCAAGGAGCTTCGCAGGCATGATAAAATCTACTTCGGGCATCAGCTCTTTGAAGATGGCGTCGATGAACTCGTAGTGAGTGCAGCCCAAGATTAGCGTCTTGTAGCCGCCATCATCGATGCGCCTTTTGTAATCAAGAACTTCTTCTTCGATGATGTCTCTGTTCTCGTCGAAGTCCTCGATAAGCGCCGCAAGCGATGCGCTCGCCATCTCTAGTAAATCATCTGTGCCAATGGCCTTGAGCCTATTGTAATACTCTTTCGAAGCTATGGTGAACTTCGTCGCAAGTATCACCGCTTTATTAAGTGCAAGCCTATTTACTTCGCTAATAGTTGGCGTAACTATATTATAGAGCTTAATCTTGTGTGTGTATTCGGTATTAAGTATCGCGCTACTCATGGTATTACAAGCGACAAGGCAGTCAGTAACGCCCTTTTCGTATAAGAAGTCCAAAATATGCTCCATACAAGAAAGGATCTCGTCACGACTCATATTGCCATAAGGCACTCTGATATTGTCCCCGAAGTAATTTATTTCGATCTCATTATTCAGCTTAAGAAGCTCACGAACAACGGATAAGCCCCCTATACCCGAATCAATAACTGCTAATTTCTTCATATTACATGTCGACACGATTGTCGATCGCCTTTCTGATAGTTTTTGCGTCGTAGTAGCTTAGGTCAGCGCCCATCGGCACGCCGGTACCTATCCTAGTCACTTTGACGCTCTTGTCAGGGATGTTCTCCTTGATGTAATTCGCTGTCGCAGTGCCCGCAATGTCTGGGTCAGTCGCAATGATGAGCTCTTTCACACTGCCGTCAAGCCTTTGGAATAGCTGGGGTATGTTGATCTCCTCAGGTCCTATGCCCTCAAGCATGTTGATGGTGCCGCCTAAAACGTGATAAAGACCGTTGTAGCCGCCCTCTTTGTCAAGGCGCATAACATTCTCTTCCTTTTCTACTACTAATATGGTAGAGTGGTCTCTGTCCTCGTCAGAGCAGATGCCGCAAATGTCAGCTTCACTGTAGTTACAGCAAATCTTGCATCTGTGAATATTTTCAAGAGTCTCCTCGATGTCCCTCGCTAGGCTCATGGCCTTGTCCCTATTGTTCAAAAGGTAATAAGCAAACTTTATCGAAGACTTCGAGCCAAATTGCGGAAAAGACTCTAAATTGCTAACTAGCTTATCTAGCCTATCCATTATAGTCCTGGAATACCTAGGCCGCCAGTTAATTTGCCCATCTCAGAGTTCATAAGATCGTCAGCCTTAGCTATAGCCTCGTTTACTGCGACCATGATTAAGTCTTCAAGCATTTCAACGTCGTCTTTGTCAACAATTTCTGGATCAAGAGTTATGGATGTAATCTCTTTTTTACCAGTTATTTCGACCTTAACCATGCCCTTATCTACTTCTAATGTAGTTGCTTCAATCTCTTCTTGCTTTTTTTGCATATTTTCTTGTGCTTTTTTAAGCTGCTTCATCATGTTATTCATGTTGCCGCCCATTTGTGGGAATCCTCTTTTCATAATTACCTCCTACTTAATTATAAGCTTGCCGCCCAAGAACTCTTTAAGGTCCTCTCTTAGTTTGAGAGTCTTTTTCTCTTGGTCCGAGCTTTCAATTTTAATATCGATTATATCATTAAAATATTTGTTAATAGTCTTTAATATTGCGTCCTTGTTCATGTCGACAAGAGCTACACTAGTGTCAAGAGCTATGTCGCGAGACTTTTTAAGCACTAATACACCAGAAACAGTTTTTGAGTATTCAAAATCTGTGAATATGGACTTAAGTACCCTCATGTCGTCATCTTTCAAGAAGTTTTCGTAAAGCTCCTTGTTCTTTTCGAAGTCCTCTTCGGGTTCTTCGTCTTCATCTAAATCAATGGCTTTCTCTTTTTCAGCGGGGATAATGGTCTTGCCACTTTCGCTGTCAGAGTCACTTTCTTGGGTCCCTGCTAAGCCTTGTGAATTTTGTTCATCAAGCGCTTTTGCTTCTTCATTTACTTTTACTTCATCAAATGGTTTTGCCTCGTTTATATTTTTTGCCTTGTCAAGTGATTTTGCCTTGTCATCTATTTTTGCTTCATCAAATGACTTTGCCTTGTCTATATTTTTTGCTTCCTTTTCTTTTTTTGCTTCCTTTGGCTTTTTTACTTCCTCTTCCATTTCTGTGAAGTAAAAGCCTTCATCTTCATAGTCCACCATGCCCATCTCAAGGCTTGCTAAGTCGTCAAAAGAGTTGTCTTGATTATCTTGAACTGTATTTGACGAAGTGGCTTTGGCATTGCCATTATCGTGGTTACTCACAGGATGCGCTAAATCACTAACTGTAACGGATCTATCGAAGTTCATCTTCATCACGTCGCTGTCAAGGCTCATGACCTTAAGGCCCGCCATCTCAACAAAAATTCGCTTTTCCTTGACAAACTTCATCCTCTCAAGGTAATCCATGTAGATGTCGATCGCGTTTATGATGTCCATGAGCTTAATGTCAAAGGTGAAATTGTATTTGCCAAGCTTATTAACTTTGTCGTATAAAATCTCTCTAAGTGCCTTAATTATACCATCTATGATCATTGCTTCGTCCTTGCCATCAAGGAAGAGCTTGTCTAAATTGGCATAGTACTTTTCAAGATTGCGTGTGAATATAGCCTCTACTATGCCAGTAGAGTAGCTTTCATCAAGTAGTCCCAAGGCTTTGAGAGCGCTATCCTTGGTAAGTGTGTCTGAGTAGCTGATGGCGCTCTCAAGCATTGATAAAGCGTCTCTCATCGAGCCAGCGCCTGCTCGTGCAACGATTTGGACTGCCTCGTCCTCATACTTTTTGCCAATGCTGTCAAGAACGCGAGATAAATTCTTCGCGATGAGATCCTCGTCTATACGCTTAAAATCAAAGCGCTGAACACGGGAGATGATGGTCTTTGGTATCCTCTCTGGCTCTGTCGTCGCGAGTATGAAGATTAAGTGCTTTGGCGGCTCCTCAAGTATTTTTAAAAGCGCATTGAAGGCGCCCTTCGATAGCATGTGAACCTCGTCTATGATGTAGACTTTATATTTTAGCTTAGTTGGTAGATATATCGCCTTGTCACGAAGCTCGCGGATATTGTCGACGGAGTTGTTTGACGCAGCGTCAAGCTCTATGATGTCGACAGCCTTGCCGCTCATCGCCTCAAGACAGTTCTCGCACTCATTACAAGGCTCGGCATCGTGTGGATCAAGGCAGTTGATTGCCCTCGCAAAAACTTTCGCAAGAGATGTCTTACCTGTTCCGCGCGTGCCGGTGAATAGGTAGGCGTGAGATAGTCTACTTTGTAGTATTTGATTTTTAAGTATGGTTGTGATGTGATCCTGACCGATGATTTCATTAAAAGTCTTGGGTCTAAACCTTCTGTATAAAGCTTCGCTCATCTCGTACCTCCTATAAATACAATTATAGATATTATATCACAAAAATAAAAAAAAATAAAGACGTGAGTGGTCTTTACGAAGTGGCTAGTCCATAAACATGGGTGGTATATGAAAAAGGGCTCTCATGTGAAAGCCCTTAATAGTTATTTAATATATTTCTTCAATGCTTTTTCATATTTTTCATAAAAGCCATAAGCGCCAACGCCAACAAATGTTTCGAGAATATTTCCTTCGCTATCAAATATAAAAACTGTTGGAACGGCTTTTATCTTGAAATTAAAATACTTCTCAGCCGCTTGGCTAGGACATAGATTTTGATATTTAGCGTCTGCTTTTTCTAATAAGCTCTTTGCCTTAGCTATATTTTCTTCTCTAGTCTTCTTGTCATAATCACTTGATGTGCTAGTAAGAGGCTCAATGTTATGAATAACGCCAAGGAAGCCAGCTTTACCATTATAATCGTTTGCTAGCTTACTTAAGTCAGGAAGTTCTTTTTTGCATTGTGCATAATCAGTCGACCAAAGATTGACTAAAGTGTATTCGTGCTCAGCTAATATATCGGCAATGTTACGTTTATTACCATCGAAGTCTTCTAGCTCAAAATCAAGCTTGCAAGGTATTTTAACTTTATCTGATGTAATTGCTACAGTTTTTGTCTTTGCTTCATAGTTAAGATCAAAACCTAATAGTTTAGCTAAGTCCCTTAGCTCGATGTAATTTGTTTCGATAATAAAGGCAGAATTAAGTTTTTTCTCTTTGCCATCGATAAGGACATCCATATTTCTCATAGTTGCCCAAAGCTCTTTTTGAGATGAATAAGTCTTGATATCTGATAGGTCTTCATATGGCTTATTCGTTTCGATACTAACAAGATGCTTGTCGTTGTCGTAGTCAACATAGAATTGTGCCTTTGTTCCTTTAAGCGCAGCGGCTGCATCACGTAGCTTTAAATAATTTTTGCCATTAATGATATAAGCTCTAATCTCACGCGCCTCGCCGTTAACTGTAAACTTTTGAGTGCTCTCCATAGCCTTTTCTTCACTCACAGCCATTGACATAGGCATAAATGTCACTAGCATAAGAACTACTAATAATAACGAAATTTTCTTTTTCATTTTTCCCTCCTTGATTTACCCTGCTAACAAAGTATATTGCTTATAAATATATTATATCACTGAAAATAAATTTTAGCAAGAGAAAAGGGCTCTCGTGTGAAAGCCCATAATAGTTATTTAAATTGTATTTTAGTCTAGAACTTCTACCTCATAAGCTGAATCGATTGTAATTAGCGCACTTGATTCTAGCTCTGTGTTGTGAGCTGTGCCGTCGAAGTAGACTATAACTTCCTTACCTTCAATATCTTTTGGATCAATTGGCTCTCTGTCCTTTTGAACGACTACATTATCAAGCTTTACTAAGAACGGATTTGGATACTTAGTATTTTCACCAAAAATATATTCAAACTCTTCTGGCATGATAATATCCTTTATTCTAAGCATAGTAGCGTCCTTTGTAGTCTCGTCACAAACAACTTCCTCTACAGTTCCTGTGAAATTTGCGACGTATTTTTTAGTCTCGGACCAATTGTCTCCAGTCGAAAACAAAAGATATTTGTCATCGTAGTGAACAGTTAAAAAGCCCTCTCCAGCGTATTGGTACTCGCATTTATCAAAGTTTGACTCACCGTCGTTCTTTGGAAACTCATTAGTAGGAACGACTTTGTCGATCTTGCCGTCCATGGTGCCGCAAGTAACTAGATTATTTAAACAGCCAGTATCCTTGTATAATTTGCCGTCAAGCATAACAGCTGGGATTAGAGCTCCCTCATCAGTTCTATCTGGCTCGTCTATTTCATTTGCTTCATTTGTTTCATTTGTTTCATTTGTTTCGTTTGCTTCGCTTTTTTCCTTTGGCATCTCATTTGGCTTTTGACACGCAAAGGCGCTTAGCATAAGAGCCAAAGACATCATTATAAGTAAAATCTTTTTCATATCATCACTTCCTTGTATATAGTATATCACAATAAAGCACTCCGCGAATGGATTTTCATTAATTGTTACTATTTTGTAAGAAATAAAAGGGCCCATAGCACTGCCATGGACCAAATGTAAAAACTATTTTTCTAAAATCAAAACTCCTGAGCAAAAACTTATTTTTTCGAAAATTGCCTTTGGAAAATCTTTCTTGATGCTCTCATAAACAAGGTAGTGCTCGTCATCATCCCAATAATCTTTCGACTCTTCTCTGCAAGCTTCTAATGATGCAAGGTCCACAAAACTAACGTCGCCTATAAAAATTTTGCCGCCATCATTAAGAAGACTAAGTAAAGCCTTTAAAAAATCTTTTTTCTCAGAGTCAATTATGTGATGAAGTGAATATGTTGCGAGTATCGCGTCGTATTTTTCACTTAAAATGCTCTTGTCTAGTGCTTTTGTGAAATCGCCTTCATATAATTTTGCCTTTGGCATTTTTTCTTGCGCTATATCGAGCATATTCTTTGAAAAGTCTTGACCGTGTATCTCAAGGCCGTCATCATAAAGTTTTTTCGTTAAAACTGCCGTGCCAAAGCCTATGTCAAGAACTTTTTTTGCATTCATTTTCCTAACGGCATCGTAGATGTAAGCAAGAACTTCTTTATATCCCGCAAATGGGTAAGTATCCTCACTATCAGATAGTTCAACAGTTTTATCATAATCCTCTGCCCATAAATCAAATCCAAATTTGTCTAGCATTTGTCCTCCTATAATCTTTCTTTAATAATTATACCATAAAATTCATATTAACTCAAAGAATTTAGGTGGGTTTCCACCTTTTTTCTTCGTGCTCTTGTCAATTTCGGTCTATTAAGTGCGTATATATTTTTTTAATAGCACATGTATGTCTTTTGCATCTAAAATTAATAATTTAGCAATTATCTACGCAGTGGCCCAGCCATTCTCAAGGCATAAAAAAAGTATGCACCAAATGGTACATACTTTAGTAAATATCTTAGTCTTCTAATGCTGCATCGATCTTAGCCTTGTCAAAGCCAAGTATCTTTTCATCGCCTATAATGATAACTGGAACGCCTGTGAAGCCCATCTTCATCATTTCCATCCTAGCGTCTTTATCTTCTGAGATGTTCTTTTCTGTGTACTTGATGTTCTTTCCGTCTAAGTAGTCCTTTGCCATGTGGCAGAATGAGCATGTAGTGCTTGTATAAATTGTAATGTCTTTCATTAATATCCCTCCTAAATTTTGTCTATCAATTGTCAATAGATATATACCCATGGCTAATTTTTTCTAAACAAAAAGAGCAGAAATTAATCTGCTCTTCTAATATATTTTTACTTAGAAATTATTGTTCCAGTCTTTCCTTCGATACCTTCGCCCGCTTTTTCAAGTGATGTGATTAAGCTGACTCTACCTGGTTTTGACTCTGCAAACATGATGGCTGCTTCAACTTTTGGAAGCATGGATCCTTTTGCGAAGTGACCTTCTTCTGAGTACTTTTTCATCTCATCTACTGTTACTTTATTAAGCTCTTCTTGGTTTTCTTTACCGAAGTTTATGGCAACTTTTTCAACTGCTGTTAATATGATTAATTGATCTGCATCAACTATCTCAGCAAGTTTTTCTGAAGCGAAGTCTTTATCGATAACTGCTGCTACGCCTTTGTAGTCTTCGCCGTCTTCGATAACTGGGATTCCGCCGCCGCCAACTGTGATTACAACGTCTCCTGCTTCGATAAGATGACTGATTAGATCCTTTTCTACTACGTCAATAGGCTTTGGTGAAGCTATAACTTTTCTGTAGCCTCTACCTGCGTCTTCAACGTATGTGTCGCCTGTTGCGGCCATAAGCTTTTCTGCTTCTTCTTTTTTATAGAATAGGCCGATAGGCTTAGTAGGGTTTTGGAATGCTTTATCATCTTTATCTACTAAAACTTGTGTGATAACTGTAGCTACGTTTTTCTTGATGCCTCTTCTCTTTAGTTCTGCCTTGATGGCATTTTGTAAGTGGTATCCAATGTAGCCTTGGCTCATTGCGCCGCACTCTGCAAATGGCATATCGCCTTTGAATGCGTTGTTGATAAGGCCTACTTGAGGACCATTGCCATGAGCGATGGTAACGTCGTTACCTTGTTCGATTAAGTCGACGATTGGTTTTGCTGTCTTCTTAACTAGTTCTTTTTGTTCCGCACAAGTTTTTCCTAGAGCGTTGCCTCCTAATGCAACTACTACCTTCATTCTATAGTTTTCCTATAGTGGCAACGATAACTGCCTTTATAGTGTGCATTCTGTTTTCAGCTTCGTCAAATACTCTTGAGTACTTGCTTCTGAATACTTCGTCTGTAACTTCCATTTCTTTTAAGCCGTATTTTTCGCCAATTTCAGCACCTATCTTAGTATTTAAGTCGTGGAAGCTTGGTAGGCAGTGTAAAAATATAACATGTTCGTTGCCTGTAGCTTTGATCATGTCCATATTTACTTGATATGGTTTAAGAAGTTTGATTCTTTCTTCGAATTTATCTTCTTCACCCATTGATACCCAAACGTCTGTGTAGATAACGTCTGCACCTTTAACTGCTTTTTTAACGTCTTCTTCGAATTCGATAGTAGCGCCTGTTTCTTTGGAAACTTCTTCCATTTCCTTAACAAGGTCTTTTGATGGCCATAGTTCCTTTGGAGCTAGGGCAACGAAGTGCATACCCATCTTAGCAGCGCCTATCATTAGGGAGTTACCCATGTTGTTTCTAGCGTCGCCTACGTAAACGAATTTGATTTCGTTAAATGGCTTTGGTACATATTCTTTAACTGTCATGAAGTCTGCTAGTATTTGTGTTGGGTGATAAAGGTCTGTTAAACCGTTCCAAACTGGTACGCCTGCGTGTTTAGCAAGTGTATCAACTGTTTCTTGTTTAAATCCTCTAAATTCGATACCATCGTAGAATCTGCCTAATACTTTAGCAGTATCTTCGATTGATTCTTTCTTGCCCATTTGTGAGTCTTGTGAGCCTAAGAATGTAACTTGGCCACCTTCGTCCATACAAGCAACTTCGAATGAACATCTAGTTCTTGTACTAGTTTTTTCAAATAATAGTACAATATTTTTTCTTTCTAGTAAATCACCTTTAATACCTGCTCTCTTCTTAGCTTTTAAGTCGCTAGCTAGGTTTAATAGGTAATGAATTTCATCTGGTGTAAAATCCTTTAGTGTGATGAAATTTCTGCCGTGTAAATTAACTGCCATTAATTTTAACCTCCGTAATTTAGAATTTTATTAATATATAATTTGACTATTTAACGTCTTCTCTGTAAAGTGGCATAGACATACATCTTGGGCCGCCTCTACCTCTTGAAAGTTCATATGATGGCATTCTGTGTAATTTGATTCCTTCTTTTTCAAGTAAATCATTTGTTACTACGTTTCTGTCATATACTACAACTTCGCCTGGAGCGATTGCTAATGTGTTTGAACCGTCGTTCCATTGTTCTCTTTGAGCATCAATTCCTAGTCCGCCGCCGCATCTGATTAAATCAACTTTGTCTAGGCCTAGGTAGTGAGCTAATATTTTATCAAGTGAGTTCTTTTCTTCTGTAATTACAATCTTGTCACCGTCTTTAACCATTGAATAAACTACTAGAGGTCCTTCAATTTCTGGGTGGATAGTGAATTTGTCTTTGTCGATCATTGTGAATACTGTGTCAAGATGCATGAATGCATGTGATTGAGGGATGTTAATTGCAAGAACTGTCTTGAATTCACCAGCATTTAATACGTTTTCACCAAGTTTTTGTAGTGCTGCTGCTTCAGTTCTTTGTGAGATACCAACTGCTAATACGTCTTTAGTAAGTATTAGTTGGTCTCCACCTTCTGTGTGATACTTTTCTTCTCTGTCATACCATCTAGGTACATCTACTCCCTTAAACATTTCATGATGGTCGTAGATGTATTTACCAAATAATGTTTCTCTTCTTCTAACGTTTGACCACATCTTGTTGATGGCAACACCGTGACCGATGTTTGCGAATGGGTCTCTTGTGAAGTAAGCATTTGGCATAGGTACAGTTAAGAAGTATCTTCCGCTGTCTGCAAAGTCTGCAAGTGTTTCTTTGCTTCTCTTAGTAAGCTCAGTCATTCTAGTACCAGCGATCATCTTCATAACGATGTCCTTTTCAGACTTTTGTTGTAGTAGAATGTCTTTCATGATGTATCTTTCATTTGGTGTGTGTAGATCAGCTTCGTCTAAGAATTCTTCGATTAAGCTTTCCTTTAGGTTTTTGTCCTTAATTACATCAGCAACTAAGTCTTCTAGATAATAAACTTCGCAACCACTTTCTTTTAATATGTTTGCAAAGTAATCATGTTCCTTAAGTGCTTGATCCAAGTAAGGTACTTCGTCAAAAAGTAGTTCTTGCATAGTATCTGGTGATACGTTGTTTAATTCTTCACCAGGTCTATGAAGGATAACTTTTCTAAGTTTACCAATTTCTGAATAAACTCTAACTCCTTTTTCCATAAAATCACTCCTTTTTTATTATTAGCTTACACTTTTATTCTATCACAATGGATATCCTTTTACAAGAACTATTTACCCAATTTATCTTTTAATTAAACTAAACCGATATAGAGATTGTTTATGATAATGGCCTATAGTATAAATATAATTTTAAAGCAATAGTACATATAAAAAGCAATAGTACATATAATATGAAAGAAGTTTTAAGTAAACACTATTGTTACTATTTTGTAAATATTATTTGCTTCAATTGACTTGTAAAGAAAAAATTTATATTGTATAATTGTTTTGTAATTCGAAGAAATCATTTTAATTTTATGGAGGGAAAAATGAAAAATCTAAAAAAACTTTTAATTTTATTAATGATGACAAGCTTATTCTTATTTAGCTGCAACAAGTCATCAGGAAACGATTACGTTGTTGATCAAAGTGAGATCAAATCAAATGAAGAAGACATGGACAAAGGCACTATCGCCATCAAGACTAGCGGTGTTAAGTACACTTTAAACCCTGAAGTTTGGGGCAAGCCTTTCGAAAACATCCACGTTTACAACGAACTACTTGAAAAGAGAGACCACGCTGGCGACATCTACGGCGGCGTTAAATCAAGCTTTGCTAGCACTGAACAAGCAGATGCATACGCAAAACTACTTATGGATCAAACACTTAGTGAAGAAGATAAAAAAGCAGAACTTGATAAAGTTATCAATGAATTCTCTAAGATGTGGGCTATAAATGTTATAGCTGATGACAAGATGCCAAAGAACGACGAAGGCTTAAAGGCACTAACAGGCTTTGACAACAACGAAAAGCTAGCAAGCACAGACGGCTACAACTACGTTTGGTCATACATGAACAAGGCTGAAGGACTTACAGGTGAAGATCAAGATATCTACGACAAGCTATATGAAGACCTTGACAATGTTAAAAAATCTATCAAAGTAGCTAAACCACTTAGCGTTGACGGCGAATCAGGTGCAGCTGCAAAATTCGATTTCGATACAAAGGACATCTACGGCAAGGACTTCTCTGCTAAAGAATTCCTAGCTGAACATGAATACACTATCATGAACGTTTGGGGAACATTCTGCGGACCATGTAAAGCTGAAATGCCAGACCTAGCTAAAGTTTATGAAGAATACAAAGACAAAATCGGTTTCTTAGGTGTTGTATCAGACGTGTCTCCAGAAGATGACAAGATGAGTGACGCTATGAAGAAAAACCGTGACGATATCATCGCACTAGGAAAGAGAATCATCGAGGACAAGGGATGTAATTATCCAAACCTAATTCCAACACAAGAGATGAACGACAAGTTCCTAGCAGCTGTAACAGGTTACCCAACAACATTCGTTCTTGATAAAGAAGGTAACATCGTTGGCTCACCTATCATCGGAGCTCAAAGCTACGAAGGCTTCAAAGAACTTTGCGAACAATTCGTTCCAAAAGAAATGAAATAAGATGAAGAAGAAAAAAGTCACACAATATGTATTCTTAGCCATGGCAATAGCTTTTATATTCATTGGCGTGAAGAGATTTGACTACTTGACAGTTTTTAAGAAAGCAGCCAACATCTGCTTTGAATGCATAGGACTAGGTTAGAATTATGAAGATAGTTAAAAAATCAAAAAGATGGATGTCGCAAGTACTATTCTTCTTCGCATCCAATCCAATACTGCCAAATTATTTAAAAGGCAAAATATATCAAGGCGATTTGAAGAAGTACTGTGTACCAACACTGAACTGCTACTCATGCCCTGCTGCGCTTGGAGCCTGCCCCATAGGCTCCTTGCAAGCATCCATCGGCTCGCCAGCACACGCAATAGCTTTTTACGTACTAGGATTTTTATTCTTATTCGGAATACTTTTAGGTAGATTCATCTGCGGCTTTTTATGCCCATTTGGACTAGTTCAAGACCTTTTATACAAGATCAAGACAAAGAAGCTTGTGATTAAACCAAAAGTCGCTAAGTACCTAAGCTACATAAAATACGTCGTGCTAGCAGTCTTTGTAATAGGCATGCCACTGCTACTAAAGGATGATTATGGATCAAGTAACCCATACTTCTGTAAACTTATCTGCCCACAAGGCATACTAGAAGGAGGTCTTCCATTAATCGCTAAAAATGCAGATCTAAGACAGATGCTAGGAACACTGTTCTTCTCAAAACTTACTATTTTAATAGTAGTTGTCCTAGTAAGTATCTTCTCATACAGAGTCTTCTGCCGCTTCATCTGCCCATTAGGCGCTATATACGGCCTATTCAACAAGATAAGCTTCTATAACTTCTCCATCGACTCATCATGCATACACTGTAAAAAATGCGAGAAAGTTTGTAAGTTTGGCATAAAGACATACGAGAACCCAAATTCACCAGAGTGTATCAGGTGTAACGACTGCGTAAGACATTGCCCAGTAAATGCAATAAAAGTAAACCATCTATTCGGTCAAGTAGGTTGCAAAAACTGCTCAAAGAAAGAAAATTTGACAAAGTAGCTACTTTATTGTATAATAATATAATAATACTATTGTAAACACTTGAAGGAGGATACGATGGACGAGATTATTCGTGATATTGAACTATTCTTAAGGAGAGCCGACTTTGCAGTCAGAGTCGAAGGTAGAAAGGTTTTGTCAGAGATATCAGTGACACCACCACAATTCTCAGCACTTCAATTTATAGTCAAAGAGAAAGACGATCCAATCAGCATAGGCGACTTAAGTAGATCCATGGGCCTTGCCTTTTCAACCGTAACCGACCTTATCGATAGGATGGAAAAGCTAGGCTTTGTTGAAAGGCGCAAAGACGAACACGACAGAAGAGTCATACGCATCTACCCACTTGAAAAAGGCATAGACGTCTTGGACCAAGTAGTTGCTCACAGAGTTAGCTTCGTTGAGGGCGTAATCGATGGCCACTACACAGATGAAGAGAAAGAGCACTTACAAAGAGAGCTGCAAAAGCTGTCCGAGCTGCTTAGAGAGCAAGAATAAATTAGAAAAGAAAAATTAATATTTACTTGAAGAGTCATACGAGAGTGTGGCTCTTTTTTTTGCCTTGATGATGGCTTAAGAGCGATTTTACTAAGATGAGTGATTTTAATAGAGAAAGTGATTTTGGTTGAGCAAACGATTTTGATGGAGATAGTGATTTTATTTGAGATAGTGATTTAGTTTGAGCAAACAATTTTGATAAAGATGGTGATTTTACTTACTATGCAATTTTGCTAGTCTTAGTAGTTTTGATGAGATGAGAAAAATGGTTATCGTGGCAAGACCATAAGCGTGGCAATACAATAAACGCAGGCCAATTAAAAGATCCCGAAAATAATCGTGATCCTATATAGATATATTAAACTTAAAAACATTATCACCAGTACTTATTAGATCTTCATCGTGAGATATTGTCAAAACTAGCTTTTCTTTAGATACTTTTTTTAATGTATCAATAATAATTTCTTTTGAGGCTCTATCCAAATGAGATGTTGGCTCATCTAATAGAACTATGTCCTTGTCCATAGCTAGTGTATACGCAAGCGATAGTCTCTGCCTTTGTCCTTCGGAAATTTGATTTTGCTCAATAAATTTATTTAGTAATTCATGATAATTACTAGCTTGAAATTCATCTGGAACTATTGCAACGCTCTTTAATATATTTATCATCTCTTCGTCTGTAATACTAGCTCTAATATTTGTAAAAACTGTCTTTAAATCGCCGTCTATAATTGGCGAATCTTGCTGCATATAGGCAATACATCTCGAAATATAATTTCTTGAACACTCTCTGATATCTTTTCCATAAAGTTTTATCGTGCCACTATAATCAATATTTTTATCTCCAAGTATTGCTTTAAAGAATGTTGTCTTGCCAATACCTTTTTCTCCCTTTATTATATACAAGCCGTTTTTAGAGATATTCATATCATCAAAGCAAAGTTCATGATTTGCTAGTTTTAATTTTAAATCTTTTACCTCTAATGCTGAGCCTGTCTTTTCAATGTATTCTTCAGATATTTCTTCATCTTTAATTCCTAAAAACGTCTCTATACTTTTGTAAGCTGCTTTCTTTTTTTCTAATTCTGCTATATAATCCACGGTGTTTCTGAAAATCCCCATAAAGCTTGTAATAGTTAGAAGAAGTGCCATTAGCTCTCCAAGTGTAATATCGATTTTCCAAAAATATATAATTATTATCGGTAGATATGTTTGTGCAAAACCTAAGATATATGGCGTGAACATATATTTTAAGCTTGCGATATTTGCATCTTTAAAAGCGATTTTATACTTTTTAAATCTTCTGTCATATTCTTCTTCATACTTTGAATCAGCGTATTTGGCTCTATCTAAAACTGTTTCGTAGACAAAATTATTGTACTCTTTAAGATTTTCATTCTTTTCTAATAGTATCTCTTCTTTTTTATATAACTTATCTTTAAAAATAAAACTGTATACTAAAAGCAAAAGTCCTATCACTACTAAGACCATCGCTATTTTGATATCTAGAGTGACGATGTAGGCTGCACTTCCGATACTTGCAGCAATTACTAATAGATAGTCCATGTATGAAGCAAATACAGAGATTACACTTTCTAAGTTGTCTGAAATAAGCGCGTAAAGTCTGTCTTTCTTAATATTTTCTTTAAATGCATGGTCTGTCATGGATGAATATACATTAAATCTTAGTTTTGTAGCGAGATTTTTATTATATAGCTTTACTAAATATATTAATATCTGTCTTATGGCTGTCAAGGCTAGCATTAATATGACAAGCAAGATAAATTCTTTTTTAATCCCTTTTTCAAAAATTAGTTTTACATGCTTATCAACTGTGTATTCAATTGTGTTATTTATAGTCCATACATAAAATATTTCATAGAAAAATACAAGTAGAAATACTGCTATGGCTTTGATGCTTTTGCTAAGCTTATATATCATCTTCATTTTGACTCTCCTTAACGCTCGCATCTTTCACAATGTAAAGCTTATCTGCATATTCATCGAGGTAATTGTCATGATATGCAAGGATATATGTTCTTTTTTTCGAATCCTTTTTTATAAATTCAAATAATTTTTCTTTGTTTTTCGCGTCAAGCGATGCACCTGGTTCGTCAAGAAAGACTAGTAGAGGATCACTTGCTAGCGCTCTTATTATAAGAAGCAAATCTCTTTCGCCGCCGGAGAGGCTCATAAAATCTTCTCTATCATAAATCTTTTCTAGCTCTGGCATAACCATGGAGCTAAGCAAATCATTAAGCTTAGCCTTATCCTTAATATTTAAAACTTCTTCTATAGAATTTCCTAAGAAAACTCCATCTTTTAGTGAAATCGCTGCAATTTTTGTGAAGTCCTTTGTTCTTGATATTTGAGTATTAATTTGTGAAGACCACTCTCCCATATCGTAGGCGTTGTATAAAACATTTAAAATCGTAGACTTGCCGCTGCCAGAACTTCCTTTAAAAATATATAACCCGTTCTTATTGAATTTCATAGCTGGAAAATTAATTTTCGTTCCATCAATATATGAAAAAACTCCTTCGTCAACAGCATATAATAAATCTTCGTTACTATCTATAAATCTATAAGGCTTTTTCTTCTTTACAAGCTCTGTTACAGTTTTCACTTCATTCATTTTACTAGCATTTTCACTCTTACTATTTATCATTTCTAATATTGATAAACAGGCTGGCAATAAAAATCTACTGTAAATATTTGTTGAAATTAAAAAACCACCCGGACTAATATAGCCCTTTAAAAGTAAATAACCTGAGTATAGTGGCACGAGTAGAACCACGATTATATTAAGCGTTTCTCTAAGAAGTGTCAAAACTGCTTCAAAAAATAAAACTTTCTTCTCTTTCTTAAGAATAGTATTCAAATTCTTTGAGTAAACATTCTTGCTAATATTTTCTATACCATTGTAATAAATCCAGTCAATATTATTTATGCTGTTAAGGAAGATGCTGTCCTTTTGTCCGCTCAAACTTGATATTTCATCGTTTAAAGCATCTGTTCTTTTACTTATAAAGTAAGTTATTAGTGCAAATGGCATTAGAATAAGTATTACTAATAAAATCTTATATGTAACGGCGATGTATAAATAAATTGAAAACAAAATAATTTCTAGACCATAATACACTATTGTATATAAATTATCAGCATCTAAGTCCACCATATCGATAAGGTTTCTGTCAAGGTTTGTCCTGCCACCAAGTGAATACATTAAAATTCTGTTTCTAAATTTAAGTGGAGAATTAAATAAAAGCCTCTTTCTATGTATAGATGATAGCTCTAATTTTTCTCTAGAAATTACATACTCTTCCAAAAATTGGTCACAAAAAAATATTGCTAGTGACATGAAGACAATGTTTAGCATAAGAATAGAAAACTTAATCGAACCAAGCATAATGTAATCAACGCTCATTTGCAAAACATAGTTCATGTATATGGAAAGAGTTGATGAAATTATTGATATGATGACTATCTTTAAGATTGTACTTTTTCTTGCTTTTAATAAAGTAAACATGTCTAACTCCTTATTGCAATTACACTTATTTATTAATTGCCTTCTTAATAATTAGATGCATTTGTGATTATGCTCGCAAAGTGTTTTTCTCACTGCTTGTAATTAGTATTTTATCATATTTTATTAAGCAGTTCAAACAAAATCTATCTATCTTAATTGATACAGACCTATAAAAAGATCCCGAAAATAATCGGGATCCTATATAGATATATTAAACTTAAATTAGATTGAGCAAGGACTATAACCACAGTCTTGGCACTCTCTGCAGCCGCCTGAGTGATTCATCTTGCCGCCGCACATTGGGCAAACGTCAGGATTTTCTGCTAATGCGTTCTTTGCAAGTGCATCGATTTCGCCTTGTAGCTCGTCTATCTTGTCTTTAGTAGATTTTTTATTGTTCGAGATCAATATGCCAGCTCTTTGGCAGCCATCTCTATAGATAGTTACGCCCTTAAGGCCCTTTTCCCACGCAAACATATAAAGCTCTTCGACTTGCTCAACTGTAAACTCGTTTGGAACGTTGCATGTTGATGATATTGATGCGTCGATAAACTCTTGCCAAGCTGCTTGAACAAGAATTCTGTCTTTGTAATCAAGGTCTTTACTTGTCACGATAAAGTCCGGAAGGTCCTCTTCGTCTCTGATGCCGTGTGCGTCCATGTATTCACGAACGATTTCTGTATAAACTTTGTAGTAAGTGTCTTCGTTATTTAAGCTTTCTGTCTTTCTTGTGTATGAAATTTGGAATATCGGCTCAACACCATTGGAGCAGCCAAGTAGTGTTGAGATTGAGCCTGTTGGTGCCATTGTTAATAGCTGTGAGTTTCTTATGCCATGTTCCTTAATTAATTCGATTACGTCTGGATCGGCGTTCTTTTGAAGGAATTTTGATGCTAAGAATTCTTTTTCTCTATACATTGGGAATGGGCCGTCTTTTTTCGCAAGCATAGCTGACTCTCTAAGCGCTTCATTTATCATGACTTTACCTATCTTTTTGATTAGGTCAATGGATTCGTCTGAACCGTATCTAATGCCCATCTTGATAAACATGTCAGCGACACCCATAAGTCCCAAACCAATTTGTCTTAGGTTTTTAGCTACTTCTCTTTGCTCCTTAAGTGGATGAAGCTCTGCGTTTTCGTCAAGAACGCCATTAAGATATCTAACGCCATGTTTAACGGCTACTTTAAAATCTTCAAAATCGAAGTAAGCATCTTCTTTGAATGGATACTTAACGAAGTTTGAGATATTAATTGAAGAAAGATTACAGCTACCAAAGGCTGGTAGTGGCTCTTCCGCGCATGGATTTACGCCTGCGAACTCAAAATCGTCGAACTCGCTCATTAGGTGCCACGAATCAATTCTGTCCTTAAATAAAATGCCGGGTTCTGCGTCGTTCCAGTTATTGTAGGCTAGCTTTTCAAATAATTCTTTCGCTCTAACATTTTTGTGTATCTCTTCGCCATTGGCTTCAACAGTGAAGTGTAGGTCATATTCTGTATCGTTTTTAACTGCTTTCATAAACTCGTCATCAACATTGACAGAGATGTTTGCGTAAGTCACCTTGTCAAGGTCATTCTTCACGTTGATGAACTCTTCTATATCAGGGTGAGATGAGTCCATGTTTAGCATAAGCGCGCCACGTCTGCCGCGCATGCCTATAAGTCCAGTAACTAAGCTGAATAGGTCCATAAATGAAACGGATCCAGTCGTTGTAAGCGCTGCGTTATTGACTCTTGCTCCCTTAGGACGAAGTTTGGAGATGTTTACACCGCAGCCACCGCCATAACTATAAGTTCTAGCAAGGTACTTTGCTGTGTCAAAGATAGATTCGATGCTGTCTTCGACCTTCGGCATTACATAGCAGTTCGATAGAGTGATCTTTCTGCCAAGCTTGTCAAGACCGCGTCCTGCAAGTATCCTGCCCGCTGGCATAAACTTTTTGTCCTTGATCGCCTTTTTGATGTACTCGCTGCCGCCACTAACTCTAGTAAGGAAATCGTTGAAAGTCTCGCTGTCGTAGCGATATTTCTTCTCGTAGATGTCCCTTTGAAGAGCGCTCATGTCCCAGCCCTTTTCTCTAAGCTTAGTTCTCTCTTGTCTATAAAGAATGTATTTTTTCGCAACCTCAGGTCTATACTTCATTAGAGCAAGTTCAACTAAGTCTTGAATATCCTCTATGTTGACAAGGTCCTTGTTCTTAACCTCTTCAAATACTTCACTCGCAATCTTTGATGAAACCTCTTCATCGACCCCTTTTTCAGTTTCCTTCATCGCCTTTTCGATGGCAATTTTAATCTTGTCTTGCTCAAAATCGACGACATTGCCATTACGCTTTTCTACCTTTAACATAAGTCCTCCTATCTATATATTGTTTAAAAATTATAACTACATACTAATTATAGTATAAGCGGCATGATTTTTCAAGATAATAATTATGAAATTATCTTCATAAATTTATAGATACATCAGCTTTATGCTAATGGCCTTGCTTGTAGAAATTGGAGCAAAATAAAAATAATACTAAAGAATGATTTTTTGATTTTTTGCAAAATGGATTTTCTACTTCCCAAAGTCAAATATTTTTAGAGTTTGGGAAATAGGAATGGGCTAAGCTTGTTATATGCTTGATTGTAAAATAAAAAAGAACCTAGTATTAACTAAGTTCTTCGTTAAACAAATTAATTATTTTTCGTCACCCATAAGCCACCTAGCCAAATCAAAAATTTTTACTCCCTCCATAAGCGTCATCGGATGCTTTGTATTAGAGATAATAATTTTTGGATAAGCATCTCTTATTGAGAGAAGCGGCTCTAGCTCTTTCTTTATAGTTTTTTTAGTACTTATGTCATCTGATACTTGTATATATATCTTCTCGCTCGCTTTCATCGCGACAAAGTCTACTTCTTTTTCATAAAGTTTTCCCACGTAAACTTCGTAGCCCCTTCTATATAGCTCGATGGCAACCATGTTCTCATATATCCTGCCATAATCCATGTTTTTGGTGCCAAGTATAGCCGATCTAAAGCCATGGTCAACTAAATAATATTTTTCTATAGTAGCTAAATAAGATTTGCCTTGTATGTCGTATCTATTCATCTTGTAAAACAAAAATGACTCACACAAATAAGAGACATAATCAGCTATAGTCTTGTGATTAACAGACTGTTTGTCGCTTTTCAAAGTATCTGCAATCTTCCTTAAGGAAGTGAGGTTCGCTATATTTGAAAGCATAAAATCACCTAGTTTTTTTAGTAGCACCTTGTCCCTTATATCGTGCCTTTGAACAAGGTCTCTCATAATGCTTGTCTCGTAAACGCTCTTAAGGTAAGCTTTTCTATCTTCTTCGTTAGTGTAGACATATGAGCCAGCCATGCCGCCCATGTCGATATATGCCCTAAAAGCCTTGTCAATATCCTCGTATTCAAAATATTCCATAAACTCTTTAAATGAGAATGGAAATATCTCTATACCAATATATCTACCTGTAAATAATGTAGCTAGGTCACTACTTAGCAAAAATGCGTTTGACCCAGTTAGGTAGATATCAAAAAGTTTTTGCGAGTGAAGACTATTTATAGTTTTTTCAAAGTTTTTGCATAGCTGCACTTCGTCTATGAAAAGATAGTTATTTTTAGCGTCATGATAATGGTCTACGATATAGCGGTTAAGCTCCTTATAATCTAGCAAATCTTCATTTTCTAGTAATTGAAGGTCAATATAGATAATGTTTGCACTCGCATCATTTTTTTCAATATACTTTATGAAGTACTTAAGAAGCTCAGACTTGCCAGAACGCCTCATGCCTGTGATAATCTTTATGTCTGGCGTATTCTTAAGACCTATGAGCCTGTCTAAGTACTTTTCTCTTTTAATAATTTTCATAATATCACCTGCTAAGTTAATCATAGCACATCTACTTCCCAAAGTCAAATATTTTTAGAGTTTGGGAAGTAGGATTGATGAAAGCTGCTTGATCGCTTGTTTATAAAATAAACTTGTTTATAAAATAAAAAAGAACCTAGTATTAACTAAGTTCCTAATAAATCATCTAACGAGCGCAAGGGCGCATTTGAATGAAAATTTAGCAAAAAAGTAGTCCTTATCTCATATAAGGACTACTTCACATATAATTTTATTAATTGTTAATCAATATCGGTAACACTATCGACAAAACCATCACAACACAAAGTATCATTGCGAATGTTCTTGCGAGTGACTTACTCTTTCTCCATTTGCGTTTCAATTTACTCATACTCTCCTCTTCCTCTGTTTTATTCTAGTCTTTCTTTTATCACAGAAAATATTATACTATGTTTATAAAATTTGTCAAGGCTTTTTACAAAATATTTTCGCAAAGCTAATAATTTTTACAAATAAACAAGTTTTATTAATTTCATGTAATTATAGTCGACGATGACGTTGTAGTAGCCAGCTAGGTACTCATTTGTTGCGTCATCACCTGTGTCTGCGAGCAAATTGCCGCCAGCAATATTATTGATCTTCGACTGTGTCGCAATGACTATAATATTTTCCTTACCTACTTCTCTAATGACTCTCGATGAAAATTGTTGATTGCCGCGGCCAAAGATGTAGCCTTGTCCGCCTATGATGGTAACGATAATCTTTCTCTTCGGATACTTCATAAGCGCTTCGTAGATGTCTTTTTCGCTCGCATCTTTTTTAATGAGCTTCTTATTATATACAAGGTCGACGCCAAGTAGTGAATTTTCAAGGCCTAGAAGGTTCATAACCGGGCGTATGCTTGAGCCGCTTCCGACTATATATAAGGTGTCGTCCTTCATCTCATCAACAACGTATTGAGCGATGGACTCAAGATCTGCGTTCTCTGATGCACTTTGCGGACTCTTGCCCACTTGCATCATCCTTCCCTTGTTAACTACGTTTAGCGCACCATATAGTTTCACGTTCAAAACTTCGTTTCTGAACGCTTCCTCATCTATATCCATGACTTCTGACTCGATTATCTCGTAAGATTCATCTAGTAAAAAGGCTCTGATGACTTCTGAAGCGGACTTTGGTGAAACGCCAAAGACGGAGCTATGCATCTTAGTGCCTGCTGGTATCCCTATCACAGGTTTTGTAAGACCCACAGCGTCGTAAACGTCACGAGCTGTGCCGTCGCCCCCTGCAAATACAATCAGATCGACGTCCTTCTTAAGTATCTCTTTCAAAGCCATTTTCGTATCTTCCGCCGTAGTACTAGCCTCTGTCTCGTAAACGACCTCGTAGTTCAGTCCAAGCTTTTTCATCTCGTCCTCGCCGAGCCTGTGATTGCCCGTATAAACCTTGAACTCATCCTTTATATCAATGAGGTGGCTGAAGGCCTCTTCGCACCTCAAATGCGCCTTTTCACTCGCGCCACGCTTTATCGCTTCTTCGTATATAGCCTCGCCGTCCGAGCCCTTTAGGGCAACCGATCCACCGACGCCAGCCTTTGGATTAACAATTAAACCTATCGTCTTCACTGTAAACCACCTTTCCGTCCTTTATTGTGTACTTCACCTTTCCCTTTAACTTTTCACCTATGAATGGCGAATTTTGAGACTTAGATGAAGATTTTTCATATATATACTCTTCGTTTATGTCAAAAATCACTAAATCAGCCCTTGAACCAACTTTTATACTGCCCTCTTCAAGACCATAAAGCCTTGCGGGATTGACAGTCAGCATCTTTATAATTTTCACTAGATCAATACCATGCTTATGGTGAAGCTCATCTATTGCAAGTGGCAGAGCTGTTTCAAGACCTATGATGCCGCTAGGAGCGCTGAAGAAGTCCTTAGCCTTTTCCTCGGCCGCATGAGGCGCATGATCAGTCGCGATTATGTCAATGGTGCCGTCCTTGATAGCGCGGGTGATTGCCTCTCTATCAGCAGCCGTCCTTAGTGGCGGATTCATCTTTGCTAATGTTCCGTGCTTTTCCACAGCATCCTCTGTTAATGTAAAGTGATGAGGAGTGACCTCTGCAAATATTTTATCCGTGTATTTTTTGTAATTTCTAATAATTTCAAGTGCATCCGCAGATGAAATGTGTTGGAAGTTTAATTTTGAATCCGCTTTTACTGCTAGATAAGCATCGCGAGCCACCATAACAGCCTCGGCAATGGCTGGAGCAGTTTCGTTTTTGCCTGACTTTTTAATAAAGAATGGATCTTCCTCGTGTAAACTGATTGGCGCGTCATACTTTTTTGCTTCGATTAGAGCGTCGTATAATAGTTTCGCCTTCATTATAGGCTTGCCATCATCAGTAAACCCAATGGCCCCCGCCTTGTGAAGCGCATCCATATCTACAAGTTCCTCACCCAGCATGCCCTTAGTCACGGTCGCATTTTGATAAATGGATATACCCAAATTTTTTGATCTAGCTAATATATCTTCAAGCGTTTCAGTATTGTCAACGACTGGCTTGGTGTTTGCCATAAGAAGCACAGCTGTGTAGCCGCCTCTCTTTGCCGCAGCCGCTCCCGTAGTCAAATCTTCTTTGTAAGTTTGACCGGGGTCCCTAAAGTGCACGTGCGTATCTATTAGCCCGTGTGAAATATATAGGCCCTCGCCATCGATCACGCAGGGATCATCTTTTTCAATACTATCTTCTATGGCAGTAACTATGCCATTCTCAATGAGAATATCGACACGTCTAATGCCATTTGCAATTGTATCAATAAAATTAATATTTTTAATTAACATAAAAAACCTCCATCAGCATTTTAATATTTATACCCAAAAGGGATGAATTTTGTGCGCCTTTATGTTATAATATAGAAAAAGGAGGAATTATAATGGCAGAAAAAATTTCATGGCTAAGCCTTTCAAACGATGTGCTTGAGGACGTTACAAGCTACAACGAAGAGTACAAAGACTTTTTAACTAAAGCAAAAACTGAAAGACTAGCAGTTAAAGAAATCATACGCATAGCTGAAGCTAACGGCTTTAAGGACTTAGAAGAAGCTATCAAAAACGGAACAAAGGTTAAGAAGGGCGACAAGCTTTACTTAAATAACAAGGAAAAATCCGTTTTAATGTTCGTTATGGGTGAAAAGAAACTTGAAGAAGGCCTAAGAATCGTTGGCGCTCACATAGACAGCCCAAGACTTGACCTTAAGCCAAATCCACTATACGAAGCAAGCGAACTTGGCTTTTTAAAGACTCACTACTACGGCGGAGTTAAAAAGTACCAATGGACTACAATCCCACTAGCTTTACACGGCGTTGTTTATACAAAGGATTTAAAGAGGGTTGATATATCTATAGGTGAAGACGATGACGATCCAGTATTTACAATCACTGACCTACTAATCCACCTATCACGTGAACAAATGCAAAAGAAACTTGCTGAAGGCATACTTGGCGAACAATTAAACGTGCTTATGGGCTCAATACCATTGGCAGATGACGATGACGACGATGACGATAAGAAAGACAAGTCTAATCGCGTTAAAGCCAATGTTATGAGAATCATCAGCGAAAAATATGGTATAGAAGAAGACGACTTTAAAGTTGCCGAAATCGAAGTAGTTCCAGCAGGCAAGGCTCGTGACCTTGGTATAGACAGATCCATGATCTTCAGCTATGGCCAAGACGACAGAGTTTGCGCATTCGCAGGACTTAAGGCAATACTTGACATGAAGCAAGGCGAGCACACAGCTCTAGCTATGTTCATGGATAAGGAAGAAGTTGGCTCACAAGGCAACACTGGTATGGCAAGCTACGTTCTTGAAAACGCTCTACATGAGTTAGCAGCACTAGAAGGCGAGTACTCAGCTCTTACAGTTAGAAGATGCCTAAAGAACTCTTGGGTACTTTCATCAGACGTAACAGCAGCTTATGACCCTAACTTCGACTCAGTTTATGAAAAGAACAACACAGCTGTATTAGGCGGCGGTATCGCGGTAGCTAAGTACACTGGATCAGGCGGAAAAGGCGGCTGCAACGATGCAAACGCAGAATTCTTAAGAGATGTAAGAGATATCTTCGACAAAGCAGGCGTTGCTTGGCAAACAGGCGAACTTGGTAGAGTTGACGCAGGTGGCGGCGGAACTATAGCATACCTTTTAAGCAAGTACGGCGCAGAAGTAGTTGACTGCGGTACAGCAGTTTTAAACATGCACGCACCAAACGAAGTTACTTCAAAGTTCGACACATACATGTCATACAAAGCATACAAAGCATTCTTTGAATAAAATACATGAGGCACCTTAATTGGTGCTTCTTTTACATATTATATACGAGGAAAATTATGAAAGATTATAAGATTATACACGAAAAATATTTGATAAGCACTTACCTAAATGACATAGGCGTCACAAACATCATGAACCTTAAGCCAATCGATATAAAAGGAGATGAAGACTACTTTGTAAAAGAGCTTCCAAAAGTACTTGAGCATATCGGCCTTGATTATAGTAGCATAAACGTTACACGCCAAGTGCACTCGAATAATATCGCCCACGTTAATGGCAATGGCGGGGTGAATTTCTACGATGAGACAGATGGACTTATAGGCGGCCATGGCGATGTGCTCGTGATTAAGAGCGCAGACTGCCTACCCGTAATAGTCTACGATAGCGTCAATAAACGCATCGCAGCCGTTCACTCAGGCTGGAAAGGCACAGCAAACTCCATAGTCAAAGAAGCAATCACAAAGATGGTGGGACTTGGCTCGAGCGCCGCAGATTTGAAAGTTTATGTCGGACCGCATATACAAAAAACTTCATTCGAAGTGATGGACGATGTAAAAAATGTATTCGAGAAGAATTTTAAATACAAAGACATTATTTTTAAAAAAGATGAGAATCATTACCTTATAGATTTAGGAAAAGTAGTTAAGCTCGATGCAATAAGTATGGGAGTTAAAGAAGAAAATATATACGTCTCAAGCCTAGATACAGTCACAGACGAGCGCTTCCACTCGTATAGGCGAGACAAAAAAGATTATGGGCTGATGTATACATTGGTTTGTATATAAAAAATTGCCCGCGATTATTGTATCATTTTCGCGGGCAAAATATTTTTCCTGATATTGTATAAAATTCGGGACAAATAACATAAAAAAAAGCAATGCTAGCTAAATTAACTTAGCTAGCATTTTTATTTATTCCAACGCACTATAAACATCTATATTAAGCCATTGTATAGATCAATCCGTGTAAATGGCGCATTTTCATTCATGTATTTGGCGTGATTTTATCCATGTATTTGGCATTAAAAAAGGGCTGTATAATATCTATTGGGGAGTAAAATACTCAATAGATATTTTTTTGAAAAAATTACAAAAAAAGTTGCACTTGCACACATTTTATCCTATACT
>OCPH01000035.1_pt1 | contig 35103 bp, 24 predicted proteins | sample 1475691 | NCBI WGS metagenome assembly OCPH01 (sample SAMEA3360696, study PRJEB22359) | human gut metagenome | biome: ENVO:urban biome; feature: ENVO:human-associated habitat; material: ENVO:feces | place: Bangladesh | collected 2011 | reverse complement strand
TCGCTGACTTTAACCCTTTGTCCGTTGACATAAAGGTAATATTCTTTTGGCATTTAATTTCCTCCATTTCTTTTTTTGTCTGCGTTTTTAGACAAAAAAAGGAGGACTTCTGCACATAGGCATAAAAAGTCCTCTAAAATGAAAAAAATCTATTACAAAATTTATTTTATGTAATATTATAAAAAATACTATTCACAACTTCTCGTTTTTCTTGCGTTTTTATCATATGTCCCTCTTGTAATTTACTAATATATGCATTTTCATAAATACGTGAAATCAATCACTTTATCACAAACTGACTCCAAAAACTCAACATCATGGGATATTATTAAAATCAACTTATCTTCTCCCTTTACTTTCTTTATGTTTTTAGCTACTATTTTCATGTTTCTATAGTCCAATCCACTGGTTGGCTCATCAAAAAACAGAATTTTCTTGTCGGATAGTAAAGCGGATAAGATAATTACTCTCTGTTTTTGTCCCCCTGACAAGGTGTGAGGATTTCTATCACTGAGATTTTTTAACTCCATATCTATTAGGCAAGTATCTAAAACATTATTATCTTTAATATTTGATGTTAATACTATTTCATCTTTAACACTGTCTGTGAATAACTGGCAGTTCACTTCCTGCATAATAAGCAGGCTCTCATTTAACCTACTTTTTATATTTAAATTCTCATTATCTCTTAAAACTTTCCCTTTATTTTCTTTGTATAAGCCACATATAATTTTTGCTAATGTAGACTTCCCAATTCCATTTTCTCCAACAATCCCAATAATATTCCCATAGCAAAATTTAAGATCCTCAATGGACAAAATTATTTTGGTATTTCTTTTGAATATCAGATTTTTTAACTCTAATAAAGTCCCTTTATTTGAAATTTCAAAATCATCAAATCCTTCAATAGCTTTATAATCAGAATGCCTAAGTCCTGTTCTCATTCGTTCATCTTCACTTAGATTTTCAATTTCGTCCATACTATATTCTCTGATGATTTTTCCATCCTCTAAGTATATTGCTCTATCAACAATGTCTTTTAAATACCACAACCTGTGTTCTGCAATAATAATAGTTTTTCCTAAAGATTTAAGCTTTTTTATTGTAAGCGATAGTTCTTTCATTGACTTTATGTCTAAGCTTGAAGATGGTTCATCAAGAATAAATATCTCAGGGTTTAATGCGTAAATGCTTGCTATAGCAATCTTCTGCTTTTCTCCTCCAGAAAGATTGAATATATTTTTATTCATCAAGTTTTCAAGATGAAGCTCTTTTTCAACTTCTTCAATCCTTTTGTTAATTACTTCTCTTTCTATGCCGTAATTTTCTAAACCAAAAGCGATTTCATCGGTTGTATTGGTTGTATAAAATTGTGTTTTAGGATTTTGAAAAACCGAACCTACATTCTTAGATAATTTATAAATTGGTGTAGTAAATGTATTCATACCATTGACCATAACGCTGCCAGAAATGTCCCCATCATAAAACTCAGGTATTATACCGTTCATAAGCTTTAAGAGAGTAGACTTTCCACAACCACTCCTACCACATAGAAGAATGCATTCTCCTTTTTTTACATTTAAATTAATGCCTTTTAATGAGTAATTAGCTCCTCCCTTGTATTTAAAATTTAATTTTCTAATTTCAATCATAAGTCCCACCCTGAGATTTTCATAAATACAACGATTAATATAATTAGAATCATAGAAAGTAAAACACAAATATCCTTTATCCTAAATTTAATAAGATATCTACTTGTTTTGTTAACAGGAGCATCAAGTCCCCTTATAATGGCTGATTGAGAGAGCTCATCCCCAATTTCTATCACACTTACAAATAAGGGTACAAAAAAATATTCCATAATTAATGTTGGTTTTCTTATTAAATTTATTAGGTTAAAATTGATTCCTCGAGTTTTCATCGCCATATTTATATGACTCCATTCGTCTTTAATAGTAGGCAAACATCTAAATATTACAGAAATCATTATGAGCGAGTCTTTTGAAAGTTTTAATTTTTGTAAAGTTGCCACTGCACTGGAAACAGATGTGGAATTTAAAATCCATTTACCCACGATAATACATGGCAAAAATTTTCTTCCAATTGCCAAGATAAATAAAATTAAATTCAAAAGAAAATTCATATTAAAATAGGCTAAAGATTTTTCCAATACTACACTTATTACAAAAAATAAAATATACCTTATAGCGGATTTTTTATAACCATCGCTAATAATGATGACAAGGAAAAATAATGTAATAAGGCTTTGATAGATCCAATCAAACCCTAAAAAAATTAAAATATTTGCACCCATAAGCAAGATAAGTTTTGTTCTGAGGTCATATTTTGACCCCAGAACAAACTTTGAATTTTCCATTATAAAACTCCTGCGGATTCCAACTTTTTATTTAATATTTTTTTTGTAAAATAAGAACCAATCAAAGAGAATATAAATGTTCCTATAATCATAACTGGTAACATCCATATTGGTGTCCATGCTCTTACTGTGTTACAAAAGCTTTGATCTAAGCCACCTTTTATTACACTTTCAAAAAATGCTTCTCTCATAAGCCAAATTGGTAAGAATCCTCCAAATAAGTTTAGAGAAAAAAACATATGACTAATTGTATTTTTCTTAAAGTCTGTATAATTTCCACCTTTTGCTATGAACATAGCAATTATTCCGGCAGGCACTGCCACTAATGGTGCAATTGGAATATGCCCAGTTGCAACTAATAAAATACTTGGTAAAATAGCTGCTATTACAATAGCAGTAGCTGACTTTGTCTTTGCAAGAAGCATATGATAGGTTGGTGCAGCAAATAGTGCTACAAGCATAGGCATTAGTAAAAATAAAACAGGGACAGGCATAGATATTGCCCCAATGACTGCATATGTTACAAAGTAAAGTGCAATTAAAACACCGGCTGTAACTGCATTTTTTGATGATTTCTTTTGTGTTTTCATAAATTTCCTCCTTTAAAATTGATTGTTACTGTACAATCTTCCATTCTTTAGACTTTTCTTGATAATTCCATAAGTCTTTATATAGTCCTTCATTTTTAATAAGTTCTTCATGCTTCCCAACTTCTTCTACCTTCCCTTTGTTTAAAACAACAATTTTATCAGCTCCCATTACGTTTCTTAATTTATGGGCTACAACCACAACTGTTTTATTTTTTATTAAATTTGATATTGCTTCTTGTATAATAAGTTCATTTTCAGGATCAAGTGAAGATGTTGCTTCATCAAGTAGTATTATTGGTGCATTTTTTAATATTGCTCTCGCTATTGATATTCTTTGTTTCTCACCTCCAGACAGAGTCGCTCCTCCTTGTCCAATCATAGTGTCAAATCCATCATCTTTTTTGACTATAAAGTCATAAGCTCCTGCCATTTTTGCAGCATTCATGATTTCATCTTTACTTGCATCTTCATTTCCAAATTTTATGTTGTTATAAATTGTGTCTTTAAAAAGATAGACATCTTGAAAAACAACAGAAAATTTATCCATTAATTTATCAGGATCGGCTGTTAGCAAATCTACTCCACCAATTTTAATTGTCCCTTCATTAGGATCATAAAATCTGGAAATTAATTTAATTAGTGTAGATTTTCCAGAGCCAGAGTAACCAACAAAAGCAGTTAATTCATTTTCATTAATGTCTAATGAAACATTATCGATAACCTTAGATTCCTTGTAAGAAAATGAAACATCGTGGATTTCAATTTTGTTGCTTTCGTTTACATCGGAATTTCCTGACATAGGTTTAGCGTTAAGTAAGTTAATGATTCTCTCTCCTGAAACTGATGCCATTTGTAGACCTGTATAATTTACAAGTGCAAGCTCCAAGGGATCAAAAATCCTTGTGCCTACAAATAAGAACATTAAAAATGTATCAATTTCCAAAGATCCATTTATAAATAAATAAGAACCAGCTAAACTCATCAAAGGAAGTCCTATTCTTAAAATCATACTTGCTATAGTAGTTAATGAACCAACTCCTTTCTCACTCTTAATATTTGCATTTCTTGAGTTGTCTATATCTTCTTCAAGTTTTGTTAATGTGTCATCTAAGCTGTTATAAGCTTTTAGAGTCTTAATGGCATCCAAATATTCATTTATATCTTCTTCCTCTTTTATCCTCATTTTCTTTGTTTTTAAATAAATTTTTTTCTGAAAGTTTTGCATGAGTGTAAGAAGTAGAACAGAAATAGGTAGTCCAATAAGTGTTGCTATTCCCATTTTTACATTGATTATCAAAAATAATATAGAGCAAAGAACCGCTACACATATACCACTGAAAAATTGAGGTAATTGATGCGTTACTGCCGTTTCAACTTTGAAAAAATCATTCATTAATGTATCTAAGATCTCTGCTGAACTTTTCCCTGAAATATAACCTATCGGCAGTTTTCTTATGTGGTCTGCAAGCTCTATTCTTCCATCTGCACTTGTCTTGTATCCAAGTTCATAGGTATATTTTGTGGCTAAATTTTCCAATAAGAATGTTATTAAGAAAAATATTGCCATTATCCCAAAATACTTCCATAAAAGGCTCGTATCTATACTATCTGCACCTCTATTTAAAAATAGTGTCTCTACAATTTTCGCCAAAGCAATAAATGGTATAAGGTTGGAAATAGATGCCAAAACATTTAAAATAATTGATTTTCTTATATTATTCATCTTTCCTAAAGTAATATTTCTTATCATTCATTCTCACTCCCTTCTATATCCATTTGCCAAATATTTGTCTTCTTATAAATATCAAAGAGTCTCTTATATATTCCATTTGCAAGGATTAAATCTTCATGCTTGCCTCTTTCTGCAATTTTTCCATCAGATATTACTAAGATTTGATTTGCATATTCTATGGTATTTAACCTATGAGCGATCATAATAACAGTCTTATCCTTAACCAATTCAGATAAAGCTTCCTGCATAAGATATTCATTTTCAGAGTCTGCAAAACTTGTTGCTTCGTCTAACACTAATATTGGTGCATCCTTCAAAATCGCTCTTGCTACTGCAATACGTTGTTTCTCTCCTCCAGATAAGTACGTTCCTTTACCCAAAACAGTGTCATACCCATCAGGAAGTTTTACAATAAAATCATGACATCTTGCTTTTTTACAGGCTTTTATAACATCTTCTTTTGTAGAGCCTGTCTTTGCCATAGCAACATTATTGAAGACTGTATCTGTGATAAGATCACTGTCTTGAAAAACAAATGCTATCTTGTCCATTAAGGCGTTTATCGGAATATTCTTTATATTAACTCCACCAATTTTAATAGAACCTTCTGAAGGATCGTAAAATCTTGGTATTAGCGTTCCAATGGTAGATTTACCTGCTCCCGAATAACCAACTAATGCTGTAACTTCTCCTTGTTTAGCACAGAAACTTATATTCTTTAAAACCTCTTCATTTCCATAAGAAAAGCTCACATTATTAAATTCAAGATCATGACCTTTTATCGCTTCCTCAGTATTTTCAATTGCCAATTCTTTTTGATTTATAATTTCATAGACTCTCAAAACAACTTCATTTAGTAAATTCATTCCTTCTGCAAAATCTCTAAGCTTTAATGCAGGTACGCTAATGGCAGGTGCAAGAATCAAATAGAAAATAAAGACTGTAGCAAAATCCAAGTTATTATTTCGTGACATTAAAAGTATTCCTACAGGAACTATGAATGTAGCCACAGATAAAATGAACATTCTAAATGAGACAAATCCTGGTCTTATCATTGATGTCATCGAACTTGTAAAATCTCTATATTCTCCTACTGACTTTGAAAAAGTTTTAAATGATTTTGCTCCTGTTCCAAATATTTTCACTTCCGGCATACCTTTAACGTATTCAGTAGTTGCTGAATTAATTTGATCCAAAATCGCAAAGTTCTTCTCAAGTCCACCCGACTTTATAATCTTTGCCATGATTGCAATCTGAATTCCTAAACCAACAAATATAATTAACAAAGTCGTAAGACCTAATATTAAATTTATCTTCAACATAACAATTATCATTGCTAAAATTAGTGCTAAAGTTGAAATTAAATTTGGTAATTGATGAGAAAAATATCCCTCAATTTGATTCATGTCCGATCCTAATACTTGCCTTATTTTTGACTTGTTGTCCCCAGTAAAAAATCCTAAAGGAAGGTTCCCAATATGAAATAATATCTTCTTTTTTAAGTTAGCTATTAAAACATATGAAAACTTATGGCATAAAATACTACCAATATAAGTTAAGCAATATGCCAATACCACTGCTGCAAGTCCATAGATGCAGAACTGTATTGTACTTTGTTCTAATTTTCCATATAAAAATAGAGATTTTATGACTTTGTATATCACCAAAATTGGACAAATACTTAATAGCATCCCAAGACTAACAAATAATATTCCTCCTACAAGTTGTCCATTTTTTATTTCACTGTAGGAAATAATATCTTTGATAGATTTCTTCTTTTTCATCTAAAACATACCTCCTTACCGAACGAGTTCGTTCATTTGCCTTAAAACTAATACAAGGAAAACACCATTGATGTTTCCCTTGTAAAATACTTATATTTTATTTTTCTCTAATGAGGTCTTTGAAATAGTTCGCTTATTATTCCAAAGGCTTCACTTGAATTTGTTTTGTTTTCTCCCTTAATAATATAGTCATTATATATTGTTCCAACAGCTCCGTATAAAATAAAAGCTGCAAAACTTCTCACATTTTCCCTGTTTATTCCCATATTATTTTCTATTTTTTTATTTTCAATTCCTTCAATTATAAACTCTGAATAGACATCTATAAATTTTCCAATGTAATGAATCAATTCCCATAGCCTGTACGAGTTATCTGTAATTGAATTCTCTTTTGAAAAATTATATCTTGTTGTAAACTGACCGATATCTTTTACTATAAGTTCTCTTAAAATTTTTATTCTTTCTTCGTAATCTATTTCCTTGTTTTGAAGGATACCTAACTTATTTTTTAATTTTTCATCAAAGTATGTTTCCATACACGCCAAGAAAATATCTTCTTTTGATTTGAAATAATAATAAAACATTCCCGGCGCTCCATTAACTTCTGCGAGAATATCTCTAACAGAAACTTTCTCATACCCATACTTTTCAAAAAGTCTGGATGCTATGTTTATAAGCTCCTGTTTTCTTTCTTCTGGATCTTTTACATTTCTCTTTACCATAACCTCACCACCTATTGACCGACACTCGTTCTGTATAGTTATATGTTAGTCTAATCTAACCGTTTTGTCAAGAGTATAGTAGAAAATCATACTTAAGTATGATATAATTACCAATGATTTTAATATATGCTTAATGCTTGAATTCTTTTGTAGCAAGCACAGTAAGTGTACGGACACTTACGAAAAAATTGACGAAGCAGCCCTTTGGGATCTGCTTCTTTTTTTATCAATTTTTAACTTGTTAGGGAGAACCCTAAGACCCCGAAATACACCTAAAGGAGGAAATACCTATGGCAAATAGAATACGAAACGAAAGACTTGAAATTAAACTAACCGAAGAAGAAAAGGCTCTTTTTGAAGAGAAAAAAAGACTTGCGAAGTGCAGAAATATGAGCCATTTCATCCGCAAATGCGTTTTGGAAAAGGAAATTTATCAAGTGGATTTAGAGCCTTTCAGAGATTTACAAGGCTTACTTTCTAATGCAACAAACAACATCAATCAGATTGCAAAGCGAGTAAATTCGACAGGTGTAATCTACAAAGAGGACGTCAGTGATATAAAAAAAGAGATTGAACATTTCTCAAAAGAGCTGTGGCAAATTCATTCACTACTTCTGAAAAGAACATCTGAAACGGAAGGTGAATAATAATGGCTATTACAAAAATACACCCAATAAAATCGACTCTTAATCTTGCTATCGACTACATTGTAAATGGAGATAAGACAGACGAGCAGCTTTTAGTAAGCACTCATAAATGCCACGAAGCAACTGCTCACACTCAGTTTTTAAGGACACGAAATGACGCAGGAACAAAAGGAACCGTTCTTGCAAGACATCTCATTCAATCATTTTTACCGGGAGAAACAAGCCCTGAATTGGCTCACCAGATTGGTATGGAGCTGTGTAAAAAGATACTCAAAGATGAGTACGAATTTGTCTTATCTACTCACGTAGATAAAGGGCATATCCACAATCACATCATCTTCAATAATGTAAATATGGTAACAGGTAGGTGCTACCAGTCTAACAAGAAAAGCTACCACCAAATCCGTTATCAGAGTGATAAACTGTGCAAAGAAAATAGCCTATCTGTTATTGACGAGTTTTACGAAAGCTATAAGAAAAAATACAAGACTAACGGTAAATCTTGGTATGAGAATGAACAGGCAAAGCGTGGTACTTCTTGGAAAAGTAGACTTCAATTTGACATTGACAGAATGATTAAACAGTCTAAGGATTGGGACGAATTTTTAAAGAAGATGGCTAATCTTGGCTATGAAATCAAATACGGTAAGCACATTGCTTTTAAGCCAAAAGATAAGGCGAGATTTACAAGGACTAAAACAATCGGAGAAGATTATACCGAAGAAAGATTAAAAGAACGAATTGCAGAAAGAGAGTTTATCAAGACTCCTGCCGTCAAAAAACGCATCGGCAATGTTATTGACATGAACACAAATGTTAAAGTAAAAGAAAGCAAAGGCTATGAATATTGGGCAACCAAACATAACCTTAATACAATGGCTGAATCTGTTATCTTCCTTAGAGAACAAGGTGTTAAATCCGTTAAGCAGCTCGATAATTACATCCAAAAAGCAGCCGATGAAAGGCAAAATATACAAGAGAAAATCAAGGCTATTGATAAGGAAATGCAGAAGCTTTCCACCACTATGGAGCAAGTTCATACCGTTAAAAAATACAGAGCGTGCTACAAGGAATATACTGCTAATCCGTCTGACAAGGCATTTTTTGAAGAGTACAAAGCTCAAATTGCCCTATATGAAAATGCTCTCTCTGAGCTTAAAAAATCCTATTCCAAACTCCCAAATTCAAAGGATATTTTAGCTGAGCTTGATAAATTACAAGAAAAAAAGAATACCCTTATGCAAGAGTATTCTTCCTCAAAATCTACTATGGAAGAGCTTTATAAGATACGAAAAAATTATGGGATTTATATGGGCAATGAAATGGAGAGATGAAAGGCTAAATACTTTTTATATAGCCTTTCATCTTATTTTTAGATTTTATCTTCTAAAATCTTTCTCAGTTTTTCTAAAATTCTATCCCTCCTTTGTCCGATTGCCTGATGTGTAACTTTCTCTTTTCTGCTGATTGACCTTAGACTTTCTTCTCTGTAAAAGATGGCTTCCATTAACTCTCTTTCTTCTTTTGTCAGTGTAGCTAATGCCTTATGCAGTTCTTCGATTTGTATTTTTACTTCTACGATTTTTCCCAAGTCTATTTTTTCATCTATGATGTTATCTACAAAATGTCCATCATGATCTAATGCTGAAAATGGAATTACATTATTCTTCCAATCCTTTTTCTGAAGATATTTTTCATGCTCTGTTATCTTCCAATAGGCTTTGTAAACTTCTTCATTTACTGGTACGGCTTTTCCTTTGACATAAAGGTAATATTCTTTCTTCTCCATTGTGTGTTCCTCCTTTTTTAAGTTCTCTTTTTGGGTTTTCTGAGAATAAAAAAGGAGGGCTTCTACACTTTGGCGTAAAAAGTCCTCCGAAAATAACAATCAAATTAACTCTTATTGTTATTACACTATTTAATTGTTCAAGAAAATATCTATATAAAAGCGAACAAAAAAGGCATAATCAACAGCCTATTTACAAAACATGAATACGCACTCATTCACATTACCTCCATAACTATTTCTACACTTAGATGCCTCCTTATTTTTGAATCAGCAGATGCAATTCGTAATTATAAATTGTTCTTTATTACCAATCTCAATTTTTTATGAATGCTAATAGCAAAAGGAATTGTGATGATTGTTGTTATCAAATCTGAAATTGCTTGTGCATATATAACACCATTTAGTCCCATAAATTTAGGCAACAATAAAATGATAGGGATAAATACAATTCCTTGTCGCAATGAGTTTAGAAATATTCCCCCTAATGCCTTTCCCATAGACAAATATAAGGTAGAGTAGGTAAACTGAAATCCAAATGTTATAAACATAATGACACCTGCTCGTAATGCCGGCACTGCTATATTTAATACATTTTCATCAGTCCCAAATATAGATAATATACTTGGTGAAAATATATAAATTATCAAAGTCCACACTATGCAAAATACATTTGTCCATTTAATACTTGCCTTGATAGCACCTCTCACTCTTTCATAATTCTTAGCTCCGTAATTAAATCCGGCTAACGGTTGAAGTCCCTTCATATATCCCAATACAACATTTGTTCCAAGTGTTACAATCCTAAGAGCAATACCTATTGCAGCTATTGCTTCTTCTCCATAAAAGGACGCTGCATAAGATATTTTGCTTATAGATATAGTTTGTAAAATCTGAAGTATCAACATGGAAATTCCTATCTTCAATATCTCTTTATAAATTGCAAATGTAGGCTTGAAGTTAGATAATTTCATCTCAATTAAATTTTTATCTCCTATAAAGTAAATGAGATACATTAGACTCGTTATCACTCTGGCTATAAGTGTCGCAATAGCTGCACCTCTCACTCCTAAATTAAGTCCAAATATGAATATCGGATCCAAAACCATATTTGATATAGAACCTAAAAGCATAGCTTTTAATGAAATTTTGGCAGCTCCTTGTGCAACGACTAAGTTACCAAGTGTTACATTGATTGATCCCAAAATACCGCCTACTATGAATATTCCTGTATAAGACTTAGAAATTTCCATAATAGATGGAATGGCTCCCATAAATTTCAAAACGCCCTCTAAATAGCAAAACAATACAATAGCTGTAATTATCCCTAAAATTGCACTTGATATAAAAGCAACTGTTGCTACAATACTTGCTTCTTTTTTATTATTTCCTCCAAGTAGCCTTGATATATAAGAACCTGCTCCTGCACCAAATGTTAATCCTATCCCTAAAAAGATGAGTTGAATCGGGAATGCAACTGAAACAGCAGCTACTGCCTCTTTCCCAAGTCCGGACACAAAATAAGTATCAACGACATTGTATAAAGCGGCTACCAATAAACTGATAACCATAGGCATACCTAACTTAAAAAGTGCTTTATCAATATTTTCTTCTTTCAAAATTTTTATTCTGTTTTCGTTCATTTAAACTTTCTCCACTTCTCAATATTTTGTTTTCTGTATTTATGCAACAAAAAAAGGCATAAATACAAAATAGTATCTGCCTTTTGCTTAATAATTTATAAAACAAAAGGCTACAGACAAAACATTGCCTATAGCCCTTTACATTTTAATTATATATCGAGAAATGTACACAAAAACAAAGCCAATAAATGGCCTAATTTTTTTGTATTTCCCGATGAAATATTAAATGCAATCTATTTGCTATACTCTGTACAATGTTTCATCGGTTTCATTTGTACAGAGTTAAGTTTGTTCTTAGGATGATTTCTTAAGTGAATTCTCATAACAATCCCCTTTCAGCTATATAGTAATATTTTATCATCTTTTTCAAAAATCGTCAAAACAACATACTCACATCAGAAAGTTTCGATTTTCCCCTTAAAATTATTCGCTTTATCTATCAACGAACCTCTGAATCCCATTGTAAAAGCAATGTTACTACTTCTAATTGCCAAAAGTTTATCTCCTATGTTAACACCCAAAGAATCCATTAAAGACTGAGGAAGATTTACATTTGTTCCATTCAAAGATAGCCATCCATACATTCTTCCCTTATATGAAATAAGTTCTACCTCTTGTAAACTTCTCTCTGCCAAACATTTATTTCTAACTAATATGCTATTTAATTTTGAATCGGAAAGTAATTTTTCTGGCATAACACAGAAGCCACCTGTCTGCTTACTTCCTGAAACAATATAGACATACTTTTCTTTTTCTAATTTGTACTCCTTTATTGCCATAGTCGGAAAACTTAACTCTCCATCTTCTTTTATCTTCGACCAACCAAAAATATATTTTCCGCCTTTAGTCATCTGTGGCATTGTCTTCACTCTCCTTTAATGCTCTTTTGGTAATTCGAATTGCACCGGCACTATGGATACGAACAACAGGATGTGCATCATTATCTGCAAGCCACTGTAATTTTTCTAAGTATGGTTTGACATAGTACGGTTTCCTTTTTCCTATTACTCTGAACATTTCAGGTGCTTCTATCCGTATTCTCTCCCCTTTGTCTTGTATCATTTCATAAAACATATCAAGTTTTTCACAGAACAGTTCCGGAGCATTTGTTGCAATATTTTCACAAGCCCAAACGAATGCAAGTCTTACTTCATCTACATTATCTTTTCTCATTTCCATTATTTTATCTAAATATGGAACAATCAACTGCTTATCAGCTCTGCCTATTCTTCCAAGTGCATTTACTGAACGCTCTCTTAATTTAGAGCGATCATCATGTAAGTAACTTGCAATATCTGCAACATACTTTTTTACTTCTAATGGATAATTTAATCCCATTTCTCCAAGAAGCCATAAGACCTTTGCTTTTACATCGTCAGAATGATTTTCGTTCAAGTAAATAGAAACTTCATCAATAGCTGCTTTCCAATTCTCCTTATTTTTCGTTATCTCTCTTAATTCCTTTAATAGCTCTCTATCTTCACATATATTTACCAATTCAAAAATCACTCCTCTAAATATAGCTTTCTAAAATCATTTATCCAATCGTTTAATGCTTCTGATAGCAAGACTTGTTGATTTATAATAGATTTGGCACAAACAGGAATATTTTCTCTTTCCATCTCTAACTTGCTAACTGCATTTTTGTACTTCTCAATCTCTGTTTCAATATTGTCTATAACCTCTTTGCTTTCATTTTTTGACAGCATTGCCATATTGATAATAACTGCATTAAAATCTAAAAAAACATTGACCATTTGAGCAGATATTTTCTTCATCAATTCTAAAAAATACTTATCTCCTTTTTCTGTAATGTGATAAATTGACTTTTCAGGCATATTCCCATCTCTTGATAAATTGCCTTTTATATAGCCTTTTTCTTCTAACTGAATTACCTTTTTATAAATTGATGGAGTGCTGACCTTTACCCATTTAGAAATATTTCTGTACTCAACATTCTTTTGCAACTCATAAGCACTTTGTTCTTTCTCTTTAATCATTCCCAAAACTATTAAATCTATTGTCGACATATCATTATTCCTCCAAATAAAAAAAGCCGGTGCAGTCCTAAGACCACACCGACCATAAGTTTATCTCTCAGTTTCTTTTGATACTTCTTTCTTTTCTTTAGGCTTTTCCTTATCTTCAGCCTGATATTTTTTAATGGCTCCAAGCACAGACTCTTTCTTTTCATCTCGACCTTTCATCTGTTCTTTTGCCTTTAAGAGCTTTGAAGAAAGTATCCTGATGTTAGTATGTTCCTTGCCGTTATCGTCAACGGAAGTTCTAATCTGTCCAAAGAGTTTTACAAAATCTCCCTGCTTAAAGTCTTTTGGAATATCACCCTTTTCTCCGTATGCGGAGCAATTATGATATACCTTATTGCCCTCATCATCTTTAGATGCCACAGAGAAGTTTACTACTTGAAAGGCTTCTCCGTTCTTATTTTCCCTTTCAACTACATCAACCTCTCCAACGATATTTCCAACAATATTGATAAGATTATCCTTTTCTTCCTGAGCATAAGGCAGGTCTTTTATCTGTCCCTGTTCTCTTAAATCCCCAATCATATAGTCAAATTCCTCATGCAGCAAATTAAGGCTGTCATTGTCCATATAAGCGTCATAGAGCTTATCCAAAGCACTTTCATCGTTGATACCTTTTTCCATGCTTATAATCGCCTTTACAAAGTCCTTATGATTATCATTTACCATATCTTCTATTTGATTTCTCATTGTTTTGTAATCCATGTTTTTATCTCCTTTCATGGCAAAAGGGAGGTTTCCCTCCCCTTATCTTAAAAATTCCTGTTCTTTTGTTTTTTGCTTTTCTTCTGTTTTACTTTCATTTTGATAGGCTCTTATCTGTCCTAAAATAGATGGCTTATCACCTGATTTTTGTGTGGTTTCTTCTTTACTATGAAGATTGTCCTCCACATCATAAGTTGACTCAAAATAATCACTGTCCTTAAAGTCATTGTCATATCTATCAGGAATACCGTCATTATCGAGGTCTTTAGAAAGTGGATCATAGAAGTTGCCTTCATCGTCAATATCAAGACCCGTTGCTGCTCTTAAATCTTCTGAATCAACATAAACCAAATCGTTAAAAGAGGACATTTCTATTTCATTTTTCATATTCCTTAGAGCTTCATTTTCTCCCTTGTTTTCATAGTCGAAGCTCTCTGTTTTGATAGGCATATCATCAATATACTGTGTCCATGTTTTAGCTTCTAAATTAAGCTCATACTGAATACCGTGTCTTTCGTCAGGTGTATTGGTATAGGCGATGCCGATGTGCTTTAAGTCAGGATATAGAGTATTAAATTCATCATAACTATGGTTTTCTTCATATTCTCTGTTGCAAAAGTTTATGATAGCTCTTTTTACATCTTCCACAAGAGGATTGTCATTTCTCTTTTCTTCCACTTCTCCCATATCAAGGAGCTTATTTAACTCTGCCAAGCGAAGCACTTTTGATTTTAACTCATCTGCCTTTTCAAAAGGCTTTTTTAGCTCCTCTTTGGCATTTTCAAGCTGTTCCTTTGTACTGATAAGTTTTTCTTCAAGCCTATTTAATTTCTCGGGCATTTTCTCAAGAGCGTTATCCAGTCTTGTAATATTCCCGTCCGCACTTGTTCCAAGCTCTCCTGAATGCTTTGCAGCACCATTTAGGCTAAAGTTATGTTCATTGGTAAAGAAATTATAGCTTACCTCCAAATCCATATTCCTATACTTTCCTATAACCTTGCTTTCATTGATTTTCACTTTAGAAATAGCTTCAAGAAGTCTTTCTCCGGCTAATTTCTTATCGGTAATTTTTTCTCCTGCAATGGTAATGGAAGTAAACTTTTCCTCGCCTTCCGCTTTAGGTTCTACATCAGATATATCTTTTTTGACAGCTTCAATGAGCTTTTCCGTTCTTGTGATTTCTTCAGGATAGTTTTTCGCCACTTTATCCTCTAATCTGTAACGATTGGACTTATAGTTTGCTTCAAGCATTTTTAGTTTTGTAACTTCGTTGTCCAAATCCATCTTTTCTTTAATCTTAGGATCGCCAGTGGCAAGGGCTTTAATCTCTGCATAGTTAAGAGAGCTTTCGTCCACATCTTCCGCAACTCTGACAGGTGTTTTACTTGTCATAATCTGAGAAATGAACTTCTGCTTATTTTCTATCGTCTGCCATAAGTAGCTGTCAAAGGTATTCTCTGTAACATAACGATAGATATTCACTTTCTCATTTTCATTGCCCTGTCTTACAATTCTACCTGCACGCTGTTCAAGGTCAGCAGGACGCCAAGGCACATCGAGGTCATGCAAAGCAATCAACTTATTTTGCACATTCGTTCCGGCTCCCATCTTCTGTGTTGAACCCATTAAGATACGAACTTCGCCTTTTCTTACTTTCGCAAAGAGTTCATCTTTTTGCTTATCGGAATTAGCTTCATGGATAAAGGCAATTTCTTCTTTAGGTATGCCCATTGCCACAAGTTTTTCTCTAATATCATCATAGATGTTAAATTCTCCATCTCCTTTTGGAATGGACATATCGGAAAAAAGTAGCTGTGTTGACCTGTTTTCTTTTGTCTTATCCCAAATGGCAAAGACATTCTTTACACATACATTGACCTTGCTATCAGGATTATCAGGAAGCAGGGGATTGATTAAACGCTGATCTAAGGCAAGTTTCTTACCGTCATTGGTAATCTTTAGCATATTATCTTCGTCAGGCTCTACAACCCTATTTCTGACATCATCTGCTCTTTCAGAAAGGCTCTTTAGGATTTCCTTTTGTTCTTCAGAAGGCTCCGTCTTAATAACCTCATAGTTAGCTTCAGGTGTTGGAAGGTTAAGCATATCCGCAGTCTGAATATCAGCAACTTCCTTAAACATCGACATTAGTTCAGGAAGGTTATAGAACTTTGAAAATCTTGTTTTTACCCTATATCCTGTACCTTCAGGAGATAATTCAAAGGAGCTTTGTGTTTCTCCAAAAGTGGAAGCCCATGAGTCAAAATGCTCCAGTCCATTCTTTTTAAGGCTATCATACTGAAGATACCTTTGCATGGTATAAAGCTCTGTCATAGAATTACTTACAGGCGTTCCTGTTGCAAAGACCACTCCTTTCCCACCAGTCATTTCATCCATATATCGGCACTTCATAAACATATCGGAGGACTTAAAGGCTTCAGACTGCCCAATACCTGCAACATTTCTCATTTTTGTATAAAGGTAGAGATTTTTGTAATTATGTGCCTCGTCAATAAAGAGCTTATCTACACCTAATTCTTCAAAGGTAATCACATCGTCTTTCTTAAAATCATCATTTAATTTCTCAAGCCTTGTTTCCAGTTTTTTCTTTGTCTTTTCAAGCTGTTTTACTGTAAAGTTTTGATTTCTGTCATGCTTGTATTCTTCTACATAGTTTACGATTTCATCAATCTGATCTTGGATGTGCTTCTCCTGATATTCCTTTGACATGGGGATTTTTTCAAACTGCGTATGTCCGATTACAACCGCATCGTATTCCCCTGTTGCAATCTTTCCGATAAATTTCTTTCTGTTTTTCGGCTCAAAGTCTTTCTTATCAGCCACCATAATGTTAGCTGACGGATATAGCTGCATAAACTCTCGACCGATTTGCCCTGTTAAATGATTTGGGACAACAAACAAGGACTTACTGCACATTCCAAGTCTTTTACTTTCCATTGCAGAAGCCACCATTTCAAAGGTCTTTCCACTGCCTACCACATGGGCAAGCAAGGTATTTCCTCCATAAAGGCTTCTTGCTATGGCATTTCTTTGATGAGGTCTTAAATCTATTTCCGTATTCATTCCCTCAAAAGAAAGATTGCTTCCGTCATATTCTCTGTTACGGATAGAGTTAAAACGCTCGTTATACAGTTTTACAAGACGGCTTCTTCTTTCCTGATCGTTAAATATCCAGTTCTTAAATTCTTCTTTTAATAGCTCCTGCTTTTGTCCTGCAAGCATGGTTTCTTTTTTATTTAAGACAGAAGTTTTAGAGCCGTCCGGATTTACAATTTGGTCAAATACCTTTGTTTCTTTCAGGTTTAAGGCATCTTCAATGAGCTTATAGGCGTTTACCCTTGATGTACCAAAGGTCATTTCAGCAAGGTCATTTCCTCTGTCCCTGCTTTTGCCCTCTACATTCCATTCACTTGTGAGATTTGAAAATTTAACCTTAATATCCCATTTGGCATACCCCGGAGTTTTTAGCATTTCAAAGATGAATTTCTCAATATCTTTAATCGGTATCCAAGTTGCACCAAGACGCACATTGATTTCACTTGCTTCCAATTCCTTTGGAAGAACTTTTGTAAGCTCTGCTTTTTGATATTCCAAACGGTTCATTTCATAGCTTATCAGCTCTTTTTCTTTTCCATTTTCTTCATAGCCAAGATGAGGAAGCTCTCTTTCCGTTTGTCTTAGCTTTGATAAGTAGCTGTCTACTATGGCAATCTTATCCCTGATATTCCCACTTAAATATTCATCCTTTGTTACATAGCCATATTTATAGGAATTGCTTCCATTAGCACAGGCAAAAGGTAAATCGCCATCCTCTAAGTTAAATGAAAGCGGTCTGTAAAAGTTTTGTTCTTCTCTGATATTTAAGTAGATTTCCCCTCGAAGCTCCTCAATTAAAGTCGGTCTGTCTTTTCCTGTAAGACTTCCCATATAGTCAAAATCCACATAGCCTTTTTCAGATACCGATAAAACAAGAGCTTCTAAAGAGGTATCCACATGATCTATGACTTTGGCTTTTGTAATGGTTCTTTTGGAGAAAATATCTCCCTTTTCCTTGAAGTTTTCTTCTTCATCAAGGATTTCTATGGAGGAAACAAGAGGGAAGTTACTATCTTCTTTCAAGGCTCTGGTATTGCTTAAATTATTGACAAAGCCATGCTTCTTTGAAAAGTTATCATAGACTTCATTTAGTTTTTCCTGTGAAGCCTTGATTTCTTCTTCGCTGAAATCTTCCTTCTGCTTGTAAATCACATCTTTTAAGGCAGCATTCAGCTCAAGGTAATCCTTGATTTTTTCTTTATTCTTGTCTGATACTTCCTTTTTGATAAAAAGTGAGTTTTCTCTGTAATAGACTTCATCATCAATCAAGGTGTATGAGAAGTTCTTTACATCATCGGTTGCAGGGATAGAAGTTATTTCATCATCAAGTAGCTCTATTTCTTCATACTTTGCATCTTTTGAAATTCTTTCTCCCGCAATCTCGATACGATCCTTTAACGAAGCCATATTGTTCTCTTGCCCTAAAAAGGCTATCGGCTCACAAGTTAGAGTTTTCCCAAATCTACCACTTACTTCACGCATAGAACCAAGCACTTGTTCAGGATGATTCACAAAATATTTGTTATATACAAGCCCGTTTTCATCTTCTGCAAGGTGTATCCAATCTTCGTCTCGCTCAAGTACGCTATCTCTTTTCTTTAGGAAGATAATATCGGAAGTTACTTCTGTGCCAGCAGTACCCTTAAAGGTATCATTTGGAAGCCTGATTGCTCCTAAAAATTCGGCTCTTGCTGCAAGATACCTTCTTACGCTTTCATCTTTTTTATCCATTGTCCCTGAAGATGTAATAAAGGCGATAACCCCGCCGTTACGAACCTTATCAATGGACTTGGCAAAGAAATAATCGTGAATAAGAAAGTTATTGCGGTTATATTCTCTGTCATTTACCTTGTACTCTCCAAATGGAACATTTCCGATTGCAACATCAAAGAAGTTATTGGAGAATCCCGTTTCTTCCAGTCCCTTTACCTGTACTTCACTTTCCGGATACAGTAGTTTTCCAATACGACCGCTTACCGAATCAAGTTCTACGCCATAAAACTTTGACTTATTCATTTCATCAGGTAGATTACCGATAAAGTTCCCGATACCCATTGACGGTTCAAGGATATTTCCCTGTTTAAATCCCATATCTAAAAGCGTCTTATATATTCCGTCAATGACAGTTTTCGGTGTGTAAAAGCTCGTTAAGGTTGATTCTCTTGCAGCTTCGTATTCTGCTTGTGATAGGTTATCTTTTAAGAAGGCTCTTGCCTCTTTCCACTGTCCTTCTCTGCTTTCATCAAAGACTTCAGAAAGTCCACCCCAGCCTACATATTTCGCTAAAACTTCCTGAGCTGTAATATCAAGCTCTCGTTCTCCACTTTCCACTCTGTTAAGCATAGAGATTGCTTCAAGGTTATTGTTTAACCTCTCACTTGGAGATAACTTTGTAGGGAGCGTTTCTTCTGTAATCTTGAAATTGTGAGCCTCATTTTTCTTTATTTCTATTTCTTCAAAAGTCTTTTCGGGTTTTGCATTGGTAAGATTTTCAAAGATTTTATCAAGCTCACTTTCTTTGTAATAAGGAATTACATCGGAGCCTGTAATCATACCTCCAAAATACTCTGTATTATCCTTAACCGTTACTGTCTTTAGGTTATTTCCCATATCATCAAATCTTGTGATGGTACAGTCTTTTCCCTTGTACTTCACTTCATCACCGATGATAAATACAGGTCTTTCAAGATTTACTTGTCTTAATAAATCCTCATCATCTGTAAAGGATATAATCGGAATTTGATGATTACCTTGTCTTGTAGGATCAAGCCACAAATCATTTCTTCCAGTGATTTGATTTTTAGAGATCTCCCTTACTTTGTACTCCTCATGATTAAAATAGACGGTATCGCCTTCTTTAACTGCAAACTCATCTGAAAAACTTTCCTCTTTTTCATTAAGCTCTACTTCTTCTCTTTCCTTTAGATAATCAAATAAGGTAGCTTGAACTGTGTCAGCCCTTCTAACTTCTTCTGTTTCTTCAGGTGCTTCAAGCTCTATACTATTCTCCTCAAAACTTAGCTCTCCGTTAAAGACATAATGAAGCTCCTGCTCATCCATCTGCTTTTTAAGTTCACTGTCTTTAAGTTCTCTAAAGGTCTTTGGAAAATCCTCTAAAACAAGTCTTTGGGCATTTAATTCCTTTAACTCCTCAAGATTAAAATATCCCCATTCAGGTTCGATACCTAAAACAAGTCCAAAAGCATCTTTACTTTCCCTGTCATATTCCGTCATATACCAAGTCCAGTTACTTCTAAATGGAATGATGTATGCTGCATGAACCTGTTTATCCGCTAAAGCGACATCCTCTTGTGCATAAAGCTCAGGAACTTTCTCAAGCATTTCATCAGTCATTAGATTATTTGGATCATCTTTAGAGTAATAACTTGGCTCTTTTTGTTCTTCTATCTCTACCTTGCTTTCAATGTCCTTTTCTTCAAGATAAAGATTCTTAGAAAGCAGCTCATCTATATGCTTTGCTACATTTGACCATGTAAGAAAAACATCGTTACAATGATTCTTCTGTAATTTAAGCCCCTTTGCATCGTGCCATTCATCACTTCCCTTTGCTCCTGAAACAGCATGAGAATGACCTCCGATTCCATACTCATCTTTTAAGAAATTCGCTTTTTCCTGCAAGGTATGATTTTCTTTGAAAAACTTAGTAATTCGCTCTTTCCCTTTATCGACTCCACTTCCTCTTGAAATTGTAGCAAGGACTTCATCTTCTGTAATAAAGCCTTGTACCTTTGGAGGTTCGGTAAGGTTAGAAGTATATTCCTTTCTCGGAAGTTCAAGCTCCTGCAATTTTTGATAAAGGCTATCTACCTTGTGATAATGAAACCTTAGTACATCTCTATTTTCTTTGTATCCTGCTAAAAAACGACTGTACTCGGAAATAACATTTTTTAGATAGTCAGGATTTTTAAGAGCTTCCGATAACTGTCTTGTTTCTTCCGGAAAGCCTCCGCCCTTTTCTATAAAGTCAAAATATCCCTGTGCTTTCCCTTCTTCACTTAAATCGTGATATAAATACCATAAGGATTCTGAAACTCTATCTCTTTCATAGTCATGTGCTTCCAAAAGCTCTACATTTGTGGCAAACTCTCCATTTTCCAAAAGCTCATTGATTCTTCTTACAGCATCACTCCAGCTTAAAATTTGCGTCATATCTTCTCTTGCAGAAGTTCCATAAGCTAAATGAATGCCTTTATCCGAATACCAGGAAGATACTTCTGCTCCATTAAGAAATAAACCGTTTCCGCCTCTAAAGGTACCTTTAAGGTATTCTCCTAATTCTTCTACTGTTTTTCCTTTGGAAAATTCAGCAATGATAGGGAGTCTACCACCCTCATGGTTTCCACCGTTTATAAGAATACTGTCAATTTCATTTTGAGTAAGAGGTATTGTAAGTTTAATCTGTCCTGATCTGTTTTCGGGTAAAGAAAAAGAAGCCTTGTCAGCTTCTCTTATCTCTTTATCCGTATTTTCTTTTAGATTTCCACTACTTCCTTGATGGTAATTTCTTTGAGTGCTGAAATCATCGCTTGGTACTGTGGATGGCTCTCGTCCTCTATCTTCCAAGCTGCCATCAATTTTGGCTTCTCCGTCCTCATAAATTCTATCGCCTGTTTTTGAGTATCCATCAGGTGTTTGGTCAATTTCTTCTCCTTGTATAGATCCACTAACATCTCGAAGTGGCTCTGCTCCTCGCTGTTTGAAAGATAATCCAGCCTCATCACTGCGTAAGTCGGATTCGGATATTCCCTCATAAAGTCCATCTCTTCCTCTAACTGATTCAGTGTATTCTCTTTGATTTTCTCTATTATCTCGTCCGTACTCTCCATTTCGGAAAATTCGCTCGTTTTCACTAATTCTTTCCTGATCATCTCGTCGAAGTACATTTTCTTCTACCTCCTCTAATTCTTCTCTAATTTTATTATATCCTGCTTCTTTACCTCTTAACACTTCTTTTTGAAGCTCTAACTCTTTGCTTTTTTGAATGGTTGCATCAATGACTGTTCCACTAATGTCTGATACCGTTTCTCCAAGGCTCATAAGGGAAATGCTGTCAAGCATTGCAAAGTTTTCTTTTAACAGCTCCGTATCTATAGGATAGTCTAACTTAAATCTTGCAGCTACTGCATAGCTTACCGAGTTCCTCACAAACTTGGTAAAGGCTATTCTGTCCTCATCAGATATTCTAAGTTCATTCATCAGGCTATCTATTTTTTCATCTCCGTAGAGCCTACTTAAAGAAAAGATATTTTCTAAGGTGCTTTCACTTTCTTCATAGCCTTCAGCTTTTATCATTTCTTTTAATACATCTCTATGAGCCTCTTTATCAAATCTCCAAAGATTTACCTCATTGACATCTCTGTTTTTGGAAACGGTCTGACTTATATCAAAGATATAGTCCACCTTTTTATATGTGCCATAGTCCTCTAAAATGGGGATACCTTTCTGTCCTCTCATAACAGTTCGATTAAAGCGTTCCCTCCAGTAGTCAAACTTGGCACAAGCTGTCGCTTCAGGATTTTTGTCATAAATACTTAGCTGACTTCTAAAGTCGTACCTCTGATTGTTTCCGACAACCTTTAAGAGCTTCAGATACTCTGCTTCACTCTGCAGAATATCTTGTTTTATTAGCTCCAAGATGTTATGAAAATCATTTATTCGCATGTTTACCTCCTTCTTTTTTGCATGAAAAAAGGCGGTTAGATTTTACTCTAATCACCTTTCAATTCTATGTGCTGCAACTTACTGCTATTCAGTCAGTTCCCAATGACCATTACTTCCACTACCTATATATCGTAGATTATCTATTTCTTTTATGGTTCTTTCTATAGTCTTTACACTGACTCCAGCTTCATCTGCAATTGTTTTTCTTGTAATCTTGTCATTTTCTCTTATTTTTTCTTTTATAAACTCTACAAGAGCTATCTTATCGTGAGCGACATCCTGAGCGACACTGTGAGCGACATCCTGAGCGACACTGTGAGCGACATCCTGAGCGACACCATTTCCTCCAACTTTTTGAGTCGCTATTTTCTTTAAAGGAATAATCGTTCTAAATATATTTCCCTCCTCAAACAGAGGAAAAGCACCTGAATATAGTCTTGTATATTTATAGGTGTTTCTCATGCCGGAACCAAGCTCATCCGCAAGTCCTATTTCTCTAAACACTTTTGAAATAGCCGGATTTTTAGGGAAAGGCTCAAACTTTTGTAAATCTAATGCTCCTATTCCATGAGCCAAGTTACTGTTTTCAATGGTAATCTTCTCATCATCAATAATCATTTTGGCTGGGAAACCACTTGAATAATCTCTGTGAGCTAAAGTATTAGAAACAATTTCTCTAAGTATCCTATCTCTTGCATTCACATTTACAATTCCATCTAAGACAAATAAATCATTCAAATGCTTTTGTCCAAACGCTATAAGCCTGTCATAGCTATCAATCAGATTTGTAATTACCACATCTCTATCATCATATCTGTCCTTATTTTCAACTCTAAATATTGCATCAGTTTTATGCTGTGGAAGAACAGACATAATAGAGTTGTCTTTTCCAAATAGCAAAATCGCTGCTAATGTAATGCCTTCAAGCTTTGTTTCAGGATCTGTCAGAATGAGATTTGCACTTCGTAATAGCTCCTCATCGCTCATATTTTCCCAAACATGATTTTTATTTCTTGCAACTGCCATTCTCTTGGCTTTAGCGATAACAGAGGCATCAAGAAAATCAATATCAAGATTTGGATATACCTTATTTACAAAATAACTTCCTTGTTTTCTTGCATATAACTTATAGACAAGTTCTGCATGGTCTGTGATATTGATGCCTCCTTCATAAGACCTGTCCCATATTCTTCCATTATGCCTGCATACCTGATAACCTTCAGGCACTCGGATATAAATGACTTTTTTACTGTCAATTTCAAAGACTTCCGGTAATAAATAAAGTGGTGGGTACATCTTCTGCGAATTGTTGATAGATGTTGTAAATTCTTTAATAACCTTATCCACTTTATCTTCACTAACACCAACAATATCTCTTTTATCATTTACACCAAGTAAAATATGTCCTCCATTTCTATTGTTGAAAGAGCATACTGTATCAAAGACATCTTTGGTTAAAGCATTCCTTGATTCTTTAAATTCAACATCTATCTTTTCTCCGTTTTGAATTAACTTTTTTATTTCATCTATCGTCATCTTTGTTATTTCACCACCTTTATTTATCAATGTTTTCTTCAATAAAAATTTTGGAGTTTTGAATTTGCACTTTATCGTTATTAACTACAAAAGTAACATAATCTCCATTTTGTAAGTCCAAAAGTTCTCTTATCCTTTTCGGAATAGTAACCTGCCCTTTTGACATAACTTTTGCAGTATCCATAAATGTATCTTTCATACCCGTTTCCTTTCGCCCTACTTTTCCTACAAAAGATTATAGCATTTTTAGGGCATTTTTTCCACCTTGAAATTAGTGCCATCTTACTTGATATAAGTTGAAACCACTTCTTTTATCTCAGTTTCAATTGCCTCTAAAAAATTTTTCTTTGATGATTTTCCCTGTGCAATATCCGATAACTCCATTTCCCACTTTGCTGTTGTTTCTGCTGATTTAAAAGTATCAGCTACAATCGTTACAAGGCTGATTCCCTTATGTGTAGCAATAAGGTTCTTTTTATCTCTTTCTACAAATCCCTTGAAAATCAGATTTTCAATAATCCCTGCTCTTGTTGCAGGTGTTCCAAGTCCTTTTCGCTCAACCTCTACTCCTTTTTCCAATGCGTCATTTCCTGCAAGCTCCATCGCCTTTAGGAGAAGATCTTCCGTAAAATGCTTAGCCGGTTGAGTGTACTTTTCTTTTATTTCCTTGTTTTCAATGCTCAATACATCACCAATGTTCACATCAGGAAGTGCCATATCTTCATTTTTCTTAGACTTATATTCTTTAAGATATTTTGTAAAACCTTCATCTTTAATTGTCTTGCCTGAGCTTGTAAAAGTAAAGCTATCAAATTCAGCCACAATCTTCATTGCATTCTCAATTAAAGGATAGCCTACACTTGCATGTAGCTTATTTAAAATAAGTTCATATACCTTCAATTCACTTTCCGGAAGAGAAGTTAAGTCCTCATTCATACTGCTTTCTGTCGGTATAATCGCATGATGATCTGTAACCTTTTTAGAGTTAAATACCGTCTTGATACGCCCTGTGTCAAAATCATTCTTTCCTAAAATGTTATTAACCGTACTTACAATCATATCTTCAGTAAGGAATCTGCTGTCTGTTCTTGGATAGGTAATCAGTTTCTTTTCGTAAAGACTTTGAGCATAATCAAGTGTCTGCTTAGCTGAGTATCCAAAATACTTATTGCACTCTCTTTGAAGTGTTGTAAGGTCAAAAGGCAAATCAGGCTTTGTTATCTTTTCCTTTTGAATAACATCGGTAATTTCTATCTTATCACCTACTAAATTTAAGAGCTGTTCAGCAGTAACCTCATCATCAATTCTATCTGTTGATAGTGTAAAGCCATTAAGACTTAATTCCACTGTATAATATTTTTCTTTCTTAAAATTGGCTATCTCATCATCTCTATTTACAATCATGGCAAGAGTTGGTGTTTGTACCCTCCCAACAGAATAACTCTGTTTATATAGGCACGAATACAGTCTGCTTAAATTCATTCCCACAATCCAATCTGCTATTGCTCTTGCTTGTGCAGACTCAAAAAGATTATCGTAAGAACTTCCATCTTTTAGGTTATCAAAGCCCTCTTTAATTGCACTATCTTCCATTGACGAAATCCAAAGGCGTTTCATCTTCTTTTTACAATTTGCCTGATTATAGACAAGCCTGAAGATTGCTTCTCCCTCACGCCCTGCGTCGCACGCATTGATAACCGTATCAATATCTTTATCGTTCATCAGCTTTTTAAGAATCATAAATTGTTTCTTTGTAGACTTTGCAATCTCATACTTATATTCCTTTGGAATAATCGGTAAATCCGCCATATTCCACTTAGAATACTTTTCATCATAGCTTTCCGGATTTGCCATTTTAATTAAATGTCCAACACACCAGCTTACCTTATATCCGTTTCCTTCATAATATCCGTCTTTCTTCTTTGTTGCTCCGATCACTTTTGCAATAGAAATTGCAACACTTGGCTTTTCAGCAATTACTAAATTCATCTATTTTTTCCTCCTGTTTTTCAAAATAAGAGGGCGAAAGATGTTACTCTCCCGCCCTGTCTTTTGCACCAAATATTGTATAGTTTTAGGTACAAATCTACTCTACCTCATCATCTTCTTTATCTTCTATTTCTGCTTCACCTACTTCATTTTCACTTTCTTCCGCTTCCGAAAAGAAATCATCATCTTCCTCCTCAAAGCCTTCAAGCTCCTTATCTTCCTTTTTCTTAACGACCTTGAAATAATATCCTGCACCCAATGCTCCCGCTACTACAAGAATGAGAATTAAGTAGGTTCCCATATTGCTGCTTTCTTCTTTTTTCACTGGTTTAGGTTCTTCTTTTTGTGGTTCTTCCTTTGTGATTTCCTGTTTTGGAGCTTCTTTCTTTTCAACCATATTAAGAAGATCATCTTCAGATACTTCTGTTAGGAGCATGACATTTTCGCTATCCTCATCGTGATTGATGATTAGATGAAAGGTCTTGCCATTTTTAGTAGTAAAGGTAACAAACTGTCTTGCATCAGCAGAATATTTATCCGTTTCTTTATTATCACTACTATCTCCATGATGAATCGGATAATCCTTGTTCGCATTATCCTTATTTTCCGTAACAGTTCCTCGTGCCTTTGATGGAGCAGAAGCAACTCCTTTATTGGTATTTACATTCTTACTTGAACCATCCATAGAGGAATCCTGACTGCTGTTATTGGCAGGTTGTTTCGGTGTCAGCTTATTGGGATAACGAACTTCTTTTTCTTTTCCATCGGTCTTGCCAACATTTGTATCCTTTGTAATCTTTCCTGTATTATCCTGTGATGATGATCCTTTACCCGTATCACTTACCGATGTTTGAGGGAAGTTTCCTGTTCCTGTTTTCATTCCGGAGATAGGGCTGATTGGTGTTACAGTAGGATTATGCGTAACTGTAGCCTTGCCAACCTCATTCGTCTTTTTCTCAAGCTCCTTAATTTTCTCAGTTAGCTTCTCAATCTCCTTTTTCATATCCGCCGATAAGTCCTTATCGTCTTTGCCCTTTTCAAGTTTTTCCTTCAGCTTATCTATTTTTTCCTCAAGGTCTTTGATTTTCTCCTTTTGCTTGTCGCTTAATTTATCCTTGTCCTTAATCTCCTGACTTAGCTTATCAAGTTTTTCCTGAAGTTCCTTAGATTCCTTTTCCATTTTGGAAATATCATCTTTGCTAAGCTCTGTTTGAGTTCCCTTATCTTCTGTTTTTGGCTTTTCTGTCTGCGTCTGAGCATTACTTTCTAACTTTTTTACAATTCGGATAATACTATCGCTTCCATCTCCTTTTACTGTGTAGCTTACAAAATTGTCATTAAAACTCATATTATCCGGAAGCATTTCAAGATCAGAAGCGTCAATCACCTGATTTTTGTCAAAGGAAGCTGAATACTCCTTATATACCTTTCCATCCTGATATTGATATTTGACCTTTACTTCACTTTTTGTCTGACTTTCCTGATCCTTTGTATCCTTATTGTCTGTTTGAGTTGACGCATTCGCTACTCTCTTATATAAATCCTCTAAAGGTAATTCAAGGTATGGTACACCGGTATGAAATCTGTTCCATGTTTCAATAATCAGCTTGTCCTTAACAATCTTAATTTCTTTTACATTATTGATATTGTTGGGATTTGCTTCCTTTACTCTGCCAATAATAGCGTTCTTTGTTTCCTCTTTAAGCTCTCCCTCATAATCAACCGTTACTTTCTCAATATTTCTATTTAACTGTAAAACAGGGCAGGTGTAGACAATTACATTTGCTTTCTTTCCTTTTACGGTTCGCTCTTCTGCATTTTCTGTAATATCTCCAATATAGTAATTATCCTTATCTCTTGGAGAAACGATACTTGTAAAAGCGCCTGTCCCTACATTATGAATTCGATAATATGGATAAGTTTTCTTTGTCATGTATCTTAGATCATCTAACTGATTTTCTTTGTCCATATTCTCATTGGTAAAGGTTTCATTATACTTATCGACAACTACACCTCCCTTTTCTTCAAAGGATTTTGATAAGGAAAATTTAAAGTTCAATGGCTGACCTTCTTTATTTTCTTTTCCGACATAATAAAATCCTCTAAAGGTGTCATCTGAAGTATGATCCTCAAATTTCAGTTCATAATATGTTTCATATTTTTCAGGCGGTTCATTTGACGCAAATACTGTCTTTGCACCAACTTTTAATACCCCTAAAACTCCACCCATTAACAGGGTAAAAGCTACAACAATGGCTGTAATTCTTTTATTTTTCAAACTGGTTTTCATTTGTTTTCTCCTTTTTCACTTCTGCTTTTTCTCTGTTTACTTTTGCCATTAAATCACTGATTGTAATGTTGTTCTTTCTGCAAATGGCAATAATTTCTTCGTTTTCAAGTTCTTCCTCACGAATGAACAAAGGCTCCAATTCTTCATCAATCAGAGCCTTTTTATCCTTTAACTTCTTTATTCTGTTTTTTACTGCTGTCAGTTCTTTTTTCAAATTGTGTCCTCCTTATCTGTTTACATTTGGCGGAAAGCCGAAGCCTACTGGATGATGCTGACAAAAAGATGCTATCCAATCATCTAAGGTAGTTACTCTGATTCGACCGATATTATCTATTACCTTGCCATCGCCTATATAAATGCCTACATGACCATAGGTAAGTCCTGCACTGCTTCCGCTACTACTGCTTTCAACTGCAACAAGCATTCCCACCTTGAGTTTAGATTTATCTGATGTAAAGGTGTAGTTTCTGTACATATCACAGGCATTTCCGCCAATATATCCAAGTCCTGCATTTTGATAGACCTGCGATACCCACATAGCACACCAGCCTGCACCCGGAGATGGCGTAATGTATGCAGCATTTACAATCTTCTTTTGAACTTCCGTAGAAGCCTCATACTCTTTTCCGCCTCCGATACCTCCATTGGAAGCAATCAGGTCGCTATTACCAAAGGCTTCTCCCATATTGCCTTGAGCAAGGAATAAGGCTTCATAGTGTTTTAGATTGTCAGGATAGTTCGCAAAGACTTCTCTGATGATGCTGTCCATTTCCCTTTTATGAAGGGTTACAATCAGTTTCTTGTACTCATAAGGTTCTTCATGGCTTTCGGTATATTCATTTCCATTTTCATCGGTATAGGTTTCTGTAACTGTCCTGTATCTGATTTCTACTTCTTCCTTATACTCAAGGTCATACATGGACTTAAAAAGCTCATTTAATACGGAGCTTACTTCCGATACATTCTTTACTTCTCCGCACCTTGATGTAATGTAGGATAAAAGCTCATGGACATTATGACCGATGTACTCTGTGTTATTTAGGATGTACTCGTCATATCCGGGATAATTCTCTTTGACATGATCAACCTCGTTTTGAAGCTCACTTTCCATAGCGGAAAAGTTCTGATTGATTTCATTTAGGACATTTGGCTTTGACAAATAGCTTGTTGTAAGAACAGAACTTGTGGAGTTCATAAAGCCTGTCATTCCCGTTCCTGCAAAGTTGATAAAGAAAGTTCCCAAAATAATAAGACCTATGAAAATAATCATAAGTCCCTTCGCTTTTCTTAATATAACTTCCTTTGAACTTTTAAGACTTCCTATAAGCCCTTCCTTAATGCGATCTCTAAGCCTTGACTTATTCTGCCTTTTAATGGAATCTTTCATCTGCTTTCGCTTTTGAAATCGCTTAAAGTTATTTGCTTTTTGATACTCCTGTGTCTTTTTTAGCTCCTCTTTGGCATCTCGAAATTCAAGTTTGGATTTTCGCTTTCTGATTTTATAGTCCTTATTCGTAAGGTCATATCCTTTTTTTGCTCTTTTCTTATCTGAATAGTTCTTAATGCCATGAATGAGTTTTGAGCTTGTGTCGGCTGTTTTTTCTCCTGCCTCTACACCTTGATTTTCATCACTTCCATGAGATAGGTAATCTCTTACGGTTTCACTTCCTTTAGCAAGTCCTGATAAAGCGGACACTTTAGAAGCCTTATCCCTAAAAGTTCTTTCCTGTTCTTTAGAAAGCCTGTTTTTCTTTTCTCTATCAAGAATGGCTTCTTTTCCGCTTTTTTTATTGTCAGCCTTTTCCTCTTTGGATTCTTTGTCCTTTTTTCTGGTATAGAGCTTATCGGAATAGTTTTTTCTCTTATATTTTTTCTTTTGAGCCTTTTGGCTTTTTGAAAAGCCTTTTGTATCTTCTGCTTTACGATGAAGGTTGTCCTCTACATCATAGGTTGACTCAAAATAGTCGCTGTCCCTAAAGTCATTGTCATATCTATCTATGATTCCATCATTATCAAGGTCTTTTCCTAAAGGATCATAGATTTTTCCATCCTTAACCTCAGTAATATAATCTGCTTTTCCAATTTCTTTTTGACTTACACCTTCTGTTTCAGCTACAGAAGCTACGCTATCCTTATCGGAAGCTCTATACCTTGCATTTCTTTTAGAAGTTTTTCCGTTTAATTCAGTTTCTGCACTTCTCTTACTGACCTTTTCATGAACCTTATCTTGAAATCTGTCTTTGTCATGGACAATTTTCCCTCTGTAATCATCATTATGCTTTAGTTTATTTTCTTCAGGCTCTATGCTGCCATTACTTTGCAGCCTTTCCTTTTCAATCCTTGCCCTTTGCCTTTCCTTAAAGTCCTTTTTCAGTTTCTTTCCCATAAGCCTACCTCACTTCTTCAGGCTTGGTTGTCATCTTCTGATAAAGAATAGTATCTTTCGGAAACTTATCAAGGAAAGGAACAATGGTATTTCCAAAGAACAAAAGTCCTTCTCCTGCATTGGAATTGGTTACATATTTTAGCTGTGGCTGTGAGATTTTAAGTTTCCTTGCTAAAATTTCTCTATCGCCTGAAGCCTGATTAAGCATTAAAACAAAGTCCGTATTATCAAAGATGTTTTCAATTTCCTTACTCATAAGTAGGTCTTTGACATTCTGTGTGATGCCTGTCGGGATTCCTCCCCACTTACGAAATCTTTTCCAAATCTCTACGGAATAGGAAGCTGTCTGCTCGTCTTTTAAAAGCAAGTGAAACTCGTCGATATAGTACCTTGTAGCCTTATTCCCTCTGTTTTGCGATACCTTATTCCATACCTGATCCTGAATAACGAGCATTCCGATTTTTTTAAGCTGACTTCCAAGCTCCTTAATATCAAAACAAAGAAGCTGCTTATTTAAGTCCACATTGGACTGATGGTTAAATACATTAAGAGAACCTGTTACATAAATCTCCATTTCCGTTGCCAGTTTTTTTCCGACTTTTTCTTCCTGATTTTTTAACATATCATATAGGTTTTGAAGAATGGGCATATTACAAGGCTTTGGATTTTCAAAATACTTTTCATAAATCTTAGGAAGGCATCTGTCTATAACCGACTTTTCTTCTGCCGTAAGACCACTACCACCAACTACTAATTCAAGCATCGACATAATGAAGTTTGCCTTATCTTTCAGCGGTGCGTCCCCATCGCCATAGTTCATATTTATGTCAAGGGGATTTAGATAGTCTTTTGACTTACTGCTAACCTTTATGACTTCTCCTTTAAACTGACGCACAAGGTTTCCGTACTCGCCTTCCGGATCGCAGATAATCACATCATCATCCGTTGTAAGAATGGCATTTGCCATTTCTCTTTTTGCACTAAAGGACTTACCACTTCCCGGAGTTCCGAGAATTAGACCGTTTGGGTTTTTCAGTTTCTTTCTATCTGCCATAATCAGGTTATGACTTAGGGCATTTAGTCCATAATACAAACTGTTCGCCGAATTTATGAAAAGCTCCTCTGTGGTAAAAGGCATAAATACTGCCGTAGATGATGAGGTTAGTCCTCTGTCAATTTCAATCTTATTTACCCCAAGAGGAAGTACACTGATTAAGCCCTGCTCTTGGGAATGGTCAAGCCTTTTTAACTTGCAATTATGCTTATTGGCAATAGAGCTGATTTGAGAAATGGTATTGTCCAGCTTTTGAATTGTCCTTGCAAAGTTCATAAAGATAATGGTTACAACAAACATTCTTTCATCTCTTGTCTGGAGGTCTTTTAAAAGACTTTTTACATCTTCTCCATAGGTGATTAAATCACTTGGAAGAATGTCCATATCATATCCCGACCTTACAGCCTTTTTGTTTTCCTCAATCTTCATCTTGTCAATATCGGTATTTTTTCTTTTTACCATCTTGATCGCTTCCGACTGTTCGATTGCCTTGATATGAAAAGAGATATTGATGTTATCATCTATATCCAAAAACTCGGCAAGCATACGGTCTGAAAGCTCACTTGCAAGGATTTGAAAATGACTTGCTGCTCCGATAAATTTTCCAAACTTAAAATACCTTGACGGTGTAAAGTTAAATTCATCAGGAGCAATGTATGTCTTTGTGCTTTCTTTCTTCTTTAAGTCCTTATATGAAAATTCAAAGGTCTTATTGGGATTTAAAACATCATGAAGTATCTTTAGTCTTTCCTCTCCGTTAAGGCTTTCTGCTCTTACTCCCATACTTTTAAGACTCGATAATATATCTATCTCCAATCTTTCCAGTTTTGATGTTGCCTGCTCTAAATTATCCGCTTCCACTGTAAAGGTTACATACTTTGATTTTTTCAGTCCGTTATTTCCCTTTACAATCTGACTTTTCAGCATTTCTCTAAACTCAAGGCGAATATCGTCAAACCCGTCCTTTTTATCCGGTATTTGAATTGCCGATTTCATTTCTTCATTTCTGCCAAGCTGATTAATATATGAAAACTCTATGCTGACACTTGGATCAAAGGAATTAAGAAAATTTGCAAACTGATTAAAAATCAAATCCCTATCTTCTTCTAAAGCAAGCTGATAGTTTATATCCTCAAAGACGATACTCTTATTAAAATGCTTTTCATCAATCTGACATATCCCGCTTTTTAAGAGTCTAAGATAGGGAATGGTATCTTCAACAGTGTATCTTTTCGGTTCTTTCCTAAAGATAAGGTCAAGTAATCCGCCCCTGTCTTTTTTAGACTTTCCCTTATTTTGCTTTAAGTCCTGTTTTTGACTTCTTAACTTCTTTTGGTTTTGTTCTAACTTTAGCTGCTGAATCTTTCTTTTGTCTTTCAAGGTAAACCTCCTTTCTCACTCTTTTTTGTGGCTGATAAAATTTATGAAGGTAAACATACTTAAAGTATTTCTCAAAGCTAAGTCCGTCCTTTTCAAAAAGAGTGATGAAAAATATGGGAAGTGTGGACACAATGAGAAAGATGACTGCTATATCATTTGGAACTACCTTTCGCATAAATAAATAGACTGGTAGTCCTACCAGTCCTGCGAGTGTGAAACCTATCATCTGCCTTTTGGTTAAGTTAAAAGCTACCTTTGTTTTTACCTTCTTTAGGTCTTTTGGGATTGGTACATACGCCATAACTTACCTCCCATCTTCTTTTTCCTTTGAAAGCTCTGCCATGTGTTCATAAACAGAGCCGATTTCTTCCTGAATGCTTTCTATCTGTTTATCTGTATTTTTGTTATATCTTTCCTGCAAAATACAAAAGTCATTATGGCAGCGACCGATGTCTTTTGTTCTTTCTTCCAAGTCATTAATCTTGCTAAAAAGTTTGATTCTATCAATCACCGCTATAACACCTGCTCCGATTACTACTGCTGTAAATACTGTTTTTCTTTTGATCATCCTATCCTTCCTTTCTGTTAGTGTGCATTTAATACGCTTTTGGCCAGAGTTCCGCTCTTTAGCATCATTAACCCCAGCAAAACCGCATATCCAAGTATCGTCATGGTACTTGTGTGTATATCTGTTATCTGTATTGTCTTAACTAATACTGCGTATATTCCAAGACAAACCATTAAAAAGAGTCCTTGTAGCCCAAGTGCAAATAGTCCTTTGATATAGTTTGTGCCAATTTGTCCCCACTCTTTGTTTCCCATTGTGGCAAATGGAATGGCTGAAACCGATGAGTAAACATAAATCTCAAACATTCTTCCGTAAACCACAAGCATGATTACAATAGAAATTACCTCTATGGCAACCTTTATGAGTGAGGTTTCAAAGAGAATCATGACAAGCTCTCCAAGCCCCTTTTCTTTTAAGGTATCCATCATTGCCACTATCTGATCTCCGGAAACGGTGGCAGAGGTATTTATCACCCCTGCCGCCTTATTTACCATATGTTGTGCCACATCAAAGACTGCCATTGAAAACTCAAAAGCATGAGATACTAACCATACAGCAATCCACATCTTAATGATGTATTTGAAAAATTCAAAGGTGTCCGTATCATGCATATTGTTTTTTTGCATTACCATATTGATAAGCTCAATACAAAGGACTGCTGTGATGATTAGTCCCGCTATGGGAATAATGACGGAATCGTTAATGCTTTTGATAAAGGCAAATACATCTCCGTTCCACCCCATGGGAGTTTTTCCTACATCTGTTGCAACTGCACCAACTTTATCGTTGATGTCAAGAAACATGGACTCTAAGTTTGCTTGGATACCGCCCAGTAGAAGTTCCTTAAAAAATTCTTCTATCTTGTCGAATATTCCAAACATCTAAGCTCTCCTTTTCTTCTTACTTGAGTACATTGGCAAGAAGTGGAATCAGCTTAAGTCCGATTAGGACAATACCGCCTCCTGCCATCAGCTGCTTTATGCCTAATTAGAGATTGTAAAATACTTGTAGTGTATCTGTATTTCCTATGAAATTGTAGTAAATATCAATTGTTTGGGTGATTTCTCCAT
>OCPH01000031.1_pt1 | contig 39534 bp, 34 predicted proteins | sample 1475691 | NCBI WGS metagenome assembly OCPH01 (sample SAMEA3360696, study PRJEB22359) | human gut metagenome | biome: ENVO:urban biome; feature: ENVO:human-associated habitat; material: ENVO:feces | place: Bangladesh | collected 2011 | reverse complement strand
AAAAGCTCATCATAAGGAATATCCCTTATATCAGTTCCTCCGAGTGTAATTTTCCCTTTATGCACATCATAAAATCTTAGAAGTAAGTTTGTTATAGTAGTCTTTCCACTACCTGATTCTCCAACTAAGGCTGTCATTGTTTTTTCAGCAATAGAAAAACTCAATTTTTCCATTTTAAATTCATCTTTTTCATAGGAAAAATCTATGTTTTCAAAAGCTATATCATTATCTTTCGGAACAATTCCATTCACTTTATCCGGGATTACATCTGCATATAAAATTCTTGAAAGTCTTTCGTAACTATCTACCGCCGAAACATAGTACATATAGTGTTGTTCCATAGAAGCGAACGGCTTATAAAACTCTTTTGAAATTACCGCAAAGATAATAAAATTAAGCACATCGAGATTTCCCTTTATAACAAGTATTGCTCCTGCAATTAAAAGAACTAAATATCCAATATCCAGTAAAAAACCAAATATAGATAACTGTTTTGCCTTGAATCTTGAAGCTGCTTTACTTGTTTCTCCGAACTTTTTCGTTTTGTTCATAAGCTCATTATCTAAGCTCTTATTGTTTGAAAAACTCTTTAGTACAGGTATTCCTCTAACATATTCAACAAATAAGCTAACCATATCAAGAAGTGCTGAGTTGTTCTGATTTTCTATTTTTTCAGATTGCTTAATTGTCAGATATAGAAAGATAAGTGCAATCGGAACAGATACAGCCATAATAATAGCAAGTTTGAAATCAATACTTGCAAGACCAACAAATACGACTGCACCTATCAAAAAATCACCAAACATTCTTGACCACATGTGTCCTACAACAAGGGACATATTATCAACATCTTTGTGTAAAATTGTATTGATCTCGCCCAGTCTTTCGTTGGTATAAAATCCTAAGCTGAATTTTTTTAATTTGATAATCATGCGTTCTCTGATTTGCTGAACAATATCAAAACCTGCACTATGCTTTTTCATATCTGCAACCATATTACAAATACCTTTGAACACTACAAGTAATCCAATCGCAATAAAATATTTATATAGACTTGCTAAGCTCGTTCCATCGAATATTTGGAACAGTATAGAAAATACGATCACAATCATAGCTATGGAGCTTAGTCCATAAAGGGCAAAGAATACACTCGATATAATCAAATCTCTCTTGCCAGTTTTTGTAAGTAGTTTTAACATTTCTCTAAACATTTTCTGTTACCACCTCTTTCAAATTCCATCTATCTACCTTGTTCTGTGCTTCAACCATATCCTTATAAAAATCACATCTTTTCATCAGCTCTTCATGGCTTCCTGCATCAAGAACAACACCCTTATCCATAACAATAATTTGGTCTGAATCTCTAATCGTATTTAGATGATGAGCAATTGTAATGATGGTTTTATCCTTGCTTAAATCGTCAATTGCTTCGCCGATAAGTCTTTCATTTTCACTATCAACAGCCGCCATTGCTTCATCTAATATTAAAATCGGTGCATTTTTCAGTATCATTCTTGCTATAGAGATTCTTTGTTTTTCTCCACCGGATAACTTAACTCCCATTTCACCTACTCGTGTTTCATATCCATTTGGCAATGCTGAAATAAAATTATGGCATCTTGCTTTTTTAGCAGCTTCTATGACTTCTTCTTTTGTTGCATTTAGTTTTCCAATTGCTATATTTTCAAAAATACTTAAGTCAAAAAGGATAACTTCTTGTTGCACACTACCAATCAGCATTGAGATATTTTCTTGACTATATTCTTTTATATCTTTTCCATTTATCAGTATTTGTCCTTCATCTGCATCCCAAAATCCCATAAGCAAATTAGATACCGTACTCTTTCCACAACCGCTTGCTCCTACAAAGGCGTTCAAACTATTTTTCTTAAAATTCAAATTGATATTTTTAAGCTCAAAGCTATCTTTTCCGTATGCAAAATTCACATCTTTAAATTCTATGTTTCCAAATTCTAAACCTTGTTCTGTCTTTTTGTTTGGAAGTGGAACTGTTAATACTTTCCCTATCGCCTTTAACGCTTCCTTAAACACAATAGAAAAATGTTGCAATGTAGCTGTCTTACTTATAGAAGCAGTAAAAGCAGACGATAAAATAATGGCAAGGATAAAATTAGGCGTTGTAATATTTCCATGATAAAGAAATATGCTTCCCAAAATCATGACAATAACCACTCCAATTTCCATAAATATGTCAATGAGTCCCATTGGAATTGTAACCATCCCCATGCTCTTTTTAACCCAGTAAATATATTCTCTTGCCGTTTTTAATGTTCTTTCACTAATTTCCTCTTCTTTAGCAAAAGCCTTAATCACAGAAATATTTTTTACATATTCCATTAGCTCTTCTCTCATTCTGTTTTCATGATTGAAGTAAATCGCAAAGTTTTTATCCATTGTTTTCTGTGAAAGAACTTTTACCAAATACATGAGTGGAACTCCGGCAATCATCCCAAGAGCAAGACGCCAATCCACAAAAATCATAGCTACAAAAATAATGGTAGGCAGAAGTGTAACTGACATTATTTCAGGGAGACCATGAGCAAGATATACTTCCACTTGTTCTACATCATGTTGGACAATGTTGGTAAGCTCTCCTGTATTATGTTCTTTAAAGAATCCCAAACTTAGTTTTTTCAGATGACCGATAATATCTAACCTAAGTTCTGTTAATTTTTCGTATGCTTTCTCATGGGCAACCTTTGTTGCAAAATAATAAAACACTCCTTTTAATACAAACGATATAAAGATTCCCAAAAATATATACTTTAAATTACCTTCGTTAATATTGTTTGTAATTAAAGAACTAATCAAATATACGAGTAAGATTTGTGGTATCAAATCAAATACTATTTTTAAAGCAAGAAGTGCATTGGATAAACCGTTTTTCCCAATCACTTTTTTTCTTAATTCTTTTTCCGGCATGAACAACTCTCCTTTCAAAATTGAATAATATTGAATTTTAATTCAGTATTAAGGTTTAAATTAAGACTTTGCTGATTACGCAAAGTCTATTTTTTTGTGCTGATTATAGGGATTCCACTCCCTTGTAATAACACCTTGCAATAAGTTTTAGCATATCTTTTGCCCACTTTTCACTTTGATAATGCCTTGCTATTTCAAGAAGTCCCTCTGTAAAGTTACTGGCTAAAATATGGGCAAGCATTGGATCATATTCCTGTTTCGATTGTCTTTTTAAACTTACTTCAATATGAACCTGCATTTGTGATATGAGTTTTTGTTTTGCTTCTGTATGCTTTGTACCTGAGCTTTTATCCATTAAAATAATTAACTTCTTACGATCTTTTAAAAGTTCATGAATATAATTTTCTCCAACCTCATCAAACCTTTCAGAAGCAGAACCTTTTTCCAAAGATTCTTCCTCATTAAAAGCTGACTCGAAGTTTATATAAACAGAACTTACTACTGCATCAAACAAAACTTCCTTATTTTTGAAATAGGTATAAATGAGTGCCACAGGAATATCTGCTTCTTTTGCAATTTCTGTTAATTTGGCACCTCTATAATCCTTTTTATAAAATACTTTTTCTGCTGCTTCGAGTATTCTATTTCTAACTTCTTCTTTTAATACTTGTGCCATAGCACACCTCTTTCTATTCCAATACTGAATATATATTTAATAATAAATCAAAATTCAATATTTGTCAAGATAGGTTTAAATATTTGTTTTTATATACTCACTCACCGGTATCCCCACTCTTTTCAAAACCTTTATTTTCTCCTGTTTCTTCTGTTCTCTCCTTGCCTTATATTTATCTTCATACTCTTTCTGTTTTCCGCTTGCTTTTCGTTTCAGGTAATTTTGATGTAGCTTGTCTTTTCTTTTCTTTATTTTTCTTTCTTCTTCCTCAAGTTTTTGTTTTTCTTCATCACTTAACTCCGCCTGTGGCAGTTCATAATTGCCTATGAAATTAAAGTAAATTTCTATCTTTTGCTTTGATGTCTGACTTCCTTTTCTATCTCTTTCATGTACGACAATCTTTTCTACAAACTCATTTATCATTGTGGTTGTAAGTTCATCAAAGTTTTCATAACGACTGATAAGAGATATAAATTTTTTAGCTCTGTCTGTTTCTTTTTCATATCTTGATACCTGCTGCTCCAAATCCTTAATTTCTTTACTTAAAGTTATCTGCTCCGTTTCATATTGGTTATTTAGTATTTCATATCTGCTATTTGGTATTTTGTTAAGGATCATATCTTCATAGATACGACACATCAGTCTTTCTAATTCCTGTAATCTTCCTTTGCTGTCAATAAGCCTTGTGCGTTTCTTTTCTATCTCTATTTTTTCCTTTTCTTCCATTTCATTTTGAATGGAACGGATAAAGGCTTCATTATCTTCATTAAGGTATTTTTTAATATCTTTTAGTGTTTCCCTAATAAGGTTTAAGACCGCTTCTGCTTTTATTCTGTGTGCTGATGGACAAAGTGTGCCACAAGGTGTTTTGGTATAGGCACTGCAAGTGTAATAGGGAATATTCTTATAATTGCTTGTTCTATGAACATACATCTTGCTCCCACAATCTGCACAATGCATTAGTCCTGTGAGTGGGTGATATTCTCCCCAACCGTCAGGATACCTTTTTACATTTCCTCTTATCCTTTGCACATTATCAAAGGTTTCTTGGTCTATGATTGGCTCGTGTGTATTTTCAAAAATAAGCCAGTTATCCTCGGATACATATTTGCTTTTCTTGTCCTTGAAGTGCTTTCTTGTTTTGAAATTGACTGTATGCCCCAAGTATTCCTGTTTCTTTAAAATGCTTGCTATTGTTGAGCTGCACCAACGATAGGGATGTTCAAAGTTTTTGCTTTGATATAGTCCATAGCCTAATTTCTGTTGATGATAGGCGGGTATATCTACTTTTTCACTCTCCAATATCTTTGCTATTCGATACGGACCATTGCCTTGCATGGTCAGGTTAAATATTCGCCTTACTATCTCTGCTGCTTTTTCATCTACTATCCATTTGTTTTTATCTTTTTCATCTTTGATATAGCCATAAGGCGGTGTGCTTGCAGTATGTTTCCCACTTTCGCCTTTTGACCTGAAAGTCGATTGTATTTTTCTTGATGTATCTCTTGCATACCATTCATTCATGATATTTCTAAAGGGAGTAAAATCATCTTCTCTGTAAAAACTATCTACATTATCATTGATAGCGATTAGTCTTACGCCCTTTTGTCTTAGTATCTCCATACATTGACCGACTTTGAGATAATCTCTGCCAAGTCTGCTCATATCTTTTACAATGATACAACCAATATTTCCTTGATTGACTCCGTTCATCATTGCCATAAATCCCGGTCTGTCAAACTGTGTTCCGCTGATTCCGTCATCTGTAAAGTGAATAATGTTTGACAGGTTATTTTTGCTTGCGTATTCTTCCAATATTTTTTTCTGATTGATGATAGAGTTACTTTCTCCTTGCAGTTCATCATCACGACTTAATCTCTCATAGAGTGCTGTTATCTTTTCAAAATTCCTCATTTTTACCCCCTTTCTCTTAATTTTTCAATAAAAAAAGAATTAAGAAGTACATATTTCACTAAAATAGTGATTAAGTGTTCTCCTTAATTCTATTACTCCAGCAGCAAGTTTGTATTTCTTATATTGCTTTACCGCAAAGTGCGTAGGCTCTTTCTTTTCCAATGCTTCAAATAGTCTATCAATGGGATTCATATATGTTTCATCATCTTCCCTGACTTCTGAAGCGTCTATCATATCCAGTAGTGTCGCAAAGTTCTTTTCTTCTCTTGGAGCTTCATAGAAGATATATCCAATAAGAGCTGTATAGTAGAGTTTTTCGGCTTTGACCCAAAAATCTTCACCTGCTTTTTCACCCTCTCCCTTAGTGTTTGCAATAATTGTCTGCACTAATTTGAGGATGTCTTTTTCACTTTTGAGATAGGCAAAGGGATTGTACTTCATGCTCTTTTTGAAGTTGATGGTATTTAAGATTTTTATCTCATAACCATTATCTTCAAGCATCTTGCCACACTCAATGACTATCGTTCCTTTCGGATCGGTTACACAATAACTACTGTGCATTTGCATTAGGTTTGGCTTTACATAAAATCTTGTCTTACCGGATCCTGAACCACCAATAACAAGTACATTTTTGTTTCTTGCATACTTTGGATTTGCCGGTCTGCCATTCATGGTTAATCGCTCGGTTTGTGTCAGCAAAATATTGTTTTGGAATTTTTCATCCATATATGGCTCTATATCTTTTCTTGTTCCCCATCGGGCTGAACCATACTCTTTCCCCTGTCTGAACTTTTTTGCATTTTTACCTTTGGTATAGACAATAAATTTAATTAAAACTGCCACTCCCACGCCCATTAAAATATCCGTTGGATGAATACTTGGAATAAAGCTCATGGTATTAAGCTCTAATATTCCTTGAAAGATTTTGTCTATCACATCTCCACCAGTATAGGCTCGTACATGGTAAGAGAAGATGTTTCCAACATAGAAAAATGCAAGGTAGGGAATATTCTGCTTTAGAAACTTTGCCTTATCTTGCACCTTAAATAAGCCTTTGATGTCTTTTAGTATCTTATCTATCATAGGCTCTGCTCCTTTTGTTTATTCTTGACTTTATCTTTAGAAAGAGAGTTCTTTGCCATCTCCTTGAACTTCTCAATATTCTTGTGGATAGATTCTTTTCTTTCCGTTTTCTTTTCTGATTCTGAAAGAGCGTGTTTGAAGGCTTTATCCATCACTTTCATGTCTTTTGCCTGAAAGAATACGGAGTATTTACCTGTTTCCTTATCTTTCATCACAGAAAACTTAACCCCATATCTGTTCAGCTCTTTTTTCAGTTCCTTCAGCTCCGCTTCTTCTACCGGAATTTCTTCAAGCTGTCCCTTTTTTACCATATCTTTGAGCTTTACTTCATTTCCGTTAGCATTAACCAGCTTTTCCAGTCCTCCAAGTTTTTCAGCCTCTTTCATCAGTTTCTTTAATAAGTTCAGAATTAGCTTTCCTGTTACTTTAGCAGCTTTCACTTCCATGTTAAGCGTTTTTCTTGCGATTTCTTCATTGATCAAGTTCTCTCACCTCCAGTCAGTAATCTTTCTTTATTCCTCTTTAATTTTTCTTCCTGAATAACTTTCCTGTAATCTTCTCCAAGTACCATCACAGGAATACACATCTCGATAATTCTTGAGTAAATTCTTTGGTATTCCACACTCTCCGTACAGTTTTCAATTTGGCTGTATGAAAGATTTGTGGTAAAGATTGTTGGCTTATGCTTTAAGTACCTGTTATTCACAATGTTATATACCTGCTCTTTGGCATAGCTTGTATCTCTTTCAATTCCTAAATCATCTAAGATGAGAACGGAAGTGTTTACAAGTGATTCGATATATGCGTTTTTATCAAGGTCAAATCCGCCTTTTTGCAGTTCATTGATTATCTGTGCAAAGTTTCTAATCTTAACGCTTATCTGATACTGTTCAATCAGTGCATTGGCAATAGAGCAGGCAAGATAGGTCTTTCCGCTACCCACCGAACCATAAAACAAAAGTCCGATGTTTTCTTTTTTCATCAGTTCATAATCTTTTACAAAATTCTTTGCGATAATAAGGCTCTGATTTTCTTTTCCCTGATAGTTTTTAAAGGTATATGCCCATTGAATCATGGATGTGAAGCAGATACTTTTTAATCTCTCGATTTCAAGCTGCTTTTGTCTTTCTTTTTCTTTTGCTTCTCTATCTCTATCGCATTTACAAGCAGTCTTAAATATCATCTGCTTTCCGAAAAAGTCTAATGCTTTCCCGTCTTTTCTTTCATGGCACACTTTACAGTAGGCGTGTCCGTCTTTGATGTATTCTTTTTCAGGATTGAAGCTGTATTCCACATCTTCTATCATCACTTTTTCTAATTCTTTAATCATAAATGTACTCCCTTGTTATATTCCTCCCATGTAGGGATATTGGTTTTTTTCTTACTTCCCTGATCTTTATAAAACCAAGAAAGAATTGTTGCTTTATGGTCTTTATATGTCTTTCCGGTACTTTGAAGATAGGTTGATAATCTTTCAATGTAGTTATCAAGCTCTCCTGCCATTTTTATTTGTAATTCTCCTATATCTTCGTCCTTTAAAAAGACATTTTGAAATGTTCCAAGTCCGTTTTCCCCAAAACTATATTCTCTCTTACTATACTTACTCTTATTATTCTCTATATAGTTAGAGTCAACATTTTGAACTTCCTGAAGTTCATTTTCTTTACTTCTGAGGTTAAAATCTTTTACTTCTGAAGTTAAGTTTTTTGACTTCTGAAAGTCATTTTCTTTTACCGCTATTATGCTCATAAAGTCTTTAACATAAATGACATTCGGCTTACCAAGTCCAAGCCTTACTCTTTCAATCAGTCCTATTCCTTTTTTGCTGTCTAACTCGTCTAATGTTTTTATGGCAGTAGGCTTTGAGATATTTCTTCTTCTCATAATTTCTTCAACTGTGAAATAGATAAATACTCTGCCTTCCTTGTCCACCCAGTTATTCTTAAAGGACATTCCTGTGCGTTTCAAAAGCATGGAGTATAGGATGATTGCTTCAGCAGACAATCCCTTAAATTCTTCTCCGTCTACCAATATTTCAGGTACTTTTAGAAAGTTAAATCTTTCCGCTTCTCTGTTATAGAAATAGTCAAAGTCCATGCAGGATCACCTCCCTTCTTAAAAATTTACAAAGAAAAAGACGATAGTTTTTTCTTCTATCGCCTTTGGTAACCATTTTTATGAAATTTTTTAGATTGATTTTATTGCTTCATTGATACCTTGCAAAAAAGCTATAACTGTTGCTCCAACCATTGGTATTCCATATGGACTAACCAAGAATCCAATAATCAATGCTTCTATTCCGATGGTAACTTCTTTTTGCAGAAAAGATGCAATTGCTCCAAATATGCAAAACATCATCAGCAAATACAGTATTGTTGTTCCTATGGCAAGTAAAAATATTAAAAATGCTGTGAGGATACTTAATGCCAAGCTAATTGGAAACAAGATTATTTTTATTATCCATCTCATAAATACCCTCCATTTCTATTAAATCATTTTAAAATGCCTTAAAGCATCCATGATAGCCTCCTCTTTTTCTGGTGTGCATTGTGGAATAACCTGTTTCTCTTTTTTTGATTTGTTATAATGCTCCCTTAATTCAATGCCACATTTCCTTTTAATCTGAGCAATATATAATGTAGGTACTTTTAATCCAAATTTATTCCAAACATATTCTTTGATTTGAGCATATGTTGCCTTGCTTTCAGCACTTGTCAAATCAAGCTCATCCAGCTTAATTTCAACATCTATATGCTTATCGACATCAAGTTTGGACAATAACGCTACCGTCTCCACATGAGCACTTCTTGCGAACATATCAACTGCGGCTACTCTCTCTACCTTATACACCTCACTCATCAAGGCGATGTCTCTCGCCAAACTTGCGTGGTTACAGCTGATGTATACAATCTTTTCTATGCCGCTCTTATTTAGCATCTCTACTACTTTTTTATCTAGGCCCTTTCTCGGCGGGTCGACTATGACTGCGTCGTAAGTTTTTTCTTTCAAGACTCTATTTATTGCGTCTTCGGCCTTAGCGTGTATGAATTTTGCGTTTTTTATACCATTGGCTTCTGCGTTCTCGTCTGCGCTTTTAACTGAGGCTTCGACGACTTCGACTGCTGTGACTGATTTTGCTTCTTTTGCGGCACATAGGCTTATGGTGCCTATGCCTGAGTATAGCTCAAGTATGTCCATCTCTGCTGCGTCTCCTAAATACTCTAGTGCTTTTTTATACAAAACGTCCATCATCTCTAAGTTCACTTGCAAAAATGTTTGCGGATATATCTTAAAATCAAGTCCCAAGATGTTTACGCTTAAAAAGTCGTCTCCATATAGCTTAATAAATTTTCTTCCGTAAAGCACTTTGTCTGATTTATCGTTTATGTTTAGGTAGATGGATTTTACCTTGCTTATGTCTATGCACGACTTTAATTTTTCTATATCTATCGTGATTTCATCGTGCGAGACGAAGGTAATCATCAGCTCGTCTTTTTCGTTGTTTCTAAAGACTATGTCCTTGATATCGCCTTTCTTGGCTTTCCAATCGTAGCCCTTATAATTTTCTTTTACAAATTTTCTAAGTCCTTTATAAACCGAAAGCGCTTCCTTATTCATGTAGAGCATCTCTTCTGAGTCGACTACTGTGTTTGTGCCTTCTTCAAAGTATCCTATATGAACTTCACCATGCGCCCCACGAGCGACTTTGACCTGGGTATTGTCCCTATAATGTGTTAAAGTCTTCGCCTTGTACTCTTCTACGTCCACGTAAAGCCCAGCCATCTTCTTGAGGTTCATCTTAAGTCCATTAACTTTCCACTCGAATTCCTTCTCATAAGAAAGGCTGGAGAGTATAGCCTCGTCACTAACTCCCTCCACACGAAACTCGGATGGGATGGCTATATCCAAGACATCTGCCTCGATAAAGCTCTTCTTCTTCACTTCGTTTGTGATTGTGACTGTATCGCCAAGCACGGCTCCTTTAATAAAATAGACCAGTCCCTCGGACTTAGCAACGCCCCTTAGCTGACTGGTCATATCTTCAATATAAAACTCTTTCATTAGATTGAACTTCTTAAATTGATTGTGTTGTCTATGATGGAAAGGTCTATGACTTTGCAGTCGTCGATGACGCGCTCGTTGTAATCGGGTGTTTTCTCGATGTTTAAAAATTTGTTAATGGTTCCGATTGCTTCTTCAATTATGATTAGTCCGTCTTGATCAAGTCCTGTTCCTTTTTCCAAAATAATTGTCTTAAATGGTGTTTCATTCGGCTTAACTGATCCTGATAGTGGATGTGTTAAGAGCTTATATCCTTCGTGAATTAGGTCTCTCGCCTTAAGTAAAACGCCTGTATAATTATCGACTTTGTCTACGTAAATCATGTCGAAGTCGTCTTTGTATTTGTCTCTAACGTAGTCGTTGTTTGTAACTATGGTTCTCTTCATATTAATTCTCCTCATTTATTCGTAAATTTTCTGCCATTTCAGCAAGTTTTTTAAGTCTATGGTTTACGCCCGACTTACCAAGCTCCGGGCTCATAAGCCTTCCAAGCTCTGCAAGTGACGCGTCTCTGTTGTTCAGTCTAAGTATTGCTAGCTCTTTTAAATCCGCTTGTAGTGCGTCTAGGCCTATCATTTCATCGATGTACTCTATATCAGCGACCTGCCTTGTCGATGCATCAACTGTCTTCTGTATATTGGCTGTTTCGCAATTGGTCCGTCTATTGGCATTGTTCCTAACGTCCTTAACTACCCTGATATTCTCAAAGCTAAGCACGGCTCTCATCGCACCTATAACTGTGAGAAAATCTGAGATTGCCTCGGCGCCCTTTAGATAGGTGATATAATTTTCTTTACGCTTGACGTACTTCGCCCCAAGACCGTAGACGTTCATCAGCTCCTTGACCTCGTTTGCCTCGAACTCGCTTTCGAAGAGCATTTCGAGGTGGTAGCCGCGCTCCGGATTAGTGATGGAGCCGACTGCCAAGAAGGCCGCTCTTAAGTAGCTACGCCTCATATCGTCACTCTCTTTGACTGCCTTCGGAATCTTGTTCACGTCCAAAAAGCCTTCCATGCGCGTGTCCTTAAACATCTGCATAACTATATCCGTATCGTTTAGGACGATTGTGTAGATGTTCATCTTCTTGAGCTGCGTCATCTTTGAGATGTCCACGTCAAGGTCTGTATCGTATAAATTTCTGATTACTGTAAATATTCGTCTCGCAAGCGCCGCCTTTTGCACTCTGAATGAAACGGCCACTTTGCCTGATATGAAGCTAATGGATGAGACGTATCTCACGTAGGCCATAAGCTCAGCTAGGGATGTGTCTTCGTCCGTGATCATCAGCTTTGCCGCTTCGTCCTTAGCTTTTTGTGAAAAACTCATTTTCTCTCCTCATTCTTCTCTCTGTCGTACTCTTCTATGGCTTTTCTAATAATTTCTCTTTCTTGGCTGTATTTCATAAGGCTAATCGCTTCTTCTCTTTCGTAAAACTTCGCCGTCTTAAAGCCTTCCATGCTTTGAGGCTTAGTGTGCGTATCCTTTGTTGACATCAAAAAGAAGTGTACCGTCTTGTCAATCCTTATGTTTCTCATCCTGTTAATGAAAGAGTAGTCAATCTTGCCTAGGTATTTTTTAATCTCACCAGTGATGCCGCTTTCTTCCTTTACCTCGCGAAGAGCCGCCTCTTCAATGCTTTCGCCGCGCTCGATTCTGCCCTTCGGTAATACGTAGTCGCCGTTGTACTTCTTCAAAAGTAGTATTAAATTGTTGTTGATAATTACGCCTCCTGAGCTAAGTACCTTCACCTAAATCACCTGAACAATCTTAAAAATTTCTCTTCCTCATCTGAAATATCGTCTTGAGCGAGTAAATATTCCTTCTTGATAAGAATTTCCTCAAGTTTCAGCCTGCCCTTCTTTGTTAGGGCCACGCTGTAATCCGAGTCTTCCTTCTCTATATATCCCTTTTTTAATAGATTTTCATACGAAGCATTTAGTTTTTTCTCAACAAGCTTGTCAGTCTCGTCCACGCCTAAGTAGCTAGCGACCTTGTCTTCCTTCGTGTCATAAAATTGATATATTAAGTAAATGTACTCATCAAGGTCTTTTAAGTCAAAAGTTTTGCCGCTTTTTTCCTTCTCTTCGTATTTCTTCTTTATTCTAAATTTATTTCTAAATCTTTGGTTCTTCGTCATCAAAAAACCGACGATGATAAACGCTAGTAAAGCCACCGCTATAAGCCCCTTAAGAACCAGTTCAGAGATGCCCGGCTTGTCAATGCGTGTAATTTGCGTCCTCATCAGCTCGTCATTACGGTAGTCATCGTAGTCCATGTCCTCATAAGGCGCGTTCACAAACTCATTTTTCGGATACTTAATGCCTATAGCTATGTCAATGGGCTCGTCTATCTCGTAAAGACCAGTCTTGCCATCTTCAAAAGTAGCGTTAAGACCCTTTGAAGTAAATAGTTCATATACCGGCTCGTCAAAGTAAACGCTCTCGTAGGCTATCTCAATGGTGTTGATGTGCGTGTTAAATGAACGATACAAGCCAAAGACAAAACCATCGGCCCTTTTAAATGCTTTTGGAAGGCCCTTGATCTTGTAAGAGACCTCTTTGTCGCCGCCGTTAAAGTCAAAGATGTATTTCGTTCCTGAAAGGAAATCATCTCTAAGGCTCTTGCCCTCTACATCGTAGACCTCAGCGCCATCTGGCACATCGATCCCAAACTTAAAGCCCGTATGCTCCGTCTCGATCTTGACGTCCACATACATCGCGTCCTCTTTGAGATTCATCTTGTAAGTCATTTTATTTTCGCTCGCTGCATGCGCGTTAAATCCTGCCATGAACATAATTATGACAAAAAAAATTGTTAAGAATCTAAATTTCTTCAATTGACTCGCCTCCTAGTACTCTTCATACATTTATACCCATTTACTCAATAAAAGCTAACAAATTTACGTCCTTTTTTAAATTTAATTTATTAAAGTCATCAGGCTTCATTGTGACTAGGCAAATGGCTGATGGCCCGCCCGATGCATTTAGATCAAAATCGTGATTCACGATGCGCACTCTAAGTCCCGCGTGTGCCTCTATCTCAGCTAGTTCATGCGCCGCGCCCTTTGAGCCGATTGGAACGATGTCATGAATATAGTCTTGCTCCTTTAAATAAATGTAGTCACTCATGCTCATGGCCTTGTCACGATATTTAATTAGCTCCTCGCCCACAAGCCCCTTGCCGATGGCATAGACCGCATCGCCTTTTTGCGCCTTGCGTATATCAAGGCCGCGTCCTAAGACTGTGACGCCCATCCCTGTCATCTTTGTCACGAAGTTTTCTTCAGTCGATCCGGTAAAGCCATCTCCCTCGTCAAGCCCTGCGTCCTTCATCGCCATTTTGATGCCGCGAATGATTTTCTCGCCATAGGGCTCTCTCTCGTTACAAAGCGTATCGACCAAAACCATTGGCACGCTTCTTACGCATAATAGCTCGGCTATGGGCACGAAAGCTGCATAATATGAAACCATTTCTATGTCAGCAAAAACTTCGTCAGATGGCTTCTCGCCTATCCCTGCTGCACTGTCACAAGCAAGAACTAAATTCATATCGTCTAAAATTATTAAATCTCTAAAACTTTTCATGGCGCCTCCATTTACATATTCTTAATATATATGGTATAATATATTATATCATAAGTAGAGAGTATTTAATACTTTAATCGCAAAGGAGGACAAAATGAATTTTGAAGATAAGTTAAGGAATTACGCGAAGATCGTTATCGAGAGGGGCATAAACGTGCAAAAGGACATGCCGCTCGTGATAAATACATCAACTGAGGCGATGGACTTCGTGAGAATGCTTACTGAACTTGCCTACGAAAGAGGCGCAAGCGAAGTAATTGTAAGGATACAAGACGACGAGTGCAACAGATTGAGCGCGATGATGATGAGTGAAGAGGCGATCAAACACGCACCCGAGTGGAAGCTTAATATGATGCTTGATTTTGCAGAGAGAAAGGCGGGCTTCCTGTCTGTTGCTGCGCCAAATCCATCGCTAATGAAGGACGTTGACCCTGAGAGAATAAAACTAATGCGCAGCGTGAGTGCAAATCTGATGAAACCATTCCAAAAATACACTATGAACGACATAAACCCATGGTGCGTGATCTGCATACCATCAAAGGCTTGGGCAGATAAAGTGCTTCCAGACGTAGCTGAAGAAAAGCGTGTAAAAGAGCTATGGGATCTTATTTTTAAGATAGTTAGAGTCGACGGAGCTGACCCTGACAAGGCTTGGGACGAATTTGAAAATACTATACAAGAAAAAGCTAAGTACTTAAACGAGATGCAATTCGAAAAACTTCATTACAGATCAAAATTGGGCACTGATTTGACTATAGAGATGCCAAAGAATCACCTATGGATAGGCGGCTCATCCATGAGCGAGACAGGCGTTCGCTTTACAGCCAATATCCCGACAGAAGAAATCTTCTCCGCTCCTAAGAGAGACGGGGTTAATGGTATTGTTTACGCGACAAAGCCATTGTCACTATCAGGTAAACTTGTTGAGAACTTCTCACTAAGATTTGAAAATGGTAAATGTGTAGAAGTTAAGGCTGAGAAAAATCAAAAATTACTAGAAGATTTAATCGCGACAGACGAAAACGCTTGTATGTTAGGCGAAGTAGCCCTAGTGCAAAACGACTCACCTATTAGCAATAGTAAAAAATTATTCTACTCGACATTATTCGACGAGAACGCATCTTGCCACATAGCTTTTGGAGCTGCTTACCCAACATGCATTGAGGGCGGCGCTGCCATGAGCGAAGAAGAATTACTAAAAAATGGTATAAATGATAGCAAAATTCATGTCGATTTTATGATTGGTGATGAAACAACTGAGATAATTGGGTATAAAGATAATAAAGAATACAAAATATTTGAGAAAGGCAATTGGGCCTTCTAAGGAGGGGTATTATGAACGACAATTTTGTATATGATGAATTTAATCCGAAGAGAAAGGGCGGCAGAGCAAGCGGCGTAACCGAAATTTTTCAAGCAACAAACAGCTACATTAAAAATAATATCAAGGCGCTTCTTTGCTTCGCACTAGTCTACATCGTGCTTATAGGTGGATTTCTAGCTTTAAATGTTGGCTCCATAATGCAAATCTCATCAGATGTATTAAAATATAATTTAAGAAACTCAGAACAATTCGAAACAGGAATCGATGGTCTAGAAGATTTTACGAACGAGCTTGACGAAGCTGAGGACTTTGATGACGTAATGAGAAGCATAGGTAGGTTTAGAGGAAGTAATTTTGATAAAAGTATTAGAAATGAAAATCTAAACTTTACCTTTGAAATTCTAAGAACATCAACACTTATGATACTTGGCTTCTTAGCAATGGGTATAGCCGTACAGATAATTGCTATAGCCTTCATTACCCACGTTAATAAATGGATCTTTAAGATGGATAGAGGCGTAAAAGACGTAACAGAGTCTTTGTTCATCAAATTTATCAAATCCATCGCCGTTATGATAATCTTTGGGCTAATATCAGCAGCTACTGCCATAGTCTTTGGTATAATCAGTGCTATGTCAGGCTCTTATGATGCGATAGATATAATCATGGTCATAATATTACTTATAGTGAACTTCTACATCGGCCTTACTGGAAGCGTAGCCTACTATCTAGTTAATACAAACAAGTACATTGGCATAGGCACTTGCATTAGCTCATCCTTTGGTATTGTGAATAGATTCTTATTTAACTGGATTGGCAAGATGCTAATAATTTATATAGGTACTTTTGTTATAGGCGGCCTAGCAACACTAATTATAGCCTTGATTGCAACAGGACTAAGATCAAATTTGGTCTTTGCACTAGCAGCCATCCCTTGGATATGCGCAGCGCTTTACTCAACAGTCTACTCACAAATGGCGATGTGCGACTACACAAACCAATACGAGTTTAGAACAGGAAATGTAGTCAGAGACTACGACTACTACGATATCTATGACGATGATGGATACGACTATACAGACAGACCAAGACGCTACCAAGATGACGATGCAAGAAGCGTGGATGATTTTTATAATAACTTGGATAAATAAATAAATTTTTGAAACGATTTAAGCGCAGCAATTGCTGCGCTTTTTTTGTGAGCGATTAGACTGAAAAATAAGGGGAAAATTCCCCTTATTTTTCATTTTGGACGAAGTGGCTATACTATTAAGATGGTTTTGCAATTATAGCTCCTTTATGTTATAATGGCGGTAAGATAAAATAATTAAAGGAGGAAGAAATGAGTAAATTTATTGCGGACAAAAGTTTTTTTGAATTATTTCCAGAGGCGAAGCTTGGGGTAATTCTTGTGAAGAACATGGAAAATTCGGACGAAAGCCCAATTGAAGTTAAAAAGATGCTGCTTGATGCGAACGATGAAGCGGAAAAATATCTTGTAGCTGGACAGCTTAGCGAAAATAAAGAGATAGCTGTTTGGAGAGAGGCGTACAAGAAGTTTAAGACTAAAAAGGGCGCAAGATGCTCAATTGAGGCGCTTTTAAAGAGACTTTCTAAGGGAAACATCGTTGGCTCGATTAATACTTTGGTTGACATCTACAACGCTGCATCGCTTAAGTACGCGCTACCATGCGGTGCTGAGGACTCGGACAAGTTTGTTGGCGATTTGAGACTGACTATCACTGAGGGCGGCGACGAATTTCAAGCTATCGGCGAAGATCCATCTGAGACTTATCCAGGCGAACTTTGCTACAAGGACGACAAGGGCGCTATTTGCAGATGCTTCAACTGGCGTGACGGCATCAGAACGATGATTACAGAGGATACTAAAAACGCTTTCATGATTATGGAGCTCGTTGACCCAGATAGGTACGATGCACTTGAAGGAGCTCTTGAGTTTTTGAAAGAAAATCTTACGAAGTACTTAAATGCAGATGTGGCAGTGCATATTTTGGATAAGGACAATCCAGAAGTAGAAATATAAATAATTTTGCGTTAGAATTGCGCCTAAGGCTCGCGCGCTTCGCTTCCTTCCTCAACGTACTTATTTGTACGATGTCGGTCGGTCGCTCGTTATGCTGCGCCTTATCCATCAATTCTATTCGCATAGCGCAAAGGTTCGCGCCCATTTATGGACGGGGTTCTTCAATTTGTGTAGCGATTAATAAATTTATTTTTTATGAATTTTATTATAAAAAGCAAATTAATACACTTAAAAAAATAGAATGGGCATATGGTCTAAACCATATGCCCTTGTTTTGTTGTATTTTGAGTTTCATCCGCTATTTAACGTAAAATTACGTATATATCAACTATTTTCTTAAGCTCTTCGTATCCCTTTGTGCCTTCTATAGTCTTTACTATCTTACCTGTCTTGTCAACAATGATTGATGTTGGGTAAGTTTTGGCAATTTTGTCGAAGTGTTCTTTAGCCTCTGTAGATAGTGTGTAGTTGTCGTAGTCAACTTTTGCGTTCTTAAGTGCTTCGCTAGCCTTTGCAATAGCAGCTTTACGATCTGCTGCTTCTTTTTCACTTAAGCCTTCTTTGTATGGAGTGATGTCCATAACAATTCCGATAACTCCTAGTCTGTCGTTGCCAGCTTTGTCTTCTCTGTCGTCATATTCTTCTTCAAGCTTAGCAATTGCAGTAAGTTCGTCAATTGATTCTTTTGAAGCTGTTGACCATAGATTTATCAAAGTATAGTTATTTTCTTTGATATCTTCTAAGATATTTTCTCTGTCGCCATCAAATTCATATAAATCATAGATACTTAATTCACTAACCTTCTTGTCTTCATCTTTTTTATCATCTTTGTCGTCATCATCTTTTTTGTCTTCTTTGTCATCGTCTTTATCTTCATCATCTTTATCATCGTCTTTATCTTTATCATCTTTATCATCTTTATCGACTATATCATCTTTGTCAAGATAAGCTTCATCACTCTTTAGAATAACAGTTTGAGTTGGCTCATCGTATCCAACGTAGAAGTTCGCAATCTTCGCTATATCACGAAGCTTTACATAGTTTGTTTCATTGATAAAAGCTGTGTCAATATCTTCGTCGTCGCCATTTAAAATTATTTCCTTTTCAGAAAGTATTGCCTTAGCACTCGCTTCCTTGATAGGTTTTAAGTCACTTTCAAGCTTTGTATATGGCTTTCCAGTTTCAACAACAATTAATTTTCTTTCAGCATTGTAATCAATGTTGAATTGTTTCTTTTTGCCACTCATAATCGCAGCAACGTCACGAAGCTTTAAGTAGTTGCTACCTGCTATATTGTAAGCAGCCACCTCAACAGCTTCCTTGTCAAGTGTAATCTTTTGGCTAGATTTAACAGCCTTCATCTCTTTTGCTCCGTCTGCAAATGCAGTTGGAATGATAGTTATCAGCATAAGTATTGCTAATAGCATAGAAATTTTCTTCTTCATAATGTCCTCCTTATAATTTTTTTTACAATTTATTTATACCCAATGGCATAAAAAATAAACACAAGGCGCACCCTGTGCTTATAGAAATGCTTTGATCAAATTAATCCACGTACACCTGAAAGCCCTTCGCCAACGGATTCGTCGAATAATCTATCGTAAATTTCTCGATATAATCCATATTCTCGTTCACGCAAACCCTAAAGCCATCGACATCAATCACTATGTCATTTTCATTTAACTTATCCAAAGTCACGCCATAAACGGCGCCTCTTCATGAGTAGTTGAGTAGCCTTATGCGCAGGGCCTTGTCCTCGTGCTCGTTAACATTTAGCTCATTAAGTCTTTGAGCTGCTCTTTCTTTTATTTCAACTTTCATAATTATCACCAGTATATATATACCCAATGTCCATAAAATTTTTCTATACTTTCACTAAGATAATTATAATATGTCAATAGTTTCGCCATTATTATAAGTTTTACCTATATAAGCATAAGGATAATCATAAATATATCAATAGCACTTTTGCCATATCTATAAGTTTTATCTATACTTTCGCCAACATGATCATAAATATATCAATGGCAGTGCGTAAAAAATCTGCCCACGTCAATGGGCAGATCTTGTAGAGAGTATTTTATTTTGCACTCCAAAGCTCTTCAGCCTTTGGTTTCCAATGCTTAGCGTAATTTTCGCACTTGTCGCACAAGTGGTCAACGCTTTCTGGAGACTCAAGGTCTGTAGATTTAGCGCCAGTTTTCTTTACCATTTCCCTTAAAAGTTCAGGGTTTTCAAGCATTGGGCACGGTCTAAGCATGTTGTCGTTGAATGGGTGTCCGTCGTGGTATGCCATGAACAGTGGTGATCTCAATGCTTCGAGTATAGTTTTTTCTCTGATATTCGAGTCGGAGTAGTGTATGAAAACGCACGGATCAAGGTCGCCGTTTGCGTTTATGTGTAAGTAGTTTTTGCCGCCTGCGATGCATCCGCCAACAAATTCAGCGTCGTTTTGGAAGTCCATAGCGAACAGTGGTTTTCTAGCTCTTTGTTCTCTAATTCTTCTGTAAACAAGCTCTCTTTGTTCTGGGTTTGGCATAAGCTCAACGCTAGCGTCGTTGCCAACTGGCATGTAGTGGAAGTACCATACAAAGTAGGCTCCCATCTCTATCATCATGTCCCAATAAGCTTCGGATGTGATTGAGTCGTAGTTTTCACTAGTGTAGCAGCATGAAATTCCGTATAAAAGTTTCTTTTCGCGCAATAGCTTCATCGCCTTGACAGCCTTGTCGTAGACACCGTCTCCACGTCTTGAGTCAGTCGCCTCTTTAGATCCCTCCAAGGATATGGACGGAACGAAGTTTTTCATGCGTAGCATCTCATCCGCGAAGGCCTCATCTATTAGCGTGCCATTCGTAAAGGCCATAAATACGCAGTCGTCGTGTTTTTCGCATAGACGAATCAAATCGTCCTTTCTAACAAGCGGTTCACCGCCAGTGTATATGTAGAAATAAACACCCATTTCCTTGCCTTGCTTGATTATATCGTCGATTTCGTCGTATGATAAATTCAATTTATTGCCATATTCCGCAGCCCAGCAACCTGTGCAATGCAGATTGCAAGCCGATGTTGGGTCTAAAAGTATAGTCCACGGTATATTGCAGTTGTACTTTTGTCTAAGCTCCTCTTGAATAGGACCGCCGACCAAGTTACCATTGATAAAGAAATTTACGATCAAAGTCTTGACAATTTCTGGATCAACATCATTAAGTATATGGCGAACATATGGGTAGTATGGATCACTTGGGTCACTTATAGCCTTACGAATGGCCGCTCTTTGATTAGCAAAGCCACCGTTTGAAAACTTATCTGCCCAGTCCATAGCCTCAAGTAAATTCGCCTCAGGGTCCTTGTATAGATGATTAAATGCCTTAGTTAAGCCAAATTTGGCTAGTGTAGTAGAAACACTCATATATAATCCTCCTTTTTTACTATTCTACAATATAGCATATCACCAAGCCCATGGTCTTGTGAATATGCAATCGAGGAGAATTGTTCAAATTAGGACATATTTATTTATCTGTACCAAGGCCCCCATCAAAAGAGTCAATCAGCTCGTCAAAGATCACGCCAAGCTTATCTATGCCATCGTCGATGTCGTCTTGCATGTCATTCCATAAAAAGCGCATAAAATAACCACTGAGAGTATATGTAATCATCTCAGAAGCAAGCTTTGCGCGAGCTGTGTCGCCGCCCGTGATTCGCGCGTACTCCTCCATATACATAGAGACGGTCGAAGAGATCCTCTCAAATACATAAAAGCAGATTTGGTCACGCGATAGAGAGTTATAAACGTTGTAAATCCTCTTCTTGTGCAGGGCGCATGAATAAAGTATCGCCTTGGCAACGTCCTGCCACGACTGAGCCGAAGTCGACTCGATGTGGCCCTCTAGCCACTGAGCAAGTGCCTCGTCCAATAGTTCGTAGATGTCTTGGTAGTGGTAGTAAAAAGTATTTCTGCCGATTTGACACTCCTTAATCAGAGCCGTCACCGTAATCTTGTCGAACGGCATGCGGTCAAGCATCTCATTAAACGTGTCAATAATGAGCTTTTGCGTGTAGTTTGCCATATAAACACCCCTTTAAGTATATCTACCCATTTACATAAAATTATATCAATGGAGATGCATACATACTACTAAAGTATGATTTTAAAAAAAGTACTTGACATAATCAATTTACCGTGATATAATATAATCAAGATAGAAGAAAGATAATTCTATCTAAAGAAAATTAGCTCCATCCCTTGACTTAATATAGATACGAAGCTAAATATTTTAGCAAGGAATGAATGGCTTAAGTTTTACTATTTGAGAGCGAAATGTGGATCAAAGGTAAATAAAGTCTAAATTAGATGAACCTTAAGTGGCAATAGCTGCTGAAGTGCTTGTTTAATCATATTCTCTTAATTCTTATATAAGAAGAATAAGATATTTATTAGTGGAGGTAATTTAGAAATAAAATTTAATATTTATGACGATGGTAGATGACATGTGTAAGAAAGTCACGACTATGAAAAGACATTCATTTATCTCTGTATAAGGAGAATTATTTATCTTTTCAAGGTGAAAATTAAACAATGAAGGGCATATGGATGAATCTACAAAGGAAGATCGCTAAGAAAGGATGTATAAGATGTTCTTTTGAAGCACACGAACGAAAGGAAGTTGTTAAAGCGATGATTGAACCTAAAGAGAATCATCAAGGGATGGTAAGCTAATATTTTTAAATATTAGCTTTTTTTCGCATTCGATTTGCGATCTTGGCTAGTTTCGAATTATTTTGTCGCTGCGGAGTGCGTTTAGCACACCTCGCTCCAAAAAATTCTGTACAACGCCAATCTCATCAAATCGCTCTGCGAAAACATTATGAATAAATATTTTGATTAAACTCTACTTGTTTTAACATTACACATCGCCCAATCATCACGATGCAAAGCAGTAAGGTTCTCGTACTTTAGTACGAGGTTCTTCTTGCTCCGCAAAATTGTTTGATCTGGTTCATTGACATTATAATTAGCTTTTTGCTCAAACGCCAATCTCAGCATAGCGCAAAGGTTCACGTCCACTTGGACGGGGTTCTTCATCGCTCTGCGAAACAGATTAAGTGATTAAAAAAACATCACATATCGTCCAATCATCTCGATGCAAAGCAGCAAGGTTCACGTCCATTTATGGACGGGGTTCTTTTTTTCCTAAGAAATTATAATTATTAAGATAATATCTTTTTAAATTTTAGCTTTTTTATAAAAGCACTTGACAAAATCAATAAAATTAATTAAAATAAATATATAATCAATACATGGGAATGAAGTTCTCCCACGAAATGAAACCGCTATTAGCTGATGACTTCTGTTTTTACAGGGGCACCAGCTTTTTTTATGCTTCAAATCATGTAATAATAAAATATAGTTTGTGTAACGAGCTCAAGGGCGCGTATGAACGCAAAAGAAAAAGGAGATTTTTTATGATACAATCATTGGCATTCATACTATTATTAGGCCTAATCATGGCTGAAATTTCAAAACGTCTAAAGCTGCCACGCATAGTCGGCATGCTATTTACAGGGATAGTCTTGGGACCCTTCGTCCTAAATCTACTCGACCCGAAAATCCTCTCAATCTCAGCCGAGCTAAGGCAAATCGCCCTACTCATCATACTAATCAAGGCAGGGCTATCACTCGATTTAAAAGATCTAAAAAAAGCAAGCAGACCCGCCCTCCTACTAAGCTTTCTGCCCGCATCCTTCGAAATTTTGGGCTATGCGCTTCTTGCACCCATTCTTTTAAAAATCTCAACCATTGACGCCTTGCTTATGGGCGCCGTCCTAAGCGCAGTCTCGCCCGCAGTCGTTGTTCCGCGCATGTCCATGCTCATGGATGAGGGCTACGGCACAGACAAAGCCATCCCACAGATGATCATGGCAGGTGCATCCATGGACGACATCTTCGTCATAGTCCTATTCACAAGCTTTTTAGGCATGGCCATGGGTCAGGGCGTAGACCTAAGTCAGTTCGCCAATATCCCCATAAGCATAGTACTAGGCATAGCGATAGGCGCTGTCTTTGGCCTAGTGGCGAGCTTCGTCTTTGAAAAATCATTCTCGAAAAAGCATCTAATTAGAAACAGCATGAAAGTCATCATCATCATGGCGCTAAGCTTTTTGCTCGTTGCGATTGAGGGGCTTCTTAAGGAAAAACTTGCAATTTCCTCGCTTATAGCAGTCGTAACCATGGCGATGACCATCAGAATCAAAAGTGTGGAGAGCGTCTCCGCAAGGCTATCAGCCAAGTTTGCCAAACTTTGGATAGCAGCCGAAGTCATGCTATTTGTGCTCGTGGGCGCCGAAGTCGACATACGCTACACCCTAGATGCTGGGCTAATGGCGATAGTTATGATATTTCTAGCGCTTGCCTTTAGAACAGTCGGCGTTTTGATTGCACTCGCAGGCACTGGGCTTAATAAAAAGGAAAAGCTATTCACAGTCTTTAGCTACTTACCAAAAGCCACAGTACAGGCGGCGATAGGCTCCGTGCCACTCGCAATGGGTCTTGAAAGCGGCAAGATAATTTTGTCCGTCGCAGCACTTGCGATACTGATTACAGCGCCACTTGGAGCGACGATGATGGACTTGACATATAAGAAGTTTTTAAATAAATAATTTTTTGTTCAATTGGCGCCTGAAACTCGTTCTCTTCTCGGCAATGCTCAGGTACGTCTGTACATTCCGCTTGCCTCGAAGCTCCACTTCGTCTCATCCATCCAATTGCTCCAAAAAATCTTGTATAGTGTCGGTTCATTGACACTATAAGAAAATTGATTAGATTCAATCGCTGCGCCTTATCCAGCATAGCGTAAAGGTGTTAGTACATTTTAATGTGCTAGGTTCTTCTTCTATTCGCAAAATTCTTTGATTAAGTTTATTGACATTATAATTTATTATCTTTTTTATCGGTTCAAACGCCAATCTCAGCATAGCGCAAAGGTTCTCGTCCATTTATGGACGGGGTTCTTCAATCTGTTTGTGATAGCTCCTTTCCTCTGCGAACTCTAGTTGCAGCGGCAATAAGCTCAAATGCTAAAGAGATTTTATAAGTTTTTATTTGAAAATATATTGATCTAGACATAAAACAAGGACAGAGATGATATCTACCCTCTTTACTTAAAATGGTAAGGAGGGTTTTTTACTCTATATAGATAAAAAAAGTGGACAGCTTATCCACTTTATATCATCAATCTTTTAAAAATTTACACACGCTATCAAGCGCTCTAAGGTCCATAAGCATACCAGGGTGTGTTCCCTTAAACACTTTAAACTTCTTTCTAAGCTCTTTTGGCATCTCGTCAAGCTTGTAGCCCATACACGCTGAATACAGTGGCACTAGTCCGTCGCCCTCTTTTGTTACTAGCTCTCTTGTAATTATCTTGTCGTTCTCATCTTTTATATAGCAGCCAGAAACTTGTGTTTGAGTGCCATCTGCCACTATAAACATTGATTTTGGCCTATTAAGTAAGCTTACGCTATGTAAAAAGCTTTTGTACTTTCTATAGTTTTTAGCTTTCCTTAAAAATTCTTCATATCGCGTAAATCCAAGATAGTTTTTTATCTCTTTTTGAACTTTGCTCGGCTTAATATCTTCTGCTGCGTTCAAGTCATGCAGCTGCGTGATAAGGTCTTCGTAGTTTTTGTACTTCTTCGATACGACTTTTTCAAAAGTCTTCTTATCCTTCACCCATTGATATGGATACGCTTTAAGCATCTTCGTTGTTGGATACAGCTCAACAAGGCCATCATAAGCATAAATAACGTACTTTTCTATGCCAAATAGCTTCTCCAAGACAATATCCTTATAATTGCCAAATATGCTTCCGCTGCTCATTTGATTATAGGCGTGCGGTGCTCCCTCGTAAGGCGTACAAAGAGAAACGTACTTTTCAACTCTTTTATCGTGCTCACGAAAGTAATGGGCGCTAACTATGCCTCCCATGCTATGTGCAACGATGTCGACCTTTACTCTTCCCCCATGATTTATACTATTGATAAAACTGTCAAGCTTTTTACAAGTAAGCGTATTTGTCTTTCTCCAATCGTATGAGAACTGGTAGATGGGTCTATCCGGAAACTTTAGAAGCAAGGCGTTTAAAAGCACTGCATTTGCTGAAGCTGGTCCTGTGTGCCTATCAAAGATCCTAGAGTTTCTAAGGTCGCCCTCTTGAAGACCGTATAGCTCGTTGTTTATGTTTAGCTCTTGATTAATCTCTCCTACATCATTAACAAGTGGTATCCAAATCCTCTTAGCAAAGCCCTCTTTGTCCTTAGATATCATCCCAGTGCTTCTCTCAAAATCATCCACATACTTTTCATCGATACTAAATAGCTCGCTGCCGGTAATGCCAGGAATGAAGATGATAGGCCTTTTATAGCCCTCAGCCTTTGTACTTTTCTTTTGCGTACTAGCTTGCTCTGTCTCGCCTACTTTATCTAATAAATTTTTTATAAGCGTCATTATATACATCTCCTAATTAAGTATACACTGATTATATCATAGCTTGTATCAGCTTTCAATAAAAATAGGATAGAGATTTTATTTTCTCTATCCTTTTTCTTTGTATTAATTAAGATTTATGATCTACAAATATTCTATATCAAATTTGCACATCAAAAAGTGTTTCCTTCGCTTGCTCGTCTACGAAAACTGTTAATTTCTAAACTCGTTCTCCTGCGTGAGATTATCTAATATTTATTTTTCTTTAAATTAATTTTAACTTTACCTTATCTCTATTTGTTAAATACTCTTCCACATCAAACAAGTTTTTCTTATAATGATCTTCCAACAGCTTGTAATTCTTATGCTTTGTAATATCAAATTTATCAGACAAGAAATGTCTTACTACTCTTAGATAAAAATATCCCAATTTTAATAATCTCCATCTAAGTAATCCTCAAGTTGATATTCTTTCCCATCAACTTCTATAAACCATGTGCTATAAGCATCTATATTTAAAGGATTATCATCAACAACATGAGTTTTATAATACTCTGTATATATACTATACACGAGATTCTTTCTTGTGTCATTCTTATCTATTTTCCCATTATAAAAAGATATATATACAGTAGATACTTTTGTATCTTTTTCCCAATATTTGCTTGCAATTTCATCCATGTGATTGGTATTTATGAATGGTTTTAATTTATCTATTACTTTTTTTACATCATTAATTTTAAAATTTTCAGATGTAACAAAATTAATATATAAGGATGGTCTTAAAAATTTTATTTGAATCTCACATATTTTTTTTGATGACATCTCTTCTTTAAACAAATGAAACTCTTCACTTTTAACATTTTTTTCTTTAGAACAAGAAGTTATAAATATCAACCCTATCATTAAAGTCACTATTATTAAATTTTTCCTGTTTTTATTTTTCATTTAACCTAACTCCATCTTTTTTTTGTAAATATTTCTCTACATCAAATACATTTCTCTTATACTCCTCTATTGAACTCTTTATCGACGCCGCTATCAGCGCTATATAATTCGCGATCTTCTCGTGGTCAACGTGCTTTCTCGAGTAAAAGTAGTCGATAATCATGTTGGCGATGGCGCCCGCATACATCTTGCACAGAAAGTCCTTGAAGTCTGGGTCAAGGGCTATATCCATGTCATCTTCTGTCGTTTCAATCACTTTTAGTACGACCTCGTAGAAATCGTCGTAGAAGAAGTCCTTGAGCCCCTCTCTGCCGATCGAATCGTAGGCGCAATTAAGTATATCCTGATTGCTCTCTATGTAGTCCATGACGAAGAGTATCGCCTCTTTGTGGTCCTTCTTTACGTCGAAATTTTTCACGACGTGAACCGCCTCCTCCTCAAGCATCCACTTGAAGAGCTCTTCGATGCCGATAAAGTGGTAGTAAAAGGTCTTTCTGTTGACGTCGCAGTCCTTAACTATATCTGAGATTGTGATTTTGCTTAGGCTTTTCTTTTTCATTAACTTTTTTAATGACTCTGCCAATTTTTTCTTGGTCATAGTCGAAATTTCTTCGTTTTTCATTGTATCACCACTTATATTATACCCGATTTATAAAAATAGCTGCGCTTTTAATACATATTTGACCATCAAATATAATAATTTTGTCCCATATCTCACAAAAACGTTTAAATTGACCAGTTTAACTTAGCTCATATCTGGCTATAATATGTACTAGATTAAAGAAAGGGGATAATTTTGTGAAAAAGATTTTTGCAAAGCTTATTGAAAAGCCTAGACTAATAGTATCGATCTTTGTGATTTTGCTAGTCTTTTCAATAGTTTCGTACCCGAAGATTCGGGTTAACTACAAGATTAATGACTACTTGCCAGAAAAGAGCGACTCGTCTGTCGCCATTGACAAGATGAAGGAAGAGTTTGACGAGTACATCTTTAACGTGCGCGTCATGCTTCCAAAGAAGGATGTCAGCGAGGTTTTGGATACTATCAGCGCCATCAAAATGGTGGATGGCGTCAAAACTGTAAGCTGGCTAAATGATTTCGAAGATGTGATGAAGCCCATGGACTTCATGGATCAAAAGCATCTAGATAGCTACTACAAGGACGGCTCTGCGCTTATAAACATTGCCGTGGATGAGGACAAGGCGATTGAATCTACTGAGGCAATCAGAGAGATTATAGGTGAAGAGGCGGCCATGACTGGCTCTGCTGTAAATACTGCCATCGCTACGACTAACTCGGTTAATGAGATCATCATCGTAACTATCATCGGTGTGCTATTTACAATACTTATACTGATTTTAACGACTGATGCGTGGATCGAGCCCGTCATCATCATGCTTTCACTAGCGACTGCCATACTTATAAATGCGGGCACGAACATCATCTTCGGAGAGATTTCATTCGTGACAAACGCCGCGGGCAACATACTTCTACTCGCCGTGTCCATGGACTACACTGTCTTTGTGATGCACAGGTTTAAAGAGGAAAAGCTCAAGACGAATGACAAGAAGATGGCAATGGTTGAGGCGCTTGATGTGTCGTTCTCGTCGATACTTTCGTCGGCTCTGACTACCATCATCGGTTTCTTGGCCCTTGTCTTTATGCAATTTAAGATAGGTCCAGACCTTGGTCTAGCGCTTGCAAAGGGCGTATTCATCTCGCTTCTGACTGTATTTACGCTTGCTCCCATCATTATTTTGCACTTTGATAAGTACATCGACAAGACCAGCCACAAACGCTTCATTCCAAGCTTTGACGGCTTCGCGCGCCACGTTTTTAAACACAAGAGTGCCTACATCGTGGTCTTCTTACTACTTATAGTGCCAAGCTTTTTAGCGGCTGGTAAAAACTCATACTACTTCGGCACTTCACACATCTTTGGCCCAGATACTAAGCTCGGCCAGGACAATATCGCCATCGAGGAAAAGTTCGGCGCTGAAGATAACTACGCCATCTTGCTGCCTATCGGCAACTTAGAAAAGGAAAGGCGTCTTTCTGATGATTTGAGGTCCATGAGCAAGGTTAAGAGCGTTATCTCTTATGTGGACATGGTTGGAGAGACGATACCGACTAGCTTTTTGGACGAGAGCGACCTAAAGAAGCTCAACTCTGATAATTACACTAGGATGATAGTTTCGGTCGACGCGGACTTCGAAGGTGAAGACACTTACAAGCTCATAGACGATATCAAGGCCGCGATAAGTAAGTACTACGGCGAATACTACCTACTTGGCGAAGGCGTATCGACTTATGACCTTAAAAACACGGTAACAGCGGACATGACTACCGTTAATATCATAGCCATCGCCGCCGTATTTATAGTTTTGTTGCTTACAGAAAAGTCTCTTAGTTTACCTATACTCTTGGTCGCAGCCATCGAGACAGCTATATATATAAACATGTCGGTGCCTTACTACCGCTCATCAAGCGTCTTCTACATCGCCTACCTGATTATTTCATCGATACAGCTTGGGGCGACAGTCGATTACGCGATACTTTTGAGCGAGAGATACCTTGAAGAGAGAAAGTCCTTGAACAAAGCGGATGCAGCCATTAACACAGTGTCAATGACGGCCGTTTCGATATTGACATCAGCTACCGCGATGATAGTTGTCGGCATCTTGCTAGGAAAGTTCTCTACTCACGGCCTGATCTCGCAGCTGGGCTACCTGCTTGCGATAGGAACGACAGCTTCACTAGTCATAGTGCTCTTCGTTTTGCCGGGCCTACTATATAGTCTCGACGGACTTATTCAAAAAACTACGAAAAATACAGAATTTGTTAATTAAGAAAGGTGATATTATGGATAAAAAGAAAAGATTATTCGCGGGCGTTTTGTGCCTCGTAATGATATTTATGGCGATGACGCCCATCTTAGCAGCGAGTGATAATGCGAAGGAAGAGGTTGTCTACGCTAGTTTAGGAAGCGATGGCGAGGTCAATAGCCTTAGCATTGTGAATATTTTTGGTAAAGGCGCTAAGGAAGACTATGGACGCTACACTAAGGTCAAGGCCTTAAACTCAGAAGCTTCTGTGAAGATGGCTGAGGATAAAATCACATTTGCAAGTGATAAAGATAGGTTCTACTACCAAGGCGACATGGACGATAAGACTCTTCCATGGCTAATTAGCGTAAAATATTACATCGATGGCAAAGAGATGAACGCAAAAGAAATTAAGGGCAAGTCAGGCGAGGCCGAGATCAAACTTAGCATCAAAGAAAACCCTGCCATGGACAAGGAGTTCTTTGAAAAATACACACTTGAAGTCTCGACTAAGCTCGACACAAAGAAGTTTAAGAACATATCTTCAGACAAGGCCTCTCTTGCAAATGAAGGCGAGATGAAGCTTATAAACTTTATCGCTCTTCCAAACACAGGGCTTGAAGCAAGCATAAACGCTGACGTAGAGGACTTTTCATTCGAAGGCTTCTCCATCAATTGTCTTGATTTAAAGCTAAACATCGACCTTGAAAGCCTTGGACTTGAGGAAAAGGCAGACGATTTGAAGAGCGCGAGCCAAAAACTTAAGGACGCGAGCTACAAAATCAATAAAAATACAAAACCCCTTGCCAATGGCGCAAGAGATATAAAAGCTTCGTATGATAAGCTTGAGGGCGCAAACAGAGCCTACATCGAGAAGTGCGTAGAAGTTTTTGATGGCGTAGCAAAACTTGATGCTGGGCTTGAAGCCATTGACGCGAAGTCTGATGAATTAAAGGCCGCTTCAAAGAGCGTGGAAGATGGTCTTGATAAAATCGCTTTACTTGCGCAAAATGACAAGAACATGGCCGCAGCCATTGGCATGCTGAAAGAATCATACAAGGCCTTTGATGCAGGACTTAATGAGTATGTGGGCGGAGTGAGCGCCGCGGCTACGTCAAGCAAAACGCTAAACGCCAGCGCAACAGCCATGAGCGCAAAAGCAAGTGAGCTAATAAGCGCAAACTCTAGTATGACCAATGGCATGGCGAGCTTCACGAAGAGCCTCTCAGACTACCTAGTCGCTACAGACAAGATTACAACAGGCTTTACGAAGCTATATGACGAGATAAAGAGCGAAGAAAATGAAGTTAAGGACAAATTCGTGAAGAATGACAGCGCTAGCACTTATGTGAAGTCATTCGCTTCAGAGAAAAATGAAAACGCCAGATCCGTGCAATTCGTGCTAAAAACAGAAAAAGTGGAAGAAGAGGTCAAAGAAGAAGTCCACGAAAAGAAAGTAGACGAAAAGAAAAACGTCTTTAAGAAGTTTACAGAACTCTTTAGTAAATAGATTTAATTTATATATACACGAAGGCAAGTCCTTCCAAATAAACCTCTCAAAAATAAAGGATAGAGAAAAGCAAAAAAATCTCTATCCTTTGTTTTATGATTAGCTTTTACGAAACGCTAAAACATTGAAAATTGTTTTGCCAGTTGAATGAAAATCATAGACTAGCGCAAAAATGGATACAAAATCAATTGTATCCATTTAAATATTAAATCAAATTTTTACCACGTGTCAATTAAGACTTAGGCGCAATTCTGATAAGAATTATTTAATTAGTAGCCAATCTTATTAAAAACTGCCTTAGATCTATTTTTGTTTATTGATCATTTTATCCACACCTATTTCGCAGAGCAAACGAGATGATTGGACGACGTGGACTGACGAAGCAAGCGGAGTGTACAAATGTACTCGAGCATTGCTGAGGAGGGAACGAGTTCAAGGGCTCGTTTGAATGCGAAATCTACTTAATCAACAACCAGTCCTCCGGCAATTTATTAATATCTCTTCTTACGTATTCATGAGTGTTAGTAGCCTCAACCATATCATTCCAACCCCAGAAGTTTTCGTCTAAGTCTGTGAATCTCTTTATCATTTGTGGGTTTTTGCATTTTAGTAATGATAAATTGTCATATTTTCTTTCGAAAATCTTATTTAAGATAACGGCTGCTTCGGCTCTTGTGATATTGGCGTCTGGTCTAAATAGTCCGTCTGGGTAGCCTGTGATTCTCTTTGCTTGATACTCGCTGCCAATAGCTCTTTCTGCCCAGTGACCTGGAACGTCTGCAAATGGTGCTACGCCATATGGTTTATTGTCGATTGTAGATATCATTTGAGTAAATTCTGCTCTAGTGATAGGAGCGTTTGGTCTGAAGCGTCCGTCTGGGTAGCCTTTCATTATGCCTCTAAATACTACTGCGTTGATGGCTTTGTTGTACCAAGAGCTTTCTGTATCAGTAAATTGTGGTTTTGCTGCTGAACCGATGGCTTCGATGTTTAGTAGTCTTGCTAGCATTGCTGCTGCTTCTGCTCTTGTGATGCGGCCATTCGGTCTAACGCTTCCATCAGGGTAACCGAAGATATATGTTATGTGATCTTCGCCTTTTATTTCAACTGGCTCTTCTTCTCTTTCTATTTCTGCTCTCTTCCATATTGCATATAGGGTAGTGTTTGTGTATATCCTGTCGCCCGGTTTTACTTCGTCAAGATGCTTTTGGTCGTAGCTCCATCCTTTAAAGATGTATCCTCTTCTACGAGGGATATATAGATGCGGCTCTATAAGCTCGCCTTCTTCTTCTTCAATGTTAGTAATTTCGCCACCTCTGTGGTTTTCATCTAGTGTTAGGATAAGTGTTGTTGGTTCTGTTGGCTTTGGTGTTGGTGCATCATCCCATTGAGCAACAAAGATATAATCTGCATCTAAAATAAACTTATCTCCAGCTTGATAAATCTTACCTTCTTTTAATTTCTTTAATTCATCAAGTAAGTCTTGTGGTAATTTACTCAATAGATCTTTTGAAATATTTATAGAACACTTCCAGCCCATGAACTTGTGTCCTGCCCACTTAGGTGCATCTAGTAGTGTTATTTCTCTATCTTTTTCACCCTTTACAACTCTTATATCTTTTGGATTTTCTCCATTTGTAAACTCTCCGCCATTAGGGTCAAAGAAAGCACTTAATTTATCATTCTTATAGTTTACATCGTAGTTATTTAAAAGTGATTTTGCTACATCTTCACTAGGAAGTACATCGGTAAAAGAGTTTCTAGCAAATGCTAAATTTGTGTATTTTGTATAATTTGCAGGTGGATCAACAAAGCCTGATATAGCTAAGTTATCTTTGAATATTGTGTCAGCAGAAGTTGATAAGTTTTTATATGCTTCAGCTTTTAATTTATCTTTATCAACTCCAGTTTCATAACCCTCTATATCATATAAATAAGGGATAGTATAAATTGCTCCGCCTTGACCAAAGCCACATATATTAGCAATAAATTGTGTATTATCAGAAATTTCCACTTTTATATTTGGCTTGATTGTTGTTATATTTTTATCTTCATCTCTAGCTACGCCGTTAATACCTAGGGCTCCACCTGAACCAAAGGCCCAGTTTTCTTCAAAAGTAGAGCCTTTAATGGTAGTTTTGTTGTCCATCACACGTATTGCTCCTCCTACTCCAGAATCATGTGGATTAGTTTGGTCGTCTTGAGGATGAACTAGAGCTTTGTTTTTTGCGAAAGTAGAATTTGTAATTTCTGTTGAAAAAGCTGTAAATATTCCAGCACCCATAAGAGATAGATTATCTGTAAATGTACAGGAATCTAATTTTATATTAGTCAAATTATTATTTACATTTCCATCAGCAGCACTTGAAATACCAGCGCCTCTAGCTCCTTCATTCTTAGTGAATGTAGAATTGGCAACTTCCAGTTTAGAATTTTTATCGACAAATATTCCCGCTCCACCATAATCAACTAAATTTTTTTCAAAACTTGTATTACTTACTTTTGTTGAGTTGGTTGCATTTTTATCAATATAAATTCCCCCACCTTGTAAGGTTTGATTTTCTGTAAAATTACTATATTCAACTGTTGTGCCTTTAGTTGTATAAATAGCTCCACCATAGTATTGTGCATAATTTTTATTAAATTTAGCATTTTTTATGCTAGAGTTTCCTTTATCATAAATTGCTCCGCCCCATTTAGCTTTGTTTTTACTAAACACTGATTTTTTATAATCAGGTGCTGGTTTTTCTGAAATACTTACTTCACCATAGGCACATATAGCTCCGCCAGCATTTGCTGTTGATTTATTTTCTGTAAAAGTAGATCCTTTTATTGTTAACACATTAGTATTTGATTGAAAAAGTATTGCTCCAGCTTGATTTGTAGCTTCATTTCCATTGAACTCACAATCTTCTATAGTCAATTTAGATTTATTAACTATTGCTCCTCCAACCATTTGTTTATCATTATCTATAGCAAGTGCTTTATTCTTACTAAATACAGAGTTTTTTATACTTATAGTATAAGCTTCCTTAGGAGAATAAAGTGCACCGCCCATGCTAGCTTTATTTTCTGTAAATTCTGCATTATTTATATCAACAATAGAATTATCGTCAGCGTAGATAGCTCCACCTCTAGGAGCTTTACAATTAGTAATTTTTAAGTTGGTATAATTAGGATTAGCTAAAACATTAAGTTTTGTATATTTTTTTCCACTATTTCCTAATAGGGTAATACCACCACTTATACTTGAAATATTAGAATAACCATCTTTAATTTCAACGCCTTCATTATTTTTTTCATCACTGCCTCCAACGTTTAAAATTCCTAATTCTCTTAAGATAACGCATCTATATTGTTCGCTACCATCTATAATAAGGTTTTTTATATTTGCTGTGGTAGATTTAACCGTTGGGGAAGGGCCTAAATACATTATTGTGTTATAAGTATCGTTATAATCAGATCCATCAGCTCTATATACTCTATTGCCATGCCCATTGATAGTCACATTAAAAACTAAATCAATGGGAGGTGCATAGTCATGATTAGTCTTAAAACCGTCTGTCTTTTGTATTATCCAATCGTCTTTTAAATCTATCTGCCACATAACACCTTCAACTCCAGGTACTCTTTGAGGATTAGTTGGGTCGTTATTTGCTAAGATCCCTGTTTGAAATGCTACATGATATCTAAATTGAAGTTCAGTAAATATTGTTCCAGCATTTTGTGGATTATATGGGTCCGTATCAATGAATAACCTTGCACTTGGTATTTCAAAAGCTTTACCATCTTCTCTTTTAAATATCATGAAGCAATCGTTAGCTACTTCATCATATTGATCTTTTGTAAGCGGATAAAAAATCTTTCTAGTTCCAAAATCATCATTCGTTCCAGTTGTTTTTACACCATAATATTTTCCAGCATTGTCCTTTGCTATGGTGTTTATCGTAGCTAAATCAAGAGCTGCCGGTGCACCAACAGCTTCAGGTGTTTTTTCCTCACCCAAGTCAATTGCTTCTTCTTCATTAAGAACTACTGCTTCGTCATCTTCTCCCTCTGCAAAGCTTACTTCGCTTAAATATGCTGCTAATGATATCACCATCGCTAAGCAAAGAATTATTGAGAATAATTTCTTTTTCATTAAAATTTCCTCCTTTATTTTATTTACTTTATTTTGATATACGGATATATCTTCTCTCATACCTTTATCATAGCACCCCCCCCTAGAATAATCAAGCTTTGCGAGGTTTTGTAACACAACTGTAACATAAAAGTATAAAAAAAGATGCCCACATACTATATATATGTGAGCACCTTTAATACAAATTGTATATTAACTTTATTTTATAAGTTTTGCGTTCTTAATAATAGCTAGCGGAAACGGTATATCAGGTGAGTTATAAACATCAAGCACTCCCTCCACCGTAATCTCTTCTTTATCTTTTGGATAGCTTTGCTTTTTATCCTCTAATATATACTGCAAGCCTTGTTGGCAGCAGGCTTGTCTATCGTTGATAAGGACATAGTGGTCGATGCCGGAGGTATCTGTTGTCTCAAGATCGGTTGCGATGCCAGAGAGCTTGATCTTGACGCCTTCGAAGCTCTTTGGGTCTTCGGCTATCATGGCGACGATGACGTAGTTCATATCTGCGTCGTTCGCGGTTAAATCATAACTTTGGCCGCTCGCGTTTGGGTTAGCATTTTCGCTATTGCTTTCATTTTCACTATTGCTTTCATTTTCACTATTGCTTCCATTTTCACTACTGCTTTCATTTTCACTAGCGCTTTCATTTTCGCTATTGCTTAGCTCGTCACTTGTTTCGCTCTCTTGATCAGGCGAAGTGGCCCCACTATCATCCCCGTCCATTGTCTTGGAGCTTTCTTTCATCTTGTTCACTGTCTCGTTGACGGTGCTATTGGGCATGTAACGGTATATAACTTTTTTGTTTGTGAAAAATGCGAGTATCAAAACGATGATAATTGCGCCGACTATCCTCAAAATTCTCTTCCTTGTTTTATCCACGTTTCACACCTCCTACTATTGACATAATTATGAATATGACGAGATTCATCACGACGATTGTCGAGCCGACTGGTGTCGAAGCAAGTATTGCAAATATCGCGCCGCCAAGTGCTGATATTAGCGAGATTATGGCTGAGGCAATGGCAATCTTCCTGAATGAATGGAAGACTTTCATCGCTGAAACTGCTGGAAAGACTATGAGCGCGGCGACTAGAAGCGAGCCTACGAGCCTGATTGCAAGTGTGATCACAACTGCTACAACCATTGACAAGACTGTGTTTAGCCTTTCGACTTTGATTCCTGAAGCGCTTGCGAGGTCCTCGTCGAAGACTGTGATGTATATTTCTTTATAATAGTAGATGAAGAAAATTATCACGAGTATCGACAGTGCCACGGATGTGATGACGTCTAGCTTTGTTAATGTTAGGATGGATGTCGAGCCGAAAAGTGTTGTGCACACGTCAACTGAGACGTTTGGGCCGACTCTGAAGACGTTCATGACTAGGTAGCCCACTGCGAGTGCCGAGACTGAAACCATTGCGATGGCTGCGTCTGAGATGATTTTCTTGGAATTATTTCCTTGGAGTAGTATTAGCGCGAAAAATATTGTCATAGGTAGTGCCAAGACTAATTTTTGTGTAAAGCCGATGGCTGTCGCGATTGATAGGGACGCGAAGGCGACGTTTGAGAGTGAATTAGCGATGTAGGAGTAGCGTTTCAAAACGAGTATCACGCCCAAAAATGCTGACGCTAGAGCTATGAGTGAGGCGCAGACTAGTGCGTAGCGCACGAAGGGGTAGCCTAAGTAGAAGGTGAATTTGTTAATTAAGTCCATCTGTCTTGCCTCCTTCCTCGTAAATCGCGCGGCTGCCGTCAAGCTTAAGTACTTTGTTTGCATATTGTGTAGCTCTTTCGCTGTCGTGCGAGACCATGATGATGGCTGTGCCACTTGCGTTTATTTTTTCAAGCATCTCATAGAGGCTTCCTTGCGCCTCTGGGTCGAGGCCGGCAAGCGGCTCGTCGAGTATAAGTAGCTTCTTTTCTTCTACGAAGCTTCTTGCGAGCAAGACTCTCTGCCTTTGTCCGCCTGATAATGAGGAAAAGCGCCTGTCTTTGAGATGTGTTATGCCAAAGTTTTCGAAGCATTCAAGTGCTCTAGCCTTTTCTTCTTTTGTGTAGAAAAATCTTTTTTTGATCTTAAAGCCGGATAGAACGAGCTCCATCACTGAAGTCGGAAAATCGGCTGCAACCAGAAGGATTTGCGGTAGGTAGGCGATTTCGTCTTTTGAAATGCCATCTAAAACTATATCCCCCGATATTTTCTTATTAAGGCCCAAGATGGTTCTGATCAGGCTCGACTTGCCTGAGCCGTTTTCGCCTAGGATGACGATGTAATCACCATCTGAGACCTCTAGGTTTATAAAGTCACTTAGGACTTGACCTTTGTAGCCAAATCCTAAGTCTTTTAGTATTAATTTCATTAGTTTAACGCCTTCTTTAAAGCGTCTAAGTTCATTTGCATGTAGTCAATGTATGTCTTGCCGTCATTTGAACTAGCATTTTCCATGGATGTCATCTCGATGATGTCTTGGTCCTTTGCCTTGCTTGCATTTTTCACTGTGTCCGCGATTTTGCCATCTGAGCCAGCTAGCTTAATGATGTGCTTTATATTAAGCTCGTCCACTTTTTGTGCTAGGAAGCTGATGGTTTCAAAGCTTGCTTCGCTTTCAGCTGAGCATCCAACGAAGGCAGCGAAGTAGTCAAGGTCAAGGTCACTTACTAAGTAGCGGAATGGGAATCTATCCGCAACTAAGATAGTATCTTGCTTTGCAGCCTTTCTCATCTCGTCAAAGTCATTTTGAAGCGCATCAAGTTTTGCTGCGTATGCTTCGTAATTTTTCTTGAATGTATCAGTGTTTTTCGCATCGATTTCGCAAAGAGCGTCCGCAATTGCCTTTGAAATAGTTTTTGCGTTCTTTACAGATAGCCAAACGTGTTCATCGTATTCTATTTCTTCGTGATCATGTTCATGGTCATGGTCATGATCTTCATCGCCATCTTCATGGTCATGATTTTCATCGCCATGCTCATGGTCGTGGTCGTGTTCCATACCTTCTTTTACTTCCTCTTCCTTAACAGCATCACCTAAAATTTCAAGCATGTTAAGAACTTTTGCCTTAGGCGCTTGTTTTGCTGCATCTGAAGCCCATTCGTCCGATTCACCGCCAACATACAAGAACAGATTTGCCTTAGCAATCTTTTCGATGTCTTGAGCGGAAGGCTCGTAATTGTGTAGACTTACGCCATTGTCAGTAAGGTTAGTGACTTCTACATCAGTGCCTTCAGTGATATTCTTCACCCAATCATAAGCTGGGAATGTGTTAGTTACAACGCTTACAGCATCTCCGTCCTTTTGAACGCTGTCTGCTTCTTCAGCTGGAATAGCCTCAGGAGCTGGTTCGTCAGCCATTTCTGGAGCTTTATTTGAATTGCATGCCACTAGCAAAACGACTGCTAGTAGGCAGGCTAATAATTTATTTATATTTTTCATATTGATCTCCTTTATATATATATTTTGTATATTCTACCGTTTATTCAATTTTGCCGTTATTATATAAAAAGAGATTTTTAATTGTTCATGCGCACCATAAGCTCGACTGGTGTCTTCGCCATATCCATAGTAATGGTTATGGTGATGGCCTTTATAAATATTAGTACTGCGAGCATGACTTGGGCTGCCGCGCGCGAATGGTTTAAGTGCTTTTCTAGGTCCGAGACCATATCCATAAAGCGGCAAATCGGGCAAGATGTGCGCTTGCAGATGTGGAAGGCGCTTGTAGCCGCGACAAAAAAGCTTAGTAGCGAGAATAGGGCTAAGATGATGCAAAGTATTGATAATAGTTTTTTGATACGCTTTGGCATGTGGCCCTCCTTTTTCATATGCCTTATTATATAGCAGAGGGGGTGGAATGTCAATTTATATGGATTAAAATATATATGTAAAAGTGTTTATACAACGTGCGTAAAAAAAGAGAGCCGCAGCCCTCTTTAAAATAAGGCTCTATGTCAAATATTGGGGAGACTTATTGATTTAAGTCTCTCTTTTTACGTT
>OCPH01000027.1_pt1 | contig 42100 bp, 41 predicted proteins | sample 1475691 | NCBI WGS metagenome assembly OCPH01 (sample SAMEA3360696, study PRJEB22359) | human gut metagenome | biome: ENVO:urban biome; feature: ENVO:human-associated habitat; material: ENVO:feces | place: Bangladesh | collected 2011 | reverse complement strand
AAATGCCAAAAGAATATTACCTTTATGTCAACGGACAAAGGGTTAAAGTCAGCGAGCAGATATATAAAGTCTACTGGCGAGAAAAAGAACACGAAAAGTATTTAGAGCAGGTGGACAAGAAAAACCACTTGCTCTTTTTTTCATCATTGGATCATGACGGAAATTTTGTAGATAACCTTGCTGATGAAAGTGTGGATGTAGAAAAAATAATTGAAACACGGATCTTAATTGAAACAGTCAGAAAGGCTATATCAAGGCTGAATGATGAAGAAAGGGACATCATAGAGCGTTTGTATTTTAATGATGAAACATTATCGAGTGTAGCAAGAAGTAAGAAAGTGAGCTATCAAGCTATACAATGGCGAAAAAACAATATTCTTAAAAAGCTAAAGGTGCTTTTGAAAGAATTTATAAAGTAAACGCCTTGTAGATGGGGGCAGATTTTCCTTTATAAATTGAAGGGAGATCTGTCCTTATATTTTATTTAAGGAAGTGATGAAAACCATAAAGTTGAAGAGAATCTCTCTTAAAGCCGTTAGGCTATTGTTCCTTGAAAACTGAATAGACCATGACGGGACTTTTAATTACTTAGTGAGAGTAAGGAATTTACGCCATGACTTTCCTGCTGAAGAAATTCGGTTTAAATGAATACTGTCAAAGACAAGGATAGAAGGAAACGAGCGATAAATAAATTTTCTTAAAGCAAAGAACGAGGATAACTTTGCGAGCGATGACCTAAGTAATGATAATGATACTTCTTTAGTGAAAGCCGGCTCATCTTAACAGGGGCGGTGGTGAGATTCCAATGTTGCTTATCCTAAGCACCCGTTAATGTCATAAAACTTTAGATAAAATTATATGAGGAGGATTTAGAATGAATAATGAACTATTAAGATATAGCCTCCAATTATCTATGCTGTCTATGTTACTTTCTAAGCACTTGCTCAGTGATATTGAATATAAAAAGATAAAACTAAAGCTGATGAAAAAGTATAATATCTCTACAGAATTATATTTATAATGTTTTGCAAGTGTGGTATAATAGAACTGCATAGAAAGATACAAAAAGGAGGCGGTGCAGTGAAAAAGGATGTTAAAGTTATTAAAGGTGATACCACACTGAAAAGAACTGCATCAGGGTGTGTTCAACGCTCAATAAAGAGAGTGGCAGCTTATTGCAGAGTTAGTACGGATACTGAAGATCAGATTAATAGCTATAATTCTCAGGTAGAACATTACACAGAATTTATACAGAAAAATAAAGAGTGGACTCTTGCCGGAATATATGCTGACGAGGCGATAACAGGAACACAGGTTGATCGAAGAATTGACTTTCAAAGATTAATAAATGACTGTATGAACGGCGATATAGATATGATAATTACAAAGTCTATATCAAGATTTGCAAGAAATACATTAGACACCTTAAAGTATGTAAGAAAGTTGAAAGAGTTTAATGTTGCGGTCTTTTTTGAAGAGGAAAACATAAACACCTTAACAATGGACGGAGAGTTGCTTTTAACAATTTTAAGTTCAGTTGCGCAACAGGAAGTAGAGAACATTTCAGCCAATGTCAAAAAAGGTTTGAGAATGAAGATGGAAAGAGGAGAAATGGTAGGCTTTCAAGGGTGTTTAGGCTATGACTATGATCCGGAAACTAAAAGCATTTCTATAAATGAAAAAGAAGCTGAGATTGTAAGATATATTTTCAGAAGATATATTGAAGGTGTTGGCGGTATGGTAATCTCCAGAGAACTTGAAGAACAAGGATATTTATCGCCAAGAGGAAATAAAAGATGGACGGAAACAACAGTTTTAGGAATCATAAAAAATGAGAAATATAAAGGGGATCTTATGATGGGAAAGACCTATACGGTTGATCCTATTTCAAAGAGAAGATTGGATAATTTTGGAGAACAGGATAAGTTTTATATAGAGAACCATCACGAGCCAATCATTTCGGAAGAAGATTTTGAAAAAGCTCAAGGTATTAGATTAAGAAGGTCAAAAAACAGAAATACCGTTGCTAATAATGGCGGTAAGAGAGAAAAGTATTCAAGAAAATATGCTTTTAGCAGTATGCTTGAATGTGGATTTTGTGGTCATAATCTTTCAAGAAGAAATTGGCATTCGAGTTCAGAGTATACAAAAGTTATATGGCAGTGTGTCAATGCTACTAAAAACGGAAAGAAGTATTGTCCGCATAGTAAAGGGATTGAAGAAGAAGCCATAGAAAAAGCATTCATGGAAAGTTATCGTCAGGTATGCCACAATAATGTTGAAATTACTAATGAATTCCTTAAAACTGTGGAAGAAGAATTGAAAGACAACAGTTTAGCTAAAGACCTGAAGAAGATAACAAATCAACTTGATAAGATACTAAAGAAAGAAAAGGATCTTGTTGAGTTAAGGCTGAATGAGTCAATCAGCATGGATATATATCAGGATAAGTATAATGAAATAGCTATTAGTAAAGAGAAATTACTTGCAGAAAAAAGGACTTTAGAAGTAACACTCACTGATGAAAAAGCGTTGAAGAAAAGGCTCGAGGGGTTTAAAAAATTACTTGAGTCCAATAAATATCTTGAGGAATTTGATAGGGCAGTATTTGAAAGTATAGTAGATAAAATCATCATTGGGGGAACTAACGATGAAGGTGAAATTGATCCTGCAATGATTACTATCATATATAAGACTGGAAAAAAAGATTCTCAGGACGGAAGATTATTCAAGAGCAGAAGAAAAAATGCCAAGGAAGTTAATGAGGAAACTGACAACAAATTGTATCCTCATTCAAGCGACGAGGTTAATAATTTGTATTCCTATCCTATTGACAACACATTTGGAGACGGTAGTATTAATGAAAAAAGTGGAGACTGAAAACGAATAAATATCAAGAGTAGTGTATTTATGAGCGTTTTTGAGACTAGGTAAAAGCTCAGGAAAGTCCGTATTTCTTATAGGGCATTGAAGACTGCGTGTGTTATTATGTTTTTAGCGGAGTTACAAATCGGAAGTTGACGAACTGATAATCAACCTGAATTTTTGATATTCATCGCCTATGGCGCTGTAATAAATACACCTATGAAAGGGTGGTTCATTATGAAGAATAATAATTTTGGTGTGTGGAGGACGCACGCTAAATAATCCTACAGAACTAATTATGGAGGACACAGGATGATATTAGAAACATTACTTCCTCAATTAGAATTTCAACCTAACATTGAGGATGCAGTAAAGCAAAAAATGATTAAAAGTAGACGGCAAGTTGAAGAAATCGCAGCAACCGCCTACAGTAGCAACGATTTTGATTTTCCGCTATGCAGACGAATGCCACTAACTCGCTTGGTGGTAGTTATATATTTATTGACGCAAAAGTATGCCGAGTATAAAGCCATTGGTGTAACAGATGAAATTGTTTTGGATACTTTTAGAGATGTCTCACTGCGGGCAAACTTGTACTATAAACAGCATGGCAAAATTGGCATTTCTAAAGATGATGTTATTTGGTTCCGCCACATTATGAATGTGCACATTTTCAAAGTTGGAGTATTGCAATACCAAACATTCAATATGATTTATTTGGACGAGGAAACCATTGGAGAGCCTTATATGGTGTTTTCACAAGAACAGAAACGGACATTGCCCAATGGAGCGCCTGTGATAAATTGCCATATTCAAAAAGGTGCGAATATTAGCGATAGCTTAGTCGAGAAATCTCTTGACCAAGCAAAGGCGTTTTTCAAGGATTGCTTTTCATCTACAGAGTATAAAGCTTTTCTTTGTTATTCTTGGTTACTCTATCCTCCGATGCTAAACATACTTCCAACGGATTCGAATATCAAGCAGTTTGCAAAACACTTTTCTATCATTGGTGCGTGCAACGATTCGGAACAGGCTAAAGAGAATTTATTTGATTACGGCAAGCATAATTTACATTGCAAACCAACAGTTCTACAAAGGATTGCAAAAGAACATAAAGAACTTCTTGGTTATGGGTGTGGAGTAATTATGCTATAGAGTACAGCAAATTCAAGTTTGCAAAGATGCAAACATTGAATAACTTACAAATGACACATGATATCAATGTTATTGCCTCAGGCCATGTTAAGACGGTAGCATTGATGTCTCATATTAATGTAAGAAAACAACGGAAAAAAGAAAGAAGGGTTTGCATGATTACTGAGCGATTAAAGATAAGAAAATTTACTAATAATGATCTAATGGAACTCTATAATCTACTTTCAGATGAAGATGTCATGGAATTTATAGAACCGCCTTTTTCATGGAAAAAAACAGCGAATTTTCTAAATAGTGTTGCACTGATTGATTCTCCTTTGATCTATGCGGTAGAGGATTTTAATCAGAAGTTTATCGGATATGTAATATTTCATGAGTATGACAAAGACTCCTTCGAACTTGGTTGGATAATGAATAAGAGATACTGGGGGAAAGGATATGCCAATGAATTAACAAAAGCTTTTATAAAGCGTAGTTCAGAGATAGGGAAAAACTTGATTATTGAGTGTGACCCGAATCAAGAAAAGACCAAACGAATTGCGGTGAAAAATGATTTTGAATTTATTGGAGAAAGTGATGGCTGCAGTGTATTCAAAAGAAAGCTGCTTAAATAAAACTCCAACTTTCTGGGGTTACATCATTTGTGTGCTGTTTTTCTTTGCCCAAGTAGGATATTATAAATTATATGATGTTTATTGATTGGCATCCACATACAAGGTTTTTAACATTTGTTGATTTTATCAATACTGACCACCAAGCCATGTGTAGACTATAGCATTATTGTACAATAAAATAAGAATTTGAATTTATAATATAATAGGAGTTTATATGGAGGTTATGAATGGATTATAAGGAAATAGACGCTTCACACATTGATCTTTTGTGGGAACTTCAAAAGCAATATAAAGCAGAAATAGGAGAGGATATGCCGAATGATATATCCAAGAAACGTCTGAAAGATGCAATCAGCAAAGGGAAAATATTATTTTTCGGCGCATGGGCAGGTGATGCATTGGTAGGCTGCTGTTCAATAACAGTTGGTTTTTCAACTTTTGACTATATGCCAAGTGGAATATTTGAAGATTTTTTCATATGTCCTGACTTTCGTCATAAAGGAATAGCACGCCAGCTAGTCCAATTTGCATATAGGTCAAGTGCTATAAGTTCAATGACTGTTGCTTGTGCACAATGCGATATACAAATGTATAAATCACTTGGATTTTCAATTCAGCTTGGGAACTTGTTTGCATTTGAACCATAAGTTACAGTCGTTAGATGAAAATATAAAGGAGAAAATTATGGAGCATAATTGTGCTATTATTAACGATAAAAAAGCATTTAGATATAGAGCTGCAGCCATCATAGTAGAAGATGATTGCGTGCTACTTGCAAGAAATGATGAGGATGACTATTACTACTCAGTTGGCGGAGCGGTTCACATGGGCGAGACATCAGAAGAAGCCGTGAAGAGAGAAGTATTTGAAGAGACAGGTTTTAATTACGAAGTCGATCAACTTGCCGTCATACATGAGAACTTCTTCATCGGAAGCTCTGGCTTAAAAGGTGTGGACTTCCATGAGCTTACATTTTACTATATGATGAAGCCCATGGGCAAAAGAGACTTTACGAGCCACAGCACTACAGAGTCAGGCGCTAAAGAGACAATGCATTGGGTGGCTATAGATGAGCTTGATAAATGCAAAGCATATCCGACATTTATGAAAGAATATCTTAGCTCGGAGCATAAAGGAGTAGAGCATATAATTACAGATGAAAGGCTTTAATGGATGGATATACACAGATTTATAATGCGAATAAAAGAGAAGAAATAGAAAGAATAATTGCAATTTTAAATATTAAGTAAAAACAACAGAAATGATATGAGAATAATCGTGAGCAAATCGTGAAAAGTATGAAGATTTAAATTATGTCGGTCAAAATTTCATAATAAAAAGTGCTATGCTTATGATCAAGATGAAAATGGAGGGTTGAATATAAACTTTCAAAAATAAAATAGTCATAAAAATATTTAATTGGTATTTAGATGTGAAAAAGTATAATATGCACTGTCAAGGAACTTGAACAAGAAAACATTAAATCCAAAATAGAAAAAAACAATTGGCCAAAAAGAAGTGTTGACACTAGGTTGGAAAATAAAAAGCATACAGGTTTTGTAAAATTATTAGACTCAATAAATAAAGAAAATTATTACCTTCTAAAAGACAATCACGAAGTAATTATAACAGAGGAAGTATTTAATGAGGTTCAAGAAGAAAAGGAGGGTAGGGTTAATCTTGGTGAGGAGAATAATAGAAAGAGTAGAAAATATAGTTCTAAATTCAGTAGTAAAAATGAAGAGATGGGTAACAAATATGAAGAATAAATATATATACGGAGACTTATATTCAAAAATAGAGGATAAATCAAAATATAAAGAATTTTCAACATTGGAAGAGTGTGAAAAATGGGGGGATTATTATTCTGATTGGGCTAAAAGATATAAAGAAATTATGTCGTTATTTGAAAAAATTAAAGAGAATTGCTCTTTAGAGGTCGCACCAGTTGAATGTTACTGTGGCTACTCATATAAGGAAGTTAATGAGTTTTTAAGATTTGGATATCATTCCGATAAAAAACTCTATGATAAAATGGCTGATATATTGATAATGACTTTGTGTTCCGCTCCTAAAATAAAAGATGATATCGTTGTTTATAGGGTAGTAAATGATGTTTTCATTAAGGAACTAATAAGAAATAATAAATTGCCAGATTCAATCCCAACCCAAGAAAAGGGATTTATGAGCACAAGCTTATTAAAAGATATTGTTAATGTATATAGCGATGGAGGTAGTGGACTATATTTATTAAAAATATATGTGCCTAAGGGCACCGTAGGGATTTATGTTAATACTGTTACTAGAAGAGACGAAGAAGAAATACTCCTAGCACCGAATAATTACTTAAGGCTCATAGAATATCCATATTATGATGAAAGTTATTCTATTAGAATATTTGAATGTCAATTAATTTCTTTTGCATAAAAATTGCCTAATCAAAAAATAGTTAGTGTAGACAACAATGCCTTAAAATAAGAATAATTAGCGATTTTGTGAAATAAAAAAAGATAGGATATAACCTAACTATCACACGTTGAGACGGTAGTATTGCTTGAAAAGAATATTATTGAAAAGCACATACTAAAAGGGAAAAAAGTAGGTGAATACTAATGAGAAACTCAAAAAAATTAAGAGTACGAATGATTGTGCTCACTGTATTCGTACTAATCGTAGGTGCTTTGTGGGCTTTTTCAACAATGATATACAATGATAACATCAATCAGCGATTTGAAAGTTACAAGCCGCTAATGTTTAAAGTTGAAGACTTTGAAGGGCTTAAATGCACAAATTATAAATTTCCTTCAGATAAGGGGCAAATGCTCATGGGATACTGGTACAGTGCAGGTAGCAAGCAGCGAGGGATCATTATTCTCGCACATGGTTTTGGCGGCGGTGGTCACAATTCGTATATGGATTGTATCAATTATTTTGCACAACATGGATACTATGTATTTGCCTACGATGCGACAGGAAATGATGAAAGCGATGGTGAAGGCGTAGGCGGATTTCCACAAGGTGTGATTGATTTGGATTATTCGATATCCTTTATCGAAGATAGTGGAAATTTCCCAAATTTACCGATTGGTTTGTTAGGACATAGCTGGGGCGGTTATTGCGTTTGTAGTGTGCTTACGTATCACCCAGAGGTGAAAGCGGTGATCGCATGTTGTGGAACCAACGGTTCTTCGGATTTTTTTGAGGTCGGAGGAAAAGAAGAAGCGGGCAATTTTATTGACGTGATGATGCCTTTTGTAAAACTTCATGAGTGGATTAATTTTGGAAAATACGCTACGAATACATCGATGGATGGTTTTAAATCAAGTGATGCGGCAATCTTGGCTGCACACAGCGAGGATGATAAGACTGTTCCTATACAATATGGATACGATTTATACTATAAAAAATATAAGGACGATCCGAAATTTACCTTTCTTCGTTTTAAAGATAAAGGGCACAGCGATTTCTTTGTTGATGGCGACAACACTTACAAAGAGGAGTTCAATGATGCATTCGAAAAATGGATCGCAAGCCTGGACTATGATTATAAGGCGAAGAAAAATAAAGAGCGCTTTATGAAAGATAAGGCCAAGTATATTGAGCTTCATCTTGACAGAGAGCGATGGAGCAACAGGCTGGATGTCAATCTGTTTGAACAGTTTGTCGACTTTTATGATGAGTCTATAAGCTCAAATTAAATTGACATTTTGAGATAATGATTTAATGAAGCCTTTTACAAAGAAAATGATAATATAAGTGATCTCCTATATGTACTTGAAATCAAATGCTAGTAGGAATTTAATTAATTAATCTTATTTAATATGTTAGTATTGGTCTTGTTAATACTGGGCCAAACGAGAAAAATGACTAGTATGGATAAGAAATTTATTCATTTAAGAGCTTCAAATTAATAAATGGTTTGATATCAAAGAGAACTATGGATTTATTTCCACATACAAGGCTTTTGAAAATTTGTTAGTTTTATCCATACTGACTACTCAAGCCATTTCGAGACTGTGGTATTGATGACAAAAAATAAGAGAGATAAATTTAAAAAGCAAATCTTAAATCAGATACTCTCAAGAAGCCGACTGAAATAAAGCTTGATTGGATATTTTATGACGGAGACTTTTATAGTATTGAAAAATGTATAAAAATAAAAATTTGTTTTAAATTGAAAACAGATAATTATATTTTGGAGGACTTATGGAAATACAAATTATGAATTTAGAAGATATCGGTAAAGTACTTGACTTATATATTAACTATTATAATCATGTAGAAGGATCTTGTTGGAATGAAAAAACAGCATACAAAAGGATACATCAGGTTATAAGTATGGAAGACTCATTTTCTTTGATTATTAAGGATAAGACTGAAATTCTAGGATTTGCTATGGGATATTTTAAACAATATGATGATATTATTGGGTACACTTTAGAAGAGATTGTAATTGATTATAGGTTTCAGAATAAAGGATATGGTACTAAACTAATGAATAAATTAGAAGAAGAAGTTAAAAAATTAGGAGCATCTTGTATAGAGCTTAAAGCTGTTAATGATGACATGCATAATAAATTCTACACAAAAAATGGCTATACTAATTCAAATGATTTTGTGGAAAAAGTAAAGTGGATAAGTTAATTATAGTTGTGTTAAGAAATTTCTATAATAAACTAATGATTATGAGTATAGCAAAAAATTAGAATTTGCATTCTAAATCACTGAATATAAGAGAAAAAACAAAAACCAAATAGGAGGTAGTTTAATGATAAATATTTATTGTGATGAGTCTTGTCATTTAGAACATGATAAACAAAAAGTCATGGCTATTGGTGGTATTGCCTGTCCAAATTATGCAAAATTTAACGTATATAAAGATATAAAAAAAATTAAGGAAAAACATTCAATTATGAGTCATCAAGAAATCAAATGGAATAAAGTATCTATTAGTAAGCAAAAATATTATGAAGATTTAATTAATTATTTTTTTGACAATGAACTGTTAAGATTTAGAGGCGTCTTATTACCTGATAAATCAGTATTAAGGCATAAAGATTTTGACCAAAGTCATGATGATTTTTATTACAAGATGTATTATTATACTATTTCTTACTTTCTGAATCAAGAGGATGATATAGAGGTTTATATTGATATAAAGGATACAAATAGTATGCATAGAATTAAGAAGCTAGAGGAAGTTTTACATAATACAGCCAAGAATCGAAGTAAAGAGGTAACAAAAATTCAACAGATTAGATCACATGAAAATTCAATTTTGCAATTAACAGATTTATTACTTGGAGCAATCACTTACATTAATAGAGACCTTAATACTAGTAATACTAAATTACAATTATGCTCATTAATAAAAACAAGGGCATCACAATGCTTAACACAAACTTCTTCTTTAAATGAAAGTAAGCTAAACTTACTTATTCTTGATAGACTTTAATTTGAGAGGTGATTATTTTGCGTCATTGCCCAAAATTAGGTCCAATTGTTGAGCTGTCACATTACAATGGTAACTATAAATCTTATGAAGAGTACTTATATGGAGTTTTTAAAGCTGATTTATATAATAGAAAAGTATTTTATAAAAACAGACCTGTATCTTTAAAAAGATTTCCTGAGCAACTAGGAAAAGAATTTTCTTTTTATCATTTGACTTGTAAGAATTTTGATCATACAGGAAATGAGGAAGATCGAGAACCTGATTTAAGAAGGTGTGAAAGACTTCACTGGATAAAGCCAAGTATAGAGACTAATCACTTAGTAACATGTAATCAACAATGCTTTGTAGCTTATATAAAAAGGGTTAGGAATAAAGATAGGGTTCACTTATTAAACAAGGAAGACAGGTATATGATTGTTCTGGAAGAAAGAGAAGATTATTATCTACTTGTCACTGCCTATTATATCGAGCATGAAAATACATTAAGGAGAAAAATATCGGAGTCTGAAGAGCTTTACAAATAAACAAAGAACGCCTACTAAGTCGTAGACGCTCTCGAGATCTCCTTCAACATCATGGTTGATGAGTTACTATTATTATATATGATAATATGCATTTTGTCAACAAATTTAACATTGAAAAAATAAATATATACTATTAAAAAAAGAAATAGCTTTATTTTATATAAGAATTATTTTTGAGAATAAGATAAGTGCTAAATCTACTCTTACGTACGAGGCATTTGGAGGAGTTTACATTGTTACTTAAGAGTAAGAATTAATCTAGCTAGAAAACTAATATTTACAAAATTTGAGGTGTAACAATGAAAAACTATAAAAAGCTTAAAATAATTACTTTAATTTCACACTTACTTATAATATCTTTCATAGCATTATTTATTAAATTTGAAGGAAAATTTAATTACATCTATGATACAGATCTTATGAAAAACACTCAAAGTAGGCTAATAGATTTAATATTTGCCTTACTGCTTTTAGCTCACTTTATATTAATTATAATCAATCTTGTAGTTTTATTGAAAATAGTTTTTAAAAAACAATTGAGAGCTGTAGATTTATTCTACTCCTTATATCCTGTTTTAATCCTTATAATAATTGCAGGATTCGATTGCAATAATTTAATAAATATTATAAAAGCATCATTTAATATAATTATTAATTAGATTAATTTTTAGAATATTTTGTAGGAGGAGTAAATATGAAAGGTTCAGAATGTAGGCTAATAGAATACATGGAAGGTTCTAAAAAGCGTTTTATAATTCCGGTTTACCAACGTAATTATGACTGGAAGACAGAGAACTGCAAACAGCTTTATGACGACCTTGTTAAAGTAATAAAAAATAAAAGAAGAAGTCATTTCTTTGGTAGTTTGGTTTCTGTTTATGAACCATCTGGAAGAAATACTGAGTTTCTTGTGATTGATGGTCAGCAGAGATTAACAACAGTTTCTTTATTGCTTTTAGCAATGTATAATCTTATCAAGTCTGGCATAATAACACCTAAGGATGTCTACTTAGATAAGCAAATTTATGAGGATTTCTTGGTTGACAAATATCAGCCCGAAGAGACTCGCATTAAGCTAAAGCCAGTAAAGAACGATCAGAAGGCATTTGGCAAGCTCTTTAGCAATGCTGATGAACACATCAGAGAGTCAAATCTTACTACTAACTATAATTATTTTTATGAAAGAATTCAAAAACAAGAAATAAGTATTGATGAACTTTTTGATGCCATCTGCCGCTTGGAGATTATAAACATTACACTTAACAATGAGGATAATCCTCAGTTAATATTTGAAAGTTTAAACTCAACCGGTCTTGATCTTAGTGAGGGCGATAAAATCAGAAACTTTATCTTGATGGGACTTCCTTCAAAAGAACAAGATGAGTACTACGATAAATATTGGAACAGAATTGAAGAATGTACTAAATATGATGTCAGCTCCTTTGTAAGGGATTACTTGAGTATAAAGCAGCTTGCAATACCATCACAGAAGAAAATTTATATCAGCTTCAAGGATTATGTCGATCAAAAATCAATTGAAACAGAAGAGCTATTAAAAGATTTGCTGGCATATGCTAAAAGATATGAAATTTTGTTGAGTGGCGGCACAGGGAACAAGGCTTTGGATGCATGTATCTATAGACTAAACAGATTGGAGACAACAGTTACAAGACCATTCTTCCTTGAAGTATTAAGGCTTTATGATGAGAATAAACTTGATATTTCAGAGCTTAAAGAATTATTTTTGATTACAGAAAATTATTTATTCAGAAGAGCAATATGTGATCTACCGACAAATGCATTGAATAAAATATTCTCTACGCTCCATAGAGAAATCGCTAGATATGAGGGTAATGATGTAGGATATCTTGAAAAATTTAAGTATGCACTTTTATCAAAGAAGGAAAGGGCACGCTTCCCTGATGATGATGAATTCTCTGAAAGATTTACTGATAGACAAGTTTACCTGATGAACAGCAAGAACAAGATTTATATCATGGAGCGCCTTGAAAATTATTCTACCCTAGAAGACAAGGATGTATATGGCCACTGCGATGATGGTACTTATTCAATTGAGCACATCATGCCTCAACACTTGACTCCAGCGTGGATCAAGGCACTTGGCGAAGACTATGAAGAGATTCATGAGACGTGGCTGCATAGAATTGCCAATCTGACTTTGACTGCCTATAACTCAAAATACAGTAACAGCACATTCGAGGAAAAGAAATCAATGAAGAATGGCTTTGAAGACAGCGGCATTCGCATGAATACTTATATTGCCAAGAAGGATAAATGGACTTTGGCAGAACTAGAAGAGCGTAACCAATATTTAATGGGAAGGGCTCTTGAAATTTGGGCTGCGCCGACGACTACATTTAAGCCAGTAGTAAAGCAAATGGATTCATATACACTTGACGATGACACTTCATTAAGCGGAAGATTAATTGCACGCTTTAGTTATAAAAATACAGAGCAGCCAGTTTCAAGCTGGGTAGAAATGTTCCAAAAAGTATTACAAATCCTGTATGCTGAAGACAAGAGCGTAATTACAAAACTTGCCGCATCTAAAGATGATGGCCTCGCACTAAACTTTACCATGAATGAAGTAGATTTTAAAAAGACCGTTGAAATTGGAGATGGCATTTACGTGTGGACTAATACAAGCACACAAAGTAAGCTTTCTGTCTTGAATAAAGTATTTAGATTATACGATGCTGATCCATCTGATTTAGTTTTTTACTTACGCGATGAAAATGAAAGTGACGGGCAAGAGGCAGGAACAAGGTATGAGACACGAAGAAAGTATTGGACCTATGCATTAGATTTCATCAAAGAAATTAATGCAGAGAATGCTTCTTTTGCTAATGTAAATCCAACAAAGGATAACTGGATTAGCGGTTTCTTTGGAATTAGTGGGTTTAACATTAGCTGTATAGCAAACTACGATTTTGCAAGGGTTGACTTATACTTAGGGAAAGGTAAAAAAGAAGAGAATAAAAAAGCATTCGACATGCTGAAGACTCATAAGGATGATATTGAAAAGGCTTTAGGAGTATCACTTATTTGGTATCGCGGTGACGATATCAAGTCATCAAAGATATCATATAAGTTAAGTGGTGTAAGTATAAAAAATGAGACAGATTGGCTACAGATGGCAAGGTTCCATGCAGAGTGGAGCAAAAAATTTTATGATGTCATAGTGCCATATCTTGGATGATTTAGGACATAATTAAATCTGGAAATTATATGTTTTGAATTAGATTTTGTAATATAGGAGTGATTTTATTGGCTAATGTAAGCTTTGAGGAGTTTTATTATAATGAAGATGATCAGATTCATGATTTGTATGAGATACAAAAAGAATATGAGCAAAATAATGGAAATATTTCAAAATATCGAGGTCATATATTTTGCCCAGAATGTAAGATAGCTGAATTAAGTTTTACCCATAAGACATCAATTAGACGTGCGTTTTTATCAAAAATTCCTTCATCAGACCATGCTGAATATTGTTCATTTAAACACGATTGTGCAACCAAGAGTGAGATTAAACAATTTGTTAGAGTGTTAAGTGATAAACAGATACAAGATAGGTTAGAAGCAGCTTTAAATCAATTGCTTCCTAAAAAAGCAAAAGAAGGTAGTGGTATAAATAATGAATCTAAAGACAATCCTTTAGTAATAGAGGTGGACAATAAAAAAAGTAGTGGCGTTAGAAAATTTATTCCAAGAAAATCTATAAACACTTGGTTTGATAAATCTGAAAAAAATAAAATATTTATTTTCTATGGGCATGCAAAATTAGAGACTAAAGAAATTGCGACTAAAAATGGTAAACGTTATGAATTAATTATAAAAACAAATAAGCAAAATGAATGGATAAAAAAGACAAGTGTTTTTAGGGGTACGACGAACGATAACATTGATACGAAAAAAATTTATGATATTGCAATACTTGGGATAATTGAATTTTATAACGACTTTCCACAGATAAAAACTGTAACTTTTAGCTCTATAATGTTTAGGTAGAAATGTCTTATATGTTTAAAGGAGAGTTTTAAGGATTTTATAGTGATAATAGAAAAGAACAATATGGAGTGAGACTCGCAGCTGTCATCATAAGAGATGATCTATTACTGCCATATGATGAAGCCCATGGGCAAAAGAAATTTTACGAGTCAAAGCACTACAGCGTCAGGCGCTAAAGAGACAATGCATTTGGTGCCGATAGATGAGCTTGATAAATGCAAAGCATATCCGACATCTATGAAAGAATATCTTAGGTCGGGGCATGAAGGCGTTGAGCATATAATTACAGATGAAAGAGTTTAATGGGACGAGTTGTGATATAATAATTATATAAAGGAAGGAGGGACTGCATGATTACCGAACGATTAAAGATAAGAAAATTTACTAATAACGATCTAATGGAACTCTATAATCTACTTTCAGATGAAGATGTCATGGAATTTATAGAACCGCCTTTTTCATGGAAAAAAAACAGCGAATTTTCTAAATAGTGTCGCACTGATTGACCCTCCTTTGATCTATGCGGTAGAAGATTTTAGTCAGAAGTTTATCGGATATGTAATATTCCATGAGTATGACAATGACTCCTTCGAACTTGGTTGGATACTCAATAAGAGATATTTGGGGAAAGGATATGCCAATGAATTAACAAAAGCCTTTATAAACCGTAGTTTAGAGATAGGGAAAAACTTGATTATTGAGTGTGCCCCGAACCAGGAAAATACCAAACGAATTGCGATGAAGAATAATTTTGAATTTATTGGAGAAAATGATGGCTGCAGTGTATTCAAAAGAAAGCTGCTTAAATAAGATTTGAAAGATAGTAAAGTAAGAAATTGCAAGAATAATTGCAATCTTAGAGCTTAAGCAAAAATATTAGAAAAATATAAAAATAATCGTGAGCAAATCGTAAAAACGCAAAGAATTTAAATTATGTCACTCAAAATGTCACCCAAAATGTCGGTCAAAGTGAGGGTGAAAATGAGGATTAATCTGGTCGTTTATTTACTTTAGTGAATTATAGGAGGAAATATTATGAAAAAAACTGCTGTGCTACTTTATGAGTCTTTTTGTCATTTTGAAATTAGCGTTGCTCTTGAAATTTTGGCACTTAAAAATAAAGAAATTGATGTGTTTGCAAAAAGTAAAGAAGTTGTATTAAGTGAAGAAAGACTAAAAATCGTACCTGATAAAACCATATTTGAATTAGATGTTAATGAATATGACAGCTTATTATTGCCGGGAGCAGTAGATATAGAATCTGCAGTCAAAGATCCAGAAATTATAGAGTTTGTAAAAAAATTTAGCGATAAAGTAATAGGTGCCATATCAATTGCTCCAGTTTCGCTACTAAAAGCAGGAATTCTTAATGGTAAGCCATTTATGGCAGGTGTAAACAAAGAAGAACTCTTAGAAGAAGGATTTTTAGAATCCGATTTAACTCTAATGAAAGATTGGGACGAATGTATGGAAAATCCAATTGAAGAGGGTTATATTTTAGACGATAAAATTATCACTTCGGTATCTTATAATTTTGTTAAGTTTGGAATACAATTTGCAAAAATGTTAGGAATTGAAATATCTCCAAAAAGTTTTGGAATTTAAAGTAATTACAAAATTGAGGTCTTAATAATGAAAAACTATAAAAAACTTAGAATAATTACTTTAATATCACATTTACTTATAATATCTTTCATAGCATTTTTTATTAAATTTGAAGGAAAATTTAATTATATTTACGATATAGACCTTATAAAAAACACTCAAAGTAGACTTATAGATTTAATATTTGCTTTATTGCTTTTAGCTCACTTTATTTTAATTGTAATCAATCTTGTAGTTTTATTGAAAATAGCTTTAAAAAAACAATTGAGAGCTATAGATCTATTCTACTCTTTATATCCTGTTTTAATCCTTTTCATAATTACAGGATTTGATATAAATAATTTAATAAATATTATAAAAACACCATTTAATATAATTATTGCTTTACTCACAAATGGTATAATATAAACATCGAGAGGGAAAAATATGATAATAGATAGTTACGATATAGACACAGAGCCAATTACAAGTCTAGAATATTTTTATGGCGAGAAGAAAAATTTAATAGATAAATGCTTGGTAATATTTTCAAAAAAGATAGTAGAATATTTACTCGATAATTTTGAGTGCCAAGAAATTGCTAAAGTAGGCTCACCGAATGGCTCAATGCCAATATATAAAAGCCATTTTGAAGGTCAAGAATTTGCCTTCTACCTTAGCATGATGGGCTCGGCACTTGCTTCATCACAATGTAATGAAGTTAATTGGCTTACAGGTGCGAATAAATTTATTATGTTTGGCTCTTGTGGTAGCCTTGACAAGGAAAAGACTGTTGGCAAGTACATCGTACCCACAGAGGCTTACAGGGGCGAGGGCGCATCTTATTATTATGCCACTCCTTCAGACTACATTGCTATCAAGAACCATGATAAGCTTGAAGAATTTTTCATCAAGGAAAAAGCTCCATATATCAAGGGAAAGGTCTGGACTACAGACGTTATGCTTCGTGAGACGCGCGGGCTTGTCACAAAGAGAAAGTCAGAAGGCTGCATAGCAGTAGAGATGGAGCTTGCAGGCGTACAAGCAGCTTGTGATTTTTATGGCTTTGAGCTTTATAATTTTCTTGAAGCAGGAGATGTCTTAAATGAGAGCTCTTATGAGGTAGAGGGACTTAATAGCGCCAACCACGATCTTGGAAAATTGTATTTGGCATTGAAATTATTAAAAGAAATATAGGGAAAATATAGTTAAAGTAAACATGATACAATGTGTTTACAATAAACAGGGAGGAATTTTTATGGATTTAGAATTTATTTTCAATCACGTAATAAGTGGATATCTGCCTATTATGGCATTACTAATATTATATTTTATAATATTAAATTCATTTGGCAATAGGTCAAGCAAAGGACATATAATTTTGGCTTTTATATTCTCTTTTTATCTTGTCGGAGTTTTGTCTGCAACAGGTGTTTGTTTAAAAGCAAATTTTTCACCGAGATTTTCATTGCTACCTTTTATAGATATGATAAGAGGGCCTAAAGATGCAGTTTTAAACGTAATTTTGTTTCTTCCATTAGGAATTTTTCTGCCATTACTCTATGAGCAATATAATAGCTTATCCAAAGTTTTATTACTTGGATTTCTATTTTCATTGTCTATAGAAATCATTCAAATGTTTGGATTTGGGACTACAGATATAAACGACTTGATTACGAATATTTTTGGAGCAGTACTAGGTTATGGAGTATATGAATTACTTAGTAGATCATTCTCTGATTCATTGATTGGAAAATTTCAGATAAAAGGTAAATATAGCCTATATGAGCCAGTAATTCTGTGGACTATTACTATATTGATTATGCTGACTATCCAGCTTTATATCTACGATATTCTATTTGCATCTAAGATGAGTGGAGAAATTCAAAAGTGGTGATATTTTATAGATAGGCAAGTTTATAAAATGGCGTAGAGCATATAATTACAGATGAAAGGATAATGGACTAATTGTTGTATGAAATTTATTGTAAAAGAAATTATAGATGAAAAAGAAAAAGAAAATATCGCAAGAGAAGTGCTTTATGACTTGCCAGAATGGTTCGGCTTGCCAGAGAGCACAGAAAATTACATTCAAGAGTCACAAGAAAAGCCATTTCTAGCAAGCTTTTATAAAGACGAACTAGTAGGCTTCATCGTCCTTGGCACAAGCAGCCCAGACTGTGCAGAGATCTTTGTTATGGGCGTGAAGAAAAAATTCCACAATCATGGTGCTGGAAGAGAGTTAAATAGGGCCTATGAAGACTTAGCAAAGAGCTTAGGCTACACTTACACACAAGTAAAAACCGTTCAGCCCGGCCATTACGATGAGTACGACATCACCAATAAATTTTACAAAGCAGTTGGATATAAAGAGCTAGAAGTATTTCCGGATTTATGGGACGAGTGGAACCCTTGTCAAATATATGTAAAGTACTTGGGTGAGTGAAAAGAGTATGAAGAATATATCAAGAAGTAGAGTCTTGATAACTTTGAATTTAATCTAGAAAACACAACAAAATCAGCAATATAGCTAATGTAAAAAGCGTTTGACAAGAAAAAATATACAAATGTAAAGAAGCTTTGATAGAAACAATACAAGATCTCAACTATAATTATCATGAAAGGAGGTATGGATTTTATGGAGCTTGGCAATTATATTAAACATTACAGAAATGAAAAAGGTCTATCTCAGGAAGAACTTGCAGAAAGAGTATATGTTACGAGACAAACTATTTCGAATTGGGAAAACAATAAAAATTATCCCGACATAAATAGTATTGTATTACTAAGTGAAGTATTTGAAATATCAATTGATAATTTAATTAAAGGAGATCTTGAACAAATGAAAAAGGAAATTAACTCAGAAGAAGTTAAAAAATTGAACTTCTATTCTTGGATGGTGGTGATTATTTTCTTAATAGCAATAATTTCATTGATACCAATGCTTAAATTCATTGGCTTGTATGGATTTATTCCATATTTTGCATTAATGGCTTGCGCTATGTTTTTTGCGCTAAAAATTGAGAAAATCAAGAAAAACAATGATGTTCACACATACAAGGAGATTGTAGCTTTCACCGAAGGCAAAAGATTAGACGAGATTGCGAAAATTGAAGAAAGAGCAAAAAGACCATATCAACAAATTATAGTTGTTTTTTTATGGGTAGCAGTCACTCTATTGATTGTAGGAATTACGATTTTTATACTTAGATTATTTAATTAGAATAAAACGAAGAGGCGATAGAATCAAAATCTATCGCCATTTTATATCAGTTTCTAAGTAAAAACTACTCCTTAATCAATTTTTTGTAAACTTTCTCCACTTCACTAGCCAGATTTTTATACGCCATATCATTTCTTGAGCAAGCACCCTCTATAAGCAAATCAAAATCCTCTTTGATGTACTCTTCCAGCTGTTTATCAGAAAGAATTTCCTTAATGTCAGCGCCCACTTCTAAACCATTCTTTTTTAATAGTTCATACAAGTCGTGTGCATCCATCGCTTCAAGCTCAGCCTTTGTGTAGCGGCCTTCATCATTATTTGCACAAGCAAAAGATGTTAAGGCTATAAGTATCAAAGAAAGAAGAAAAGCAATAATTCGTCTAGATTTATACATAAAACGCCTCCTATAAATACTATGATATTCTTTATATTATTATACTACTTTACCAGATTCATGTCAATTGTTCGGCAAAAGTATATATATCATTCCGATGCCCTTGCTATTGTTCCGATAAAATGATAAAATAAAATTAGATTTAATAGAAAAATTTTAAGGAGAAGAAATGAGCATAATTAGAATCAACACATACGACGACCATCGCTTCAGTCAAGAAGCACTTAATCAGCATGGCTGCTACATTGTAAATGGCGATGCGGCTATAGAGATTAAAATCATATCACAGAGCGAGGCAATTATAAAAGGTGATGAAAGCTACTTCGACGAGGTCATAGACGAGTTTCGCTTCAATGCAGAGCATATCACGAAATTTTATGATGAAAGCGGCAAGCTTGTAAAGAAATTCAAAGACCTAGAGCTCTTTAAGCTTGATATTGATAAAATCCAGCCAATACAGTTCTTTGTCGATAGAGATAAATTAGAAGCAGTAAAGACCTTTGTTACGAGAGAAGAAGACGTGATTATTCCAATTGCGATGCACGAAGGTGCCTACGCATCCCTGGACGGCCATACACGCCTCTACCTTGCATATATCCTTGGCTTTAAGCACGTCTACGCTTATTTTAGCGAAGACTTCGATGGCTTCGACTACTTCTTTGATGAAGCAAGAAAAAGAAATATATACTCAGCAAAAGACTTGATCTTGCTTGAACATGAGGAGTATATAGAGAAGTGGGATAAGTTCTGCGATGAGTATTATATGAATAGAGAGTGAGTAGGTGGGGTGTTGGCCTGATAAATGAGATATATTGTTCCGATAAAATGATAAAATAAAATTAGTAAGATATATAGGAGATGAAAATATGGAAATTTTAAGAATTATACTTCCTCTTCTCATTGTCTGTGTAGTAGTGGTCTACATCATACAAACAGCTAAGAAAAGGCAAGGCACTGACAAGGGCGAAAAAACGGAAGAAACCTACATGTCTGAGGGCATGGCTATAGGCATGTGCTTAGGAATTGCTGTATCCATAGCAATGGATGCTGACAATATAGCCATCGGCTTGTCGGTTGGCATGATGCTTGGCATGAGTGTCGGTATGAGCATTAAAAAGAAATAAATATTGAAAATTCAATTTTATCGTATTATAATATAAATATAAACAAAACGAATGGGGATATTATGTACGAATTTATTGACGTAGAAATTGAAGGCGGCCTAAAGGCTGGCAAAACAGACACTTTTGATGAAGTGAAAAAGATCATCAATGAAAAGGCAAGTGAAGGCTGGGAGCTAGTTCAAATACTTCCTGTACTTAATGAAAAGTGGAGCTCTGCTCAGCTAGTGAAGTACACTATAGTATTTAAAGTGAATAAATAATATACGATTGAGATAGTTTAGATACTATCTCTTTTTTGTTTTATAAATCATACAAATATGATATAATGAATATAAATAAAAAATATATGAAATGCAATTTTTCTTAATTTCTTAAGAATACTACGATAAAATTAATTGTTAGGATTGGGAAGTATTAAACAAAAGGGCATAATGTGAAGGATTATTTAAAGAAAAGGAATGAAATGTTATGAATAATCAAAAATTAAATACAGCAGAATATACGAAACTTGTAAACTTCATTTGGTCTATTGCCGATGACTGTCTAAGAGTTATTTTTGTCAGAGGCAAGTATAGAGATGTAATTCTACCTATGACTGTAATTAGAAGATTTGACGCTGTCATTGAGCCTAAGAAAAAAGAAATATTAGAATTAAAAGAAAAATTTAAACAGCACAATGCGGAAAATCTGGAAGTAGCCATGGAACTTGCTGTAGATTTACCTATATATAATATTTCTCAATTTACATTAAAAGACCTGAAGAGTGAAACAAACAGTCAGAATCTGAAGAAGAATTTCGAAGCTTATTTAGATGGATTCTCTCCAAACGTAAGAGAAATACTAGATAAATTTAAATTCAAAAATCAACTTGACACTATGACAGAAGCTGGGATACTAGGCTCTGTTATTGAGAAATTTGTTTCTTATGATATAAATCTTAGTCCTTATCCAGTTACGAATTCAGATGGAGAGGTTATCAAGCCAGCACTAGACAACCACACAATGGGAGTCTTGTTTGAGGAGCTTATTAGAAGGTTCAATGAAGAAAATAACGAAGAAGCAGGGGAGCACTTTACGCCTAGAGATGTAATAGAACTTATGGCTGATATAGCTATAATACCTGTAGAAGATAAAATAAAAGATGCGCCATACACATTATACGACGGAGCTGCTGGAACATTTGGCATGTGTACAGTAGCCGTAGAAAGACTGGAAAAGTCAGCAAAAATTAAGGGCAAAAATATAACTACTCATATCTTTGGACAAGAAATAAACCCAGAAACTTATGCTATAGCTAAAGCTGATATGTTATTAAAAGGCCAAGGAAGAGACGCGGATAATATTTATTTTGGTTCAACAATATCAAACGATGGACTAGCAGGTAAAGAATTCGATTTTATGCTTTCTAATCCGCCATATGGCAAAAACTGGAAAACAGATTTAGAAAAAATTGGCCAAGGCTCTGATAAAGATCCAAAAAAGAATATTATAGACTCAAGGTTTGTAAGAAGTCATAAGGGTGAAGCGGACTTTAGAATGGTTCCTGATGTGTCTGACGGACAACTATTATTCTTATTAATAATATATCTAAGATGAAAGATACAGAAATGGGATCACGCATTGTAGAAGTTCATAATGGATCAGCCCTTTTTACTGGTGGTGTTGGCAATGGTGCAAACAATGCTCGTAAATACATGATAGAAAACGATTTGTTTGAAGCTATTATTCAGTTGCCAGAAAACATTTTCTATAATACTGGTATAACAACGTACATTTGGATACTTTCAAATCGTAAAGAAGAAAGAAGAAAAGGAAAAATCCAGCTTATAGATGCATCTAAAATCAAAACTCCTTTAAGAAAGAACATGGGCAAGAAAAACTCTGAGCTAAGTAGGGAAAATCAAGAAGAAATATTGAATTTATATCTAAATTTTGAAGAAAATGAAAATTCAAAAATATTTGACAATGAAGAATTTGGATATTATCAAGTAACAGTTGAAAGACCACTTAGGCAAAAGGTCAGTATAAATTATGACACAGTTTTTAAGTTTGAGGATATACTAAAGAAACTAGGAGTTCTTGATAATAATTTTGATGAAAAACGTTTAAAAGACTTTGAAGACTTAGGAGTAAAAAGCACTAAAGGATCAAAAGATGAATTAGCAAGTAAAGATAAGATGATAAGCTATCTGGAAATATTAAAAGACTTACAAAGAGACGAAGACTACTTATCCTATACAGAATTTGAAAAAGAATTTAATAAAAAAGCTAAGGGTTTAGCTGGAGTGACTCTAAACAATTTAAACAAGACAGGCTTACTTGATGTGTTTGTATCGAAAGATGAGAGTGCAGAGCCGATAAAAGACAAGGAAGGTAATATCATAGTAGACACTGAGCTTAGGGACAGTGAGCAAATATCACTAAACTATGAAGGCGGTATACAAGCCTTTATAGAAAAAGAAGTTTTGCCATACCACAAAGATGCATGGGTAGATGAAGAATCTATTCAAACAGGCTATGAAATCAACTTTACAAAATACTTCTATGTGCCTAAAAAATTACCAAGCGTAAAAGAATTGGTAGAAGAAATCAAAAAACTGGAAGCCGAATCCGAAGGACTTATGGATTCTATTCTAGAGGGCTTAAATTATGAGATATAAGGAATATAAAAAGGTGGATTTGCCATGGCTTAATGAAGTGCCAAGTCATTGGGAGACAGTTAGAAATAAGAATTTATTTAAACATAAAAAGAATATAATAGGCAATGAAAGTGAGTTAGCTCAGCTACTATCATTAACTACCATGGGAATTAAAAAAATAAATATTGAAGACTCAAAAGGGAAAACTCCTATGTCATATGATACATATCAAAGGGTATGTAAAGATGATTTAGTGTTATGCTTATTTGATTTGGATGTTTCTGCAGTGTTTTCTGATGTATCAAAATATTGTGGAATGATAAGCCCTGCATATCAGGTATTTGAATCCGATATTGTATTTATGAATTATTATAAATATATTTTTGACAAAATATTTCAGGACCGTTCATATAAATTGCATTCAAAATCATTAAGATACACAATAACTCCTGATAATTTTTTAATGCTTGATATGATTGTTCCTCCAAAAGAGGAGCAAGAGCAAATCGCAAGATTCCTCGATTGGAAAATCAATGAGATTGATAGGCTGATAGAACTAGAAAAACAGAAGATAAAGAAATTAGAAATAAATTTTACCATAATTATTAATAATATATTTAATGCAGTTGATGGTGAAAAGGTAAAGTTAAAATATATATTTGAATTTGGGAAAGGGTTAAATGTAACAAAAGACGATTTATCTGAAAATGGCATAAAATGTATAAGCTATGGGGAGATTCATGGTAAAAATAGATTTTCATTTTCCAGTGATGATAAAAATCTAAAAAGTTTAGGATCTCATGTTAAGTTAAACACTTTTGCAAATCTTAATCAGGGAGACTTTGTATTTTGCGATACGTCGGAAGATTTAGAAGGAAGTGGAAATTTTTCATATAAAAAAGATTCTGGAATAGTATACGCTAGTTATCACACAATTGTAGCAAAGCCAAAAGTAAATTTTAATAGTGAATATATTGCATATTTTTTTGAATCAGATTTATGGAGAGCACAAATAAGAGCTAATGCGAAAGGAATAAAGGTTTATAGTATAACCCAATTCATTTTAAAAGATTCTTATATAATCTTACCTGATATTCATACACAGAAAAAAATTGTAAAGAATTTAAATCGCTTTAATGGGAAAAAGATTAATTTGGCAAAGAATATAAGTGATATTATAAAAAACTTAGAAAGTCTAAAACAATCTCTCATATCCGATGTAGTTACGGGTAGGCTTGATGTGAGAGGCATTGAAATTCCTAATCATGACAAGGTTTATGATATTGAGGACGATTCGATGTTAGAAGAAAATTTTAATGAGGAGGTATAGTATGGGTATTCGCACAGAAAAGGCAGAATCGGCACTAGAAAATCAAATAATAGAATATTTGCAAACTATTGGATATGAGTATGTAAAGCCAAGTGAGATGAAGCTTTCGTATAATAAAAAATATGCAATAGATGAGAAAAGATTATTTTCTTTCATAGAAAATACTCAGCCTATTGCGTACAAAAACCATAGATTAGATATTGACCTAGGTAAACAAAAGTTTTTAAACACATTATCTTCTGCTCTAATTCGTGATGGCGTTGCTCATGTTTTAAAAGAAGGTGTCAAGATGTATCCTACAGGAGTTATATTCTTTTATCATGCTCTTGACAAGAAAAGACCTTCATCTTTTGCTGAGTTTAACTCTAACATTTTTTCTGTTACTAATCAGTTGACTTATTCTGAAGCAAATCCTGGACTAGAGCTTGACCTTTGCGTGTTTATCAATGGGCTTCCAATAATTACTATGGAGCTTAAGAGTAGGATGTCTGGGGCGGGTTGGACGTATAAGGATGCAGAAGAACAGTATAAAAACGATAGAGATCCAAGGGAAGCTCTCTTTATGTTCAAGAGATGCTTTGCTCACTTTGCTGTGGATGAAAACTATGTTTCGTTCACAACTAAACTCAATGGCAAGAGTACCTTCTTTATGCCATTTAACAAAGGCAGTGGAGACGGTGGAGCTGGCAATCCTGTCGGAGAAGGTACTATGACAGATTATTTGTGGAAAGAATTTTTAACGAAGGAGACTCTTCGCTCTTTAATAACACAATTTATCTTTGTAGAAAGAAAGAAGGATAAAAAATCAAAGAAAACAAAGGAAACTTTGATCTTCCCTAGGTTTCACCAGTATAGAGCAGTTACAAGACTTGTAGAAGATACAGAGAAAAACGGTGTTGGCGGAAGGTATTTGATCCAACATTCTGCTGGGTCTGGAAAGTCGAATTCAATAACATGGCTTGCTTATAGGTTAGTTGAAGCTCAAAAAGAAGATGAGAAACTATTCGATTCTGTAATTGTTGTAACTGACAGGAAAAATCTTGATAAGCAAATTTCTGATAACATTCGATCGTTTATATCAGTTTCGTCAAACTTTGCACACTCGGATTCATCAAAAGAATTGGAAAAATTATTAATTGATGGGAAGAAAATAATTACAACAACTGTGCAAAAGTTTCCATATATCATTGAAACTATAGGCAATAAAATGAAGGGGAAAAACTTTGCCATAATCATAGATGAAGCTCATTCCTCTCAATCAGGGAAGGCAGCAGCGTCACTTTCTACTGCAATTTCAGGTGAATATAAAGTTACAGAAGATATGGACAGTGAAGATTATATCAATGCAATTATTGAAGCGAGAAAAATGCCAGAAAATGCGTCTTACTTTGCATTTACTGCTACACCTAAGGCGAAAACTATCGAAATGTTTGGAACTGTTTTTGATTTATACTCTATGAAGCAAGCTATTGAAGAAGGTTTTATTCTTGATGTATTAAAAAATTACACAACATATAACAATTATTATAAGGTGTATAAAACGGTTGAAGATAATCCGCTTTTCGAGTCTAAAAAAGCATCAAGAAAGATTCGAACTTATGTTGAAGGTCAAGAATTTCCTATTAGACAAAAGGCAGAAGAAATAGTAAATCACTTTATTAATAATTCAGCTAACAAGATTGATGGAAAAGCAAAGGCTATGATAGTTACATCGTCTATAATGAGGGCGATTGAGTACTATTTTGCAGTTAAAGATATACTAAAAGTTTATAAAAGTCCATATAAAGCTTTGATTGCATTTTCTGGGGAGAAAGATTATATGGGCAAAAAAGTTACCGAATCTAGTCTTAATGGTTTTTCCGACAAGGAGACTCCAGATGTTTTCAAAGAGTATGAATACAGGTTTTTAATTGTTGCTGATAAGTATCAAACAGGATATGATGAACCATTGCTTCACACTATGTACGTTGATAAGGTACTAAGCGATGTAAAGGCAGTTCAGACTTTGTCAAGGCTAAACAGATCTTGTGCAAATAAGATTGATACTTGTGTGCTTGACTTTGCTAATGATGCGGAAGATATTAAGAAAGCTTTTCAGCCATATTACAAAGAAACACAACTTGTAGAAGGAACAGACCCTAATAAACTGTATGAAATTCTTGCTAAGCTTGACAGTTTAAATGTTTACGAAGAAGATGAGATAGATAGAGTCATAGATATGTTTTTTGAAAACAAATCAAGAGAATTTATTGATCCTATAATGGATACTTGTGTTGAAAGATATAAGGGGCTAGATGAGGAAGATCAAGTAGAATTTAAATCTGGTGTTAAGTCGTTCATTAGAACGTATAACTTTTTATCGGCAATTTTACCAATTGGCCAAGTTGAATGGACTAAGAAGTCAATATTTTTTGAACTTTTAGTCCATCGTTTACCAACTCCTAGAGATGATAAAGGCTTAAATTCAATTATGGAGTCAATTGATCTAGAAAGTTATAGACTAGAAAAGAAAAATGAACTTAGTATAGTTTTAGAAAATAAAGAGGGAGAAGTTTCTTCTAGTAACATTAATGCTGTAAATATATATGAACCAGATATGGAGTATTTAGATACTATTATTTCAAATTTTAATGATATCTTTGGCAACATAGATTGGAATGATAAGGATAATGTAGCTAGACAAATCAAAGAAATTCCTGATATGGTAGCAAAGGATGAAAGAATTATCAACGCAATAAAAAATTCTGATAAGGGAAATGTAAAAATAGAATATGAAAATGTCTTAAACGATGTTATGAGAGCTATAATGAAAGATAATATGGAGTTGTTCTTACAATTTACATCAAATCTGCAATTTAAAAACTGGCTATCTGATTCAGTTTATAATGAGATAATGAATAGATTAAAATTTTATAATTAAAAAAGCAAAGGAGATCATCAAGGAAAAGGCAAGTGAAGGCTGGGAGCTAGTTCAAATTGTTCCTGTACTTAACGAAAAGTGGAGTGCTGGTCAACTGGTTAAGTACAGTATAATTTTTAAAGTGAATAAATAGATAAGATCCGTGAGTTTTTGCTCATGGATTTTATTTTGCATATGGCTTTGAAATTATTATAAAATATTTATTAGCTACTGTTAATGTGGTATAATTAAGCAAAGGTGATAAATAATGTTAATTATAGAGATAATAATTTTGTGCGCAGCGTTTTTTGCCCTATGCTTTCTAGGCACGGGAACAGACGAGAAGAATCTTAAGAGCTACGCCTCATATCCAGATGAAGTTCAAAAGCGCATCAGAGAAGCAGATGAATACCAAGGCAAGTTCCGCGAAGCTAACAAGCTTGCCACATGGTTTGCAAATCTAGTAGTATTTTTAGTATTATTCATGATTTTTGGAGCCTTTATTCGTGAAAAAGATTTTATGCAAAATTTTATAAATTTACTCATACTTGGTCAGGCGCTAAACATCTTCGATTTAGTCGTCATAGACCTACTTTGGTGGAGAGATACAAAACGCATAAGACTAAGCAAGGTCCCAGAAAAGGTCTTGTACCAAAACCCTAAGAAACACATCCAAGCCTTTTTAAGAGCACTTCCTATGTATATAGTCGTCGCAGCAGTGGATGGATATCTCTTGACACTGTTTTAATAAACTCAAGGAGCAATAAATGAAAATACAGAAAAAACACATTAAGTACATCATCCTCATCTTGCTAATAGTCCTTGCGCTACTAGCTTTTGATGTGCGTCTAAAAACTGTGCACTACACTATTACTTCGGATAAAATTAATAATCCCATGCGTATAGCGCTGATCACGGATCTTCACTCCTGCAAGTACGGCAAGGGTCAAAAAACGCTGATCGATGCGGTGAATAAAGAAAAGCCTGACATCGTTCTACTGGGCGGCGACATCTTTGACGACGTTATTCCAGACGATAACACGAAGACCTTTCTCGCAGCCATCGCTAAGCACTACCCGTGTTACTACGTTACAGGCAATCACGAGTATTGGAGCCTGCGCGTGGATGAGATGCTTGATTGGCTTGAAGCAAATGGCATTAAGGATATCGGTGGCAAGACCATTCGCATGAACGTTAATGGCAATGAAATCAGCCTCTCTGGTCTTAACGATCCAGACGAAGCTCGCTACACAGGCGAAGGCGATGGCATGAAGACTGAGTTTGAACGCGCTAAAAATGAAAGAGACGATACGGCTTTTACGATGCTATTGACCCATCGCCCGTCCTTTGTGAATTTGTATAAGGATGCTGGCTTTGACCTAGTACTCGCGGGCCATGCACATGGCGGTCAGTGGCGCATACCAGGCATTTTGAATGGTACTTTTGCACCTGACGAGGGCTGGCTACCGAAATATGCGGGAGGAAGATATAGCTTTGACAATGGCAGTGAGATGATAGTTAGTAGGGGCTTGGCAAGAGAGTCGACGAGGGTGCCACGGATATTTAATCGACCAGAACTAGTTATAATAAATTTAAATCAATCTGAAGAAGGTTAAGAGCCTTCTTCTTTTTTATTTGTCTCGTTTGCCTTTTATCTATGCTTATGAAATATTTATTTATCAAAGGTGGCTATTGGGTAATAAGTATAAGAAAGGAGCAAATATGTTAGAACTTAAAAATATTTCAAAAATATATCATACTGAAGGCTTTTCACAAAGGGCTTTGGACAATGTATCGATTTCGTTTAGAGAGAGTGAGTTTGTTTCTATACTTGGCGAATCGGGTGGAGGCAAGACAACTCTTTTAAATATAGTCGGAGGTCTTATGCGCTATGATGAGGGCGACCTTGTAATCGATGGCAGATCTACGAAGCAGTTTTCGGACAAGGACTGGGACTACTACAGAAACGTTAGGATAGGTTTTATCTTTCAATCATACAACTTAATCAATCATCAAAGTATACTTGACAATGTAAAGCTGTCTTTGACTTTATCGAATAAAAATACTGGCGATGCTGAAGAAAGGGCTATCAAAGCTCTTGAAAGGGTCGGTCTAAAGGAGCATATACACAAAAGGCCGAGTGCCTTATCTGGCGGTCAAATGCAAAGGGTAGCCATAGCGAGGGCTTTGGTTAATGATCCGAAAATTATACTTGCGGACGAACCAACGGGTGCTCTTGACAGCGAAACATCTATATCTATAATGAATTTACTAAAGGAGCTTGCTAAGGATAAGCTTGTCATCATGGTTACGCACAACAAAAGATTGGCGGAAGAGTATTCTACAAGGATAATCGGTATAAAGGACGGCAGGATAATTTCTGACACGGATCCTTATGAAGCGGAAGAAAAGGGCGACAGCTTTAAAATTTCGAAGATAGCTCTTAAGCTAAGAACGGCTCTAGGACTATCTTTCAACAATCTTTTGAGTAAAAAAGCAAGAACGCTTCTAACAGCTTTTGCTGGCTCCATCGGCATCATCGGGATTGCCCTCATCATATCTATATCAAATGGTGCAAGTGACTACATTGCTGACAATCAAAGGAATGCTTTGAAGTCTTTCCCAATCGATATTGAGAGCAAATCCATCGACCTATCTAGTCTTACGAAGCTTGATAACAACGTCTCAAAGACTACAGATAGATCTAAACTTAGCTCAAATGATATTGGTCTTATAAATAGGTCAAAGATATCTGGTAGTGGCTATGAGAATGACCTTGCTTCGTTCAAAGACTACCTAGAGAAGAATGAAGCGGAGCTAGACGAAAAGGTTGGCAAGCACTTTATTTCTTACGCTTATGATGGCGGCTTTGACATTTACACAAAGGATGCTAAGGGCAAAGTGATTAATACTAATGGCTCTGATTTTGAAAAGAAGAGCGGCTTTGGCTTCAATAAATTTTTCAGCTTGTCGGCATCAAAGAGCAATGACAATTTTTCTCAGATTATTAGCGACAAAGACGGCAATATTTCGCCAATGGTCTTAGACGAATACGAGCTAATCGAGGGCAAGTGGCCTGAAAAAGAGGATGAATTAGTATTATTTACTGATTATAATAATCAAATTTTAAGAAGTAATTTCTACGAGCTAGGCTTTTTAGACTCGGAAGAATACAAGAAAATTCTTTCTGATATGGACGATAATAAAAAGGTTGACATAAAAAAAGTTGAGATTGATCCAAAGGAAATCATCGGTCATGAGTACAAGGTAGTCACTCCATCGGACTATTACGAAAAGAAGGACGCTGGCTATATCAATATCAAGGATGATGAAGAGAAGAAAGAAAAGCTTATAGACTCCGCCATCAGCATGCATATAGCTGGCATTGCAAGGAAAAAGACTGACAACGACTCCAATGTAAGTCAAACGCCGCTTGCCTATAGCAGTAAATTTACTGATGCGATGATTAAATATGTTTCAGAGCAAGAAATTATTAAAAAACAATTAGATAAGAAGGACATAAATGTTTTAAATGGACTTAAGTTCAAGGCAGATACTGAAGAAGAAAATATAGATCAGGCAAAAGACTATCTAAAGAATTTGCCAGACGAGAGCCTTACTAGCTTTAACGCGTGGATGCTGCAAAACAAGAAAGAGATGCTAGCAGAGATGCAAGCACTTAATGCGGCCATGAATGCTATAGCACCAGCTGCGCCTAAGACAAGAGAGTCAAATGACAGAGCCATGCTAGACTATATGCTTAATAAAGGCGAAGACAAAGACTACTTAGACGTTTATGATGAATTTTTGAAAGACTATTCTTACAAAAAAAATCTTGAAAATCTCGGCTATATCGATGAGAATAATCCATCGAAGATATCGATATATGTGGACGAATTTGAAAATAGGGATAAAGTTAAAAAGCTAATTAACGAATACAATGAAGGCAAGAAAAGCGCACAAAAACTTAACTTTAACGACTTTATCGGCTCCATTTCAAAATCAATCACAGACATACTTGCAGCCATATCATACGTTTTGATAGCCTTTGTAGGCGTCTCGCTTATCGTTTCATCGATAATGATAGGGATTATCACATATATATCCGTCTTCGAAAGAACAAAAGAGATCGGCATACTAAGGGCGATTGGCGCAAGCAAGGGCGACATATACAAAGTGTTTATGTCAGAAACTTTAATTATAGGCTTGCTCTCAGGGCTCATAGGTGTCGGCATAAGCTCATTTTTAAATATATTCATAACAAAGATCATGGTTAAGGCAACGGGCATAGCTACTATTAGCTCCACGCTTCCAAAAGAAGCGGCGCTTATCTTGATCGCAATATCAGTTGTGCTTAGCTTGATAGCAGGACTTATACCGTCAAGCATAGCAGCTAAGAAAGACCCAGTTGAAGCCTTAAGTGCCGAGTAAAATAAATTATGAGAAGGCTAAATAAATATATTTGCCTTCTTTTAATATAGAGGTGATAATTTTATGACAGATAATAATTACAAAACCATAGTCCATCCGCTTGAACTTTTTTATACGCGTGACTCAAAAATTCTGATTCTTGGCTCATTTCCATCGGTTAAGACTCGTGAATATGGCTTCTTCTACGGCCATCCGCAAAATAGATTTTGGCGCGTGATGGAGATTTTGTTTAAAGAAGACCTTGCTAATGGCATTGCCACGCGCAAAGACTTTTTATCGAGGCAGAAAATTGCTCTCTACGACTCCATTTACCAGTGTGACATAGTTGGCTCGAGCGATGCGAGTATTAAAAATGCCCAGCCATCGGACTTAAGCCGCATTATTAAAGGCGCGGACATTAAAGAAGTTTTTCTTAATGGAGCAACTTCCTATAAATATTATAAAAAATATCACGAGAAGGACTTGGGATTCGAGGGAGTGAAGCTGCCATCGACAAGTCCAGCAAATGCGAGGTATAGGCTGGATGATTTAGTGAATGAGTGGAGAGTGATTCTCAGGTATTTGGAATAATTAGAAATAAATACTATTTAGAATTATTGCCATAATGGCATTTTTCTGAAATAGAAAATTGGACATTGGATTAAAAATCGGACATTCAAAACCATAATCACGGTGACTTAGTTAGTTCTAGGTCACTTTTCTTTACATTTAGCCATTTTCGTGGTATTATTTAATGTAGACAGAAGATATTGGAGTGAAAGGAGATAGTATATGAAGTATATGTATTTTAATGCGTCATGCTCTTACGCGGGATTAGCAAATCTTTTGTATTCAGAAGGAATTGACACAGAAGACTTCGTAATTGCGAATGCGATTTATTTACCATACCTATTATTAAAAGATGGAGCTTCTTACTTAGCAGGACCTATGCTGCAGTCTAAGGAGATCTTTGATATTTATCTAAATGCTCTTGGATATGAATTTATTGAAGAGAACTATGATAAAGAAGATGTTTTGAAAATATTAGAGGCAGCAGATAAAAACTATATGCTCGGCGTTAATATTGCTCCAGGCAATAAGCATGCGATAATTTTTAAAGATTACAAGGACAATAGATTTAGATTTATAAATAATAAATATGATGACAGTGACGAGCCAGACGAATTCGTTTGGACTGCAGAGGAGCTTAAGGAAAGGCTTGATGAAGTGACGCAGATTGCACATCTTGAAAAATGCGATGCTAAGGATATTGATATGGAGGAGCCACTATTGAAGTCTATAGAAAATCTTGGCGCGCTTAAAAAGGATATAATAAATTTTTCAAAACGAGTAATCACTAAAGAAGAGCTTAGAGAGTCAATGAATACGCTGTTTAGAGCGTCTCTACTTGATTTAGTGACTATGTTTATACTTATTGAAGAGGATAAACTTATGAAGAGAACACAAAAACTTCAAAGAGAATACATAGGCGTAATCAAAAAAGGCAAAGAAAGCCTCGTGCTTGAAAAAGAGATGGATGTCGATAGATTAGTAGATGTGCTAAATGAGTGGAAGAGACTTATGAAGAATAATTTGAAGGAGTATAGAGAAAGGATATAATACCAAATTAATGTCTTTACATAAAGGCGTATTCGTGATATTATTTAAATATATATACGAATAATATATAGTGTATTTTTGGAGGTAGTTCAGATGAAAAAAGATAATAATGAATTGAATATACGTTCTAGTGCTTCTGAGTATCTGACATATATAGCTTCTATAGGTGAAGAAGCTAGTAGCGTTGAGGTGCGTTATGAGGATGAGAACATTTGGATTACCCAAAAAATGTTAGCTACATTATATGATGTAGATGTGCGTAAAGTTAATTATCATTTGAATAAGATTTTTAAAGACGGTGAATTAGATAAAAATTTAGTTATCCGAAATTTTAGGATAACTGCAAACGATGGTAAGAACTACAATACAAAGCATTATAACTTAGAGACTGCTATTGCCGTAGGATTCAAAGTTAACTCTGAGCGTGCCGTTCAATTTAGGAAGTGGGTCAATAAGATAGCAAAAGATTATACTATAAAGGGTTGGGCCATGGATGATGAAAGACTAAAACGCGGCAGCTACCTTACAGACAAATACTTTGATGAACAGCTAGAGCGCATTCGCGAGATAAGGGCTAGCGAGAGAAAGTTTTATCAAAAAATCACTGACATATATGCAACGGCAATAGATTATGATAAAAACGCACTTAGAACGAAGAGGTTCTATGCTACAGTACAAAACAAGATGCATTATGCAATACACGGCCATACGGCTGCTGAGCTTGTATATGAAAGGGCTAATCATGAAAAGGATCACATGGGGCTTACATCGTGGTCAGATGCGCCTGATGGCAAGATAAAGAAAAGTGATGTGAGCATTGCTAAAAACTATCTTAGCGAGAAAGAAATTAAAGAGCTTAATCGTATGGTGAGCGCCTATTTGGATTTTGCGGAAAATATGACTATAAGGAAGATACCGCTTACTATGCAAGACTGGGAAGAAAGACTTAGAAGTTTTATAGCTATGTTTGAGTATGGAGAATTAAAGGACAAGGGAAAAGTTAGTAATGCTATTGCTAAATTACATGCAGAGACAGAGTTTGAAAAGTATAGAGTGATTCAAGACAGAGCATTCGTTTCAGACTTTGATAAGTATTTACTTGAATTAGAGGAAAAAGTAAAGAAAGAATAATATATATAGGTAAATCCTATTTAGAATTATTGCCATAAAGGCATTTTTCTGAAATAGAAAATCGGACATTGAATTAAAAAATCGTACATTCAAAACATAATCACAGGTGACTTAGTTTATCTAGGTCACTTTTTCTTTACTTTAAGCGCGTTTCGTGATATTATTTATATATTACAAGAAAAATCTATAAATCAAGGAGTAAGCTTACTTATGAAGATAATTTACAAAGACATTTTAATTAGAAACGCAAGTGAGACTGATGCATCTCAGCTCGCCACTTGGTGGAACGACGGCTCTGTCATGGCTCACGCGGGCTTCCCCAATGGTGTGAACACTAATGAAGAGAGAATTAAAGAGCAGATCAAAAATTACACTGATGCTCACAGAGTTTTGATGATTGAGTACAAAGGCAAGGCCATCGGCGAGATGAATTATGAATTTTCTGATGATGATAGATGCGAGATTGGTATAAAGATATGCGATAGCACTTATCAAGAGAAGGGCCTTGGACGAGTAATACTTACTTTGTTTATAGAAGAGCTCTTCAAAATGGGCGCGAAGACCATATTCCTAACGACAAATCTAAATAATAAAAGAGCTCAGCACGTCTATGAAAAGCTTGGCTTTAAGAAAATTCGTATTGAATATGACTCGTGGACGAATCAGCTTGGAGAGGCGCAATCAATAGTTAATTATGAATTAAAAGAAGAAGAATTAATTAGCTTTAAATAAATCCTATTTAGAATTATTGCCATAATGGCATTTTTCTGAAATAGAAAATCGGATATTCAATATTATAATCACAGGTGACTTAGTTTATCTAGGTCACTTTTTCTTTACTTTTAGCTATATTCGTGGTATTATTTAATTAAGAAATATAAGAGGTGATTATATGAAAAAAATATTATTAATTTTACTCGCTCTATCCATGTTTATGGTCTCGTGCGGCGGAAATAGCAAGGAGGAGGCTATAGAGAAGGCGATAGAAGAAGCGGACGCAAATGAAGAGGTTGTTAAAGAAACTGAAGATGATGATGAGCCTATTGACGAAGCAAGTGAAGAGAATGAAGATAAAGAAGAAAAAATAGATGAAGATGCAGAGATTGACTACGCTGTAAGTGTTGACGGCGAAGACTACGGCTACGTCAAGACTATTGGCGGAAGGCTTTTTAACGTATCTGGCATTAACAAGATCATGGTTCGCGCTTGGAAGAGTGGCGAATATGCTGACGACAAGGCGCTAGATCAAGTAACTGACTACTTAAAACTCGTTAACGATAACGAAATCATCTACGGTGTTTACCCTGGAAGCATGGACTTTGCTTTGACTTACAACGAAAGCTACAATATCAGCTACAGATTTGAAGGCGATGACGAACGAATATATAGTTTTGCCTACAAAAAGCACGCGCCTGAAGAAGTGAAGGTCATGGATGAGACTCTTTACTTTGACATAGACTACTTAAGCAGCATCTTTGCTTTTAAATACAAGCTTGATAAGGAAAATAAAGTCCTTGTCATAGACTCAAAAGGCGATTACACTTCTAGCATGACTGAGCTTGATCCATCTGGCTACGACAGCCTCGAAGCTCTACTAAAAGCAAATTTTGACAAATAGTTTTATAATCATATTATAGCTCTTTACACATAAAAAAGGCTCTCAGCATATGTTGAGAGCCTTTCAATATATAAAATTAATCTAATTCGCCCATGTCTTTTCTACGCAAATAGTTTTTGTACGCCTTTTTTACTTGAGGCGCAAGTAAGAACAGAGCGATAAGGTTCGGGATGACCATGAAGCCGTTGAATGTATCAGCTAAATGCCAAATTATGTCGTTACCAAATATCGAGCCAACGACTATGCATATAAGTACAAGCACTCTATATACGTTTATGGCCCCTTTGCCCTTGAATAGGTAGCGGATGTTCATCTCGCCAAACATGTACCAACCGACTATGGTTGTGAAGGCGAAGAACATTAGTGACACTGCTAGGAATATGGTTCCAGGCCTACCAAAAGCCGCTGTGAACGCATATTGAGTGATGGCAACAGCCTTTGCACCAGACATGTGAGCGTCAGTTGCTAGAACTATAAGCGCAGTGATTGAGCAGATAACGATAGTGTCAACAATAACGCCAGCCATCGCTACAAAACCTTGTATACAAGGGTCTTTAACCTTTGCAGTCGCGTGAGCATGAGGTGTCGAGCCCATACCAGCTTCGTTCGAGAAAAGTCCTCTCGCTACACCATTCTTAATCGCTTCCTTCATAACAGTACCAGCCATTCCGCCGATAACAGCTTGAGTTGAGAAGGCCTCTCTAAATACACCAGAGAAAACTAGTGATAAGTGATTTCTGTACACATAAAGGATAGCCACCGAACCGATGATGTAGATAAGCGCCATGAAAGGCACTACAAGCTCAGCCATAGACGTGATTCTCTTAAGGCCGCCCATGATGACAAAGCCAACTAGAACCGCAAGAGCGATACCGATATAAAGTGCGTTGACATTTAGAGCATTTGACATTGCTAGGGCTATGGAGTTCGATTGAACCATGTTACCGACAAAACCAAGAGCAAGGATAATTGTTATTGAGAATATTATTGCAAGTGGCTTTGACTTAAGTCCCTTTGAAATGTAGTATGAAGGTCCGCCGACAGGCTCGCCGTCCCTTTCTTCTTTATAAAGCTGAGCAAGAACTGCTTCAGCAAATATAGTCGACATGCCAAGTATACCCGAAACCCACATCCAGAAAATCGCACCCGGTCCACCAGATGCAACAGCAGTAGCTACACCACCTATGTTACCAGTACCAACTTGAGCGGCAATCGCCGTAGCAAGCGCTTGGAACGAGTTTACCTCGACCTCACCGTCGTCTTTTTTCTCTTTTTTGTCTTTCTTTTTAAATAGTCCGCCGAAAGCGTATTTAAACGCAAGACCAAGCTTAGTGATCTGCGGAAAACCTAGGTATATAGTGTAGAATATACCTAAAGCTAGAAGCGCATACATCAAAAACTTTGTCCATAAAACACTGTTGATCGCCTTGACGATTGGCTCTAGCTTAAATGCTAAATATGTATTAATCATATTTCTCCCTCCTTTCTCTTATTATAACATAGAATTATTTACCATGTAAATAGAATAGAACAATCCTGTAATGAAAATTTTTTATTCATAGCATAAGAAAATATTATACTTTACGCCTTAAGAATTATTTTTACGAATAGTCTAGACACGATAATAGTGGGGCGTCTTTACTTAATTCACTAAAATCGTTTTGCACGTAAATTGATTTTTATATTAAGCGTATGACGAGTATAAGGAAAATGACGAGCATAAGGCGTATGACGAGCACATGTAGTCCGCCGCGCAGATGGCATATGACGGGCGTTTGATATGGCGAAATTACTTTCAAAAGTAAAATTGCTAATCATAGCAAAACCATTTTCAAAAGCAAAATTGCTAATCGTAGCAAAAATAAAAATCGTGGCAAGGCTATTAGCAAAGCGAAAATAAGCAGAGGAGCAAGACCATAATCGTGGCAAAACAATTATCATGGCAAGGCTATAAGCACAAAAAAAGACACAGTGCTTAGCTGTGCCTTATAAAACTATTCTACTGTATATTACTTATCCTTAATCTCTAAAAGTTCTTCGCCAAGCTTGTAGATATTGCCAGCACCGACAGTTAAGATGATGTCGTTTTCCCTTAGATTGTCAAGAAGATAATTTTCGATGTCCTCGAATTTCGAGATATACATCGCATCGTAGCCATGCTCCTTCATCGACTTGATCAGGTCCTTGGAGTGAACGACTTTCGTATCCTTTTCTCTCGCAGCGTAAATGTCTGTGATGATGGTTATGTCGCTTCTCTTAAACGCTTCGGCAAAGCCTTCTAGAAGCTTTTGCGTTCTAGTAAAGGTATGTGGCTGGAAGATGGTGATGATCCTGCCTTTAGCCATCTTCTTCACGGCTTCAAGTGTCGCCATGATCTCTGTTGGGTGATGTGCGTAGTCATCGATGATGCGCACGCTTCCTATATAGCCCTTTGTCTCGATTCTTCTGTGAACGCCAGCGTATAGAAGGATGTACTTCTTAATATCTTGTAGTGAAGCACCATAAGTATTCGCCATGGCGATGGCAGCAAGCGCATTATAAACGTTGTGCTTACCTAAAACGCTTAGCTTGATCTCAGTTTTTTCATTGTTGTGAATTAAATCGAAGTTCGCGCAGCCATTGTCATCATAAGTGATGTTCTCAGCCTTATAGTCAGCGTCTGAGTCGATGCCGAAGCTGATGGTCTTGGCCTTAACGTCTTTGATGGCCTCAATGACGTGCTCGTCATCTTTATTATATAGGACGTAGCCAGTTGATGGCACGTCGTCAGCGTATTTCTTGAATGTGGCGATGATGTCTTCGATGTTTTTATAAAAGTCTAAGTGGTCTTCGTCGATGTTTAGTATCATGGCCATGGTAGGATTGTATTTTAAGATATTTGCCTTGTACTCGCAGGCCTCGCTGATGATGATGTTTCCTTTACCTATCCTGATATTGCCGCCAATTTCGTCAAGTTCGCCACCTAAAAGTATGGTTGGATCCATTTGCGTATGTGTTGCGATTGAAGCAATCATCGATGTTGTAGTGGTTTTGCCGTGTGTGCCTGAAACGCAAACTGAGTTAGGGAAGAGCTTCATCACTTCGCCTAAGAAGCTTGCTCTGTCATAGATCTCTAGGCCAAGCTCCTTCGCTCTTAAAAGCTCTGGATTGTCTGGACGTATTGCGTCTGTGTAAACAACTACCTTTGATGATTCTACGTTTTTTGCATCGTGTTTATTGTATACAACGGCGCCCATCTTCTTAAGTCTTTCTATGATTTGTGACTCACCTGTGTCAGTGCCTTTAACTTTGCAGCCCTCCGAGATAAGTAGTTCAGCAAGTCCACTCATGCCTATTCCGCCTATGCCTATGAAAAATATATTATCAATATTGTGTTTTTTCAAAAAAAATCCCATTTTTCCTCCTAAATATATAAAAAGTACTTGAAAATAATTCAACTCTTTAGTATAATATATATATAAGCTATTTTATAATTTCGCTTATATAACTATCATAATATATATTATGATAAAAATCAAGCAAATTTTAGCTGAATTAGGAGGATGGAGAAAATGACAATCACAGACGTAAGAGTAAGACTAGTTGACAAGGAAGGTTTAAACTTAAAGGCAACAGCTTCAGTTACTTTTGATAACGCTTTTGTTGTTCACGACATCAAAGTTATCGAAGGAAGAGAAGGTTTATTCATTGCAATGCCTTCAAGAAAGGTACCTAATGGTACTTACAGAGACGTAGCCCACCCAATCAACACAGAAGCAAGAGCTGACATCGAAGAAAAAGTTTACAAAGCTTACGAAGCAGCTGTTGAAGACGCAAAAAACGAAGCTGATGAAGAAATACTAGTAATGGAAGAGAAGTAGTAATTTTTAATTAGTTATGAGAAATATGAGCCTCTAGCCAGGCTCTTTTTTCTTTGCAAAAAAATATATATATAATAGAATATCTTTTCCATTCGTAAGGCGAAATGTCTTGACAAGTCATCTCGTAAATGATAAAATTATTGAATTGAAAGGATGAGTTATATGAAAAATTTACGTGAAATGTTTCAAGATAAAAAGTTTTTAAAATTAGTATATAGCCTTGCAGTGCCAGTCGCACTTCAAAATCTACTCGCAAGTGTACTTAATACACTGGATACGACTATGATATCGTCACTAGGGGACTATGCGATATCGGCAGTTGGTCTTGCAAACCAAATCTTCTTCTTTATGACAATTATCTGCTTCGGTATAGCGACAGGTACTTCAGTTATGATTGCTCAGTACAATGGCAAGGAAGACTACGAAGGCGTGAGAAAATCACATGGCATGGCTTTGATGCTATCCTTGATCGTGGCAAGTATATTCACAATACTGGCGCTAGCTATACCAGAACAGCTGATGAGAATCTTTACAGATGACGCAAACGTAATCCCTTACGGCGTTACATACCTTAGAGTAGTTTCTTTCTCATATATACTTACAGCAGTGAACTTCATTTATTCAGTATCAATGAGAAGCATAGGCAATGCAAAGACGCCACTAGTTGCATCGACATTTGCCTTCTTCGGAAACGCCTTCTTTAACTACGTATTCATCTTTGGTAAACTTGGCTTTCCAGCTATGGGTGTAGCGGGCGGCGCTCTAGGTACTATCTTAGCTCGTATACTTGAATTTATCGTTTTATATATAACACTTAAAAAGCACAGAAGTCCACTTACAGGAAAACTTAAGGACTTCATTACATTCGACAGCCATTTCAAAAAACTTTATCTAAAGACAGCGGGCCCAGTAATTTTGAACGAAACATTCTGGTCCTTAGGACAAATAATTTATCAGATAGCCTACGCAAAGCTTGGCACAAGGAGCGTTACAGCATTGCAGATAGGTATGACAGTGCAAAACATCTTCTTCGTTTTAGCTAGAGGCTTGGCCGGCGCTTGTACAGTTATAGTCGGTAACTCCATCGGCGCGGGCGACGAGGAGCAGGCGTATAGATACGGAACGTGGTTACTAGAGCTCTCAGCCTTGACCGGACTTGTACTCGGTGCTTTGATGATCATATTTAGAGAGTCTTTCTTCGTTATCTTCCCGAACATCACGCCAGAATCAAAAGCCATAGCCGCAGATTTATTCATCACCATGGGTATTGCACTCTTCGTTAAGACACATAACTCGACCCTTATAGTCGGCATATTTAGAGGCGGTGGAGATACAAGATACTCCATGGCGCTTGAGATGAGCTGCGTTTGGCTCATAGGAGTGCCACTAGCCTTTCTTGGCGCAGTAGTATTAAAATTACCGCTTCACTACGTGTACTTGATGGCGTGCGGCGAAGAATTTGCCAAGGCAGCCATAGGACTACCGAGAGTAATTTCGAAGAAGTGGATCAAGAACATAACAAATGAATAGATGAGATGTGTAAGAGCAGTGTGAGCTGCTCTTTTTTAGGCTCTATGTCAAATATTGGGGAGACTTATTGATTTAAGTCTCTCTTTTTACGTT
>OCPH01000026.1_pt1 | contig 43607 bp, 45 predicted proteins | sample 1475691 | NCBI WGS metagenome assembly OCPH01 (sample SAMEA3360696, study PRJEB22359) | human gut metagenome | biome: ENVO:urban biome; feature: ENVO:human-associated habitat; material: ENVO:feces | place: Bangladesh | collected 2011 | reverse complement strand
AACGTAAAAAGAGAGACTTAAATCAATAAGTCTCCCCAATATTTGACATAGAGCCTAAAAAAAGGGGTGGCACCTTTGTACTCACCCTTGCATCTTCTCGTCGTATGCTTTACTGATTCTGTCGCAGTCCTTGATCCTGTCTCTGATTGTCCTTTTCTTTGCCAAAACTGGTATCCTCGTTAGGCCTCTTATGTAGACGTAGCCGTCTTCTATGTCGTAGATTAGGTCTCTGTTTAGGTAGATCATGGATCCGTCGCCTTTGGAGCGTACCTCTCTACACCTGATGCCGACTAGCTTTGTCTCTCTAATAACGAGGGCAAGGCCGGTCTTTTTCTTGGCGATGGTCTTGGCCCACTTTTTGTAGCCTTTTTCGTCTGCTAATTTCTCCTGAAACAGTCTCGAGATGGCTGTTCTGATTGATACGTGCAAATTCTCTGCACTCATGTCCTCATATATGGCAACCGCCGTGTTCATTCCATCTTTATCATAAGCTGGGATTAAGGCTGCCAATGCCTTATTTTTCATAATATTATCCTCCTTGTTTCTAAGTCTATTATAGTCTTTTATACATGCTATGTCAATAGCTTTGTTCTAATTTTTACCATTTTCATGGGAATTTTTTAAAAATCATACTTTAGGTGTATGTTTATCTACTTTTTTATATAGGCGTCTTAGTTTTTTCAATAGGGCGTTTATCTTTCTTGCTGCGGTGTTTCTTGAAAAGCCTAAGGCGCGGCCGATATCTTCGTAGCTCATCTCGGTATAATAACGTAAATAGATGAGTTTTTCTTCTTCGTATGTGAGTTCTTTGAAGACTTTGCCGAGTGTGTCGTTATAAAACAGGGCCTCGAAGTCGTCCATGCTGGTCTCGTCCTCTATTAAAAATGCATCGTCTAGTGGGGTGGTGACGACTTGTTTTTTATACTTACCGAGCAAATGGTATTTCATGCGTGACTCGATGAGTGCGAGTGCGTGTGCGCCATGGGCGGGGTCGAAGTCTAGTAGTGCTTCGAGTGTTATGACTCTAAGTTCTTGCATGAGGTCGTCCCACTCTTTAAAGTTTGGGTAGTAGCGCTTAATCATTGTGATCATGAGGGGTTTGAGCCTCTCGACGGCGGCGGCATCGACTTTGCCACTCGACTGGTAGTCCATCGCAACTTTGTCGTAATTGATTTGCATCTGTCTTTCTCCTTTCTCTATTGTTAAGACGATTATAGCTTTAAGACCATTCGCCTGGCAAACGCAATCTCGTGCGTAAATTTTGGAAGACACGGCAAATTTTGGACATTGGGACGAACAATTGGACACAATGCTGCACCATTTCCATAATTATGGTGGGGGTGCGTGTGGGAAATAATCCTAGGATTTTGTATATATTAAGTGTAGGCAAGGGGCCTAGGGAAGGGGGTGAGATGATGACTAAGAATAGTGTTAAGCTTTACTTTTCTGGTGAAGGCAGTGACGGATCTAAGAGAAATTTCTCTAGAACTGTAAACTACATCAGGGAGGATGCGAACAACGAGGACCTTAAGGTTTTTAAGGCTGCGTTTGGAACGCTTTTAGCTAAGGAGATTACTAAGCTTGAGAGAATCACTGTAACTGAATTATAGTGATGGAGGATTTTTTAGAAAGGGGGTGAGATGATGAAGAGATTACAAATGAAGTTCAAATGCGCGAATGGCAAGCCGTACAACATGAGTTTACAAAACCCTGCTGAGGGTCTTGACGCTGATGCTGTTAAGGGTGCGTTTAAAACTATCGTTGATAATAAACTTATTGTGAATAAGGATGGCAGCGAGGTTGTAGCGATGGATGGAGCGAAGGTTATTACTACTTCTACTGAAGTGTTGTTTTAATGATGCTCATGTCTAATGAAAATATAATAGAATAGTGCAGGTAATTAAGGGGGTATATCAAAATGATATGCTCTCTTTTTTTATTGACAAAATATGACGTTTAATGTATAATTTATATAGAAAAATATTACAGAATATAAAATTTATTAAAAAAACTTGACATATTCCAAGAAATATATTATAATATATGTATCGATAAATATCGATAAAATTGTATGATATTCCTTGGGAGTAGGACCCTCACCATACGAGGTGCGCCGGAACCAAGGAATTTTTGCTTTTAGGATGTAATTATGAAAACTGCGATATTGGTTGATGGAGGATACTATAGAAAGGTAGCAATGAAAGCATTTGGGATAAAATCTCCAAAAGATGCAGCTAATGAACTTTATACTTATTGTTTTAAGCATTTGGATGAAAAGTATTCACTTAAAAATAATATAAAACATGATTTGTACAGAATATTTTATTATGACTGTCCTCCGCTTGAATCAAATGTTTATAATCCTATAACGAAGGAACAAGAATTCTTCGGGAAAAATGAAACTGGTAAGTGGATGAAAGAGTTTTTAAAGGAACTAACAATGAAAAGGAAGGTAGCTTTAAGATTGGGTGAACTTTTGACATACGAGACAAAATATCTATTGAACCCACAATCACTTAATAAGCTAATTGATAAAGAAATTACTATAGAAGATTTAACAATTAACGATATATTTTTATAAACTAGACAAAAGGGTGTTGATATGAAGATAGGTGTAGACATTGCATCTTTATCATTGAAAAAGCAGGTTGATCAAATTGTTTTGATAGCAGGCGACTCTGACTTTGTTCCAGCAGCTAAATTAGCAAGGCGTGAAGGAATTGACTTTGTTTTAGATCCTTTAGGAAGAAAGGTTAAAGATAATTTATTTGAGCACATAGATGGATTAAGAAGTTGTGATAAAAGACTCAAGCCAAATAAAAAATAATAGTTAAAAAATATAATTGAGGGCGTTTGCTCTCTTTTTTGTGTGTACAAGTGAAATAGTGAGTTGCTTACAAAATGTAAGCGACTGAATAATTATAAAAAACTATTGACAAATGTTTAACATACGTTATAATGCTTATGTAAATAGTATCACTTGTTAAAGGAGTGTTTACATGAAAAAACAAGATAGTGTAACTTATTTAGCTATTTTTAGCAAAGAAAGTGACGGTGGCTACTCTATTGACGTGCCCGCAATTGACGGCGCTTATACTTGCTCGGACACATTCGAAGAGGGCGTAAGATATGCACAAGAGGTCATTGGACTTTGTCTATACGATGAAGAGAAGGAAAAAATTGAGTACCCAGATGATATTGATATGGATGAGCTTGATCTTAAAGAAGGCGACTTGGCCGTTTATGTCAATGTTTACTTGCCTTATCAATTCTCTTTGGTTAAGGAAGTTTACAAAAATAAGATGGTGACCTTACCAACTTGGCTTGAGGCACTTGCTAAGAATAAGAATATTAATTTCTCAAGGGTTTTGACTGAGGGTTTGAAGAAGGAATTGAATATTAAATAGTTTATGAGAGGGCTGCGGCTCTCTTTTTTTGTGGGCGGGAGTAGCTTACATTTTGTAAGTAAGTGAAAAAAATTTGACTTTTTTATAAAAAAGTTATATAATATACTTAGTAAACTTAGTGAACTAAGTATATTTGAAAGGAGAATTATTATGAACAAGAATGATAAAGTAACTTGTTCTTTCGTTATGGATAGGGCAACTTATAACGCATACAAGAGCGTAATTGCGAAAAGTGGCGAAAGTGTAAAAGCAAGTCTAGTTAAATTTATGAAAAACGCAATTCAATATGAAACTCCAAACGCTGAAACTATCGAGGCTATAAAAGAAGTTGAAGCTATGAAGAAAGATCCATCCATAGGCACTACTTATAAAAGTGTTGATGAAATGATTGGAGATATTCTTGATGTATGATTTAAGGCCTACTAAAAAGTTCGAGAAAGATTTAAAGAAAATAAAGAAGAGAGGCTACGATATAGGACTTTTAACAGAAGTATTAAAGATATTAGTTTCAGGAGAAAAGCTTCCAGCAAAGTATAAAGATCATGAACTTAAAGGAAATTACGTAAATTGCAGAGAGTGTCACATCACACCGGATTGGCTCTTAATATATGAAATCGTAGAAAAGAATTTGATTCTGTACTTAACAAGGACAGGAACGCATAGTGATTTATTTTAATTAAAAACATTAACCTTACTATAAACGGAGGTGAAAGTATGAAATTAATCTATCCTGCTATTTTTTACAAGGATCTTGAAAGTGAAGGATACTCGATTGTTTTTCCAGACATCGATATGGGGGCAACTTGCGGCGATAATATTTCCGATGCATATTACATGGCGGAAGATTTTTTAGGCTGTGCTTTGTATGATGACTACATAGAGGGCAATACGCTTCCTAAGGCAAGTTCGATTGACGAGATTGTCATAGACGAGGACAAATTCTCTGACATGGATTTGAGTTTTAAGACCATGATTGATATTGACATGGATGACTACATCAGAAGAACGAGCGCCAAGACCATTAAAAAGACGGTTACCATACCGAGCTACTTGAACGAGATGACCAAAGAATATGGCGTAAATTTCTCAAGGGTTTTGACTGAGGGTTTGAAGAAGGAATTGGATATTAAATAGAATTAAGATTGACAAAGAGCTAAAAATCTGTTATTATTGTCTTACAGATAGAGGCAGTGTTAATAGCCAACTAGGGGGGAATGCTTTATTAAGAAGTGTTCCCTTTAGTCTTTTTTTATGAGGGAAAAAGTGAGTTGTCGACATTTTGTCGACGACTGGGAAAAAATATAAAAAACTATTGACAATATGTGTAATAATACGTATAATATATATGGGAGGTGCTTTATGAAATCTTTATCCTCGAGGGAGATTTTGAAGATACTCAGGGAACACGGATGGCAAGAAAAGGGTCCTCAAGAGGGTAGTCATTTATTTATGATACATCCTAAGCATCCAGAACTTGGCAAGGTAACCATACCTCATCCAAGAAAAAGCTTCCCAATAAAAACTATGAGGAGTATCGAAAAGCAAACGGGAGTTAAATTTTAACTCCCTCCCCAATATTTTAAGGAGGTAGTCTTATGAAAAAGTATAAGGATAAGTATATCTATCCAGCGATATTTGATTATGCTGATGATGGAATATCTGTAGAGTTCCCAGATTTGCAAGGTTGCTTAACTTTTGGAGATACTGAAGAAGAGGCTTTGTTGATGGCAAAGGAAGTTTTAGGACTATGGATGAAGAATCTTGAAATTGACAATGAAGATGTACCAAAGGCAAGCTCTTTACTGGATATAAAGCTCGAAGACAATCAAAGAGCAGTACTGATTGATGTTTGGATGCCTCTTGTTAGAAAGGCTATAATGAATAAGGCTATAAAGAAAACTCTAACTATACCTCAATGGCTGGACATAAAGGCGAGGGAAGAGGACATTAATTTTTCGCTAGTATTGCAAGAGGGACTAAAAAGAGAATTAAATATTCAATAGGATAGACTAGCAAAATTCTAATATTCTAATATTCTGATATTCAAAAGAGGTGTATTATTATGAATAATAAGAATAAAACCCAAAACGAAGTTCCAAATGCTGAAACTATCGAGGCTATAAAAGAGGTAGAGGCGATGAAAAAGAATCCATCCATAGACAAGACTTATGAGAGTGTCGACGATATGTTTGACGATTTAATTATGAAAGACCTTATTGAGGATGGTTTTGAAGGCGAAGAGCTAGTTCATGAGTTTAAAAGAATTAAAAAGAGCATACCAATGGCTGTTGATAAATTAAAGGGTGATGTTTTGAATGAGTATAAGAATGGCGAGACGGTAGAATTTGACGAAGAATTTTTTTAAAGAGGGCTATGGGCTCTCTTTTTTTATTTCGTGGCTAAGTTAATTATACAATCTTCCAAAAAATATGTGTATATCTTAGTTTAAACGTAAAAAGAGAGACTTAAATCAATAAGTCTCCTCAATATTTGACATAGAGCCGAAAATAAAATCTCTATCCTTTGTTTTTGTCTAAATATATAATTTTCAAAAAACTTATTCATGTCAATGAACAGGCATCACACTAATTTGAAGAACCCCGTTCATAAATGGACTTAAACCTTTACGCTAGGATGGATGAGAAGAAGTGGATTTAAATATCTAAAATATATTTAAAAACAATTTATCTACAACCGTAAGTTCTTGAAATAAGGAAGAACCCCGTCCATAAATGGACGTGAACCTTTACGCTACGATGAATAAGGCGAAGTGAATTTTAACATGACCACTCAAACTCTTAGTTTACAGAGAAGTTGAGCCTGATCAAACAGATTTTACGGAGCAATGAAGAACCTTGTCCTAACGGACAAGAACCTTTACGCTAGGATGGATGAGACGAAGTGAATTTTTAAAATTATTATACAAAGTGCTCAAACTCTTAGTTCGCAGAGAAGTTGAGATGATTTTGCGTTGTGCAGAATTTTTTGGAGTGAGACGTATAAATATACGTCGCAGCGACAAAAAATTTGAAACTAGCAAAAGGGCTCAACTTAATGCGAAATAAGGCGAGCATTGCTGGGCAAGGAACGAGTTTCAGGCGCCAATTGAACGTAAAATCCTACGAAGCTTACCTGCCTCCTCCGCCAGATCCGCCCCCACTAAATCCTCCACCTCCACCAAAGGACATCCCTCCGCCTCCGCCGCTTGACGACGATGACGAAGACGCATGATTTTCATACACGTGACTCATAGCTGTTCCTAAATGATTAACGACGTGGTACATCACAAGTGGATCCATGCCGCTATATCCAGCGTAAGTGTAGTTCGGGTCTATCATCTTAAACTTATTTAGAACCTTTTCTCCCAGGCCAAATAGCGCTGCGAGCACTAGGTAATCATCCCATAGAGCGACCTCAACCGCTTCACGCTCATTAATCAAAGTGAAGTCCTTCAAAAACTTGATGAAGCCCTTTTGCTTAATCGCTTCTTCGCGGCCCCTCATAGTCAATTTATCGTACTTAAAAAACACAAGACGCGTCTCTTGCGTCGACAGCCTTGCTTTTTCGGACTCAAGCGAGGAGATGTCCTTGTACTTTTGCACAAAGTAAGTCGCTTGGTCGCCCTTGTCAAAAGCCTTCGTTAGCTCAGCATTTCTCAAGATGCGGTCTTCACCCGAAGCCCTCTCTACAAGATCAAAAAGCTCTCTTTCCATGCTGTCCGCATTTGCCGGCTCCTTGATTATGGCGAAGCAATCTTCAGCCACATCCCTCTTAAAAATAAAGCCCTTCTTGAACTTTTCATTAATCACTTCGATGTTGCCGTCCTTAATCCATTTCAAAAAGTAAGCCGCGACCAAATTTCTAACTGAAAATGCATGGAATTGCGAGTAGATAAAATTATTCAAAATAATACTGCCGCCAATAGGTAGGTCCCTGTAGTAGTCGACATCTTCAGGGAGTTTGCCCTCCTTCTTTTTGATGGACTTGCGAAATAGCATTGACGCAAAACCCGTTACTATCGCGATAAAGGCAAGACGGAAGGGTCCCATAAGCATATTTGTCGCCCTATTTAAGCCATTTAAGAAGCCGCCCTCTTCATAATCATCTTCACTTTCACCCTCATCAATGTCTTCAGGAATATTTTCCTCGTCACGATTATGGTAGTCAGAGCCTTGCATAGCTCTTTCTTTCATCTCTTCAAAAGTGCCACTACCTATGCTAATGGGATTGATCACGCCCTTATTTAAGCCAAATAAAACTGTTAGGTGATTTGCGGGGCCAAAGTCATTTATCTCGTGGACTATGACCTTGCCGTCCTCAAAAACAATATCTGCGCTTGAGCCAAAACCCCAAATACGAGCGTTGTCCTCATTTATCTCGCCATTAGCAAGGCTTAATTCAAAAGAAACTTTGTTTGGAGCAGGGCTCATCTGGTCGTTCACAAAACGGATGTTGAAGCCGTCCATATCGTCAAAGCTTTGAGCCGCGTTCCTCATGGTGTAAGTTAAAGTATAAGTTTTGTTCTTGTTTAAGTCGCTCTTGCCAAAGCAGAGCTCAATGCCGTCAGAAGTCTCATTGATACCGCATTTGCGAGCCTTTTCGTCGAAGGACGCATCGACGTTCCAATTATTAATGGTCTCGTACGGACCACTCTCGTCAGAAACTTTAAAATCCGTGGTCACTATGTCACGCATATTAGTCTTTGGGATGTAAAACTCAGTGCCAGTCATGGGCGTAGCTTTCCATACCTCGCTGACCATAAGCGCGCCGTCATCCATAAGCGTAGCTTTTATCTCAATCGAGTCGATACTATCCGAGGCAGCATAGGTATTTATAGAAAAAACTATAATTATAGCTGCGAGGATAGTCGCGAGTACTTTTTTCATTATCTAAACTCCAAGTCAGGCATGTCCTTTTTATTGTCATCAACAGTCAGATACTCTCTTGGATGCACGTTTAGTATCGAAGCAACTACTGATGATGGGAACATCTTAACGTCTCTGTTAAGCTTTGTAACTGAGTCGTTGTAAACCATACGGCTCATTCTAACTTTATTTTCGTAGTCGTTAATCGAGTCCATGGACTTCATGTAAAGCTCGGACGCTTTTAGCTCTGGATAGCTCTCTGCAACTGCATTTATCCTAGCTAGAGCGCCTTCAAGTAGAGCCTCATCGCCATTGACATCGCCGGCAGTTTTAAGAACTGGTCTACGCTTTTCGATGATGCCTACAAGGGATTCGTACTCGTGAGCCGAGTAAGCCTTAACCGCACTAGCAAGCGCCTTTAGAGCGTCCCAACGCGAGTTAAGATTGACAGAGATGTTGGCAAGAGAATTGTCAACGTTCTCCTCCAAAAATACGAAACGCCTTTGTTGGCCGATGTAGTACGAGATTAAAACCACTACTATTGCTCCTAAAATTACTATAAACATAATCTTCCTCCTTTTATATGTTTTTCATTATTATTTTACCCAAAAAATGTAAGGGAAATGTAAAGTTTTTTAAAATAAAAAAATAAGTACATAAAACGTACTTATCTTGCGTATATAATTTATAATCTTTCTACTTGCGAATAGACAATATTTATTACTTGATCTAAGATGTCTTTTGGGCATTTTTCGACAAAAACATTCTCTCTTGCGTTAAGGTCCAATGATTTGATGTGTTCACATAAAATGACGCCAGCAGTTTGAGTCCTTCTGTCCAATGCTACGTGTAAAGGAAATTTGTTATTTGTATTAGTGATTGGACATAGTATTGCCAAATTTGTGTTTTTGTTAAAAACATTGTTACTAATAACTAGAGCTGGCCTAAATCCAGATTGTTCATGACCCTTTTGAGGATTGAAACTTAGTTTTATGATATCGCCTTGTTCTACCATAGTTCTTTACCCTTTGCTTCGCCCCAATCTATTTCTTCGGGCTTGTAGTCTCCATCATATCCATCAAAAAGTTCAACTATGTTCTTTCTTTTATTGTGTTTTTTTATTATAAGCTTATCATCTTCTTTTATTACAGACAGTTCTTCATCTTCACTCCATCCAAGCTCATTAAGTAAGAACTTTGGAAGTCTTATTCCTTGGCTGTTACCCCACTTTTGTAAAGTAATCATAAGTACACCTCCATTTATATGTATATGTATATATATAGTATATACTTTTTATCTTGATTTGTCAATATAATTTTTTTCTTATTATATATAAATATGGTCTTCGTGGCACAACCATCATCAAAGTTATACTGCTTGATAAAGCCATCGTCTTGTGATAAAATAGATAGTTAGAGAGGGGAGAATCATATGTTTGATAAAATAAAATTACGTTTTTTGACTGAGGCGGGCACGCTGAACACTTTGGGCAAGATCGCGCTCGCGCTTTTATACTTCGTCATCGCCTTGATTATAGTGAAGATCATAAGCTTCATCATTAATAGGCTTGCCAAGAAAAAGTACGACAAGCTCAGAACTATTGATGCGAAGAGGCTTAAGACGGTACTTAGCGTTTTGAAGAGCTTCGCGACTGTCATCATCATGTTCACATGGTTTTTGTCGGCGCTAAGGATATTCGGTGTCAACACTTCGGCGATCATTACAACTGCTGGGATAGGGGGTATCGCGATTTCCTTTGGAGCGAAGAGCCTTGTTGAAGACATCATCAGCGGTATATTTTTGATGCTTGAAGATAGCTTTGTGCTTGGTGACGACATCACTGTAGCGGGCAAGACTGGTACTGTTGAGAAGATCAGTCTGCGTACAACGACTATCCGTGATTATACGGGTGAGCTGCACGTCATTCCCAATGGCGAGATCAGAGTCGTGACCAACAGGAACAAAAACGTTCAAAGAGCGCTGATTACAGTGCCTATAGCTTATGACGCAGATGCGCAAATGGCGATCGACATCTTGACGAAGGCGCTGAAAAAACTTGATGAGGACCACGCCGTTATTGAAGGGGTTAATGTCTGGGGCATCACTGATTTTAATAGCAATGGTGTGGTGATTAGCGCTGCGGCGAAGACTATACCGGGTGAGCAATGGAGGATTGAGAGATTGATGAGACAGGTAGCTTTGGAGGAATTGAGTAGGAATGGAATTAAGATATTGGATAAAAATATAATAATTAATAAATAAGATAAGCAAAAGAAAAATGGTCGGATTACTCCAACCATTCTTCTTAAATTGGTACATTTCTATGATATTGACCATACTTTTTGGGGGTATTATATAAGCAAAGGAGGTCTTATTATGACAGAAAATAAGAAAAAAGTCGATTGGATTTCGCTAATCATAGGAATATTTTTTATTTTTATTGCCTTTATAGCATTTAAAAATCCATTGGCGAGCTTGGAATCGCTTGTAATTTACTTTGGCATCAGTGCCATATTCAAAGGCATTGGCGGTTTGATGATTCATCACAACATCAAAAAGTACACTGGACTAAACATCAACATATTCATGTGGACAAGCATTTTAGACATTTTGCTAGGAATTTTAATTGTGTCAAATATTAATTCTATGGTAATGACTTTGCCATATGCATTTGCAATTTGGTTTATAATTGACTCGATTAATGACCTTATCTATGGAAGCTACCTAAAAGACATTCATGGCGGACTTTATGGACTAAATATCGCTATAAACATCATCTCAATTATACTTGGTATAATGATGATATACAACCCTCTAGGCGCAGCATTTACAGTTGTTTACCTAATTGGTATGTACTTTATAATCAGCGGAGTGAAGTATATAGTTCACGCATTTGAATATCAATATTAATATCTTTATCAAAGGAAAATGGCCGGAGTGATCCGACCATTTTTTTGTGTATTATTTAATTTAATGCGAACTATTTCTCTATCTCTTCCCCTAAAAGATATTTCTTCCCATCCTTTTCCCAAGCCACGCAAGAATCAAGGTTAATATTCATCGCACTATTCAAAATATTTCTCTCCGCCATATTATTCTTCTCCATAAGCTCGGCGACAAGGTCCTTGATCTCGTAGCGTATATTGCCGCTTCTCTTCTTCGTAACAGAGCAGGCACAGTCCAAAGCCTTGAGATCACTTCTCTTAAGCCACCTCTTAATGTCATCTTCTCTTATGTAGTACATAGGCCTAATCAGTTTGAGCCCTTCAAAGTTTTGGCTATCGAGTATCGGACGCATCGTCTTGAAAGTGCCAGCGTAGAGCATGTTCATAAGCGTCGTCTCAACCACATCATTCATGTGATGACCCAAAGCAACCTTGTTGCAGCCAAGCTCCTTCGCCTTGCCATAAAGGGCGCCGCGGCGCATACGAGCACACATGTAGCACGGGTAGTCACCCGCAAGCTTCTCAGCCACTTGAAATATGTCCGTCTCAAATATTTGTATGTCGATGCCTAAAAATTTGCATAGCTCTTCAAGCTTGTCCCTATTCTCCTTAGTAAAGCCCGGGTCCATGCTCACGTAGCAGACATCAAATTTAAAAATCGAGTGCTTCTTCAGCTCCTCAAACATCTTCGCAAGAAGGATTGAGTCCTTGCCGCCACTGATAGCGACCAAGACCTTGTCACCCTCCTCAATCAGATTAAAATCGTTTATCGCCTTAAGAAATTTCTTCCAAAGCTCCTTTCTGTAGCTCTTGATGATGAAGCGCTCAATCTCTTTTTTCTCTATACTATACATTATATGTGATTAAAGAGTCAACCTTGTAGCCATCAAGCTTGTCGCGGCCCTTAAGGTCAGTTAGTTCAATCAAAAACTCAAAAGCAACAATCTCCGCACCCATCTTCACAAGAAGGTCCTTAACAGCCTCAACAGTTCCTCCAGTCGCAAGCAGGTCATCAATAACAACAACCTTAGTGCCCGGCTTGATTGCGTCCTTGTGAATCTCGATAGTGTCAGTGCCATATTCCTTTTCATAAGAGTACGACACAGTCTCAGCAGGCAGCTTGCCCTTCTTTCTAACAGGAATAAAGCCAAGACCCATCTTGTAGCTAAGCGCGCAGCCAAGCATGAAGCCCCTCGCCTCAGGTCCAACGATGTATTCAGCGCCAAGGCCCTCGATATTCTTTTCTAATTCATCTACAGCGTACTTGAAAGCGTCCTTGTCCTTAAGAAGCGTAGTTATGTCCTTAAAAGAAATCCCTTCCTTCGGGAAGCCTTCAATCACCCTTATAGTGCTTTTTAAATCCATATTATCACCCAAAGAGTATTATACCACTTATTTGTGCTTATGGCAATCAATATCTTTATGATTATGGTAATGGTCTTGCCACTGCGTCAAAAATTGTTATTGATAGAATTTATATTCAAAGCCTTTAGTATAGTATAATATTATATTACATTTTGGTTAAATATTTACTTTAGCTATTGCAAATGGTTTAATTAAGAAGTATAATATAGATAAGAAAGAATTATTTAGGACTTTCAAAATTATTCTACACTAAGGAGGTAGTAGTATGAAAAAGTTTAGAAATATTTTGGCTATGCTAATGGTATTCGTTATGCTAGTGGCAGTTATACCAATGAATGTATTTGCTGCTGATCCAGAACCAAAGCCAGCTGAACACAAAATAACAATAGCTGAGACAACAAATGGAACAGTTACAGCAAATCCAGCAAGTGCAGCAAAAGATGCTGAAGTTACATTAACAGTGACTCCAGCTGAAGGCTATAAATTAGACAAACTTACAGTTGCAGGCAAAACAGCAACAAATGTTACAGTTACAGATAATAAATTCACAATGCCAGATGAAGATGTTACAGTAACAGCAACATTTAAAGAGAAAGAAAAACCAACACCAGTTGAGCACAAAATAACAATAGCTGAGACAACAAATGGAACAGTTACAGCAAATCCAGCAAGTGCAGCAAAAGATGCTGAAGTTACATTAACAGTGACTCCAGCTGAAGGCTATAAATTAGACAAACTTACAGTTGCAGGCAAAACAGCAACAAATGTTACAGTTACAGATAACAAATTCACAATGCCAGATGAAGACGTTACAGTTACAGCAACGTTTAAAAAGAAAGCTGAACCAAAACCAGAAACAAAAGAATATACAATATCTAAAGCATACACAAATCACGGATCATTCACAGTAAGTAAATCTAAAGCAAAAGCAGGTGAAACTATCACAGTAACAGCTACACCAAACTATGGCTATGCAGTTAAAAATGTTTACTATATAGATGATAATAACATTAAACATAGTATTAAGAACTATGCTTATAACGACTACTATTACTACTATGGATACAACGGTAGATATAACGATGGCTACTATGGAGACTATTACAGATACTACAGTGACTATGAAAACAATTATTACTATGATTATTCTAGCTATGATGCTTATCTAAAAGATAGACACTACAGCTTCTGGAATAATGGTTACAGATACTGGGATGACTATGACTATAAATACTATAACAAATATTACGATAGATACTATGACGATTATTATAGATACTATGATGACTATGTAGATAACTACTACAGAAGATATAGTAGCTATGAAGACTACCTATATGATAAACACTACAGTCACTACAGAGACTATAGATACTATGACAAATATGACTACAGATACTATAACTACACTACAACTGATACATTCACAATGCCAGCAAGTGACGTTACAGTTTATGTAGAATTTACTGACTGGTCATACTATGGATATTACTATGATGACTACTATTATTATAGATATCATAGAGACAAGAAGGACAAAGAAAAAGAAGAAAAGGCTGAAGAAGAAAAGAAGCCAGCTGAAGAAAAAACTCCACAAGTTTACGAAGCAAGCGCAACTATAAACGTTGGTTCTAACGTGTTTACTAAGGTGAACAAGAACGTTACAACTACTCATCAAATGGATGTTGCTGCATACGTTAAAAATGGCAGAGTAATGCTTCCACTAAGATATGTTGCTGAAGCTCTTGGTCTACAAGTATCTTGGGTTCCTCAAACTAAGACTGTTATTATCTGGGATTTAACTCAAAAAGTTGAAATACCTATAAAGTCTAATAAGATGATTGTTAATGGCGTAACTTACACAAGTGATGTTAAGCCTGAAATCAAAAACAGTAGAACAATGCTTCCAATCGCTAACGTTGCTAGAGCACTTGGTCTAATAGATGGTTCTGACATCATCTGGGATCCAGTTATGAAGCAAGTTAAATTGACAAGAAGAGTTATAAGTAAATAATTTATAAAGTCCTAAGGGGTCCGCTCATTGATTTGGGCGGATCTTTTTTTGCTTAAATAATATATCTTGACAAGAACAGCTATTTATACTATAATGGTTAAGTCAAGTTAAAAACTTTGTAAAACAATCGGCGTGGAGAGATGGTTGAGTTGGTTGAAGACGCTCGCCTGGAAAGCGGGTATACGTGATTAAGCGTATCAGGGGTTCGAATCCCCTTCTCTCCGCCACGTGCTAGTTGGGAAGGTAGCGGCATCCTGTAACCATAAATCCGCTATATTTGGAATGAATTCCCGACCGAGGGCGTCTTCTGTGGGGCTTGCCCACAATAAGAGGTGTTGAACGAAGGGTTCTTGCGCAACATAAATCTTACGAACCTCGTCAGGTCCTGGCGGAAGCAGCGATAAGTATGTATTTGTGTGTGCCGCGAGGGTGCCGTTCGGGAGCTGTCTGTTGTGGTAACACTTATAGATGCCGCACGGAGTCGGGTGCACTTACATAATAATCAAGGGTCAGTTTATAAACTGACCCTTTTACTTTGGATTTCGCATTCAAACGAGCCCTTGAACTCGTTCCCTCCTCGGCAATGCTCGAGTACGCATTTGTACGCTCCGCTTGCCTCGTCAGTCCACTTCGTCCAATCATCTCGTTTGCTCTGCGAACTCCCGCGTATATGTATGTTGATGCGATAGGTGATAAAAAATTGATCAAAATAAGAAAAAATACGCCTTGAACTTGTTTGATCTGCAAAAGCGCAATAATGAGAAAAGTGATGTTCACGAGCGTAACTTATTTAAGATTAAAATTTTGTTTTCTTTATTAAATAAAAGAAAAGTGCTATTAACGAAGTGACGCATCTGAACAAATTGTGAAATTTATTAGCGAAGTGAACTGCCCGCAAAACCATCTAGCTGAGCGTAGCGAACGAATATGGTTTTGCAAGTGAACGAGCTTTTAGAAATTTCCAATTTGCGAAGCCTAAGTCACAAGTAATACACTTTTCGATATCTATATCAGTTTTTGTAGACGCAGCAAGCGAGGGAAAAGCCGTAAGTTTAATCAAATCGACGTTCACTTCGTTTCGTCTCTTTGTAAACTCTGGCATAAGGCATGCATAGCCAATCGAACTTCGCTTCACTCGGTCTCTTGGTGCATGGACTTAACAATTTTCGATGTACAATCAATTTATCTATTTTGAATTAGATGCAATTAATACTCCGTGTATTTCGCAGAGCAATTTGATGGATAAGGCGAAGCATAACGACCGACCGACTGAGGTGTACTAAAGGTACTCCGCAAGGAGGGAGTGAGCGCGCGAGCCTTAGGCGCAAAGAAGAACCTCACCCATTTACAAAGCTTCGCTTTGAATGGGTCCCGAGAACCTTGGTGCAAGACACTCGAATGCGAAAGAAAAAAGAGCTTATCTAAATGATAAGCTCTTTTTGTATGGTCGGGGTGAGAAGGTTCGAACTCCCGGCCCCATGGTCCCAAACCACGTGCGCTACCAAACTGCGCTACACCCCGCCGAAATATTACTCACCTATTATACCGTTCTCTATCCATTCTTGCAAGTGAAGATAAATCTTATTTTCTCATTAAAACTACTATTATTATAGTTTTTCTTCTATTATCTCACGAATTTACAATATTTTTATTTTATCTTAATAGGCGTCTGACAAAACCATTCTCAATATTTCAAAATAGTTACAATTGCATGAATATTAACAAAGTTAGTGCATTTTGTTATATAATGGAGACGTATGATAGAAAGGAAGGATAAAATGAAATTTAAACGCATAGCAAGTATCGCTTTGAGCGCAACGCTTGCATTTTCGATTTTAAGTCAAAGTTCTTTAGCTTATATAATTAACGAAGAAAGAAAGGAAGAGTATTTGGCGAGCGGCGTGCATCGCGCGAACATCGAGAGGTTCACCTCTGAGGGCTGGCAAAACCTAAATGTCGTGACGATTGACGCGACTAGCGGCATGAACGAGATTAAGGCGATGTTTAACACTGAAGGTGTATCTCACAGGTCGAATGTTAAGGACATGGTCTCTGTAAGTGGCGCTGTTGCTGGTGTTAACGGGGACTACTTCAACTACCAACCGCATCCATCGACGCTTGGCGTTATTGTCAATGACGGCAAACTTATCAGCTCGGCTCAAGAGGGCAAGAACAATCTGCCTGTCTTTTACCAAAGCAGTGCTGGCGACTCGCATGTGGGCTACATCACTCAATCTGTTGACATCTTAAATCAGCTTACTGGCGCAAAATACCACGTCAGCGGCTACAACAAGGCTTACGGCGGCTACAAATACTTATCTCTGCTAACAAGGGACTGGGGCAAGAAGAGTTTCGGTGCTAAGGCTGCGAACATGACTGAAATCCTTGTGGTTAATGGTGTTGTTGCTGACATTAGAACGAACGGTGAGCCTTTTGACATCCCTGACAATGGTTACGTTCTTAGCCAAAATGATTCGCCTCTAGCAAGTCTAACTCTAGGCACTCCGCTTGAGCTGCAAGTAACTTCAAATGTTGACCACAATGGTCTAAAATTCGCTATGGGCGGCGGCTCCATCATCCTAAAAGATGGCGTAGCTATGCAAACTAATATTATTAATAAAGGCAGGCACCCAAGGACTGGTATCGGTGTCACTCAAGACGGCTCAAAGATAGTCATCATCACTGTTGACGGAAGGAATGGTTATGCTGGTCTTACTCAAAAGGAATTCGGCGAACTCTTTAAGAGCTTCGGCTGCTACAATGCGATGAACCTTGATGGCGGCGGATCGACTACCATGGTCAAAAAGACTAAGGCGATGGACTCAGCTGAGATCATCAACAAGCCATCGGGCGGCACTCCAAGAGCTGTTGTATCGGGCGTTGGCGTTTTCTCGAATGACAATCCAGGCGCTGCACAAAGAATTGAGCTTGAGCTTGATACTGACAAGGCTTTCCCTGGTGTACCAGTAGGATACAGTGTTAAAGCTTACGACGCAAGCAACAATCCTGTCAGAGTTGACGCAAATGCAGTAAGTGCAAGTGCTACGAATGGCGCATCATGTGCAGGAGGCAGTTTTATTGGCACATCTCAAGGCGTTTCCCAAATCACAGTTACTTACCAAGGTGCGAGCGACACGAAAAACATCGAAGTATATTCAGAGCCGGTTGAGCTAAGAAGCTCGATTGAGAGCATAAACGCAAAACCTGGCGACAAATACACTATAAAGGACATCGTTGGTCTAGATAATCAAGGCCGCAGCGCGAAGATACCGACTTCGAGCATTAATTTCTCCGTCTGGGGCAAAGTTGGTGCGATGAGCGGAAATGTTTTCACTGCATCAAACAATATTGGCTACGGCTACATCACTATGGGCTATAAAAATACTTATAAGAACATCCCAGTAACTATTGGCTTCAATACAAAGCCGCTACTTGACTTTGAAAGCCTTGACAATATTAAGGCATCGAGCTTTCCGGCTGACAAAGTGGCTGCTAGCCTAAAAATTTCAAAGGACGCTAAGCAAGGAAGCGGCGCGGTTGAGCTTAACTACGACTTTTCAAAGCTTGATGACTCGAGAGCTGCTTATATAAGCTTCAAGAAGGCACCAGTTTTAGAAGGAAAGCCAAAGAGGCTTGGCATCTGGGTCAAGGGCGACGCGAAGGGCGCTATGCTTAAGGCGACTATCAAGGACAGTGAAGGTTTTGCTGAGCAAATCACTTTCACTGAAAAGATTAACTTTAGCGACTACAGATACCTTGAGGCTGAAATTCCTGACAACGAGGCATATCCATATAGCCTACTAAATATCTACATTGGCAGCTCCAATAACTCTGCCATGGTCAAGTCAAAGATCTTGATTGACGCAATCGATTTACTATATGAACACAAATTTGAAAACGCCATCGACAATTCATCCGTCTTGGCAGATAGTCAAAAAGGCTTCTTAGCAAAGGCTAGTGGCGGCGAATACCTAGTGGTTACAGGCTACGATGCTAATCAAGACAAAAACTTTGCTGGCGCCAAGACTGCCATAATCAATAAGATGAATAAAGTTGATACAGGCATTACGCTTAATAGCTACGACAGCGCCTTGAAGAAGGCAGTTTCGAAGAACCTTCTTAAGAATGGAAACGTTTTCTCGACAAGTGCTACGACAAACGCCTTTATACTAAATTTAAATACTTCGAAGAGGTCACTAAGACTTTCCGACGCAAAAGAGTGGTCCTACATCACAGGCAGCCTTAAGAACATCACGCAAAAGAACGTGGTCGTGACTATGACAAGCCCTGTCTTTGGCAAGGGCGGCTTCACTGACAAGAAGGAAGCGGAATTACTTCACGCGAAGCTTAAAGAGCTTGCCGACATGGGCAAAAACGTCTACGTCGTTGCCGGCTCAAACGAAGCGTCCGTCAAAGTGCTTGACAAAATCAGATATATTAACGTCTTTAACAAGCCTATCAAGACAAAGGCCGACCTAGTTAAGAGGAGCTACGTGCAATTCACTTTCAATCCAAACGCAAGTGCATACGTAATCGCTAACTATTAATATGGTATAGGCGCTATTAATATAGAATATAACTAAACGAAAAAGGACTGTGAGAGCAGTTCTTTTTTTGTGCCTTGCTTTATTGAAAAAAATAGATTTTTGTGTTAAAATTAAAATAGCTAAGTATATGGCCGAATGGGTATATATACTTAATAAAGGAGTGAGAACATGGACAAGAACAATAAAGACAAGAAGGGACCTAAGAAGTCTCTCGTCTATTACTATATAGTTATACTAATCATTGCCTACTTCTTCAACGTCTTTTTCATGAAGGACATCATGAAGCCGAATGTTGAGAAAGTCACTTACGATGCCTTTTTGGAAGCAATTGACGAGGGCGTTGTTGACAAGGTACAAAAGATGGGCGGCAACATTGTATTTCAGCTTAAGCCTGATTACGTTGCCGTTCGCGATAAAGACAATGGAAATAAATTAAAATTTGAAAAAGCAAAATTAGATAAAAGTGGCAAGGCCATAATCAAGAGTGAAGGCGAAGAGCTTAGAGTCTTCATCACAGGCGAGTGGGACTACGACGGCCTTACAGAAAAGCTTGAGGCAAAAGGCGTTCACTTCGGCAGCGAGATCATCGAAGAGCCATCGATCTTAGTAAAAATCTTGGGCTTCCTACTACCGATAGCGACATTTTTGATTATGGGTCTCGTTCTATCCAGAATTTTATTTAAGGATATGGGCGGTGGCCTTGATAAATTTGGCTTCGGTAAATCGGGCGCCAAAGTTTATGTAAAGGGCAAGCAAAAGAAGACATTCGAAGACGTTGCGGGCCAAGAAGAAGCGAAGGAGATGCTTCTAGAGATAGTCGACTTCCTTCACTATCCAGAAAGGTACGCCAAGATAGGCGCCAACCTTCCTAAAGGAGCCTTACTCGTAGGACCTCCGGGCACAGGTAAAACCCTTCTAGCACAAGCAGTTGCGGGCGAAGCAGACGTGCCCTTTATCTCTATATCGGGTTCATCTTTCGTAGAGATGTTCGTTGGACTCGCAGCTAAAAGAGTTAGAGAATTATTTAAGGAAGCACAAGAAAAAGCTCCGTGCATAATATTTATAGATGAGATTGACGCTATAGGAAAGTCTCGTGAAGCAAGTTTTTCTTCAAATGACGAAAGAGAGCAAGCACTAAATCAATTACTTACTGAGATGGACGGCTTTGACTCTAAAAAAGGTATAGTGGTACTTGCGGCAACAAATAGACCAGAAGTACTTGACCCAGCTTTACTACGTCCAGGTCGTTTCGACAGGCGTATACCAGTTGAATTACCCGATCTTAATGGCAGAATCGCTGTATTAAAGGTACACTCAAGAAATATCAAGATGTCTGACGATGTTGATTTTAAGAAGATTGGTCTACTAACAGCGGGTGCATCAGGGGCAGATTTAGCTAATATTGTGAATGAAGCGGCACTTAGAGCTGTTAGAAACAAAAGAGATTACGTTATACAAGAGGATTTACAAGAGTCAGTTGAAGTAGTTATAGTTGGCTATCAAAGAAAAACTATGATTATCTCAAAGAAAGAGCGTGAAATGATCAGCTACCACGAAGTTGGTCACGCGATAGTCGCAGCTGTTCAAAAGAAGAGCGCTCCAGTTGAGAAGATCACCATCATACCAAGGACATCGGGCGCACTCGGCTACACACTACAGTCCGATACAGAAGAAAAGTTCCTTATGGACAAGGAAGAGCTCTTCAATATGATGGTTACTGCATCAGGCGGTAGAGCTGCTGAGGATATAGTCTTCGGCGTAATTACGACTGGCGCAAGTAACGATATAGAGCAAATCACAAACATCGCCAGAAACATGGTTATGCGCTACGGCATGAGTGACGACTTTCCTATGATGAGCCTAATGAGCGAAGGAAACCGCTACCTAGGAGGCGCAGGCGAGCTTACAGCGAGCCAAGACACCTTTGCCAAGGTCGATGATATCGTCAAAAACCTTATTGCAGAGGCTTATGAAGAAGCAAAACGCATACTTCGTGAGAATAGGACTAAGCTTGATAAGATTTCAAAATACCTTATCGAGAAAGAAACTATCAGCGGAGAAGAGTTTATGAAGATCTTTAATGAAGATGACAATGGTGAAAATGGCGAAGTAAGCGAAAATACTAAAGAAAGTGAAAATACTAAAGAAAGTGATTTTACTAAAGATAGCGAATCTGATAAAGATAGCGAGGCTATTAAAGATAGCGATTCTACTATAGATAGCAATTCTACTATAGAAAGCGAATCTACAAAAGAAGACAAAAATACTCAAGATGAGAATAATGACGATAGTGGCAAGGCCATAATCGTAGAAGAGGATAGTAATATATAAAAATAAGGAGTAGGAGTTATGGGTTATATACTAATTGTTGACGACGAAACGACGATAACTGATATCATCGAGTTCAATTTACAAAAGGAAGGTTTTGAGACAAAGGCGGTTCACGACGGCAAAGAAGCGCTGCTTGCGGTGAATGAATACGAGCCGGACCTAATGCTACTTGATGTTATGATGCCTGAGATGGACGGCTTTAAGACGCTTGAGCTTTTAAGACAAAAGTATAAGTTCCCTATACTTATGCTGACTGCGAAGGAAGAGGAAGCTGATAAAGTCAAGGGTCTAGAGCTTGGCGCTGACGACTACATCACTAAGCCATTTGGCATAAGAGAGTTAATTGCAAGGGTTGAGGCCAATCTTAGACGCGCGCCTAAGAGTAAATCGACTGAAAACTCCATTACTATAGGTGATATAAGGATGGATATGACTCTATTACAAGTATTTAAGAAGGAAAAACCGGTTGAGCTAACTCTTCGTGAGTTTGAAGTGCTAAAGTATCTGATGCAGCACCCTAACGAAGTATTCTCAAGGGCGGATCTACTTAAGGACGTTTGGGGCTACGACTACATCGGCGACGTAAGGACTGTTGACGTAACTATCAGACGTGTGCGCGAAAAAGTTGACGAGAAATTAACAGACGACTACAAATACATCAAGACAAGAAGAAACATGGGTTATTACATCTCAAATGAAATTTAATTCGATAAAGTTTAGGTTTGTCATCATCTACGCGTCGCTAGTACTATTTGTCCTAGTGAGCGTTGCTGCCTTCATTGTTACAGGGCTTGAAACTGAGCTAATGAAGGGCCTAAAAGACGATATCAAAAAGCAGGTTGAGACCATGACCTCGACCTCAAGATACTTTACGAAAGAGAACTGGTCGGACGAAGACACTATAGAGCACATACAGACTGTTATTGATGAGAATAGGTTTAACGCGGACGAACTTGTCTACGTTATAAGTAACGACAGCTATCCATCGGTTATTGCGGGTAACGACGAAGGCACTAGGCTTATAGTGGGCAAAAACGCTTATGATGTTGACACGATCAATCAAGCGATGCTACTTGAGGCTCTAAAGGGCAACTTAAGCGAAAAGATTATCGGCGAAGGAATAGACGCCGAAGTGCATCTAAGCTACCCGGTCGTATCGGAGAAGGGCAAGGTCAAGGGCGTTGTCTACGTAATCAGCTCTACAAGGATGGTTGAGGCGACTGTAAAGAAGGCGAGACAATTACTTACTGTGATCAGTTTGGCGGCAATCTTCGTAACGATACTTATCGCTTATCTACTTGCTTCGTCAATAGTTTCACCTATCAGTAGCTTGACTGCGAAGGCCAAGAGACTTGCTGAGGGTGATTTCACTCAAAAGGTTGAGGTAAGGAGCAAAGACGAGATTGGTAAGCTGGCGTCTATGTTTAACACGCTTACAAATGAGCTGAACAAGACCATTAGCGAGAAAGACCTTGAACAAAAGAAGCTCGAGACCATATTTACAAATATGACTGAGGCCATCATCGCCTTAAACAGCGAGGGTGAGCTTATTCACGCGAATTCTGTTGCGCAAAAACTTATTGATATTGACATAAAGAGAGACACGCAAAGGTACTTTAACCTTGACAAGATTGGGCTTTCATCGATTAATTTCGATAATCCATTTACCCTTGAAGGCGAAGAGGAGATTGAGCTTAAGGGCGGTGTCTACAAGATGACTTATGCGCCATTCGAAAACGAGGACTATAGTCTTGGTGGCATCATCATCATGTTCCAAGACATAACTAAGGAGCACAGGCTTGACAATATGCGTAAGGAGTTCGTTGCCAATGTTTCGCACGAGTTAAAGACGCCTATCACGGCCATAAGGTCTTACTCGGAGACGCTGCTTGAGGGCGGCGTGCCAGAGGAGATGCAAAACAAGTTCCTTGGCGTTATCGAGAAGGAAGCGGACAGGATGAACAGACTTGTTCTGGACCTACTTCTTCTATCGAATATCGACTACAAGGGCGGGGAGGACGTCAAGGTCACTGTGCTTAATGATAAGGTTAAGGACGCCATCGATAAATTAAAGATACTAGCGGATGAAAAGAAGCAAAAGCTTATCTACTCTATTGCTAACGAGCCGCTTAAGGCGCTGATCGATCCTGACTCTTTTGAACAGATCATCACAAATCTTATATCGAATGCGATTAAGTATACGAATGAAGAAGGTACCATCGAGGTAAAACTATATTCAGTTTTAGGCAAGATCCACATCGATGTTATTGACAATGGTATAGGCATACCAGAGAAGGACCAAAAGAGAATCTTTGAGAGGTTCTACAGAGTCGAAAAGGGCCGCTCGAGAAAGATGGGCGGAACGGGTCTTGGCCTTTCCATCGCTAAGGAGATGGCGAATGCCTACAAAGCAGACATAGTCTTCACTTCGAAGTTTGGTATAGGCACGACATTTACCTTCTTAATCGATGAATATAAAGAAATAAATTCGTAATAACAATTTAATACAACTGTAATATAAAAGCCCTCCCATCTATGTTATAATAGATGTAGATAAGGAGGGAAGGTATGAAAAAGAAAGTCTTAATCTTTATTTTATGCCTTTTCATATTCACAATTGGATCATCTTCTTTTGCGAAAGATGCATATGTATTTAAGGTTACAAAACCTGATCAAGATATATACTCTACCATTGACGAAACTTTATTTATCAATGGCAGTGCACCGAAGAATGCGAATGTTGAGATAAAACACTACCTAAAGGACATTAGCTTTAAGGACTTTGAAAGCTACAAGGACAAGTATCCTAAGCTTGATGACTTTAAGAAGCACTTTGAGGAAGAAGTGATTAAGGACGATGGATATGAAGAGCTATCAAATACAAGTATAAGTGTTGGATCTTTAGGTATATTCTCCAAAAAGCTTAGCCTTATGAATGGGCTTAACAAGATAGTCATAAGCACAGCGAAGTCGGAGAAGGTTTTCTACATATACTTAACTGACACAGATAAGTTATCAGAAAGCATTACACTTATGAAAACTATTGATCTAATAAAAAATTTGAGATAGGAGGAGCTAGATTGAGAGAAAGAATCAAGACAGCCCTTCTTTTTTTCTTGATTATTTTTGCCATATTCTTAAGTTCAAAGCTATGGCTGGACTTTTCTAGTGAGAGCAGAGTCGGTATCGAGGCAAAGGAGAAAGAGAAGGTGGAGCTAAAGGACTACATTAGCGCCGAGACTGCCATCGTCAACTTTTCAAAGGACAAGCACACTGTTTTAGACAACCCTGGGGAGCAAGGACTCTTCCAAAGTTTCAAAGGGTTTTTTTCTGATGTCTTTACGAAAAATGATTACAGAGTGAGCCTTATTGGCGAAGAGGAGTACGAAAATGCTATAGAGAGCACTAGATCAGTTGTCTTTACTTTCATTGACAATTTCCCTCTAAGATTAATCGCGAGAACTTTTAATATTATGGAGAAAAATAATTTTATAGATGACGATAAAAATATTAAGGAGATTGCCATCCTTCTATATAGTGGCGAGGCTATGTTTAAGACGGATACTTCTGTATACAAAGTTACTGAGCTTAATACATCTCTTTCAATACCAAATTCCATAGTAAATAATCTTGAGCTAAAGCCGAATTTAGCGTACTACTATAACGCATCGAGCATACTTGGGGAGAAGAGCCCCTTATACATACCGTATCAAGACGAGTACGCGAGCTATATCTTCGATAAATACACAGTTGCACACGATTTCGACATACTTGACAGGGAGAATGCGAGGAGTTTTGCGCAAAGGTTTTTCGATAAGGAGCTAAAGTATTTAAAGGAGCTTGATGAAAAAGACTTCTCAAAGATATATAGCTACGATTCAGAAGTTATCAAGCTTAAGTACGACGGCTCGATCGAGTACTTTGACCCACTGAAGAAAAATTACAAGGAAAGAAATTTGCTTAAGTCGATAGAGACGGCTATAGGCTTTCTGCAAGAGGGCATCAAGGAAGAAAAGCCTCTAAAAGTCTCCAAGATAGAAGAGATTACAAGAGAAGAGAGCGTTGGATACAGGATAAGCTTCGACTACTACCTAGATGGGATAAAGCTAAGCTACGAGAAGGACGCAGATCATTACGCATACGTCGACGTCTTCATGGACGAAGTGCGCTTTGCTTCGGTTAATAAGGCCAGCTTCAATAAGGACTCCCAAGAAGCTTTTTACACGAAGAACATACTCGAACTGATTGAGAAGAACGCAGTTTTACTTCGTGACAACGCTGAGGAGAATCCGCTTAAGTCCATTGACAAGATCAGTATCGTCTATCTAGTGAAGAAGGACGAAGCGGAGTCCGTTGCGCCAAAGATACGTATTGACACGAAGAAGGGCTACTTCATCTTCGACGCGAAGACATTTGAGCTGATAAAGGAGAGAGATTATGAACTGGAACAAAGCTAAATCCATACTCCTAGTATGCTTTTTGATTATAGACGTCGTTCTATTAACTATGTATATGAAAAAAACTAAGGACGATGGCATCCTATCCATAAGCAAAAATGATGCGATTGAGATACTTAAAGCGCAAGATATAGATATAGACGAAAAAGAGCTTAAGACAGGTGGCGAGTACAAGGGCTATATACTTAAGTACTACGACTTCGATCTTGAGAAGATTAACATGAACTTTTTTAATGGTGAGGGAGAAATCGATGACAGATACGATCTAAAGATACTTACTAAGGACGATAAAAGCGTCTCACTATCGCAAGGAACGCTATTTAGCTACGTGGACGCGTCTGAAGAAGTGAAGTATCCTGACATCGACATGGACAAGGCGATAGAGCTAGCGAACGAATTTTTGAAAGAGAAGGAAATTTTAATCAGAGGCATGGTCTTTGACGGCGCCTACATGGACGAAGGGAGCTACCAAGTGCATTACGCGGTTAAGCACGACGACATCTACCTGGAAAATAGCTTTATAAACTTCACCATTGACAAAAGAGGCGTGAGGAGAGTCGACGCGATGTGCCTTGAATACATCAACACGGAGGACGAAGTCTTTGCCTTGAATGATGTGAAGGACAAGATACTTTCGATAATCGATAAGCCCGAAGTAAAGGGCAAGACCATAGACAGAGTCGAGCTTTGCTACTACCTCGACCAAGTGACCATGGACCAAGCAGAGGAACTCAAGATTACAAGGCTTAGAGCCAAACCGCACTGGAGAATCACTTTCTCAGACGGATACAAGATGATATTATAACGAAGGGAAATATATGAAAGACATATTAAAATTTTGCTCATTGAGCTCTGGTAGCTGCGGAAACGCAAACTACATCGAGTACAAAGACACCAAAGTCTTGATAGATGCGGGGCTCAATGGTGTAACAACAGAAAATGCACTCAAGGAGATAGGTACAGACATTAAGGACCTGGACGCAGTTATATTAACGCATGAGCATAGAGACCACGTTCAAGGCGCAGGAATACTCTCGAGGAAGTACGGCGCAAAACTATATGCCAATGAAAAGACCTATCTTGCGTCGCTGCCGCGCATCGGCTCAGTTAAGGAGAGTCACGTTCATATATTTGACGGCGCTTTTGAAGTGAAGGATCTAGTGATAAAGCCGTTTAAGGTTTATCACGATGCCTACGACCCGGTTGGCCTTGCCATATACGCGGGGAATAAAAAGCTCAGCATCTTGACAGATACTGGCCTTGTGGATAGTGATATAGCGGATGAGATTAAGGACTCCGACATCTACTACATCGAGAGCAATCACGATGAGGAGATGCTTGAGAAGGGCCCATATAGCTACTACCTAAAGAGAAGAGTGCGTTCAGAAGAAGGCCACCTTTCTAATATGCAGGCCGCAGACCTGATTAAAAACACATTAAAGGACAAAAACGAATTAGTTTTCCTAGCGCACCTATCGCACGAGAACAACACAGAGAAACTCGCTTACATGACAGTTTATAAAGAACTCATTCAGTCAGGACGAAGAGCTGAAGACTTTAGGCTAAGAGTCACACACAGACTAAAAAGAACACTTGTATACGAGGTGGATTAGATGCTAAAGATTGATCTTATAGTACTTGGTAAAATCAAGGAAAAGTATTTAAACGAGGCCATAGACGAGTACAAGAAACGCATCTCGCGCTTTGCCTCGCTTAATATTATAGAACTCAAAGATAGAGACAAGCCCGATAAGCTCTCAGACGCCGAGCTCGAAAAGATTATAGATGAAGAGTCAGAAGAAATACTTACGAAGCTTGATGAAGAGAGCTTCGTCATCACTTTGGAAATAGCTGGAAAGCTCTTAACGAGCGAAGAATTCGCAGACGTGATTAAAAACGCAGGCGTCGATGGTTACTCCAAGATCACCTTGATTATAGGCGGGTCCAATGGATTCAATAAGAAAGTCTCAGATAAGGCAGACTTAAAGCTAAGCTTTGGTAGAATGACCATGAATCATAAACTGATGAGAGTGGTCTTACTTGAACAAGTGTTCAGAGCGTTTAAAATTATAAATGGTGAAGCATACCACAAATAGATAATATATAATTTAATCTAATCTAATCTAATCTAATTATTAAAAATAGACAATTGATTAAATTTAACAAGTATTATAGTGATTTTGGACCATATATGTGTTATAATTTAAGTAAATACTAGTAAAATAAAGTTAGACATATTTATTTGTAAATATTTTTTAATAAAGTAGTTATTATAGTTTGTAGTTACTATTTAAGATGTTAAAAAATTTTAAGATTTTGATGTGAGCATTAGGGAGGATATAGATGAAACCTTTTATAAAGTGGCCTGGCGGAAAAAGTGATGAGTTAAAAATAATTCTTAATAATTTACCCTTGGAAATAAATAACTATTATGAACCTTTTGTTGGCGGTGGTGCAGTGTATTTAGGCTTGGATAATCTTAACAGGTATTATATTAATGATAAGTCTAACGAATTGATGGGATTGTACAAAGCGATAAAAGAACAAGATGAGACTTTTTTTTACGCAATAAAAGAAATAGATAAATGTTGGAAACTTCTAGAAGATATAACTGAAGAACATGTTGTTGAGTTTGTGGATTTATATGAAAGATATAAAAATTACCTGATTACAGATAAGGAACTTTCATTGTATATAAAAGATTTTATTATAACTAATTCGGACGATTTTAACGGTATGTTAAATGATCAGTTTATACTTGACGGGAAAAGAGTTTTAAAAGAACTATATAAAGGTGTTTTTCAGAGATTAAAAAGAATGAGAGTTTTAGAGCAAAGAATGGGCGACTTAACAACTGAAGATGTAAAAATAAATATAGAAACAGGGTTTAAAAGTGGTCTTTATACACATTTTAGATATTTATATAATCATTCGGAAAATATAGACAGCAATTTCAAAAGTGCTATTTTTTATTTTATAAGAGAGTATTGTTATTCGTCTATGTTTAGATATAATAAAAATAATTGTTTTAATGTTCCATATGGAGGCATAAGTTATAATAGAAAATACTTAACAAAAAAAATAGAATATATTGAAAGTAAAGAAATTATATCAAGATTAAGAAAAACAAATATTAGTTCTTTAGATTTTGAAAATTTTATGGAAGTTTATGGGCCGTCAAAAGGAGATTTTATATTTTTAGATCCGCCATACGATAGCTCGTTTTCAACATATGCTAACAACTCATTTGATGCTTCAGATCAAATTAGATTATCGAATTTTTGCAAAAATATTCAAGCAAACTTTATGTTGGTAATAAAAAATACTGATTTTATTTATGAACTATATAAAGATTTTAACATAAAGAGCTTTGATAAAAAATATCTTGTTAGCTTTAAAAATAGAAACGATAAAAAAGCAGAGCATTTAATGATAACAAATTACAAATTAGAGGAGGGAAAATCATGCACTCAGAAGCTGAAATTAGGAGAGCAATTAAGCCTTTATTAGATAAGTATGGCCAACTGACTACTTCTGAAGTTAAGCAAAAATTAAACGAAGTTTTAAATTTTGATGATGAAGACAAAGAACCATCTGATTCGAGAAATGAAATTAAAATAATACAAAGAATAGGTAATATAGTTTCACATCAAACAGTGACAAAAAAGATATACGATGAGGGATTTGAACTAGACAAGAGCGGTGCAGAGGCTACTTTTACAGCTGTAGATGGCATTGCAAACATAAACTTATCTGCAATATCTAAAACTGAAATAAAAAACAGAAAAAGAAGATCTAAAAAATTTGTTGGAAGAGATGTTGACTGGGCAAATAAATATGAAGAAAATAAAGAAATTGGAAATATGGGGGAAGAATTTGTTTGTCAATATGAAAGGGATAGGGTTTCTGAATTTAGTCCAAGTGATGTTGATAGAGTGCAGCATTTAAGTAAATTGCAAGGTGATGGATTAGGATATGACATTAGTTCAATAGATAATAATGGAAATATATTAAGAATAGAAGTAAAAACAAGTTCTGGACCAGCTAATGGTGTTTTTTACATGAGCAGAAATGAGAAAAAATTCTTTGAGGAATATGAGAATGATGGCGCAGTTATATATAGGGTATACAATTTTGATAAGAGCACAAGAAGAGGATTGATAAAAATTATAACAGCCACTGATTTATTAAATAATTATTATTTTGATCCAATAACATTTGCTGTAAAAGAAAAGTGATTTATTATTATAAAAAATCATAGCCAAATATTGTCACACAGATAAAAACAAAGGACAGAGATTTTATTTTTCTCTGTCCTTCTTTTATACCTAAATTGAAATTCTTACCCGTGTCAATGAGCCGTCACCAAAAAATCCCTATCTATCAGACATGTGAATAGCTAGCTCCTCCTCATTAATACCAAACATAGCCTTACCCAGTCCAGTCGCCACCTCAGCTATAATCTTGTTATCTTCATAATTTTCCACTGCTTTAACTATTGCCTTAGCTCTTCTCTCTGGATCTTCACTCTTAAATATACCACTGCCAACGAAGACACCTTCAGCACCAAGTCTTCTCATAAGTGCTGCGTCTTGAGGTGTTGCTACGCCGCCAGCTGAGAAGTTTAGTACAGGTAGTCTCTTATTGTCATGAACGTATTTCACTATATCGTAGCTAACTCTATATTCCTTTGCAAAAGTATAAAGCTCGTCCTCTCTCTTCGATACAAGTAGCGATATGCCGCCAAGTATTTGTCTTAAGTGGCTCACAGCTTGTACGACGTCGCCAGTACCTGCTTCGCCCTTGCTTCTAATCATCGATGCGCCTTCTTCGATCCTTCTAAGCGCTTCGCCAAGGTCTCTCGCCCCGCAAACGAATGGCACGTCGAACTTGTATTTGTCAATGTGATTGTCGTTATCAGCCTTAGACAAAACTTCCGATTCATCGACGTAGTCAACGCCTAAGGCTTCCAAAACGCCTGCCTCAACAAAGTGACCGATTCTGCACTTCGCCATAACAGGGATCTTGACAGCGTTTTTGATCTCAAGAATCATTTCTGGGTCGCTCATCCTAGCAACGCCTCCTTCGCGTCTGATGTCCGCAGGCACCCTCTCAAGCGCCATGACAGCGCATGCGCCCGCGCTTTCAGCAATCTTCGCCTCCTCAGGATTTGTAACGTCCATGATGACGCCGCCCTTAAGTGTATTTGTAAAGTCTAAAAATTTTTTATTCATAATATTCCTCCTCTTTTATAGCTATTATACTTGGATTATGGTATAATTAAAAGTACCAATTATGATTAATTTGATGGTACCAGATAGGAGGAGCTATGCAAATAGATTTGAAAGGTGATAAGCCAATTTATGAAGAGATATATGAATATTTTAAGGACGCCATACTTGAAGGACGCTTTAAGAGAGGCGAGAGGCTGCCATCTAAGAGGGTACTTGCTAAGGAGATGGCTGTCGCAGTCAACACTGTTAGAGCGGCATACGACGCCCTTAGCTGCGAAGGCTACATAGAGAGCGTCGAGAAGCGCGGCTACTTCGTCAGCGAGATCGGCTCTTTGTATAATTTTAAGGCGGAGCCCATAAATGCGGCTAGACCAGAGAAGGAGAGCTACAAGTACTCCTTTGCCATCAGCGAAGGGGATAAAGAGAGCTACCCAATAGACAAATTTAAAAAGATTTTCACGCAAGAGGTCATTTACGACGAGGAATTTTACGAGAGGGACTACCAAGGCCTTTATGGTCTGCGCCTCGAGATCAAGAATTACCTCTTCAAGGCGCGCGGCATCAAGACTAGCGAGGATAACATCATCATCAGTTCTGGTCTTGAGCAGCTTTTGACTATAGTCTTCATCATTTTGGATAAAAAGCTTTGCCTCGGCCTCGAAAATCCAGGCTACAAGGAGCTCAAAACGCTTTTGAAGCTCAATAATATTGACTACGAGCCCATTAGCCTCGACAATAGCGGGATGAACTTCGAGCTCTTTAAGCGTGCAAACCTTACGGCTGCGTTACTTACCCCGTCAAATCAATTTCCGACGGCGACCGTCATGCCAATTAAGAGGCGTTTCGAGTTTTTGAACTGGGCTTATGGTGCAAGCGGCCGCTACATCATTGAAGACGACTACGACAGCGAGTTCAGGTACTCATCGAGAGCACTCTCCCCATTAAAGAGCCTCGACGAGATGGATAAGGTCATCTACATCGCGAATTTTTCAAAATCCATCAGTCCCTTGCTAAGACTTAGCTACATGGTTTTGCCGAACGAACTACTTAAGAGGTACTACGAGGTCAAGCCGCAGATCAATTCGACCGTGTCAAACATAGTTCAGATACTTGTCAAGGACTTTATGAAAGGCGGCCACTTCGAAAGGCAGCTCAACAGAATGAAGGGCATTTACAATAAGAAGCGGCTCGTGCTACTTGATGAGCTCGAGGACATCCCAGGTGTTCACGCCATCGACTCCATGGCCGGTATGCATCTTAAAATTTATGTCAGTGGCGTAGATGATTATGAAGACATTGTCAAGGCGCTTCAAATGAGTGGCATAAAAGCCTCAAGACTCAAAGACTATTATCTAAAAGAGGAGGCTATGGCGAAGGACGCACTACTACTTGGTTACGGGGCTATGGATGAAGATGAGATCCGCTCTGCCATGAGCATAGTGAAAAAAATAATTCTGGACTTGAAAAAATAGTAAATTTATCATATAATAAGTATATATGAGGAGGAAATCATGAGTATTAAGATTATAACAGATTCGGCTTCAGATATAGGCAAAGACTTAGCTAAGGACTTTTCTATAGACATTATGCCAATCGCCATAATGAAGGATGACAAAACTTACTTAGATGGCGTCGACATCAGCGGCAAAGAGATTTACGACAACATGAGGAATGGCGCTGTTTACAAGACTGGAGCGATCACTCCGCACGAATATGAAGTGAAATTTGAGGAAGTTTTAAATAAATATGATAAGGCGATATACGTATCGCTTTCTACTGGCATGTCGTCAACTTTTAACAACGCAGTTCTTGCGAAGAACTCTTTAGGTATAGATGATGACAGGCTTTTACTAGTTGACTCGCGCGGCGCATCCATGGGCCAAGGTATGATGGCTATAAATCTTGCAAAGCTTGCGAGAGAGGGCATGAGCTTTGAGGAGCTAGAGGCTTATGCGGATAATTTTGTGAAGAACACGAGATATGTTTTCTTCGTCGATTCGCTTGAGTACTTGCAAAGAGGCGGCAGAGTCTCGAAGCTTAAGGCGACTATTGGCAATTTAATCAATATGAAGGTAGTTCTTGATGTGCATGCAGATGGCGTAATTTATACAAAGGACAAGGTCAGAGGAACTAACAGAGCCATAGCAAAGACCGTAGACATATTTGAGGAAGAGGTCGGACACGAGCTTTATGATGATAGGATCATGGTTTGCCACGCAGATTGCATTGAGCTTGCGACTAAGGTAAGGGACGCGCTTGTGGAAAAGTATCCCGATAAGCTTATAGAACTAAATCCATTTGCCGTGAGCATAGGCGCTCACACAGGTCCGGGTACAGTTCATATATGCGCGATAAAGAAATTTAATTAGCTAGGCGTATTTATAAAATTTATCTATACTAAGAGGGCCATATATTGTAATTTATTATACAAGTGGCGATTTATGCGAAATCCATTGACATATTTAAAATTATGGACTATAGTATAATTAAATTGTAAGAATAATCTTAGACACATAATTTACACCACCTAAAAAAACGTTCATTGGCCGAGCGTTTTTTTTTTGTTTGCAAAAACTATTTTCGAAAATAATAGCTGGACCTCGTGGCCCAGCTATTGTCATATAAAAAAGTATTAACTTAGATAAGCTTCTTTGCTTCTTCTAAAGCTTTGTCATAATCAGGATGATTAGTTACTTCGCTAACGATTTCTTGGTACTTGATAGTGCCGTCCTTATCAATGATAGTGATGGCTCTTGCAAGTAGACGAAGCTCTTTGATTACAAGACCGTACTTTGTACCAAAATCAAGGTCTCTGTGGTCTGACAAAACGATGACCTTGTCAATGCCGTCTGCAGCGCAAAATCTTGATTGGGCAAATGGTAGGTCGCAGCTAAGTGTCAAAACAACTGCATCGCCTAGCTTAGCAGCTTCTTCGTTGAATCTCTTTGTTTGCAATTCACAAACAGGTGTGTCAATTGAAGGAACTGAGCTGATGATGACTACTTTGCCTTTCACTTCGTCAAGAGAAAACTCTGATAAGTCATTCTTAAGTGCCTTAAATTCAGGCGCCTTGCTGCCTACTTTTGTTTCGTCACCAAGTAATGTAACTGGATCTCCGCCAAATGTAATTATACCTTTTCTTTCGTTCATATTTATTACCCCCTAGTGTAATTTATTTACCCTAAATGAAAATTTTTAAACGGATAAATTTATATTATTGGATATGATAACTTAAAAGTACTTGACAAAGCGTTTTTAATTGGATATTATTAATTTAATAGTGAAGTAGGAGTGAATATTATGGATAAATATTATGATAAGGCTATAAAAGAAGCTGAAGAAAAACTTATAGATGTAAAGAAACGTGGTCAAGATGCTTTAGGCGATGATGCTTTAGAATTTATGGATTCACTTATGAGCCCAGATGAGATACTTGAAAGTGATTTACGTGTTCAGTTAATTGATGAACTAGTAAGAGCAAGAAATGAACAAGGCATTAGTCAAAAGAAGCTTGAGGAGTTAAGCGGGGTCAAACAAGCAATAATTGCTAGGATGGAGACAGGCAAGACTAGTCCTCAAGTAAGTACACTTATTAAAATACTAAAACCTTTAGGAAAAACTCTAGCAGTTGTGCCTATTGAAAACAATTAAAAATCGCGGCTATAAGGCTCATTGAATTAGGGATTTTAGAAAAACTAGTTCATAAAGTATTTAGGTGGCATAGATAAAAGGCTATGAGTTTGAATGCTCACAGCCTTTTTCTTATATACTCTTGAAAGTATTATCTGAGTTTTCATTTATTGTTTTAAAACCACTTTTTATTGCAAACAAAACTCCTGCAATCATAAATACAAATACTACTATTAGAGGGATATAATTTATATTTATTATCAGACCTTTTATCGCAAATCCTAATTCATAGTTACTCCTATAGGCTCTAAATGTAATTCCAATAATGAACATAAAGATATAGGCTAAGAAAATATTTTTAAACAATATTTTTCCTTCTCCAAAGACCATCTTTTCCATTTGTTTTTCTGTCATGCCAGTGGTGGATAGGAGTTTAAAATCATTGGCTCTCGCTCTAAGGTTTCCTTTAAAGCTATTATAGGCATTGGACAGAGCGATTGTTATTAGAATGATTTGAATAGCTAGGTTTAAAAGTCTTTCATTCCTTGTTTGCTCTTTACTTGTTGCTTCTCTTAAAATTTCTGTAGCTGTTCCATGGTCAGACTTTGGTACATAATTTGAAATTACTTTTTCGGCATCTTCAAATACTTTTTCCTTGTTTTTTTCAGCCTTTATTTTTACAAAATAATAGTAAACAGGATCTGATTTATCTATTCCATACTCATCAATAAATTTCTTCATATTACTTGTGCTTGTGTAGATGGGTATTTGATTATTATCATAAGCTTCTAAGTCATAAGGCATTTGATCAATACTTGCGTCAATTTTTATATTTATTGGTTTGCCCTGTGCATTATATTTTAAAGTAACTTTTCCTGTATCCTTATCAGAAATTTTTATATACTCGCTAAAAGCGTAAGGCGTTCTATTGTCTTTTCTTATCTTATTAAGCAATAAGTAAGATGCATTAGGTATGTTATTTTCTTTTAAAATTTTTTCAAAATCTTCATCTGTTAAAGCATATATACTAGCATATAGTCTATCATTTTCTATTTTGCCACTAGCTAGAGAATCTTTTAAATCTTTAGAAATTAAATCTTTATTATCGTCAACATAAAATTTTGTGACATTTCTTTGATATAGGTGAAGCTCTTTTATTCCGTCAACTTTTTCTAAATCAGCTAATAAGTTTTCATCTAAATTCTTATCAGTGTAAATACTTGAATTAAAATTGTAAGGACTCTTATAAGAGTTGTATTTTTCATTCAAAGCTCTATAGGACTGGCTAACTAAAACTGTAGTCAGTACAAAGGCAGAAAGAGCCATTGAGATTACAATAATTCGATAGGTTGATCGATATGACCTATAATAATCTTTTGCTAAAGTCTTTTCTATAGGTCCATTTATTTTTGATTTTCCTAATTTAATATTTTTTTCTGTAATCCCATTTAAGCCTTCTATTATTTTTATTTTTGCACTTTTCCTAGCAGGGATTGTCGCAGATAAATATACCGTCAAAAGCGATAATAAAATAATTATTAAAATAGAAGTAGGATCTAAATAAACTAGGTGAAAATCTGGTGCCTTAAAACTTTCTCCAATTATCTCAGACATATTCTTATAGGATACTGAGTTATTAAGCCACATTAAATACATTAATAAGTTTGCGAAAACCCAGGATAGAAGTGTACCTAAGGCTACTGGCAATGCAGATAGTTTAAAGGCTTTCTTTTTTATCATTTTTTTAACTTGTTTTGCAGTCATACCTGTGCTTTTTAATAGGGCAATTTCTTTTAAATCCCTATTGTTCCATACGTTAAAAGCACCATAGATAATAAAAGCAAATAGAAGAACTAGAAAGAAATACGCACTATACTCTTCTACAGCAGATTTTATCACTGACTTAGGCGGAAATATTCCTTGAGGATAAATCAACTTATACTCTAAAATATGTGTGTTATAAGATAGTCTTCCTATGTCTATTGAAGACTTCTCGTCTATATTCACAGTAGATAAAATTTCTCTAGTCTTTGTATAAGTATCTCTTGGATGCTTATACCATATTAAGGCTTCTAAACCTCCATTGTTTTTTAATAAGTCTATCTTTTTATCACTATCAGCCATAGTAAGAAACATAGACTTTTCAAAAGAATATCCATAATCATCATAGACTCCAACTATGGTATAAGTTTTATCACTTGCAGTAATTTTAGAGCCTATATCATAATTTTTATTCTTTGTTAAAAATCTTTCTGGCACTAATAGTTCGCTTGAGTTATTAGGTTTTCTTCCTTTTTTAATTTCATAGCCAGTTAATAGGTTGCTATATTTTCCATTTTCATAAATATTTGCATTTAAATCTGTCTCTATGATTTTATTGAAAGAAACTTTTTCTATATCTTTATCGTTTTTTAATTTATCATATAGTTTTTCATCAACTTCAGTAATTGCTACATGGTAGTCTCCAATAGTTTTTCTTACGTAGTTATACTTGTCATATTTTAAGGATCCTACAATAAATACAACTGTACCTAGCAATATAACTGCCAAAAGTATGGAAATTTTAATGGCTATGGTGTCTTTCTTATTATTTTTAACAGCTCCATTGGCAAGATCATTAATAATTTTCATTAGACTCATCTCCTAAGAAATTTAACCTACCATCTACCATTCTATAGACCTTATCACAAGAATTTGCTACTTTTTCATCATGAGTTATTATCATAATTGTAGAATTTAATCTCTTATTTACAAGTCTGAAAAGTCCTGTGATTTCTTCAGAATTTTTTCTATCGAGATTTCCTGTAGGCTCATCTGCTAGAATGATGGCAGGTCTTGTAATCAAACTTCTGGCAATAGCGACTCTTTGTTGCTCTCCACCAGATAATTGTTTTGGATACCTATCAAGCTTTCCTTCTATTCCTAGTATCGATAAAATTTCCTTTAAATATTCTTCATCTGCCTTTTTATTGTCTAACAAAAGAGGAAGTAAAATATTTTTTCGAACGTTGATGTTTGGAATCAAATTAAAAAATTGATAGACAACGCCAATATTTCTTCTGCGAAAGATTGTCATCTCATCTTTGTTAAACTTGGTAATATTTTTATCTTGAATAAAAATATCCCCACTTGTTGGTTTATCAACTCCTGCTAATAGATGAAGCAAGGTAGACTTTCCTGACCCGCTATCTCCAATAATGGCGACAAGATCTCCTTTTTCTAGTTCAAAATTCACATTTGATAGAGCGTGTACTTCTACTCCACTATTGTAAGTTTTTGTTAAATCTACTGTTTTTACAATATTCATATTTAGCCCTCCTTAACTTGTCTATATAATACTAGGCTTAAGTGACTGGAAAGTGACTAGAAAAAAAGACTGTGCTTTATTTACACAGCCATAATTAAATCAGTTATAAAATCTCAGTTCAAAGGCATTTGATTTCTTCCCCTTATGATATAAAAGCTCTCCATTTTGTCTTTCCATAACAGATTTTGCCATAGGAAGCCCAATCCCATAACCTTTTGAATTTGGATCTATCTTATAAAAACGTTTAAAAACTTTTTCTAACATTTCACGATCCAAACCTTTAGAAAAATCTTCCACAAAAATACTTTTATATAAATTCGTTTCTTTTAGATGAATTTCTATATGTCTACCTTCTGTTGCTTCTAGACCATTTTTCATCACATTAAATACTGCTTCATAGGTCCATTTCTTATCGCATATAAGATAAAAGTCTTCTCCATCGAGAGGAATTGCAATATTATCATTGATAAAATAATCTTTTAGATTTCGTATGATATCTTCAATTAACTCTCTAGCTGATATACTATCTTTTGCCATTTCTATTGTTCCAGAATCAAGGGCTGCCAATTTTAATAAAATGTCAGATAAGTTATGGAGTCTAAGTAAATTATCTCTAAGTCTTTCTATATATTCTTCGGAAAAGTTGTCATTTTCGTCTTCTAATAAGTCTAGTAATAATAAGGACCCCGTCAATGGAGTTTTTATTTGATGGGCAATGTCTTCAGTATATTCTCTTAAGATCTCTTTGTTTTTTTCAGCATTTTCAGCTATTCTCTTGTTTTCTATAATAATTTTAATAATCTCATCTCTGAGTTTGCCAAATTCATCATCTATAATTTCGTAATTATCAGAGTTTATATCAAGCGAATGTAGTAGGTTAAATATATTATTAATCTTATCCTCAAGAGCTTTTTCTTTTTTCTTTTCAATTTTTGAAATAACTATAAATAGAATTATATTTATAACTAAAAATCCAATAAGTGTTAGAATATCAAATCTTGGATTGAGATAAACTACAAACAAAGATGTTATCAAATTTAAAATTAAGACAAGTAAAATATTTTTGCTTTTATTCATTGTCCCACCTATATCCTATCCCTCTAACTGTTTTTATATAATCTCCATACTCGCCAAGTTTAGATCTGAGTCTTTTTATGGTGACAGTTAGGGTATTGTCATTTACTTCATAAAAATCATAACCCCAAACATAATCTAAAATTCGCTCTCTTAGTAGATTTATATTTTGGTTTTCTAAAAGCATTTCCAATATAGCAAATTCTTTTAAGTTAAGGTCTAAATCTTTTCCATCTATCGAAGCTTGTTTTGATATAAGATCTAAAGTTAAATTTTCAAAAGTCAGTTCGTCAACCTTTTTTATTCTTCTGCTAAATACATTGTCTATTCTTGCTTTTAGGACAGGAAGAGAAAAAGGTTTTGTAATATAATCATCTGCTCCTTGAGAAAGACCTTTGATAACATACTCGTCTTCATCTTTTACAGTAAGCATTATTACAGGAAGGTCAGAAAATCCCCTTAGCCACTTTAAAAAATTAAAGCCTGAACCATCTGGAAGATTAGCATCAAGTAGAACTAAGTTAAAATCATTAAAATTAAGATTCTTTGTCTGAGAAAGATTGTTATAAATAATAGTTTCAATATTATGTTTGTTTAAGTAAGTTTTAACAGCAAAGGCGATAGTGCTGTCATCTTCAATCATTAGTATTTTCAATTCTATACTCCACCTCAATCTAATTTTCTACTTTGTACAGTATTTCTATAATATTATACCATATTTGTAACTAAATTAATCTAAATGCCTTAAATTAGTTGATTCTTATTATCCGGTACTGGGACTGGGGCGGGAATAAAAATTTGAAAACGTCCTATAATTAGGTGGATTTAGTGATATTATAAAAAATAACTACCACTTATCATTTAATACTAAAATAAAAAGAGCAAAATTAGATAATATTTCCAATTTGTTTCAAAATATATAAAATTAACGTCAATCAAAATATCCGATATCATACAATTATAGATGAGAAACAATTGATAATTACGGTATTTTCATACTACAACTATGTCTAACATACTACTTGACACGTAGTATGTTTAGTGATATAATTTAGATAATCAAATACGGAGGTGTTATCAATGGGAAATGATTTACAGAAACACATTCCTTTAACCGAAACAATGTTTTTAGTCTTGCTAACAATGCTGGAAGAGAATTATGGTTACAAAGTTTCACAAGAAGTTGAAGAAATAACTAATGGAAGGATTATTTTGGGTCCAGGAACCTTATACGGAGCCATTAATAATCTTAATAAGAAAGGATGGATCGAATTAGTTGATAAAGATAATAGTGGCAAAAAAGTTTATATAGCCACAGATACTGGAAGAGAATTAGTTTCATTAGAAATTAAGAGAATGAGAAATTTGGTTTTAAAAGGAGAAAAGAAATTTAAAAAGGAGGAAGACTATGAATAAAATAAAAATTTTTCTAAATCCTATAGAAGGCAGGGAAGAATATTTAAATCATATAGCCAGCGAGGGATATCGACTTGTAAAAAGTGGATCTATCATACATGAATTTGAAAAAACTAATTCAGACCATAGGTACGCTGTAGAGTATATAGGATATATGAATAACAAGGAAAGAAAAAAATACACAGAATTTTTAAATGGTATGAATTTAAAAGTTTTTACAGCCCCACTTAACATTGGAAAACTTAGTTTTGGAAATATAAAATTGAGACCTTACAACTCTCCTAAAAGTATGATAGCGACTTCTCCTGGTATGATTAACAAAGAAATTTTGATAATTGAAACAGACGGAATTAAAGAAATACCAATTTTTTCTGATAGAGACAGTAAAAATTTAGATATTAATAGGAGAAAAGCTCCATATTACTATCTTTTATTTTTCTCTGTGCTTTTAATAGTATTAGGTTTACTCAAGATAATTGATTATAAATCAATAATTTTAGGTGTAATACTTATTATATTTGCTAGCTTCGGCTTATATAATTTGAATTCAATTAAAAGAAGTTAATAAAATTATTAGACAAATATCGCCTGATTATATATAGGAAGATTGGATTCCTATTTGATACTTCTAGAATAAGTCTTTAATTAAAATTAGAGTGTTTAATAAACAAGAAGCGTCTTAATTAGAACAACCAGCGTATAAAGGTGGCTTCTATGTCCAAATAATGGTCTTCTTCCCTCTGTACAGCTGGTACACTCTAATTTTCCCGACGATTGTACTTCTTAATAAATTAAAAGAAAGTTCTGGTGATTAGTATGGCAATTACAAAAATACATCCTATAAAATCAACTCTAAATTTGGCAATAGATTATATTACTAAGAGTGAAAAAACTGATGAAAAAATCTTGGTATCTTCATTTAATTGTCATCCATCTACTGCCCACATTAATTTCTGAAAACTAGAGAAGACAATGATACTAAATTTACAGTTCTGGCTATACACTTGATTCAATCTTTTCTACCAGGAGAGGTTGATCCTATAAAAGCTCACGAAATTGGAATGGAATTATGAAAAAAAGAACACCCTTATGCAAGAGTATTCTTTGAATAAAGAGCAATTTTCAGACCTTGTTCAGTATAGGAAAAACTATGAAAATTATTATGGGATAGAAGTGGAGAGATAAAAAGCTATAAGCGGATAAACTTATAGCTTTTTTAAGATTATTTACAAATTTTTATTCTAAACTTCTTATTCTATCGACAAGACTGTTTTGACTGTGCTTTTCATAGAATCTACCTGTAAATATTATTCCAATGATTATATTTACAAAGTTTACAAGGATAAGAGGCATGATTACAAATTTATAGGAAGTCCAATTAGTCTGTTCCATAAAATCCATCAAGATAAATTTATCTACAAGAAGCATAATGGTGAAAGAAAATACTAAGCCACATAAAGAATAGATCAAATTCTTTTTCACCAAATATTTTTTAATGTTTTTCTTTGTCATTCCAATTGCTTCAAGAATTGATAAGTTCACCATGTTTCTTAATATTTCAGTAGCAATAACATTTATAAAATTCAGTACAGATATTAAGAACAATACTATAGACAAACTATATCCAGCAAATTCTATTAGGCTTTTGAATTCCATTGTAGATTTGATCTGAAGGTCTCTTGAATCGTAGGAAAATCCTGGTTCATTTTCAAAAGATTTTAATAACTTATCAAAATTTTCCTTTTCACTATCCTCCACATCAAATCCATATGACATTATACTCTTATCTCCTGTGAGCTCTTTATACTCATTCGGATTCATATAAATATATTCCAAACTTAAAGTAGGACTTGACTCATTGTATTTATCTTCCTTAATTACCGGAAAATACCTAAGACCATTTGAAAAATTATATTCAACTTTCCCCATCACTTGGACTTCTTTGACCTTATTTTTGACATTAATCTTTATTTTATCGCCAGCTTTAAATGCAGATTTTTTATCTCCATATTCTCCTATGATAACATAATTTCCTGTTTGCCATTTTTCTTTATCAAACTCTCCATCTATGAATTTTTGTTTGTCTATTAGATATTCATCTATACCTAATAAAATTGGTGCAGCTTTATTGTCTTCTATTTTAATATCTGGATAATCGTACTCATAACCATAATAGTATAAGGCTCCCCCACCCTTAAAGCCCTTATGGCTTTCTATTTCATCAATAAACTTTTTCTCAATTCCTTCTTCACTACCTAAATACATATATCTAAAATATTTTGGGCTTGCTATATTATAGTCCGTTACGATTACATCAGAAATTCCCTTTTCTAGATCAATATTACCAGTATAAGTTAAAACACTATTTAAAATAACAGCGGATAGACTCATAGATAGAACTATCGATATAAATCTAAATTTATTGGAAAATACTTGTCTTCTAGACATCTTTCCCAGAGAAATATCCTCGCTTTTATATTTCTTTTTTATCGTGGTTTCATTGTATCTGCTGGCATCTATTGGAGAAACTTTTGCTGCATACCTTGCAGGTATCATCACTGATAGAAATACTGTAAGCAAAGTAAAGGCTGTCGAAAATAAAATAATTAAGAGTATTACAGTGAGTGATAATTTTATGTCTGCTAACATCTTATTATTGGCAAATATTTTATTTAAAATGATTTTTCCAATAGAGATCCCTACTATATCTCCAACTATTATTGCTGGAAGGGAGACTGCTAAAGACTCTAGATGAACAAGTTTTTTGATTTGCGGTTTTGTCATTCCAATTGTTTTTAAAAGTCCTAGAAGTTTAATATCTTCATTTACGGATATCTTAAAAATATTGTTTATTATTAAGTATCCTGCGACCATTACCAAAATCAGAAAAGCTAAATAAGGTATAAAGGTATTTAAATCAAAACTACTATCACCAGAAAAAAGATACGCAAAGTTAACGCCAATCCTTATTTCATTGCCTGATAAATTCCCAGGATTATCCGCTACCTTATAACC